>Ga0315293_10003603_pt1 | contig 14923 bp, 15 predicted proteins | sample YL17G13_20_MG_FD_203071 | JGI IMG/M metagenome (GOLD analysis project Ga0315293, IMG submission 203071) | Sediment microbial communities from Yellowstone Lake, YNP, Wyoming, USA - YL17G13_20 | ecosystem: Environmental > Aquatic > Freshwater > Lake > Sediment | place: USA: Wyoming | collected... | reverse complement strand
TCAGAGCGTGGATAGACCTGGGGGGCATTCAAGATCTGGAGAATCAAAACACAGGCAATGTGCTCAACGGGATTGCATATAACGCAAAAGAAGACAGGCTCTTCGTAACAGGAAAAAAGTGGCCGAAACTTTTTGAGATAAAACTGAACCCTCAAAAATAACACACGCTACAAGACAGCAGCCTCAGTGTTGCTGTAACAGAGAACTTGAACTAAGAGGCTTGAGAGAGGTAGGCTCGTCGTGTGCACTAGGTGCACGTCACTCAAACGTCAACCATATGAATAGACAAATTAAACACATTACTCTACCTCTTGATGGGATGGTTACCTGCTATGAAAGTAAGCCGCAAATACTCCACGTTGTTGACAGCATTATTCATGACGTTGGCTATGGATTCTACAATGACCTTTACTATGAACACGATAATGACAGGCTGGACTCCAGGATTCCTCCAGAGGTTTTTGGGAGGCTGGGTGATAGGATTTGCAGTAGGTCTGCCAACAAGCCTGCGGGTCATACCATTTATGAGAAAGTTGATTAACAAGCTTACCTCTGAATGACCTAGCACGAGCCATGCAATCACCAGATTTTTAACACAGAACTTCCCATCGCATTCGCTCGGGTTTTCTAATTCTAAAATAGAAAAAATTTTTGAATTTCTATTTTTTCTTCTCACTTAGAATTTAGAAATTGGAAACTAAAAGCGCGCGCTATCGATCTAGTGTCCGTGATGTAATCTTTAATACTTATCTCACCCAACCTTTTATATTGGGTGTTGGGAATCGTTGACTTAACAGAGATTTCAGCTATTATTGCAACTGCAGGCGTACTGGTTGGTGTTGTCTACTATATTCAGGCGATTCGGCATCAAGCCCAAACAAAACAAACAGACCTAGTTATGAGGCTGTATGCTACGTTCAGTGGTAACGAGTTTCAAGATGCATGGACAAAAGTAAAAAAGAAAGCCCGAGAATTTGATGACATAGATGACATCTATGAGTTTGAGGAGAAAGTTGGGAGCCTTCGGGAATTCAATCAAGTGGCTTTATTCTTTGAAGGGGTCGGTATTCTCCTCAAGAGGAAAATTGTGGACTACACAATGATTGAAGATTTGTTTGGTGGAGCAATTGCGAGGGCATGGGAAACTGTCAGGACAGGAATTATCAAAGGCAGACAGCAGCAAAATGACCCAACAATATACTATTACTTTGAATATCTCTACAATGAAGTGAAGAAAAGAGAACAAGCAAAGAAGGGTTGAGTTTCCTTATTCTCAATGCCTTCACGTTTTTGCATGGATCGATAGACAGTGCGCGCACGACACAGGGGAGCGCCCTGCTAGGTGTGGTTAACCTTCTAACGCGCTCTACGGGTTCTGCTCGACAAAAGCAGACCAGCTTAAGAATGGTGGTTCTTTGTCGAATTGCCACATTAGTGCGATCAGTTCTCCCATGTGGTATGCGGCTTCGATCGCCACGTTGATCAGAACATCGTCAACTCTCAATAGAAAGGATGGCCTCCAGGGCAACGCGACTTTTCTGTCAAGTTCGCGTTCTGTCAATGTTTTCAAATATGCATCAACGTTCTTTTCCACGTCGTCAACTCGTCCTTCAATCTGATGTATATTTAGGAATTTTCCAGGGTCCTGTGAGACCCATTTTTCATTTTTGCCTTGTACAATATAGTTTATGAGTAAATCCTCTGCATCAAGTGCGTGTAGAAATATGTCTCTGATCGAGGGAAAACTCGCTCCTCTATCTTTGACAACTTCATCCCAGGGCAACTCACCTAGTATCTTCAAATATCTCCTCCGAACGGCATGAGTGTACTGAATCAATCTAGTGGTGTCCATATTCGGATCATCAGATAGATGGTGATACGTAGGTGTGATAAGGTTTGTGTTTATGTGTTTGTGAGCATTCGTGTGCGCTAAGACGCTGAAGTGCGCGCGGGCTTATCGATCGGTCAGGGTGTACAAATAGTTATAGCTATGCTTCTACGTATGTGTCGGATTAAAAGAAGGGGGTTTCTTAAGTGAGCATTCCAAAGTCCAAGCACTTCCGGCTCCAAAGACTGGCGGATGGTGCCTATGCTGCAGTTGCATCAGAGGGAGGCTACGCTATCTGTAACGCGGGCATTGTCGACACTGGCGATAGAACCATTGTCTTTGACACGTTTATCTCTCCAGACCCTGCTGAAGACCTCCTAAGGGCAGCGAAGCGACTCACTCCGGAGAACGCTATTCGCGTGGTCAACAGTCACTATCACAACGACCATATCCGAGGCAACCAAGTTTTCCCTCCTGATGTCGATATTCTCAGCACGGCAACAACTCTTGAGGGAATCGCTCACAAAGAACCTGAGGAGATCAAATGGGAAAAGGAGAACATCCCCAAAGCGATTGTAGACACCAAGTCGAAGCTGAAGCTGGAGAAAGATCCTAAGCGACGCCGAGACCTCACTTTGTCAATGGTTTACTACGAGGCAATCATGAAATCACATCCCAAGTTAAAGACGCGATTGCCGAACATTACGTTTGAAGGCAGTTTAATGATACACGGAACGCAAAGACAGGTTGAACTTCTCTCTCTTGCTGGCCACACAGCAAGCGACGTTGTTCTTTACCTACCGGAAGAGAAAATTGCGTTTATGGGCGATTTGCTTTTTGTCAATTGCCATCCTTATCTCGCAAGTGGCTCTCCTGAGCAATGGAAACAATCACTCGCTGAGATCGAAGGGTTAGGAGTCCAGATTGCTGTTCCTGGCCATGGCCCTGTGGGTCGATCCGCAAGTCTCTCGGTGATGCTTCAATATATTCAGTCACTTGAGAACATCGTAGTGAATATGATAAAGTGTGGCAAATCCGTGGAGCAAGCATCTTTTGAACCGGTCCCATCGCCATTCGACACTTGGCTATCTCCCGACAACTTTTTCGTCACCAATCTTGAGTTCCTTTACGAACTTGCAACGAAGGGAAAGAAACGAAATAGGTCACGGGCGCTTTAAAAAAAAATGGCACACGCTTCTCAGCGCTAATCGCATGGTTTTGTGCGCACGTTGTGAGTGTGTGAGTGTAAGAGTGTGAATGGTTGAGAGTGCGTAATTGTTTGGGTTTGGGATAAAACTTCGCCCCAACCAAATCACCAAACTTATAACACAGAGCCTAACCTTGCATCCGCTCTGATTTTCTAATTTCTATTTCTAAATTGAGAAAGATATTAGAATTTCTATTTTTTCTTCTCACTTAGAATTTAGAAATTAGAAATCGATTTGTTACCTTGAAAGGCAAACATGTGATTAGTGATTGCGTTGCGTGTTGATGTGCAACAGAGAGACTTGAGGGAACTAAGAGGCCTAAGAGAGGTAAGCAGTCGTGCGCTCGAACGGCGCGCGCATTATTTGTCTGCTATAAGAATACTGCCTTCTCTGGTTACATGACTATTTGAGAAGCCCACTAGCCATATCAGGAATATTCACAATATCCAAGTTGGCGGAAAATAGAAAATCCATACTGTGAATCCTATGTTCAGGATTGGCAGCATTAGGAAATTCAGTAGTACTGAAGGGTAAAAAATGAACCTCAGCATCAACGGAAATACTACTAGATGAATCACCAGACTAATCCAATATGGATAAATGATCACTAACAGCAACAAAGCAGATGATGACGCTTCATCCACTTCATCAGGTTTGTATGGTTTAGTATCCATAGTGAGAATCGATTCATGTTTTCCCCTTAAACTCAGTCTTTGGCATCTCCAATTCTACAGTGATGGAAGAGTTTTACTAATATGATTTTTGTCAATCGCTTGATTTTGTGAAGTGAAGTAAATGAGTAGCGCGCTAGCCTGCTAGCTTAGCGGGCGCTCAGTGTGCAGGAAAGGTTTCGGCTGCGAATTTTGGAACAAAACCGACTGCTGTTTTCTTGAACAAGCCAAATCCGTACTCTGCGGGATTATCAAAGTGGTCATATTTTGGGTCAGGATCTACAAGTCTGAACCAGCAAATCGTTCTCAGCCAAGGCTTGAAGCTCTCGGCTGCTATTCGGTAACTGTTAAAGAGATATTCAGAGACTTGGGCTTCGCCTAGACCAGTGTGCTTGTTGCTATATCCGAACTCGCTGAAAATGACAGATTTGTTATCGTCCCCATGATCAATCATGACGCTTCTGATAGCGTTGTTGGGATCTACCCAGTTGAGTTGATTTGGCTCGATACTGTTCAGGTAGGGATGCCAACATGCTATTTCAAAGAAATCATCACTATTTGTGCTAGGCCAGCTGCTGCTTTCGATATTCTGATAGATCGCGTTCAAGAAAGTCTTGATACTATCCAGATCAAACTCTAAAGGTCCAAGCCCACACATAACAGTTGTTGCTTCAGGATTGCCCTCATGAATGCCAATTGAACCATAGTATAACAAATCAGTAACAATGTCAACAGTTTCCTGAAAAGAAAACCAAGTACTACTGCTTCCTGAAACATATCCTGACGGGTGCAGATACGGGTGAAGGTTGTACTCATTTCCAATTTCCCACAGTGTTATGTTCGGAAAAATCTCCGCGAGTATTTCCCAAGATTGCTCGTAATTCTTCAGAAAAATGCGGTATGTTGATACCTCAGTGAGATTCCGTTTGGGAACTACTTGACCGTCAGTTATTGGAATGCTGAAATTCGTCATCCAGCTTGGAAAATCCTGAACCATTCCAATGACTGTAATGTTCAAGTCTTTTGCTTTTGACGAAATGTTATTCAGTGATGAAACCATGTTAGATCTTAAGCCAACACCATCTTCATTGAAAATCATCCACCGCCAAACCCATTCCCGTAGATAAGACACATTCAAGTATTGAATTGCTTCGAAGGCTTGAGTGGCGTTGAGACTTTCATTGCTCCATGAACTTCTGTAAGAGAGAGGCTCACCGACGCCAAAGAAGCTACTATCTGCGTTAATACTATGACGAATTGCATTTCTGGAATTAAAGTATATCCAAGATGCAAAGAGCCCAACAAGCAAAGCCACTACACATATGCAGAGAACTAATTTCTTGAACATTTTGATCGAACACCTAATGCTAGTAACCAGCAATTATCTTTTGATTTTTTCTTATATAATAATTATTATAAGAATTCTTCAAAAGATAATGGTCTCAAACGACACGATTGGTAATTCTTTCGCAAGTCATAAAAGCTGAAATGCCAAAAGTGGTTTACAGCGTGATGCGATTTGAACCAAAGATTGTTGTCTCTAGTATCTTTAGCCTTGTTGTGCCAAATACTCTTTGCATTGTCTGTAGAGTCAACTTCAAGTCAAGTTCCCGAGGCTATGGAGGTAGGAAGATACAATCTTTTTGAAGACAAATACTGGATCGTCTACAACAAAACTGTTCAGCAGGTTAGAAATGAAGGATATGATGTGCCCGGCGAAGCAAATTGGACGTTGCAAGTCAATTATACACGCCTAGATTATACTCTTAAGGTCAAGGTTCTCAAATTGTCTTGGCCCAATGTTACTCTTCAAGTGATAGAAGGAACACATGACCTGAATGTAACTGCTCGCCGGATAATGGAAAATGGCAGCATTGGTGAAAAGCTCGCTTCCTTTTCGAGAACAAATCGACCGCTTTATGTACACCCATATCTGTTGGAAGTTAAAGACCCAGACCTGGGAGTAGCAATCAACCCGTCAGCGTTTACAATTGGAAACACGTTCCCCACGGCCCTTCTGATGTACACGGTCAACAGAACAGAAACTCTCACCGGCACACCATGGGAACAGAATGAAACCTACGTTATGAAGGCGTATTTTGCAAACGAGACTCATCGTTTTGATTGGACGGTCTGGTGCGACGCTCAGTCAGGAATAATTTTGAGGCACAAAGTTGACTCCGAAACGTCAACGTACACGTCATATGAGGAAACAGAAATAACCCAGACCGGGATAGAGAATGACAGATTTGACATTGTTCAGAATGGTCAACCCTATCAGGTCTTTGTAAGCACAACGTCTACACTTTGCGGCTTTGTATTCGACTCTGGCGCTAACAAGATAAGCCTCACAGTTGATGGCCCGACAGGCACTTCCGGAGTATGCAACATAACTGTTCCAAAAAAACTAGTGCCAAGTGGCTACGGATTTGAGGTTTATGTTGATGAACAGAAAGCTGATCATACGCTCACAGATGATGCTAGCAACTATTACGTCAACATAGGTTACCAGCATAGTACGCACACGATAGCAATAAACATAGTAAGCGGTCCTATTTGGACTCAGTGGTGGTTCTGGCCCGTAATCATAGCGGTAATCACAGTAATAGCCTGCGCTACTTACCTCTTGAAGAGAAAGCCAAGAACACAGACATCTAGTTAGAGATTGTGATCCCAAAGCTTGCGCACGCGCTTTTTGCTATTGGTTCTCGTCAAGCATCAGACTTATAACAAAGAACTTCCCCTCGCATTCGCCCGGGTGCGAATGCAAATGTCAAACAAGAGAAATGTCGTATTGCATTTGGACAAAGACTTAATCGAAAAGGCGTGTGGCCGTAGTTACGGCTTTCGAAAAATGGTGGTGTGTCTCGAAGGTTTTCTCAGAGTGCAGCACGTAACCGTTTTATCATGCCAGTTAGATCAAAGTGTTTCTGCAACCATTTCTTGTAGACAGCAGCAATTAGAATAGTCAGAAATGCATGAACAACAGCAGGTACTAGTGTGCTATTCAGGCTAGGAGGCAAGAGTCGGCCCAAAAGGATGCCATACGGATTGAGGAGAACAATGAAAATTGCACTGAATAAGATCAGCAGTCCCGTTTGTCTCTTTTCAGTTCTCCATTCCTCATATGCCCGTTGGCTGTCTCGAGCAATCGCTGGATTTATGTAACCCTGCCTTATGTAGGCGTATTCCGCAAGTGGAAGCAGACTGATGATCCCCATCGCTATAAAAACCAAAGGAACGCCTATGGCAGTCGCAGTCAGAAAGTCTATTCTGTAAGTAAGATAAACAAACGTCAAAATAGAGTCCACTAAAGAGATGATTCCACCCAAAATCGAGTCTATACAGAGCAAAGCGAGAATCTTCATGCAAACAGATTTACTGACGTATCTCACTCTTCACTCACTGAAACTCTAAGAGCCAAATGCCTAAAAATAAAACTTTGCATTCGACGCACCGCGGATTCCCAAGAATAGGAAATTCTGCTTCTTGTCTCTGTTTAGAATATTCTAGAAAATTAGAAATTGAATCGTTACCATGAAAATTGACGTGATCTACAATATCTGACACACTCTACAATAGAAGGTACCGAACAAATCACTGCAGCCAAAGCCAAACCAGCCCAATCCAATGAATTCAACAGAGGCTCGTGTACAATGATGTAAGGATAAGAAGAGATGCTAGAAGGCTTAGGTACGAATTTTAGTAACTTAGAAGCGATTATTGCTGAACCTACTGCTTCGTCTGCAAAATAAACACCGAGCCTGATTAACCTAGCTCTAGTCAGTCGAGGTGCTTCCCTTCTGAATTTCCTGTCAACATATATGACTATTGATAGTTCGCTACAAATGCCACAGACTACCCCCACAATTACACTTTCTGCAGCACGCAAAAAAACGCTAGCTTCTATTTGATGCACCACGGCCAGCCCTGCATACATCCATATGCTTCCCGGAGATCCTGTGAAGAACTGAATTCCTTCACCAGTCAAAAAAGGGTTATAGACGATTAGCACGCTTATTCTGCCTAAACGATCTTTAGCAGGGCTAATGGTACGATTTATCCAATATCCCAGTCCTTCTTGACGTGCAAAGCGCTCAAGAACATTATATGCTAAAGCAGTAGCAACTACGCCAATAACTATTGACAATAGAACATGTCTCTTACTTTCCAAGAAACCCTTTCCGTAAGAAAGCAATCTAGCAAATCCACGCCTTATCTCAATCATCTCGCATCGTCTCCAATTCTTACAACTGGCTGTTCAAGTATAAGGTTCCACGGATCAGAACAGCATTGTATCAAAAACAGAACAGATCGGCGCACCCGCGCGCACGTTGTTAAGTGATTCGCCAACAGAGAGACTTGAGGGAACTAAGAGGCTTCAGAGAGATAGACAGTGGTGTGCAGGGAGTGTCATGTTACTTGATTTTTTCATTGGATTTTTTCTTATAGACGATCTTGGCATAAGAATTCTTCAAAAGATATTGGTCTAGGAGGATTGAAGCGAGGATTCTTCCACAGGTCATAAGAACTCGAGAAATAAGCTTGCATGCGGGTTCCGAAAATGGTCAAAATGGTTTTAACTCCCGCTCTCAAGTTTCAGAAGTTCTTGCAGATGCAAAGAAACTATGGTCATGCTCGAAGATCAAATTGTCCCAGGTCAAAAGAGAAGAATAAGAACCACTTAAGACCAATTTGGGAACAGCCATACGCGTTTGTCTAGGGTTTAGGTTTTAACTACTTCTTTTCGTAATCTTCACACCGTCTTCTGAGGTTGTTTATGGAATACAAAGGAAGTAGACACCCCATTCAAGCGGAGAAATGTCCACGCGTGCGATTCGAACCAGTTCATATCCATGGTTCATCAAAAATCTCTTCACTTTGTAGATGTTTTGGCAAAAAACCTCGACTACTATTTTTGGTCTATTTTTCGTGATGGTTTCTTCTAGCCCACACAGAACCTCATATTCAGCGCCTTCAACGTCTATTTTCACCCAATTCGCCAAGCCAACACCAAGTTTCTCAAGGACATGATCCAGTGTCCTGGCGTCAACCTCAAGCGATCCGCATCCCGAATCTGCCTTTGCACTATGCCAACCAGATGCACTTCCCAAAAAGAACTTTAGTTTACAGTCCTCTTTCCAAGCCGCCAAGTTAAGCGCAATTACGTTTCGAGATTTGTTGAGATCTATGTTCTTCTTCAGTGTCTGATAGTTCAGCGGATGCGCCTCTATGGCCACTACCAATCCTTCATCCCCGACAGTTTTTGCTGCGCGCAATGTGTATTTGCCGATGTGTGCCCCAACGTCTAGAAAGATTTCTCCCTTTCCTGGTTTAAGCCATACTGACATATAACTTTCGAAATCACGAGAGAGAATCTGAAGGCTTTGATAGTCTAAGAGAGAATACTGGAGGCCATCTATCTCGATAATAGTGTTCTTACATAAGATCTCTGTTATTTCATCTATTTTACGATCAAAGCCAGAAATTTTTTTCCTGATGGTGCTAGGAAATGATTGCAGAACTGCTATACCGAGGATTCTCAGCATATCGCTAAAGCTGTATCCTGAATAAATTCTCCCGAGCCTCATTATATTGTCTTGGCAAAATCTTTTGATTGAAGGCATCTTACCAGTTTCCTGAAGTGGATTGCGAAGCGCGCTGGAACGGCATGCAAAATAGAGAATAGCTTGAGTAGTTAATTACTTTTCCTTCGCGCTCGCTCCCGCGCGAGACTTCAAAAGAAAAAAGTGCACGAAATGACTGTAGGTAAACGTAGGCTCGGAAGGATCGTGTCTAGCTAGCATATAGGCTATTGTGAAAAAAGAAACAAAAATTACTGCACCAAGCTTATAACATTGGGCATCCCCTTGCGTGCGCTCGGGTGCAAACGCATATGAGCAACAAACACAATCTCGTGTTGTATATCGATAGAGAACTAGTTGAAAAGACGCGTAATCTTGGCTTCAATTTGAGTAAGACGTTTGAGAATCACTTAAAACACTTGTTAAACTGCTGTTCGAGCGTCAATCAAGTGGACAACTGTGAATCATCATGCAATAAACAGTCATGGTGGGCCGAGCCGGACTTGAACCGGCGACCTTTGGCTCGTAAAGCCAATGTCCTAACCAAGCTAGACGACCGGCCCACTTCCTTTTGACTAACAGAGGCAGAATTATTAAGTTTTAGGTCAATGGCCTTTGGGTCTGTTGGGTCAATAAGACTTGAATTCTGACCAAAAAGTGCTTGCACATTACGTGTATCAACCACCTTGCTTCTTTTGCTTCTTTCTTTTTTATGAAATCGAATGCTTGTGACTTCGGAAATAGAAAAAAGGTGGTTAGTGTTTTTGCTGGTTTAGATTTTTCTTTTGCTTAGGACAGACCTGAATGATTTCCCACAGCACTGATAAAGTCCGATAGTGAGTTCTGTTCTCTTGCCGCTCTTGTCCTTTCTTCCAGCCATCTTCCAAGTCTTCTTAGGTGTACTGACTTCCTTCTTACACTTAGGGCATTTAGCCATTGAATATCCCTTAAGAGCCATTAACGTTGTCTTCAGGATATAGCATTTTCTGCAAGATTCTAAATCAACCTCGAGAACAATACTAATGGAAAATGCTGTGAAAGATGTCGAGTTGAAACTTGTTTCTGAACTTATAAAGAATAGTAGAAGAAGTGACAGAGAACTGGCCAGAGTTTTGGGATTATCCCAGCCTACAGTTGGTAGAATGATAAAGAAGCTTGAGAAAGAAGGAATTATACAAGAGTATACGATGATTCCTGATATGACCAAGTTGGGTATAGAGATAGTTGCGATCACTCGGGTAGCCTTGGAACACCAAATAGATCCTGAAGAAAGAATGCGAAAATCTAGGGAATTTGTGGAGAAACGCCCGAATCTGATATTCGTCTCTTCTGGAAGAAGCACAAGTTCTGATAGAGTGGCAATTTCAGTCCATAAAAGCTATTCAGATTATGTCAAGTTTATGAGGGAAGACAAAGCAGAGGTTCCAGAATATCACATGGCGGACACGGTTCTCTTAAGCTACAGGAGTGACGTCATTCTAAGATCATTGTCCTTCAAAACCCCAGCAGACTACCTAAAGAGAGAGGGAAGCTAGAGTGATTGTTCAAACTGTGTTAAAGCTTCATCACTCCACTTCTTAGTTCTTTGAATGAGACTCCGATAGTGTCTGAATAAAATTAATGAAACATGCAACCTTGTAGCATGCCTACCCTTCTCTTATTAACCCATGTCTAACGTAAGACGACGAAGCATCTTCCTAATTCACTGAATCTAAGATTCTCTGTCAGATTTGACTAGCCAGAAGCCTAGCCAGAAACAACGAATATTTCTTATACTGCTGAGCAAAACTTGTTTGCAGGCAAATTCATCAGTGAAATGAAACATGCGTTAGAGGCTGAAAGATGAGGAGAATTCTTGTCACAGGTGCAGGCGGGCCCGCCGGCATAAACTTCATTTCTTCGCTTAGAATTGCGCCTGAACAGATGTTCATCGTTGGAACAGAGGCAAACCAGCACTTCATCCATCTAGCCACGACAGACAAAAAATATGTGGTTCCAAAAGCAACCGAGCCGGATTACATTAGCAAACTGAACGAGATCATACACAAAGAGAAGATCGAGTTTCTCCACGCTCAGCCAGACATTGAAGTAGAAGTGGTTTCGGCAAACCGAGAAAAACTGGATGCTCCTGTTTATCTTCCTTCTAAGAAGGCTGTTGCTACTTGTCAGGATAAGCTAGAATCTGCAAGACTCTGGAAGAAACAGGGCATACCTGTGGCCGAGTTCATCGAAATAAGAGCCCAATCAGATATTAACAAAGCCTTCGAGGGGTTAGGTTCGCCTATCTGGATCAGGGCCACGCATGGCGCGGGCGGAATAGGAAGCACCCCGGCCAGCAACAAGCAAACAGCAACATCATGGATAAACTACTGGAAATCACGCAAAGCCGGCTACAAGTTCATAGCCCAACAACACTTACCAGGCAGAAACCTAGCCTTCCACAGCCTCTGGAAAGACGGCGAACTCGTAACCTCAATGGCACGAGAACGCATAGAATACATTTACCCGCACCTAGCACCTTCAGGAATAACGGGCACACCAGCCGTCCAGAAAACAGTGCATGATGAAGCCGTCAACAAAACAGGAACCAACGCTGTCTTAGCCATCGATCCGAAATTCAACGGAATCGCATGCGTAGACATGAAAGAAAATGAAAAAGGCATCCCATGCGTGACGGAGATCAACGCAGGCAGAATGTTCACAACATCCTTCTTCTTCCCGTTCGCAAGCAAAATCCTCCGCAAAGACTACTACGCCAACATCCCATACCTCTACGTGAAACTCGCCTACAAAGAAAAAATCCCAGACATGCCAAAATACAACATCCTACCAACAGACGTCTATTGGATACGTCACATCGACGCCCCAGCCAGACTTGTAAAAGGCGGAAAAATCCTCGGAGAAATGTATCATTGACAGAGGCAGTCATATTCGATCTAGACGGAACCCTCATCGATTTGCCAATCAACTATCATAGATTGTTCCAAGAAATAGGCAAAATCACTAAAACAAACGAAATCCGCCCAATAACAAAAACCATCGCCAACCTAGACGAAAAAGCAAGAAAAAAAATATTCGAAAAATGGGAAACCATCGAACTCGACGCATTCGAAAACATGACGACAATAAACGAGGGAATGAACCTGTACAAGAAATACCATGACAAGCCAAAAGCCCTAGTCACCATGCAAGGCCGAACCTTAGTAAAACAGGCGTTGGAGCAACTAACATTATCATTCAACCATATACTGACTAGAGAAGACTCGCTGTTCAGAACAGAGCAAATCAGAACCGCCGCACAAAAACTAGGAACAAACACTCAAAAAATTCTCTTCATAGGCAACACAGACGAAGACGCCAACGCCGCAAAAGAAACAGGATGCAAATTCCAGAAGGTCGGAGAATGAAAATCTGGTACGACGCTTTAACTGGAAAACACGTAAGATACGCCGTCGCAGTGGCAAAAAGACTCCGCGACAGAGGACACGAACTAGTTCTCACAACACGCAAACACCCCGACACACTGCCACTGGCAAGCTTCCTAAACGAAAAATTCACAACAGTCGGCCAATACAACCCTGAATCGCTCCTCACACGACTCCAAGACGGCATAAACCGCCAACTCCGCTTCTGCAAAGTGTTCCAGAAAGAACAGCCGGACGTAGCCATTTCGCACGGTTCCGCTGACCTCTGCAGAGTCGCATTCGGCCTAGCAAAACCAGTCATCACGACCGTGGATACGCCTTACGCTGACGCTGTACACAGACTCACTTTACCATTATCAAAGCACATAGTCGCGTCAAACGCCATCCCAGCAAAGATTATGACAGACTACAATCCGAAAGCAGAAATAACAGGCTTCGAAGGCGTCGACGAATACGCATGGATCAAAGACTTCAAACCAAAAACCCGATACGACTTCGGCAAACCCCTGATAGTCGTCAGACAAATCGAGGAAAAAGCGGTATATGCAAAAAACAGCGAAGGCCTGCTCAGCCTAGCCAAGAAGCTAACTAAACTCGGCAAAGTCTTCTTCCTCTCAAGATACACGCGCACATCAATAAAAAACCTGATCGTTCCAAAAGGATACGTCGACTCCGCCAGCCTAGCGGCACAGGCCGACCTCTTCATCGGCGTCGGAGGCACAATAACCCGCGAAGCCGCCTTGCAAGGAACACCGGCAATCGTGATCAAAGTCTTCAATGATCAGTACGTGAACGAATTTCTCGCGGAGAAGGGCTTTCCAATCTTTGAAACAGAACCAGAGAAAACGTTCAAGCTTGCTGAGAAACTTCTCGGAAAGAAGCAAGATGTTAAGCGTTTGCTGACGGAACTTGAAGATCCCGTAGACGTTATTGACAAGATTGTAGAGAAGATCGGTAAGAGCTGAATTGTCTTTTTGAGCAACACGTTTAAGCTTATATGCTGTATTAAGCAATTCTGATGCTTTCAGGTGAAAATAGGATGCCGAAAGAGACTGTTCTGATCATTGGCCTAGGCGAAGTTGGACACGCGCTTTATGACTTGTTCATGGAAAGCGGAAAATTCGATGTCTACGGCTACGACGTGGACAAAGCGAAGACGCGGACAATAACGGGCAAGATTGAACTGCCAAAGAAAGTTGACGTAATGCACATCTGCATTCCATGCGTGAAACAAGACAAATTCATCCAGACGACAGCAGAGTACATACTAAAAATCAAGCCGAAACTCACGATAATCGACAGCACCGTGCCTCCGGGAACCACCCAGAAAATCTACGAAACCACAAAAGCGTCCATCGTTGACTCGCCCATACGGGGAACGCACCAAAACCTTGAAACAATGAAGAGAGACATCCGTTTCTGGACCAAATACGTGGGCGGAACAACCAGCGAATCAGCCAGAGCCGCAAAGAGACACTTCGAAAAACTAGGATTGAAAGTAAAAATACTGAAAGGCCCAGCCGAAACAGAATTGGCCAAGATTTTTGAAACCACATATAGAGCTTGGATGATCGCTTGCTTCCAAGAAATGCACCGCATATCCAGAAGCTTTGGAGCAGACTTTGAAGAAGTCGTGGACATGCTGGCAGACGTTCACCGCGTAGACTTGAACAAGCCGCTTCATTTCCCAGACGTCATCGGCGGACACTGCCTAACACAAAACACCGAGCTCTTATTGACCGTTTACGATTCCGAGTTCCTCAGACTCATATTAGAGTCAAATGAGAAACGCAAGAACGAAATCAAGGACAGGGAAACCCGAGAGGAAATTGAAAAAGTCAAAAAGAAAACCGAAGCGCTACAGAAAGAACTCAAAAAGAAGCTCAGCAGCAGTTAGGTTCGTTTCTGATTGGCTTCCAGAAGACCCCTCGTATAGTACAAGCGGATCAGCGGATGAATATACACTATTGAAGGCTCCCGGGTTTTCACCGCCATAAACAACCCTGTGAACGGAGAAACAGCAAACCGGAACAGGATACCGGATTTCGTTATAGGCGGAGGACGATTCGTCTCTGTCTTGATTCTCTTCCAAATCTCATTCAACTGCGTCGCATACCAATATTGATGTTTAAGCTCCTGCCTCAAACCTTGCCTCAGATGAACCGATTGAACATTATAGTCGACGACCCACTGATGACCAGACTGC
>Ga0315293_10003600_pt1 | contig 14929 bp, 17 predicted proteins | sample YL17G13_20_MG_FD_203071 | JGI IMG/M metagenome (GOLD analysis project Ga0315293, IMG submission 203071) | Sediment microbial communities from Yellowstone Lake, YNP, Wyoming, USA - YL17G13_20 | ecosystem: Environmental > Aquatic > Freshwater > Lake > Sediment | place: USA: Wyoming | collected... | reverse complement strand
AGAATCGGGCATGGTTTCGATGATGGTGTTGGCGGCCAGGGCGGGGGAGATGGCGAACAGGGCATATCTGCGCATCGCCAAATAAATAAAAAAGTTCATAACGGCAATGTCAAAAACACAAGTGGGCGGGAAAGCTCGAAAACCCTGAATAAGGGGCAAAATTTCATCGGTTAGAGCCCCAATTATGCCGGGGATCGCACATCCCACAGCGAGAAAACCGGCCTGGGCGCGCACCGTCCTCTGCGGAGAGGAAAAGGACTGCTGAAACAGCAGATAAATCCCCCAGCCCACATAGAAAATAGTGTTCAGCGCGAACAGCCAGTACAGCGGAGAAGGCTGACTGGCGATCCCGTAGGGAAGAATTTCATAGCGGATATACATGATGTTGGTAAAAAGGAATAGCGCTCCCAGCAGGGCGGCCGGCGAATAAAGCCATAACAGGGAAAACCTCTTTTTAAGAAATTTTCCATTCTGGCTGAAAATCAGGCAAAAATGGGTAAAGACCGGGAAAACAAAAGCCCAGAGAGTGGCGCTCAAGCGGTTTATGTTTTGGGCCAGGCCCAGGGTAAAGGCAATGCGCAGGGAATATTCCATGATGCTGGCCAGAAATACCAGGATCGCGAAGCGGGCAAAGAACCGCGCCGTGCGGTTTTCATAATGACGGGTAAAGATAATAAAGCTGAAAAGCAGAGAAAAAAGCGCGGCTATTAATTCTAAATACGGAAAGAGAATCATTTGCAGGAATTATATTATAATTTATGCTATAATTCAAGCCGGCATGAAGTACAAGCGCATCCTCTTAAAGCTCTCCGGTGAAATCTTCGGCGGCAATCTGAAATATGGGCTGGACCCTGAAATAATCGACACCATTGCTTCAGAGATAAAAAAAGTGCGGGAACACGGCGTGCAGGTAGCGGTGGTGGTGGGCGGGGGAAATATTTTCCGAGGCCTGTCGGGTTCGGCGGCGGGGATGGACCGCGCTACCGGTGATTACATGGGCATGCTGGCCACGGTGATCAACGCCCTGGCTCTGCAGGATGCCCTCGAACGCAAACAGATTTACGCTCGGGTACAGACTGCCATCGAGATGCGCCAGATCGCCGAGCCGTTTATTCGCCGGAAGGCCCTGCGCCATATGGAAAAAGGGCGCGTGGTGATCCTGGCGGCGGGCACCGGGAACCCTTATTTTTCAACTGATACCACGGCGGCCCTGCGCGCCGCCGAGCTGGATGCGGATGTAATTATCAAGGCTACCAAAGTCGACGGGGTTTATGACAAAGACCCCTTGAAACACAAGAACGCCAAAAAATTCAAGCAGCTCTCTTATCTTATGATATTGAACAAGGGATTGAAGATCATGGACTCCACCGCGGTTTCGCTCTGCATGGACAATCACCTGCCCATAATCGTACTGAACCTTTTAAGATCCGGCAGTGTGGAGAAAGCCGTCCTGGGTAAAGCGATCGGGACCCTGATTTCAAAAGAGGAGGGGACGAAATGATTGATTTTACCAAAGAAGCCGAAGCCAAGATGAAAAAATCCCTGGAGGCGCTCAAACAGAAGTATGCCGCAGTGCGCACCGGGAGGGCCTCACCGGCGCTGGTGGAGCACCTGCACGTGGAATATTACGGCACCCAGGTGCCGCTCCAGCAGCTGGCCAGCATTTCCGTGCCCGAGCCCCGCACCATCAACATCCAGGCCTATGACAAAGGAGCGGTAAAAGAGATCGAAAAGTCCATCCTGAAATCAGATTTGGGCCTTAATCCCAGGGTTGACGGCGGAATGATACGACTCAACCTTCCTTCCCTGACCGAGGAGCGGCGCAAGGAATTGGTGAAGCTGGTCAAGAAAGAAGCCGAGGAGTCCAAAGTAGGGGTCCGCAATATCCGGCGGGAGGCCATGGAGCAGGCAAAGACCGCTAAAGAGAAAAAAGAGCTGGCGGAGGATGCGGAGAAAACCAAAGAAGAGGAACTCCAGAAACTCACCGACCGGGAAACCGCCGAAATTGATAAAATCTTGGCCGCTAAAGAAAAAGAAATAATGGAGGTATAACCTCTGAAAACACCTCAACATATCGCTATTATCATGGACGGCAACGGCCGCTGGGCCAAAAAGCGCGCCCTGCCCCGCATCGCCGGACATAAAGAAGGAGCCGAATCACTACGCGAAGCGGTGATCGCCTGCGCGGAGTTGGGAGTTAAATATCTAACGGTATACGCTTTCTCCACCGAGAACTGGCAGCGCCCCACCGATGAGGTTGAATTTTTAATGGGGCTTTTCGCCCAGAGCATTGACAACCGCATGGGAGAACTCATCAAGAACAATGTGCGCCTGAGATTTTTAGGCCGACTGCAGGATTTCTCTAAGGAGTTACAGGAGAAAATGCGGCAGGCCATGGACAAGCTGGCCAATAATACCGGGGTGAATTTGCAGGTGATGGTGAGCTATGGGGGAAGGGCGGAGATCGTGGATGCGGTGAATGAAATAATAGGGGCTAAGGACTGGGGACCAGGGACTAGGGTTGAAGAAGAAGACATACAAAAACATCTTTATACGCGGGATATTCCCGATCCGGATTTGTTGATTCGGACAGCTTCAGAGATGCGGGTTTCCAATTTTCTTTTATGGCAGATCGCTTATGCGGAAATCTATGTGACGGAAACACTCTGGCCGGATTTCAGGAAGAAGGAGCTTCTGGCGGCGATCGAAGATTATAATAAGCGGGAGCGGCGCTTTGGCAAGACCTCGGAGCAGGTAAAATGAAGATTTCGCAAACCCTGATAGCCCGAACCTTGACCATACTGGTGGCCGTGCCCATTATCTGGGCCTGCGTATATTATGGCGGCGCGGTTTTTTTGCTTTTGGTTTTGGGGCTGGCCCTTTTTTCGGTGAATGAATTCTATTCGATGATGTTGAAAAAGGGTTTCTTCCCGGCCTACTGGGTGGGGAATTTCTTTACCATCTTTTTTATCTGCTTTGCGGCTTATTCCTTAAAGCAGAACTGGGAGCCGGCGCATTCGGCCATTTTCACCTTTGCGGCCATGGTTTCCATGCTGTCAGGAATTTTCCTGAAAAGAGAAAAAGACACCATAGTGGACGTGGCGGTTACCCAGCTGGGCATGATCTATATCGGCTGGTTCTTCAGTTATTTTCTTTTTATCCGCAATTTAACCGAGCACGGCGGCTATCTGTTCTTCCTGATGCTCACCATCTGGGGAAACGATGTGGTGGCTTATCTTGTAGGGAAAATGTGGGGAAGACATAAGCTGGCCCCCTCTATTTCTCCCAATAAAAGCTGGGAAGGATCAATCGCGGGTTTTCTAACCTGTATAGTAGCGGCCGAAATATTTTCCGGAATAGCTGTAATCAATGGGACCCATGCCTTAATTTTGGGGGTCTTGATCGGTGTGGTGGCCCAGTTGTCCGATCTGGTCGAATCACTGATCAAGCGCGATGCGGGGGTTAAAGATTCCGGGGTGGTTTTACCGGGGCACGGAGGGGTGCTGGACCGCATTGACTCGTTTGTGCTGACCGCGCCCTTGCTGTATTATTATGTGGTATGGTTTATCAAATAATTAAGACCGCTTTAAAAGAAGATCTAGGGCCAGGGGATATTACTTCTCGAGCCCTAGTGCCCAAGGGTCAAGGGTCAAGGGCCAAGATAATCGCGAAAGAAGCCGGTGTAATAGCCGGCCTTCTAGTTGCCCGCCAGGTTTTTTCAACACTCGATAAAAGAATAAAATTCAAAGCAAAGGTAAAAGATGGGGCGCGTGTAAAAAAGGGAGCCGTTCTAGCGGAAATTTCCGGGAAGGCGTGGGCGATCCTAGCGGGTGAACGCGTGGCCCTGAATTTTTTGCAACACTTATCAGGCATTGCCACCTTAACCAATAAATTTGTTACCCGGGTAAAGGGAAAAGGGATAAGGGTTAAGGTTTTGGATACCCGGAAAACTTTACCGGGACTGAGAGCTTTAGAAAAGTATGCGGTTAGAGTAGGCGGGGGACTGAATCACCGGATGGGACTGTATGACGCGATTCTCATAAAAGATAATCATATCAAGTTAGCAGGAGGAATTGAAAAGGCCATTAATGGGTGTCAGGGGCTAGGGGCTAGGGACTGGGGAATTGAGGTGGAAGCAAAAACCCTAAACCAAGTGAAGAAGGCCATTAACGCTAAAGCCGATCGCATACTTCTGGATAATATGAATATTAGAACCTTAAGGAAAGCGGTCGGGCTTTGCCGAAAAGCCGGAATAAAAACCGAGGCCTCGGGCGGAATAAATTTAGGAAATGTCCGCGCGATCGCAAAAACCGGCGTGGATTTTATTTCTGTCGGAGCGTTAACCCACTCGGCCCCGGCGCTGGATATCTCCCTAAAAGTCATCTGACCTGCTATAATATAATCCTCCGTGACACAAATATATAAGCTTAAGCCCACCTTTACCGGCGAAGAAAGAAAATTTCTCATCGATTATAAAAAGGAGCTCACCGAGGAGCAGCTGCCCATCGTGCAAGCCTCGGGCGGACCCCTGCTGGTCATCGCAGGGGCTGGTTCCGGCAAAACCCGCACTGTGACCTATCGCGTGGCCTATCTGGTTGAATCCGGCGTGCCGTTAGAACATATCCTCCTGGCCACTTTTACCAATAAAGCCGCCCGGGAGATGATCTATAGAGTAGAAGGCCTGCTTAAAAGAAATATGGGAGGGCTCTGGGCGGGGACCTTTCATCACCTCGGCAACCTAGTTTTAAGAAAACACGCCAAAAAGCTGGGCTACGAACAAAACTTCACCATCCTGGACCGGGCCGACTCCAAAGATCTCCTGGACCGTTCGGTAAAGGAAGCCGGACTGCCGGTAAAAGAGAGAAAATTTCCCAAGGGTGAGGTTTTGCAAGATATCTATAGTTATATGGCCAATTCCCAAAAAACCCTGCCAAAGGTGATAGAGGCCAAATACCCTCATCTTTTCGATTTGCAGGGCGAGATCAAACGGATCTTGGATGTATACGAGGAGACCAAATTAAAACAAAATCTAATGGACTTTGACGACCTACTGACCAACTGGCTGCGCCTCCTACTGGAAGAAGAAAAAGTGCAAAAGGAGCTCAGCCGGCGCTTCCTGCATATTTTAGTGGATGAATATCAGGATACCAATCTGGTCCAGGCCCAGATCATAGATCTTCTGGCAACTGAACATCACAATCTGATGGTAGTGGGGGATGACAGCCAGTCCATCTATTCGTTCCGGGCGGCCGAGTTCAGAAACATCATCGACTTCCCCAAACGCTATCCCGACTGCCAGATCTTTAAAATTGAAACCAATCATCGCTCCACCCCGGAAATCCTTAACCTGGCCAACGATTCCATCCGCAATGCGGCCGAACGGTTTGAAAAGAACTTGAAGCCGGTGCGCCGGCCGGGCAAGCCGCCCGCCGTGGCCTCCTTCCGCGATGTCTACCAGCAGGCCGCCTTTGTGGCCCAGCGTATGCTGGAACTTTCCGAGGAGGGAGTGCCGCTTTCCCAGATGGCCGTGCTCTACCGCTCGCATTATCATTGCCTGGAACTGCAGATGGAGTTGACCCGCAGGGGAATTCCTTTCGAGGTGCGTTCGGGACTGCGCCTCTGGGAAGAAGCCCACATCAAGGATGTCATGTCCTACCTTAAAGTCTTCCATAATCCTTACGACGGCCTTTCTTGGATGAGGATCCTAAAACTTATCGAAAATATCGGGCCCAAAACCGCGGATCGAATCTGGCAAAAACTGCAAAAATCTTCCGATCCGCAGGAAATAATTACAAATAAAGCCATGGTTGAGGAGGTTCAAAAGGGCGGGCAGGAAGCCTTTGTGAGGTTTCAGACCCTGCTTAAAACCCTGCAGAAACAAGTCGCCAGCCCTTCCACCATGATCTCCACGATCACAGAGAGCGGATACGGCGATTATCTCCGTTTGAGTTATGCCAATTACCAGGCCCGGCTGGAGGAGCTCTTAGAGCTGGGAAACTTCGCGCTGGGATTTGCCGGACTGGAAAAATTCCTCTCTTCGTTGGCCCTGACCGGGGGGACTGCCGCGGAGGAGATCGTGGGTCCGGGGCAGGGAGAAGACGAAGCGGTGATCCTGACCACGGTGCACCAGGCCAAGGGATTGGAATGGAAGGCGGTGTTTGTGATCTGGCTGGCGGAGGGGCGCTTCCCTTCCTATTTATCCTTTGGCAGTGAAGCTGAGATCGAAGAAGAGCGCCGGCTATTTTATGTGGCGGTGACCCGCAGCAGGGATCAACTCTATTTAACCTACCCGGTGCTCTACCAGTCGCGGGAGGGCTCGGTGGTGCTCAAGGCCTCCCGTTTCATCAAAGAAATTTCCGAGCACCGCTATGAAAAGTGGCTGATAGAAGAAGAGCTTGAGACGGAGGGAGATTGGGAATATAATTAAAAGGAAAAGGAGGGATTATGAGATATACCATTTGGGGTCCGGTTCTGGGTCTAGTCATCGCCGCGGTAATAGTAAATCTGGGCAGTTTTGGAATTAATCTTAACGCTTATCTAGCCACCGGTGGGATATTAATTGCGGTGGGACTGGGAATCGGACTGCTGATCGACTATAAAAAGTAATCCCATTAATTTATTATGGGATTTTCTTTAGGCATAGTGGGGCTTCCCAACGTGGGGAAGTCCACGCTTTTTAACGCTCTCTCTCATACCAAAGTGGAAGTTTCCAATTATCCCTTCTGCACCATAAACCCCAATGTGGGTGTGGTTTATGTCCCCGATGACCGGCTGGAAAAGATCCACCAGATCATGGGTTCCCCTAAAACCGTTCCCACGATATTGGAATTTTTTGACATTGCCGGACTGGTCAAGGGGGCGCACCGGGGAGAGGGTCTGGGGAACCTGTTTTTATCCCACATCCGCGAGGTAGACGCTGTCGCCCAGGTGGTTCGCTGTTTTTCTGACCCCAATATCACCCATGTCAGCGGAGCGGTAGATCCCCAAAAAGACATAGAAATCATCAATGCCGAGCTTATTCTGGCGGATATGCACCTGGTAGATAAGAAAATTACCGCCTTGAGATTGGCAGCCAAAACCAGCGATCCCAAAATCCTCAAACAATTAAAGCATTATGAAGGACTCTATGACCACTTGGGCCGCGGGCAGCCGGCCAGGAGCTTCACCGAGGAGGCGGAGCTTTCCCTGCTGACCGCCAAACCGATCCTATATGTGGCCAATGTGGATGAAACCGGCAATCCGGACCAAGTTAAAATTATTGAAGAGATCGTAAAAGGCGAGGGTGGGGCGGTGATTTCACTGTGCGCCAAACTGGAAGCCGAACTCTTGGATCTAAATGAGGCGGAGGCCGCCGAGTATATGCGGGAAGCAGGCCTCAAAGAGCGGGGTCTCAAGCGGTTGATCGTAGCCGGCTATAAATTATTGAATTTGGTCACTTTTTACACCTCAAACGAAAAAGAAACCCGAGCGTGGACGGTAAAGACGGGGACGGCCGCGCCCCAGGCCGCCGGTCGGGTGCACTCCGACATGGAAAAAGGATTTATCGCCGCAGAAGTGGCTCATTATAATGATCTCCTAAAAGCCGGATCTTACGAGGCCCTAAGAAAGCTGGGGCTGCTGCATACCGAAGGCAGGGAATACCAGGTCCAAGACGGAGATTTGGTACTTTTCCGATTTAATATTTGATGCTATAATATATATATGAGCAACTACGACGCGATTTGTATTTTCAGCCCGTTTACTGCCGAAGATAAGATCGATGCCCTGCTGGCCAAATTCGATAAGCGGATCAAAGATCAGGCCGGCGAGGTCCTAAAAGTTGAAAAGTGGGGAACCCGCAAACTGCCCTTTACCCTGACCCGGCACAAAAAGCTTAAGGAAGGGTATTATGTGCTGATCAATTTTTCAGGATCCGGCGCCACCGTTACGTCCCTGCGCGACGCTTTTCGCGTGCAGGAAGAAATAGTGAGGCATATGATCACCCAATCCGAAAAAGTGGAAGCCCCGGCGGCGGAACCCGCTTTTCCTGAAGCCCAGCTTATAGAGCCAGCCCCAGCGGAGGAGCATGGCCAACCTTAACAAAATCATTCTGGCAGGCCGCCTGGCGGCTGATCCTGAAAAGCGCACTTCTTTAGAGGGGACTGCCATGACTAAATTTAAGATGGAAGTGAGTAATTTTGGCAAGGCCAGCTCCGGCTCGATCGAGGTGGTGGCCTGGCAGCGCCTGGCGGAGATCTGCGGGCAGTATTTAAAGAAGGGGAAATTGGTTTTGGTGGAGGGGCGGTTGCAGGTTAGGAGTTTTGAAGACCAGAACGGTCAGCGCCGCACGGTGACCGAGGTTTTAGCCAGCCAGATGCAGATGCTGGAAGGAAAGTCCGGAACAGGTGCCCCAGTTGAAACGGTTAATTCAGCTGAAACAGTTGAGGGGGCTTCGGGGTTTGAGGAAGTAGAGGAACTTCCTGAAGACGATCTGCCTTTTTAAACATGTATAATAAAGTATTTTTAATCGGTAATTTGACCAGAGATCCGGAACTGCGCTATACGCCGGCCGGGATACCGGTGGCGCGCTTTACCGTAGCGGTGAACCGCCGGAGCAAAGATAAGGACGAAGTGGATTTTATCCCGGTTACGGCCTGGAGGAGGCTGGCGGAGATCTGCGGGGAGTTTTTGAAAAAGGGCCGGCCGGTGGCTATCGAAGGACGGCTGCAGATCAGGTCCTTTCAGGGGAAGGACGGGCAATTGCGCACGGTAGCTGAAGTGGTGGCCGACAATATGCAAATGCTGGGCAAAAAGCCCGAAGCGACCTCCGAGGTCAAGGCGGAAGAGATCTTAGGAGAAGTGCCATTTTAAGAGGAGGGTCTGTGAATAACGTAAAACCAAAGCTCAAAAAAAGAAGGAAGAAGGTTTGCCTGTTTTGTGAAGGGAAACGGCCGGCGGATTTTAAGGATCTGAGCCTGGTCCGCAAGTTCATGACCGACCGCGGGAAAATCATGCCGCGCCGCATGAGCGGTTGCTGCGCCCGCCACCAGCGCCTGGCGGCTAAAATTGTGAAGCGCGCCCGCCAGATCGGCCTGGTGCCCTATACGATAGATTAACATGAAAGTAATACTCTTGGAAGAAGACCGGATGCAGGAAGTAGCCGACGGCTATGCCCGGAATTATCTTTTCCCCAAGAAACTGGCCATCCCCGCCACCCGGGAAGCCTTAAAACAGATGGAGAAACGGGCGGAGGCCAACCGAAAGATGCGGGAAGAGGAAAAACAGCAAGCCCAGGCCCTGGCCGAAAAGCTCGAGGCGACGGAGATTGTCATCCGGGCGGATACCAGCGAAGAAGGCAAATTATTCGGCTCGGTGACCACGCAGGATGTGGCCAGCGCCATCTTCGAGGCCCACAATTTGGAAGTCGACAAAAGGAAGATCAATCTGAACGAACACATCAAAACTCTGGGAGAGTATTCCGCCACCGTCAAACTGCATTCCCAGGTCAATGCCCAGCTCAAACTCCGCGTAGAAAAAAAATGAAGGCCTCGGTTGGCTCGGCCCGAGCTTTTCCCAATCTTCCCGGGGTTTATCTTTTTAAAGATAAAGCGGGCCGGGTTATCTATGTGGGCAAAGCCAAATCCTTAAAAGACCGCATTTCCTCCTATTTTCAAAAGAACCTGGAATCGCCCAAAACTGAAGCCCTGCTCGGCGCCTACCGGACCATTGACTTCATGGTAACCCCCACCGAACTGGAGGCCCTGCTTTTGGAACGCCGGCTCATCGATAAATATAAGCCGCGTTTCAATATCATGTGGAGGGATGACAAGCAGTATCCCTACTTAAAATTGACTTTAAATGAAGAATGGCCCCGCCTGATCATGGTCAGGAAAAAAGAGGAGGACGGGGCGAAATATTTCGGGCCCTATGAATCGCGCAGCGTGCGCGAGACCATCCGCCTGATCAAAAAGCTCTTCCCCCTGCGCTGGTGCAAAGAAAGTCCGCTTAAAAAAAGACAACAGCCCTGTCTGCAGTATTATCTAAAACACTGCTGGGCGCCCTGCGTGGGGGGCATCTCCCGGGAGGAATATCTGAATTTCTGCCAGGCCATCATCTCCACTCTTAACGGCGACATTTCTTCCGCCTTAAGCGCCCTGCAGAAAGAAATGGGGGTTGCGGTGGCCCGCCAGGATTTTGAAAGGGCGGCCAAGATCCGCGATCGTATCCGGAGTTTGAGCCGGGTCTTGCAGAAAAAGCCGGGCTGGATCCCGCGGCCGGCGGAGCGGGAAGGGGATCCCGGCATCTTTGAACTTAAGAGACGGCTCGATTTACCCCGGCTTCCTAAACGGATCGAAGCTTTTGATGTTTCCAATATTTCCGGGACCAATCAGGCGGCTTCCCTGGTGGTTTTTCGTGAAGGGGAGCCGCTCAAAAGCGATTATCGCAAGTTTAAGATCAAAACGGTGGAGGCCCCCAACGATGTGGCGGCCATCTTTGAGGTGGTTTCCCGCCGGTACGGGGGCACGCTCAAAGGAAAAATGGAAAAACCGGATTTGATTTTGGTAGACGGAGGCATAACCCAGGCGCGGGCCGCCCGGCGGGCCCTAGACCAGGTCCGGTTAAAAATACCGGTCATCGGGCTGGCCAAAAAAAACGAGGAGATCTATTTTCCCAAAAAAAACGCCCCGCTGAAATTGTCTCCGGAGGGCGCGGCCTTGAAGCTTTTAATGCGCATCCGCGACGAGGCCCATCGCTTTGCCCTGCAGTACCACCGCGCCCGCCGCGGATTATGATATAATATTTAAAATGAAGCGGTTTGGGGCGTTGTTTTTGGTTGTTTTATTGTTTTCCATCGTCTGGGCGGCGGATGTTGCCGAAGAACAGCAGAAGCTTAAACAAATTCAGGAACAACTAGAGGCCAGTAAAAGGAAACTGCAGGAGACCAAACGCAAAGAGCAGGAAACTTTGTCCCGCCTGGTGCTGATCAAAGGTGAACTGCGGCAGGCCACCCGCGATCTGTCCCGGGCGCAAAGCCGGATCGTGGTCAACGAGGGACAGATCAAGGAGCTTTCCTCGGACATCAAGGAGGCGGTAGAAACCCTAGAACAGAAGACCGTCCGGCTGAAAAAGCGGATCCGGGAAGTTTATAAAAGCAGCGCGATGAGTTATCTGGACCTGCTGCTGACCGCGCGGAGCATGTCGGATTTTATCAACCGCTCATATTTTTTTGGTAAAATCGTGGAGCGGGATGTGGGCTTGATACAGGAAATTACAGCCGAATACCGCCGGACCCGGGAAAAGAAGAAACAACTGGAAGTAGTAACCGGGGAAATAAGGAACCTGGCGGAAGAGATTGACACCAAGCGCACCGTTATCGCCACCCGCGCGGAAGATGAAAAAGAAGTCTATAATGACCTCAAGGAGCGCCGGAGGGATTACGAAAAGAAAGTCGCCGAACTGGAGAGAAGCTCGGAAGAGCTTATGCGGGTCATCCAATCCAAAATGGCCGAGCGCCGGAGGGCGGGCATCTATGCCCACGGCACCGGAGTGCTGGATTGGCCACTCCGGGGCCGGTTGACCTCCACTTTCGGTTATCGCCGGAATCCTTTCTGGGGTGGACGGCAGCGGCATACCGGGATCGATATTGCCGCTCCCTATGGCGAAGTAATTAGGTCCGCTGACGCGGGCGAAGTGATCTTTTCTGGATGGTGGGACGGCTACGGCAAAGCGATCGTAATAGACCATGGCCGGGAGATCACGACAGTCTATGCGCACATGTCGCGCATGTACGTGCAGAACGGGACCAAGATAAGTAAAGGACAAATAATAGGATTGGTGGGAAGCACCGGATATTCCACCGGGCCGCACCTGCATTTTGAGGTAAGGGTTTCCGGCAAGCCGACCAATCCAATGAAGTATCTGCCTTAGGGGAAAGGAGAAAAAGATGAAAAGTAAGTGGAAATCGATCGTGGTCGGGATAATCATTGTCGGGTTGTTTTCGGCGGGGTATGTGGTGGGGAAGGGGGTGGCACAGGAAGAACTGGAGAGAAAACTGGAGATCTTTTTACAAGTTCTGAGCCTGGTAAAAAATGATTATGTCGAAAAGAATCTGGACAATACCAAACTGGTTTACGGTTCCATCCGCGGCCTGCTGGATTCCCTGGACGACCCCTATTCCCGCTTTATGGAGCCCAAAGCCCACCAGGAAATGCGTATCCGCCTGCGCGGTTCATATTCTGGCATTGGAATTTATATCGGCATAAAGGATAAGCTGTTAATGGTTATTTCTCCCATTCCGGGAACACCGGCCGCCAAGGCCGGGCTCAAGGCCAAGGACAAAATTCTAACCATTGACGGGAAACCCACCAAGGATATGGCCCTGGATGTGGCCGTATCATATATCCGCGGGCCCAAGGGAACCAAGGTCAAACTGGGGATAATCCGGGGCTCGGCCAAGGATCCCAAAGAATATGTGATCAGCCGTGAAAATATCGTGATCAAGAGCACGGAATTCAAAATGCTCCCGGATGACATTGCCTATATCAAGCTCAATACTTTTGAAAAACAGAGCGCGCCGACAGAGATGAAAAACGCCATATACGACGCCCTGCGCAAGAAGGCTAAAGGGCTGATCGTGGATTTGAGGAACAACGGGGGCGGATTGCTGGACAACTCCATCCAAATCGGCAGCTTCTTCATTAAATCCGGAGAGATAATTGTGTCAACCGTGGACCGGGACGGCACCCGGGATGTACGTTATTCCACCGGAGATATTATCTGGAGGGGTCCGCTGGTGGTGCTGGTGAACGAAGCTTCGGCCTCGGCTTCGGAGATATTAGCCGGAGCGCTCAAAGACAATAAAGTAGCAACTCTGGTAGGCAGCAAAACCTTCGGCAAGGCCTCGGTGCAGAGTGTGCGGGTTCTACAAGATGATTCAGCGGTGCTGTTGACCATCGCCAAATATTTGACTCCCAGCGGAGAAGATATCAGCAAAAAGGGTATTATGCCTGATGTGGTAATCGATCTGCCGACCAAAGAAGCCGAAGCGGAAGAGCTGGAAAAGAGCGAAAAAGACATTCAGCTGGACCGCGCCGTGGAGATTATGAAAAAACAGATATGAATTCAGTTTTAGACGATCAAGCAAAAAGGAACAGCATAGACAGGAGCGACATGCTGGGGGCAGTGGCCTCCCTGCCACAGATGTTGCAGGAAGCGGAGAAAATCGGGAATTTGATGGATCTCCGCAAAATAAAAAAGCCCAATCAAGTGGTGGTGGCGGGGATGGGCGGTTCAGCCATTGGAGGGGATATCGCGGCCAGCCTGTTCCCGGATATTCCGCTGACAGTTAATCGCGGCTATGCGCTTCCCAAATTTGTCAATGATAAAACTTTAGTGATCGCGGTTTCCTACTCGGGTAATACCGAAGAGGTGCTTTTCTGCCTTAAGGAGGCCAAACAATTGAAACTGCCGGTGATCTGCATCACTTCCGGGGGCAAGCTGGCGGAGGTCGCCGAGCAGGAAAAATATGTATTGGTTGAGGTCAAGCCCAATCTCCAGCCCCGTTCAGCCCTGCCTTACCTTTGCCTCCCCCTTCTTATGATTTTAGAAAAATTGGGGAAGGATGCCAATTTAAAGGCGCAGATCAGGGAAACGGTTGAACTTCTGGGAACGCTCAAAGAAGAATATGCGCGGGAGGAAAGAGGAAATGAGGTTAAGCAGTTGGCCAAAAAGCTGCAGGGCAAAATACCCATTATTTTTGCCTCGCAGGGAAATACCGAAGCCGTGGGATTGCGGCTGAAAACCCAGTTCAATGAAAACAGCAAAACCACCGCACATCTTTCCCTTTTTCCGGAGCTCAACCATAATGAAATCGTCAATCTGGCGGAATTGCGGCGCGGCCAGCACAACTTTGCCCTGATCCTGCTTCGGGACGAAGAGGATACGGTCCGCGTTCAAAAGCGCATAGAGATCACCAAATCTTTGATCGGGGCCAATCTGGGCGGAGTGAATGAAATGATCTCCCGCGGCAAGTCGCGCCTGACACGGCTTTTTTCGCTGATCTATTTTGGCGATTTTTTAAGCGTTTATCTGGCGATCCTTTTGGGAATCGATCCCACCCCGGTGGAGGTTATCCAGAGGCTTAAAAAGGAAATGCAGAGATGAAAGCGGTCATCATCGCGGGCGGGCTGGGCACCCGGCTGCGTCCACTGACCTATAACACCCCCAAACCCATTGTCCCGGTAGCCAACCGTCCTTTTGTTATACACCAGATTGAGCTTTTGCGGTCGCACGGGGCTACCGAGATCATCTTGAATCTGCATTATCTCTCGGAGTCCATCAAGGAGCTTTTGGGAGATGGCCGAAAATTTGGGATTAAACTGCACTACAGCATTGAAACCAATCCGCTGGGCACTGCCGGGGCGGTAAAAAATGCGGAAAAATATTTCGCCGGGGAGCCGCTGATCGTGGTGTTTAACGGCGACATCCTAACCGACATCAATATCACCGAGGTCATCAAGTTTCATAAAAAAAAGAAAGCCCGGGCTACGCTGACCTTGACACCTGTGGACGATCCCACCGCCTATGGCCTGGTGCTGACCGATAAGGCGGGGAGGGTGACCGAATTTATCGAGAAACCCAGCTGGGAGAGAGTGCAGGGGCTTTCCAGAATGGATATCAATGCCGGGATTTATATTTTGGATCCCGCTATTTTTAACGAGGTGCCCAAGGGGGTGCCGGTAATGTTTGAAAACCAGGTTTTCCCGGAGTTGTTGAAAAAAAACGAACCGGTTTACGGCTTTGAGTCCAAGAATTACTGGATAGATATCGGCAATCCGCAGAAATACCAGCAGGCCCACGAAGCCATCCTGCGCGGGGAAATCAGCCTGTTCAGAATTTACGGGAGCAGGGAGAAGGGGGGCATTTTTATCGGGGCCGACGCGGAGATCGA
>Ga0315293_10003598_pt1 | contig 14931 bp, 6 predicted proteins | sample YL17G13_20_MG_FD_203071 | JGI IMG/M metagenome (GOLD analysis project Ga0315293, IMG submission 203071) | Sediment microbial communities from Yellowstone Lake, YNP, Wyoming, USA - YL17G13_20 | ecosystem: Environmental > Aquatic > Freshwater > Lake > Sediment | place: USA: Wyoming | collected... | reverse complement strand
TGCCAAGAGCTTCGTGGCGGGCAAGGTGGAGGCGGCTACGGCCCATGCAGCCGGAGGCTTCGTTGCTGGTCAGAACCCAGATGGCACTGCCAAGGTTATCAAGGCTCCGGCTGGAGAGATGCCCACGACTATCGGAAAGGGGGAGACCATCGTCCCTAAGGGAGGAGCTGGGGGAGGGGGCACCAGCGTCACCGTGAACGTCAACGGTATCGGTGGGTCTGACCTTGCCAACATGGTCAAGGTTGCGGCCACCAACGCCATCTATGAGTACAAGCGGCGTGAGCACCTGAACTGATATGCCTCGAATTCCCTCACCCAACGAGCAGACATTCAGGTCCCTGCCGGGGCCTCATGGCCCAGGGACAGATCCAGGGTATACCCACCCCGCAGCCACACAGGTGCCTAGCGGGATTGCCATGGCGTTTCAGGTCACGAGCCCTTTTGACAACCACAAGGTGCTGATGCCCCATGCCCTGGTCCTCCATGTGAACCCCAGCAACTTCCAGGAGGGGTTCAACCAGAAGATCGAGAGAATCCAGACACGGGGTGGGTTCGTGGAGCAGCATTGGGGGCATGAACTAACAACCTTGACAGCCTCGGGCTCCACGGGAGCCTTCATGAACATCTACAATGGTCTCTCGTCAGTGATGCGTCAGCGGACTATTGCTTGGGACCGGTACCGAGACCTCTTTGATCTCTTCCTGAACAATGGCGCCCTCCACGACCCGTTTGGGAACATTGTCCTACACGGGAACATCATGCTCATGTACGACCGTGGGACGTACATTGGGTCATTCAGGACTTTCGAGGTAGAGGAGACGGACACCTCCCCGTTCTCGTTCAATCTGAGTTGGACCTTCAAGGTCGAGGAAACGCTCACCAAGTTCAGCCTAGGTCAGCTTAACCGTGGATCTCCCCAGTTCCAGAGCCAGAACGTCAACCTCACCGCTCCCATCACTCGTCTGGCGTGAGGTATAAGATGGCCGACACCAACGCTTCTATCTTCCAGCAGATCGAGACCAAGGCGGACTTCTACCCTCCGAACGTCTATGCCGGGCTGTTGACGTACTACTCCAACCTCTCCCTTGAGAGGGATAGCCTCGACTCGCAGTTCACCCCGCTCTCGGCGGTAGACAGGAGGGGCCGGAACCCCAAGCTCTTCGTCATCGGGATTCTGCCCCCTTCATCGAATGTCACTGGCAGGCTGTTGGACAGGTCTGCTACCAGTGGGACGACTGGTACGGTCACGACCACATCGCAAACGTCGGAGACAGTTGTTGAGGAGGCAGCTCCTCTCCCGATTCAGGACAACGCGGGAGCAAACGCTAGTCAAGTAACACTGGGGCCGTACCAGATTCCAATCGGTACAGGCCCCACCAATGTAGGACAAGTTAGGCAAACGGATGGGGTAGGCCCCGATAAAGGGCCTCCCATCAAAACACAGATGAGCATCCCCCAAATTTGGAAGACGATGCGGGATGCTTATGTCCAAGTGACAGGCCGAGAACCAACTGCTACGGAATTGCAATTCTACGTTGCACAGTCGTTGCGGGAAACTGGAGGCAGTTGGCCTAATAACAATGTAGGGTTCGTGGGGAATTATGGGGGTGGAGCACCCCTCACACCTCCCGAAAAGAGACCCGGGCCTCCTACACGAACAATTCCGGCAGGGGTCACCACGTTTCGCCAGCCTCCTCCAGACAGCAACTTGTATAAGAGTTACGCTAGCCCTCAAGAGGGGGCAAAAGCTTACCTGAGCTTCCTCACTAAAAATCCCGCCACCATACAGGCTGCACAGCAAGGGGACACACTTGGATTTTTAACGGGTCTGGCTCAACAAGGGTACTACGAGGCATCCGTGGATGTGTACTACCGTGGCACCCAAAAGTCAGGGCCAGAGCCCCTGTACCCTACTTTGTTGAACAGAGTGGCCAATACTATGGTTACTCAAGGAGTGAGTCTGGGCGTTGCGGACCCAGCCCCCCTCCATGCCCCGGATGCTCTAGCCTACAAGGAAAGCTCAGGGGCATACATCGCAAGGGCAGGGGTCAAAGGTAACAGACCTCTTCCCCCCATACATAGGTTTAATCCAGGCTCACCTTACGGCCCAGGGGATCTCCTCCCCCCTGGTACAGGTACCCCCCAAGTCAACGCCTCTTGGGTGAGTGATGGTAGCCCGGCGGCTATGGAGAGCCGGAAGAACCTGAGCAAGATTGCCACAACTCAGATCACCGTCACTACAGACTTGGGCAAGAGATTCCAGGATGCCCAGAGGGCGCAGATCCTAGCCACTCAGAAGGCTCTGGAGAACATGCGGAACACCCCTCCGCTACGCATGCTGGTGAACCCCTCGTCCTTCACGGTGTCCGCTGAGAAGATCACGTCGGATGGGAACTGGGGTCGGAACGGCCCTATCATCGAGCACTGGGGAGACCAACAGGACAAGATTTCAGGCTCAGGTTCAGTGGCAGGCTTCTATGCCCTGGCCAAGAGCCTCAAGGACCCCAAGGCCGTGGGCGCACCCGGGTTGACCCGCATGGCCAGGAACTTCTCCTTGGGGTACCAGAACTTCCTCTCCCTGTACCTCCTCTACCGAAACAACGCTGGGCTGTATCTCAACGACATGGGCCAGAGCGACAAGCGGCTCAACCTGTCCATGGTGGGGTCCGTCTACATCTACTACGACAACACCCTGTACATCGGCTCTTTCGACAGCTTCAACGTCACGGAGGACGACACCAAGCCATTCACCCTGAACTACTCCTTCGAGTTCACTGTGAGGTCCACGTTCCTTCTGGACAACCCCCCTGTTCAAGGTACAGGGAACAACAATACCTTCGCACTCAACAACACGACCTCAGCCTTCTTGCCTGCCGGTGGGGGCGACATCTTGGGTGGGCAGGTTACTCTTTCCCCTGAGGATGAGGTCACCCCCAATGTCATTGACCTTGGTGACATCGATCAACTGGTCAATCCCAATGTCATTGACCTTGGTGACATCGATGTTCTGGTTGCCTCCAGTCCTCAGAAGCCAGGTAACGAGTCTGGCGCCAAACTGACGAAGCAACGCATCCAGGCTGAGATCAGCCTTACGGAGCAGGATTTTCGGATCGGGACGATTGACCGCAACACCTATCTCAGTACACTGAGCGACCTGAACTCTCAGTTGGCGTTGGCAACCTAATGGCAAGAAGCCCCTTCCAAGGCACGTACCGTCCTGGAGTCAGACCTACGGTCGTGACCGCTCCGGATGCGTTGGTCTACATCAACGGGGAGTCAGACATCATTGGGTGCCCCCAGTGCAAGCGGAAGTTTGACCTCAACAAGTTCATCACCAATGTCACCGTTGAACTCAACGTGGACAGTCCTCCAGGGTCAGCGAACATCAGCCTATCTGTCCCTCGACACACCATAGACGACCTGTACTTCGACGGGAACCTCCTCCTCACGCCGATGATGGAGGTGGAAATCTACTGCAAGGGGTACTACCTCATTGAGGGCATCCCTCAGTATTACCCCATCTTCTGGGGGATGATCACAGACGTCGGTGACAACTACTCCGGTGGGGAGCACACTATCTCCATCAACTGTGCGGACATTCTCAAGTGGTGGGAAATCTGCCAGATGAACGTCAACCCGGCGTTCACACAGACTGCCGGACAATTGGGGCGTAACTTATTTGGTAACGTGTTCTTCGGGTCCAACCCCTATGACGTGATCTGGACTCTCGCACAACAGTCCTTTGGGGACATCGTAGTGGCTTCCGGTTCCCTCGTGAGCATGAATAAGGAGGAGGGCCAGAAGGAGACCTTCAACGCAGCTCTGTCAGACATCATGCTCTACTGGCAGAAGAGGTTTTCCAGGATCCGCTCCAATCTCTTGCTGTATGGCACACAGGGTACCGCTGTCCGAGGGGACACTCTTTACGACCGTTTCAACACGACCAAGCCTGAGATGGGGAAGCCGTTCGCCTCACAGGTCGTTCGAGTAGCGAATGGTGGTCAGACCGCGGGTCAGATGACGTTTGACCCCACTGACCCAGAAGTCACTGCGATGCGAACGCAGGGCACGAACGCGGGTCAGGTCAACCTCTGGCAGTCAGAATATCAGACCAAGCTTGAGGCAGCCAACACAGCCAAGAACGCCATCGGGTTCGAATTCTTCATGGACGTGGACGGCAGCATCGTCTTCAAGCCCCCGTTCTACAACCTCGACGTCTTACCCAACAAGCCAGTATCCTGGATTCAGGACATCGACATCATCGACTGGGACTTCTCGGAGTCCGAAGCAGAGGTCGTGACACAGCTCACGATCCAAGGGGGTTTTGCTGGGAACGTTGATTGGGGGGTGGGTGAGGACCTCGTCCCCTTCACCTCGGTAACGGACTACCACCTCCTACGGAAGTACGGCTGGAGGCAGCACTCCTTCAGCTCGGAGTTCCTGGGGGACACACAGTTGATGTTCTACGTCGGCATGGACATGCTCGACAGACTCAATTCCAAGCGGCATCGGGGAACGATCACCATTCCTTGCAGGCCGGAGTTGCGGATGGGGTTCCCCGTGTACGTGGCGTCCAAGGATCAGATTTGGTACGTGTCTGGTATCTCCCACAACATCTCTTTCGGGGGACGAGCCACAACCACTCTGTCAGTCACCGCCAAGAGGCAAAAGTTCATCGCCCCCAAGGGCATCGGCACCATGAGCGTGACAGGGGTAGCGGCGGCACCCCCTCCGGACAACCAGAGTGTTCCTGAGACTGCTCTTTCCCAGGGCGGGAAGTTGACCAGCAGGGAACTCAGTAACCAGGCATCGTTTGAGCTGAAGATTGGCGAGGCGGCACAACTCCCTCCCTCTATCCCAGGGCAGCAGCAAGCAGCTTCGGGGGACAACCCCTATGAGCCCCTCATCCTGAGGCATCCCAAGACGGGACGGATTGTAGGCTACCCTAACGTCGTGATGGCCTACACGCGGCCATTTGACCCCCCTAAAGAGGAGCTTGGTAAGAACTTAGGGCAGAGTGCTCAGATTCAACAGAATGTAGCTCGACAGAAAAAAGAGTTCGAGGCTGCTGCCCCAGCCCAGTTGGCGGAAACGGATGCCTACATGCACACCGCGCAGGAGGCAGATAAACTACGGGATCAGCAACTCAACCACAGATACACCTACGGCCTGAACTCGGCAGGTGTGTACACCTACGTCTATGACTCATCCAAGAGTATCGAGGAAGTTATCTTTCCGGACAAGAGCAGGATCACCACCCTAGTCAACGACAAGGTGGACCCCACTTTCTTAGGGAAGGGGTCCGCAATGTTCCGCCCTGTGTCGGATCAACGAGGTTTCGAGGTGATTGGCCATTACCGCTATGGGCGTGGGATCCACCTGCGGGACGGTTCTTTGATCTTGAACCAGGACAAACCGACGAACTCGGCGGCACGGATAGACACACAGGTGGCTTTGGCCGGTGGTCTCTTTGAAACGTTGACAGCTCAGTCCCAAGGTATCAGTACCGCAACAGGAGCTTTCCCCAACACGGCATCTACGATTGCTCGACTGCAACCCGAAGACCTCCAGACTGCGGGACGTATTATCCCCAATACCAAGACGATGGAGTTTACAGAGCAGGACAAGACGCTCATCGCAGATTCCGCACCCCTTGGTTCTACAGCGCAGCAGGGATTACCTGCCTCTGTGGAGGCGTCCCAGTTGAGCAAGGCTCTGACCCTGGCCGAGATGGGAGTCAAGGACAAGTCCGTTCCAGGGGACGAGTGTGCTTGCTTGTTAGGGCGAACAGACCTAGCCTTCATCAACGCGGGGTATCAGGTCAAGACGCTGACTACAGCCAACACGGCGGGGGATGCCTCCACATTGCCCACAGTTGCCGGAGGGGCTGACAACCTGAATCGAGTAGTCGTTCCACTAGCAACACTCAATAACCGCATCGAAACCTACCTGATGAACCTGTACAGTGCGCTGGATACGCCCCATCAACTGTACGAGAAGACCATCCGAGGGGAATTCACACCACCTGGTCCAAGTTCTGCCGATTGGGATCTTCCTCCGGCTGGGGTGAATCTGAACGACCCTCTCATCCCCTCGCGGGCCGAGGACGGGTCACCCTTGCCCCCTCGGAACTTAGGGGCTCCTCAGAGGGGCGGGTTCACTCCCCCGTTCAATGCTCCCTCTAGAGCCCTCGGTGGTGATCCCGAAGCCATTGCGCTATCTGGTTCCTCCGCTCTTGGAAATCTCAACAAGGCTTGGTCCAACTTTGGGGACAAGCTCAATGGCAACACCAAGAGAACTCAGCTTGAAACACAGGTCCGTCAGGACCAGCAACGAGTAGACCAACTGAACCAGACCAAGAAGGAGCTGGAAGGTGTTCTGGCTTCTCCTGGGTCCGTAGCTATCGGCAATCCCCAGACACGGCTGGATCAGGTCAACAAGGAAATCTCCCGGCTGGAACAGGAGATCGACAAGAAGCAACTCCAGGCAAGTCAGATCCCCACCAACACGTCTCCTTGATCCATGCCCTTCGACAAACTCCCCAAGCGTCCAGTCGGGTATACCCCGGGCAGGGACTTTTCAGACGGTATTACCGGCTACTACGCCACCAAGGTTGGTATCATCATCCGGGTGGATGAGCTGAACCTGAAGGCGGATATCCAGGTGCTCACTGGCGGTGGGTATCGCTTCGAGGTGGACTTGACGCAAGGGCTGGCTGGTCCCCGAAGCTTCTGGGGAGGTGTCCCTGAGGTCAACTCGATGGTCATCATCGGGTATCGTAGAACCCACAAGAACCAGTGGGATGCCGTGATCCTAGGGTACATCCCCACGGGCAATCGCAGCGGGCTCAGATTCGACCCTTTCTCATCACACGACCCCTCGACCATCAGCCCTCAAGATAAAGCCCTGGCCGACCAAGTGCTAGGGACCACGACCAGGTACAAACGCCTCTTGATGAAGCAAGGGGACGTGGGGGGCATGTCCTCCAGTGGGGCAGAGTTCGTCCTGTCCAAGGACGTTCGGCTGACCAATCGAGCTGGGGACTACCTGGAGCTTCGGGATGCTGAGCGAAGCTGGGTAGCCTCCGCTGTTCACCGGGTGGAGTCTGAATCCGGTGTCCGTCGCATCTCAGGTCCCATCCGAAGAAGCAAGTTTTTCCTCCCGCCGGACATATTCCAGTCGGGGACACGGACCCTTCGTGACACGGATACTGACTATTACGGTCGGGATGAACTTCAGGCAGCCGGACCGGGCATCACTCCTGGGGTAGCCCCCAAGTACGCTCTGACCAACGGGGACGTACTGAACCTGTTTAACGACTTCAAAGAATTCCCCCCGATCACCTACAGCAATGGACGGCAGGTGCATTACCCACCGACTTCTCCTGCTGTCAGTGTCGAGGATATCAAGTCCGCCGCCGATGCTTTCGTAGAGCAGCGCATGGAATTGAGTCATTCCTCGGATCTCACCATGGAGATCCTAGAGGAGGTGGATGGTTTCGAGATGGACCGTAGGTTGCCTTACATCGAGCAGGTGTTTGGCACCCTGGTGGGCAACGACTTCAACTCTGTCCGAGGCCAGAGACAGTACGCTAGGATTTTGAAGCCCAGGATCTTCCCTGACTTTCAGTCAAATGACCCAGGGAAGTTCGTACTGGATGAGGTCATTCGACAGCCTGCTCAGGACGAGGAAGCGTTCACGAACGCGGGGGCTTACTTGTTCAAGATACGCCCTCCCAAGAGCACCGGAGACAACTTCTACGCCCACGCCATCACCAAGGAGGGCAAAATCCTTCTGAACGTTCCCGGCTCCAAGACCGAGAACTACACGGCCAAGAACGTCTCGGCCGAAGTCAACATGGAGGGAGCCCTCAAGGCGTACATCGGTGCGTCTACCCCTGACCGCAACTCCATCAACGCAGTCCTAGCAGGTGGAATCAAGGCCATCATCGGTCACAATGCCGACGGTAACGCCCTAGACATCACCTACAGGTCATCTGTGAAAGTCCAGTACGGGACCACTACCCCGAACAACAACGACATGGCTTACGAGTCTGTCGTGAAGGGTAAGACCCGGAAGATCGTCACGGGCACCGACCAGGAACAAGTCGCCAACAAGGAAATGTTGGTAGACGGGGGCTTCCAGATCCATGCTGACCGTCTCAATATCAACGCCTTCCAGGGTTTCGGGGGCAACTTCGGTGAGATTGCCTGGATGGTGTCTGGCAAGAGCCAGTACAACTTCGCCCTCCAGGTCTTGGAGACGATTTTCGTGGGTGGCAAGATTGCGACTATCCTTGCGGGCGGCTTGATTCAGAACATCGTGGCGGGTGGAGAGGTACACAACATCACGGCGGGCGGGATAGCCAACAACATCGCTGCGGGTGGTTTCACCACCACGGTGGGTACCGGGGTCATCTCCATGACCACTGGAGCGGGAGCGGTCACTCTGTCCACGGCTGCCGGGGCACTCTCCCTTGGGGCTGCGGCAGGGGCTATCAGCCTGACAGCGGGCCTGGCCATCACCCTGACGGCTGCTACCGCCATCACGCTCACGGCCCCTCAGGTGCTCCTGGGAGGCCCCGCAGCAGCCCTGGGGGTATGCCGAGGTGTCCCGGCCCTGCCCCCCGGAACACCAACGCTCGACTACATAACAAACTTGCCTTTGCTCGGAAGCGCCTTGATTCGGTCAATCTGATGCCTATCGTCTCGGCTGTAGCTGTACCGACTCTTGCAGCCAACCTCGCAGCTACGTCCATGCTGGGGGTAGGGGTGCCGAAGTACGCTTCGGGGGTGATTGCCGGTCTGACCATCTGGGTCCCCCAGATCACGGTCTTGACCAACGATGTAGGTACCGGGGGTACGGGAGTCGGAGTTCCCTTACCCGTCCTGGTTCCCACTCCCATCCTGCTGGCCAATCTGACGAGCGGAATGGCCTCACAGGGGCTCATGGGCCTCATGGCTCCGCTGTTCCTCTTGGGCTTATCCAACGGCTTGACGGCCGTGTTCCTTCAGACTCTTGTGGTAACCCAACATGCCGGAGTAGGATCCGGGGCCGGTGTAGCATCCTTCCGTGCTCCTCCGGCCTTCCCGTCCATCATTGCTGGGTTTGCAACGGCAGGAATGATCGGGATTGCGGCAGCTCGGAAGGCCGCTGCCCTGGCAATCGGGCTGGATCAGACTTTCGCTACTCTTCTGTTACCAGTGGTCATTGTAGGCCCTCCCACTCCGTCGGCTGCTACGGGAGTCGGGTTTGGCAAGATCCTATGAAAATGGAGATGCAAGATGAAAAATCTGAGCCTTGGGACAGTCGTTGCCATCGGGGATGAGCGGCCTGTCTACCACGATAAGCGCAATCGACTGATTGCCGGTGACACGGCCTCTTACCTGGATGTCCTCATGGTCAACATGTTGGGGGAGAAGAAGCTCGTTCGGTTTCCTCTCCCTCCTGAAGCTCGGGCGTTCTACGCTCGGGTTCCTCCCCTGAAGCCAACCAGGAAGCCCTCGAAGAGCCTTCGAGCGAGGTAAGACGTGCCCTTTCAGATCAAAGGGCATCGTCCCTGGCATGACCTTGCCGGAAAGGGGGCCTAATGGGATTCTCCCTAAAAGGCTACATTTTGGAGCCCCCTCGTGTGGGCCAGGCAAATAGCCCCTTCACCTTCACGCCCAACGACTTCATCTCGGACCAGGCTGCCTTCGACGCAGCGTACCCGAACACAGAAGCCAACCCACCTACGCAGTACCTCGTCCAGGTCATGCAGGACGGGGATCTGCCCGATGCGATCTTCGGCTGGACCAAGAATGAAGTCATCGCCCGTTTCGACTATGCGGGCAGTGAACAGCGGTTCAAGACCCTCCCTGGCAAGGGCTTGGAGGTCTTAGGTCAACTAGGGCCGACCTCTAACACGAACCGTCTGATAGCCTTCAAGCCTCTCGACGATGACCTGGCAACCTACCCCCTCCGAGTCTCAGTGGGGTCCACTGGATCTGGCACGACGTTCACTCCCACGGTGGTGCTGTCTTTCGGTAGCCCGGGTGTGGGTGCTGTCGAGATCCTGGAGTCCACCGGAGAACTGAACTGGAACGCGGCTGATCTTGTGAGTTTCAATGCTCAGGAAGTCCGGTTCCAGAGGCAGACCTTCTTCTCGTACTCTGAGTCAAACGGCAAGATCGGGGTCATCGACGATCTACTCTTCCTGAATCCTCTCCCGGCCACGACTCAGTACCCCCTGATTCGGATTTCTTTTGGGCCTTACTTGACCCCTGTTGAGGCTGCCAACGATGCGGGCCTCTTACCTTTGCCTGCACCTGGATCCGTCAAGTGGTCACGGACAACAGGACGGTTAGCTTTCAACGCTGCCGACGTGTCTGGGAACACAGGCAAGTTCATCTACTACGACGGCGTTCTGATTGAGGGGAACAGGACCCTCGCACCTATCTCTGTCGGAACCCTGAACGCTCCGGGGGTACTGATCTTTCCACTACCCCCGGAGGAATCAGACGTTTTCTTCCGAGTCTCTGGGGTAGTTCAATTTCCTCAGACACAGTTCGTCGATACTTTTTCAGCCAGTGGGAAGAAGGGTATCGTCGAGGTTCGTCGAAGTGATGGGCAGAGGCAATTCTCCCAGGCAGACCAAACTGCTTACGGGGCTGTAGCCGCCCAAGGCTTCATCCCCAACCTGCTCATCGAGCGGGGCATCTCCCTGGAGCTGTTCCGCACTCCGGTAGACCCTGGGGCTACAGACCCCACCACGAAGGATGTCTCGGCCTTCTACGCCACCACGAAGGCTACTCTAGCGGACCCCATCATCGCTTCCCCCACGGTTTTGCTACCCGCCACTCCGGTGGATTCACCACAGATTGTAGTCAGCGTCATCGACAAGGCGGGAACCCCCTCAGTCCTACCTCGACTGGACGTTCCTGTGCCCCCAGTGGGCTTAGGATGCGTCATTGACTCAGAGGCTAGGGCTTTGCTTTATGCCCAGCGAAAAGCCCTTGTGGTGGTTCCAGCACCCCTTCCCTATGGGGCTGTGAGCTTACCCGACCCTCTGGTCTTCACACAGAATCTTGTTGTGGGGTTAGAGACTGCACCCAACAGCGGCATCTACCCACCCCTGACCCTTGGAGAGGACTACCTCATCGACACCGGCTCAGGCACCGTGAGTCTGGTCGAGACGGACGGCACCTTTGTTACTTCCGGTTCCGGGGGTACTTTCGCAGGCACGACCTTCACTGATGCCGGGGCTGACTGGCTTCCGGGGGTACTGACGGGTGACACCCTACTGGTCACCAACGGCCTCTCTGTGGGGGTTTACACGGTAGCCAGTGTTGGCTCTGACACTGCCCTCACCACGGACATCCCTGGGGTCTCAGGCTCCAATCTGACCTATGAGATCCGGCGTGGGGAGGAGATCCTGGCCGACAGGTTCTTCAAGCCCATCTCGCCCCTAGACCCCAACACCAAGGTCGAGAGGATAGTGGCTCTTGGGGTGACCACCAATTTTCCCAGGTACTCTGTCCCTCTGAGCTATGCCAGCTCTACCAAGACAAGGTTCCGGTTCGGCCCCTCGACCTTCTCTACGGCTGTCAACGTCGTTCCATCCTTCGGGTCTCCCGCCCAAGGGGTGGTCGAGATCAAGGACACCACCGGAGAGCTGAACTTCTCGGCGGCTGACGTGACCGCTGCCCTCACGGTCTACTGGGTTCGTACCCTTGCTCTCGGGACGGACTACACGATCCAGGCACCCCTCGGGTTCATCCAGTTCAATGACCGCTTCCTGGCTGAGGAAGAAGTGATCATTACCTACAAGAACTCGAACGCTCCCGACACCCTCATTGTGGAGCAGGCCACCTTCCTCGTTCGCAAGGAGACGACAGCTCCACATCCAGCTCCGACCAGTGTGTTGACCTTCAACCCCCTGGGTCGGCCAGTGGTGACCAATCCACCCCCGAGAGTCTTCAGGGGTGGTCGGCCACAGGTGAACGGCGTCCAGTGCATCGTCAACACGGTGGCCAGCACCATTACGTTCCTGTCCGATGGCACAGTGACGAATGCCTTGCCTCATGGGCCTACCGTCGGCCCGACAGAGAACGTCTACATCGACTACTACGTGACCAAGGCCATCGGTGGTGAGAGTAACATCACGGTGCTCCAGCCTCCTATGGCCACTGGTGTGATCCAGACCTATGGGGGGATACCCCTGGTCCTACTCGGGAATGGGATCGCTTCCGGGGGTACTCAGTTCACCATTCCAGGCGACCGCACAGCAGATTTCCTGGCTGAATCCCTCTTGAGGGTCAACGGGGACCGTCAGGAACTCTACCTCCTGGCCTCTTCGACCTTCGACCTTGGGGCAAACCTCACCACTGTTGTCCTGGCCACTCCCCAGGAGTTCCAGTCTGACAACAGCGTGCCCAACCTGTTCGTCACCTCTGGGCCTACTAGGCTGGTAGCAGCGTTCCCTCAGCCAGCCTACTTCGTCACTGAGGCAGCCGTCTTCCAGTCTGTCCCACGGGGCTCGAATAAGATCCGCCTGACCGGTGACCTGACGGGGACGTACACCCTTGGAAAGGTCCTCCTGTTCACGGACGGGGTCTACACGGACTTCTACCAGGTGAACGGTTCGACCTTCAGTGAAAGCTCTGGCTTCACCGAGGTCCAGATCACGGCCAACACCCAGAGGCAGTATGCCTCTCCCGTGACCCTGAAGCGGTCTGTCAGGTCCATCTTGGAGTCCTCGACCAAGGTAGCCCAGACCTCCAAGACCCCGATCCTGACGAGCCCCTACACGGTCTATCGTCGGGTTGAGGGCGAGGTGGGCGTGATCCTGTCTCAGCCGGACGGCTACCAGATCAATGACTCGGGAGCGGTCACTTTCGCTACGGCCCTCCAGGACAGGGAGAGCTGGGACATCCTCTACACAGGGTACACGACTGTTGCAGCAGGTAGGAGGGTTCGAGCCTCCTACACGTTCCAGATTGTCCCTTCTGAGGACAACGGCCTCTTGGGCAGCACGTTGGTTGCGGACTACACGACCTACGCCCCTGACACGTTCTTCTACCGTGTCGAGACGTTCACGAACTTCCGTGGGGAGCTTGCAGTACAGTGGCAGAAGGATGCCCAAGCCAGTATCCCGTCGGGTGGACCCATCCTCTCGAACATGTCCGCTCCCAAGCTCTACGAGCAAGGGAGGGAGTCTCTGTTCTTCCAGGAGGGTCACCTGGCCAATGAGGACATCGTGGCCAGGGCCACGCTCAAGTTCTACAACGACGCCGTGAACTACCTGGAGGATGCCCTCCAGGACATGGATGGTCGAGTGGTGGGTGACCGAGATGGCCGGTTCCTGTTCGACGGACTCATCGACAACCCTCCCAGGACGACCTTCGCTACGGTCACGAATCAGATCGATGACCTCATCAAGGTGAGTCCCGCGCCCTACACGATAACCGGTCCGCCGTTCGTATTGGTCTCAGTAGGTACCTACATCTATGCCTACCTGCCTGCCAAGACAAGTCGGTTCTACCCCACCGAGAGAGCCAGGTACAATGCCACCGTCCCTCCGGCGGGGCTTGCTGACGGAGATCCAATACTGGACACGAAGTCCACGAATCTCTCCTTGGTCTCAGGTATCCAGACTCGACTCCCTTGGGCTGTAGTGACCAAGCCAGCGGCCATTGGGGATACGACCATCTACGTTGATTACGGCCTCGGCCAATCCAGTGATGACCCCTTCATCGTAAGGCCAGCATTTGCACCGGGGATGGATGTTCGGGTAGAGGACAACACAACCACCTATGACGCTTCCATTATCTTAGGAGTTGTGACGTCCACAACTTTGGCAGTCCCCGCTCTGACTGTAGATATCCCGGCTGGAGTGACCGTCTACTTGAACGCCTCGGACCCGTCCCACCAGTATTACAGACTGGGGATTGACGTGGGAGTAGACCTCAAGGGGGGACAGCTCACACATCTAGCCGCCACCTTCCCTTGGGTGCCCCCAGTCAACCCACCTCTCCTCGGTGAAGCGTTGGACCTCACCGCACAGCTCACTCCTCTGAACATTGCCCCCGAGAGATTCCCCGCTCTGGATGGCCTCACGACGGATGACGACGGGGATCGACAGCTTCCGGTTCTGAATCCCTCACTGGACAGCGAAGCCACTGACCTGAATGGGACCTCCCTCGGTCATCTCGGGACCGAGCAGAGTATCATCCTGACGGGTACTGGGTCACTCAGGCTAGCCACCACACCTTCTTATGTGGCTACGGGCAGTCTAAACGGTGCAGGAACAATCATCACGTTGAGTGCTGGTGTGTTCCCAGCTACGGTCAAGGTCTACGACCTTGTGAGGATCTTGACTGGGGTGAACGCCCTCTACAGCTACAATCGAATCACAGCCGTAGCTGGAAACCAGATCACCCTCACCCCTGCTTTCACAACAGACACAGGGTTTACGTTCACAGTGACCGCTAGTGCGAGCTTGGTGACCTCCCTTGCTGGAGGTACAAGCACGACCACGACGTTGAACGATGCAGGCGGTAACTTCATCGTGAACGCAGTGGTGCCGGGGCATACGGTTGTCTTGACGACTGGTCCCTCGGCTGGCCAACGACGCCAAGTAACCTCGGTGGTGTCCGCTACGTCCCTCACGGTGACCCCCGCGTTTGGGACTACTTTGGCTGGGCAAAACTATCGTATCGACAATGCCATCGGAACGTTTGGGGGAGTGGGGTCTATACAGGCACAGCTAGACCTGGAGCTTCTAGGCGAACTCGGAGTCTTGGACACGAATGTTGCCCCCATCTTCTCAGAACGTGCGGCCATCGAACAGTTCTACGACACGGTATTCACCAATGTCGAGACAGGGACTCTAGGACAGACTACCCTGCTATTCCCCACTATATTCACAGACACCCTTGCCGACTTTACAGC
>Ga0315293_10003597_pt1 | contig 14937 bp, 15 predicted proteins | sample YL17G13_20_MG_FD_203071 | JGI IMG/M metagenome (GOLD analysis project Ga0315293, IMG submission 203071) | Sediment microbial communities from Yellowstone Lake, YNP, Wyoming, USA - YL17G13_20 | ecosystem: Environmental > Aquatic > Freshwater > Lake > Sediment | place: USA: Wyoming | collected... | reverse complement strand
CCCGGCCGTGACCTGGCCGTCGAACGCGCAGAACGCCGCCTGGATCGCGTTCTGGCACAACCTGGACACCGCCATCGGGAACAGGCTCGGCATGGCCATCCTCGGGGACGAATTCTGGGGCACGTTCACGACCGGACCGCTCGGCAGTCACGTCAGCATTACGGTCAGCCACAACACGAAGCCCTTCAGGATGGAAACGACCGACCAGCTCGGCAACGCCCGGCCGAACGGCACGATGGGCGACATCGGCGCGATCGAAAGGTAGGTTCGCGGCGGTTCGGGGCCGCAAAGAATCCTTTGGGCAAAAGCCCGGTTGACTTCCCGCCTGCCCCTCTGATAACCTTGGGGCCAGCAAGGCTAGGGGAACCGAGCGTGGCCATCAAGTGCTCAAAATGTCATTCTGAAAACACCGACACGGCCCGGTTCTGCAGTAATTGCGCGACGTCGTTAGGCGGCGCCCATGATCCAGGACCCTCCCTGACAAAAACCCTGGGAACCCCCATCGATGATTTGGCCCAGGGAACGCTCATCGGTAGTGAGTACGAGATCATCGAAAAGCTCGGCCGGGGCGGCATGGGCGAGGTTTATCGGGCCCTCGACCGGAACCTCGGCCGTCAGGTGGCTATCAAAGTCATGCCGGAAGAGTTTTCGTCGGACCTGGAGCGGTTGGCCAGGTTCGAACGCGAGGCCAAGCTCCTAGCGGCCTTGAATCATCCCAATATCGCCGCCGTCCACGAGCTGGAGCAATCCGGAGGACTGCGGTTTCTCGTTCTGGAAATGGTCGAGGGCGAAACGCTCCAGGCGCGTTTGGACAGAGGGGCCATGGCCGTCGACGAGGCGCTGGAGACCTGCCGCCAGGTCGCCGAGGGACTCGAAGCGGCCCACGAGAAGGGCATCGTCCACCGGGACCTGAAGCCCGGAAACATCATGATCACGCCTGAGGGCAAGGTCAAGATCCTGGACTTTGGGCTGGCCAAGGCGTATGCGGGCGAGACGACAGGCGTCGATATCGCCAACTCGCCGACGATCACGGCCCAGATGACCGAGCCCGGCGTCATCCTAGGGACTGCGGCCTACATGAGCCCGGAGCAGGCGCGCGGACGGTCCGTGGACAAGCGGGCCGACATCTGGGCTTTCGGTTGCGTTCTCTACGAATGCCTGACGGGAAAGAGGGCATTTCAGGGAGAAACGGTATCGGACACGTTGGCGCAAATACTGAAGGGCGAGCCGGACTGGGGTGTGCTCCCCGCGAATATGCCTACCGCCCTAAGGGCCCTCATTCGCCGTTGCCTGCAGAAAAACCCGAAGAACCGTTGGCATGATATCGGAGACGTCAGGATCGAGATCGAAGAAGCCGGCTCCCAGCCTGCTGAAGAAGATGCCGGCATCCGGCCATTCCCGTTAGGCAGACGGCTGTTCCTTGCCGCGGTCGTATTAGCAGCCGGTACTCTGATCGGCGTTCTGGCCGAGCGGAGTATGAGGAGGTCCGAAGCGGCTCAGGTGATCCGCGCAACAGTTTCTCTTCCGACCGGCACGGCATTGACTAGAACGCAGGGCCCGATCCGGACTGAGGTTGCGCTCTCTCCCGACGGCAGCTCCCTTGTCTTCAGCGCGGGGCCGGATGGATCTGGATCGAAGGCCATGCTCTTCAGACGTCCCCTCGACAGCACAGAGGCCACTCCCATCCCGGGCACCGAAGGTGCGAGGATCCCGTACTTTTCTCCAGACGGCCGTCGGATCGGCTTCTGGGCAAGAGGAAAACTTTTCATAATGGCAGTGACGGGAGGAATCCCGAATCCACTTTGCGATATCGATGAACTTCCCTTCGGAATATGTTGGGGATCGGACGGGAGGATCGTTTTCGGAACAAGCCGATGGGGCCTGCAATGCATTTCGGAAGCGTACGGCATGCCCGTGACGCTGGCCATGTTCGATGCCACGAAAGAAGTACCGCTTCGCCAGCCATGCCTTCTTCCGGGGGGAAAAGCATTGCTTTTTACCAGCCTGCCTTTTTCGGGTAGTGTTGGGGCTCGGGTGGAGTTGCTGTCGTTCAGAACAGGTAAGCGTAAAGTGATTATTTCAGACGGAGCCGATGCGCGGTACCTGCCGACGGGCCATCTGGTTTTTGTGAGGAGGGGCACGCTAATGGCAGCCCCATTTGATCTGGATCAGCTAAAAATTACGGGTTCTGCCGTGAGCGTTATTTCCGGGCTCATGCAGGCGTTGAATCCTGCCTCTGCCAGCGAAAACTCTGCCGCCGGCCAGTACAGCTTTTCCGAATCCGGGACATTGGTCTACGCTTCTGGGGGTATCTTTAAGGATGTTGAATTTCACCACTTCTGGTTCGATCGCAGCGGCCAAGCCGAACCATGGGCTGAATTCGGAAATAGGCCGGCCGTCGAGGTCCGCCTGTCGCCCGATGGCCGAAGTGCGGCGTTCACTACTATCGGGTCCAATCGCAACTTATGGGCTTATGATATCCAGAGGAACGCGCCGACCAAACTAACTTCGTATGGTGCCGCCGAGTATGTTACCTGGACTCCGGACGGGAAACGAGTGGCCTTTTCGTGGACGAAATCAGGCTTGTCTAACATATGGTGGATGCCTTGGGATGGCAGCGGAGAGATGGAACAACTGACTAAGAGCGCATTTAGCCAATATCCTAGCTCTTGGACACGCGACGGCAAGTACCTCGCTCTAGTTGAGGCGAATCCATCCACCGGCAATGATATCCTCGTGCTTAGGATGGAAGACAAACGGGTGATCCGTTTTGCGGCCGGCATTTCGCATGAATCATGGCCCGAGTTTTCCCCGGACGGCCGCTGGTTGGCCTATGCTTCCGACGAAACGGGGAGCGACGAGATTTACCTTCGTTCCTTTCCAGGCGGCAACAGAAAGGTGACGATTTCCAACCAAGGTGGGCACGCTCCCTTGTGGGCGCCTGATGGGCGGGAGCTGTTTTACTGGAATAATTCATACACCTCGTTAATGAAGGTCGATATCTCCGCAGGCCCGGATTTGCCTCCCGGAACCCCGAAGAAGCTCTTCGACTTCGTGGCGGGCTGGTCGAGTCCGATACGCGCTTACGATATCTCGCCAGACGGCCGGCGATTTCTGATTCGGGGATTGCCGGAATTCGTTCTCACCAATGTCACCCAGTTGAACCTCGTCCAGAACTGGTTCAAGGAGCTCAAGCGGCTGGCGCCGACGGGGAAGAAATAGCGGGAAGCTTCCCCTTTTTTATCGCCGAATCGGCTTGATATCTTCCAGAAGCCTCGAGAAGGCGACAGCACGGATCCCTTGGCCTAGAGGGAATGTCCGGTCGCCGGCATGGACGACGTCCAGGCTTCGCAAGTTCAGGTCCTTCATGGCGTTCCGCATGGAGGGAGTCAGGCGCGGCGAGCTGGTCCGCTTGACTTCGAAGCCGAACCGTTGCCGTCCAACGACGGCCAGGAAATCGAGTTCGCTTCCCGCATGGGTTGCCCAGAAGTAGCATTCCTCGGGCCTGACCTCGAGCCGGCGGACAAGCTGGCCGATGACGAAACCCTCCCATGACGCCCCGACTTTAGGATGTCCTTCAAGATCTCTGGGCCGGGTGAGATTCAGGAGTGTATGGAGAATTCCGCTGTCCGCGATATAGAACTTGGGGGATTTGACCTGCCGTTTGGATATGTTTTCGTGCCAAGGCAGAAGCTGCCGGACGACCAGGGCCGATGTCAGAAGGTCGAGATAGTTCCTCACTGTGGTGTCGGCGACCCCGAACGACCGCCCGAATTCCGAGGAATTCCAGATCTGTCCGTGATAATGGGCCAGCATCGTCCAAAAGCGGCGCATGGTCGTCGAACGGATGTTGATCCCAAGCTGCGGCAAATCCCTCTCCAAGAACGTCTGGACGAATCCGCGGCGCCATTCTTCGCTTTCCCTTTGCGTGCGGGCTAGATAAGCCCTGGGAAATCCTCCCCTCGCCCAGAGGCGCAGGTGATTCTTGATGCCCACTTCGTCGAGGGCAAAGCCTTTCAACTCGTGGTAGATAATGCGGCCCGCCAATGTTTCCGACCCTTGCCTGAGCAATTCCGGGGACGCGCTGCCGAGGATCAAGAAGCGGGCCAAGGACCGCGGCCTGTCCGCGAGAACACGCAGGACCGGGAATAGAGCCGGAAGCCGCTGGATTTCGTCAATGACGACCATCCCCCGGAGTTGTTTAAGCGCAAGCATGGGATCGCTCAGCCGGGCCATATCTTCGGGGTTTTCCAAGTCGAAATAGGTTGTCGGCTCTTTTGCCCCGGCCATCAAGGACCTTGCGAGCGTGGTCTTGCCCACCTGGCGTGCTCCGACAATGCCGGCGATCGGGTTCCTCTCCAGAAGCCCCCGGAGGATCTTTTTGTCTCGAGGACGGTCTATCATGGCCTCATGTTACCTTGAATATTCGGTCGCGTCAACAGATATTTCAAGGAGCTCATGCAGCTGGAGCTTGCGGGGAAGAAATAGCAATGACTATTTTGTGTTTGATTTCGGCCCGTTCAGGACCTTGTATTTCCTGATCAGGATGTTCTCGTCTTTGTCTTTCTCGGTAACATAGATGAAACCGCCGTCGGCGAGCGCCAGGCTTCCTTCGACGTTCAAGTAAAAGCTGTCGAGGAACCGGCCCTGGGGGTCGAAGACGTCGAAAAGCATCCCCTTGTCCTTCACCGTAGTGGATGTTTTCACCCACACGTTGTTGTCGCACATAAACAACGCCGAGATGTCGTTCTCGAAGTCTTTTTTTGGGGGGCTATATTTCTCGTAGAAATCTTTCGCACCCTGGGGAATAGAGAACTTGATCCGAGAGTAATCCCGCGTGAAGCTGCCGACGATTTTCCGTTTGAGGAGGTCGGCCCTGATCACTTTGTATTCGCAAGTCTGCGAGACATAGAGCGCGCCGTCGGCCGGATTGAATATTTGAAGGTAATTATCCCACCCCATCCAGAAATTGGGGCCTTGGTAGGTCCGGCTGGTGAATCCGATGATCTTTTCGGCGGATTTCCCGTCCAAGGACACAAGATTGGCCGTGGTTTCGATCTCTTTGAATCCGGCGGGCCCTCCCCCAGGGGCGTTCGTCTGCCCCTGCATGAGATAGCCGTTCTCCCCCATTCCGAACAATGTGAAAAACCTCCCCGCCGTCTGTTTGACCTCGTTGACGAGTTTTCCCTCTCCGTCGAACTGAATGATCTTGCCGACGCCGTCGTAAACAAATACGCTGTTCCGGACACAAAAAAAGCTGACCATCTGGAACGACGACGCGAGCTCGCCCGGTCCCTGGCCTTTCTTAAAGAAGTTCCTGACGAATTTGCCCTCCGGCGAAAACTTCAACAATTGGTCTTCGTCCCGGATGTAGAGATTTCCCCGGTCATCCATGTCGAATTTATTGGGATGTTTGAAAAAGAACTCCCCCGACGCGTCCGATATCTTGAACACGGGCTCGAGCTTCAGGATCCTTCCGGCTTGCGGATTCAACGGCTTATTGGAGTTACGGATAAGTTCTTGGGAAAATCCGGCAACGGCTATAATGAGAGCCAAAAAAATGAATGCTATTTTTTTCACGCGCCCCTCCGACGACAACTGATCTTCGATCGGACTATAGCCCTTCGCCCCGCCGATGTAAAGCCGTCACTCAGAGCCTTTGGAGGTGTTTGTTCTTGATCGCGCCCCTTTGATCGAATAGCAGGATCTCGATCGAGCGTGACACAGCTATTATCCGGAAATAAACCCTGAACCTGCCGGACCTCAGCCGATAAATATCCTTTTTCCCCTTTATCCTCTTTACGTCTCCCAAGAATGGGTTCGCTTGAAGACCCTCGAGTTCGGTCAGGATCCTTTCCTGGGTATCCAGATCGAGTGATTCGATGGCTCGACGAGCCTCGTTAGCGATCTTGCTTATGTGCCAGCTTTCTCCGGACGAGGTCACGCTTCATCTCCTCAAGCGTGGCGTAGCGGCCTCGTTCGATCTCGCGAATCCCCTCGCGGACCTTTTCCCATTCACCGGCGCTTAGTTCGACCTCTTCGATCTCCGCTTTGACCATATTCCTGATGAACTCCCTGATCTTGCCGGTTTTGCTGTAGCCTTTTTCGTTACACACCGCCGTAAACGCCACGTATTCCATTTCAGGAAGACGAAGCGTGATGCTTTTTTGTCTCATGGCCTCCTCGCTAGAATCAGTGTGCATTATAATTAATGCTTTTTATTGCTCTTGTCAAGAGCTATGTGGCGCTGAATAATGAATTCGTCATCCAGAACTGGTTCGAAGAGCTCAAGCGGTTAGTGCCGGCGCGGCAGAAAAGCGATGAGACGGGGACCTCAGTGCCGGAGGGAAACGGGCGGAGCGCCGCCGCGGGGCGGCATTTCGTAACAGCTGACCGTCCGCAGGAAAAGCGTCCGCACCATCCCTTCTCGGGGCGGCGGAGCCGTGAAGGTCAGCACGGACCGCGAGCCGGGGCTCTCAAGAAAGAGGGTTGACCCGTCCTCAACGGTCAGCGCCCGGAGGACTTCGGCGGCGTCCGGGCTGTCCACGCCCTCCGCGTCGACCAGAATCTCGTCCACAGGCATATCCTCCCCGAAGTCCAGCGCCAAACGGTCGATCATCCAGTAGCCGACAGGGGGCTCGAGCTTGAGCCCGACCGTCGTTCCCTTGACGTCGCCGAGGTCCAGCCAATAAATCGCGTCTTCGGCCGGGAGCGGCCCTCCGGTGAATATCACCTGGCCGGTCTGCCACCCGAAGACGGTTTCCAGCCGGACAGCGAGCCCGGTGAGCTCCCCTTCCCGATAAAGCGGTTTCGCGCCGGAGCGCGGAGCCGGGCCGCCCGACCGCCAGAGGACTTCCCGGGCGAACTGGGCGCGCCACATGGTGTTCGCGGCGTTGACGATGAGCTTGGCCTTGCGTGCGCCGGCGGGCCTCCGGAACTCAAGGGAGAGCTCGTCACGCAGATTCCCCGCAGCGACCGGCGCGGAGTCTCCGCCGGGGCTCCGCCAGAAAATGTCGTCCTTTTTGCCGACAAGCGGCGCGATGTCCCTCCCTGTCCGGTCGACGGCCGTGGCCGGGGCGACGGGGCCGGAAAACGTGCGCATGATCCCCTGGGCATCCGGCGCGACGCCGACACCGGCGGGATGGTCGACAGCGACAAGCTTGGCTTCGTCGACGCCCCGGGGTACTCCCGACAAGTTGTCGAGCCGGACTCGGTACTTCCCGTTCTCATCGGGCGCGGCATCGACCGGCGTCCATTCCATGATCCAAAACTCCTGTTCCTCGGCGACATTCGGCGACTCCTTCAGGGCGAGGAGGGCATTGACCGACCTGGGGGGAGCCGGCTCGCCGCTCGGCTCGAGCGCGGCATCGATCGCAGAATCGATCACGGAGTAGGCGATATCTTCCGCGAGATCGTGGCCGAGGCCCTCGTCGTCGTCAAAGGCCTCTACGAGAAGGAGGGGCAAGAGAACGACTCCGGCGATGGTATTCAGGGCCGTCATGGCTCCGTTCACCACCCTGACCTTGGCCAGGCGGACCTCGTCGAGCGGGATACAGGCCGGGATGAGGACCTCGCAATCGAGGCGGTCCCGAGTGAGCCGGCTCGACAGGACCTCGTAGCGGGTTCCGTCCTTCATGACGACGTTGGCCCGCTTCTTGACCCGGGTGGCCTCGGCGATCCCGTAGGGATCGATCTCGACACCGGCATGGATCTTGCCGACGACGGCGCCGTCGATGACCCTGGCCGGCTCCTCTAAGCGGAACTCGAGATACTCGGTTTTCGTCTGAACTCCGACGATCTCCGCATTCTTGCCTTTGGCGGCCACGGCCCTGGGGCCCATCTCCTTGATCTTGTACGCGACACAGGATGTCGAAAGAACGGCCAACGTCAGCCAGGCGATGGCCGCAGCTCGTTTTCTCACCTTCGTCTCCTTCGCGTCGGCAGCTTTCGTCCGGTTTGTTTCCTCATTCGTCCCGTCGGTATCAAGATAAGCCCCCGGAGATGGGAAGGTGTCAACGTTAAGTTAAGAATCCGTCAATAGTTTGTCAAGAAAGGAGGGCAGATCGGCAGGGAACTCAAGCCAAAGGGGCCGGCGGGGAAGAAATGGCGAGTTCCTCCAGGAATTCGTGCGCGGCGGTCATTTCCACTCCCTCGGAATTCTTTGCTCTTTTGAGGCCGAGGACGACCTGAACCGCCCGGACGCCGGGCAAATAGCGGCGGAAGCGGAACAGGGATCGGTCGAAGCTGTCGTCTCCCGCTTTGACCTCGACCATGAGGACGGGGCTGCCATCGACCACGGCCAGAAAATCCACTTCGCGCTTTTCCTTGTCCCTCAAGTAGTGGAGCGCTGTTTTCCTCCCGGTGGTGTCTTCCATGAGATGCAATTCGCGGAGCAGGGCCCCGGCGACAAGATTTTCGAGGCGGGCTCCGACGTCATCCTTGACGTCGCCCACATCATAAAAGTAATACTTGGGCTCCTTCAGAAGGCTCCGCGCGATATTCCGATGGTAGGGCCGGACCGGGAACACGACGCAGAGCTGTTCCAGAACCTGGAGCCAATGCCCGACCGTGTGGGGGGACACTTGGAGGTCCTCAGCCAGAGAGTTCAGAGACGTCGGAGAGCCGACGCGCATCCTAAGGAGGTCGATCAGTGTCTCGACCGACCTTAGGTCCCTGATCTTCTCGAGGTCCAGAAGGTCCTGGCGGATGATCGTATCGATGTGCGTCCTTCTCCATCTTCGAGCCGAGTCTTCGTCTTTGCCGAGATACGGTTCCGGGAATCCCCCGAGGCGCAGTAACTGAAGAACCGCGTCCTCCGGCTTTTCCTGGAGATGATCGCGGATCTCGCGGACGGACAGGGGATGGAGCCGGTAAGAGAAAAAACGGCCGGCCATGGAGTCGCCCCCCTTGCGGCAAAGGTCCAGGCGCGCCGATCCGGTGACGAGGATGGCCGGCGGAATGCCCTCCGTGTCATAAACACCCTTGAGCCAGGACTTCCAGTTCTTCATTTTGTGGAGCTCGTCGAAGATGACGAGCCGGGCTTTTCGGTCCCATTCGAGCTTGCGGATCATCTCCCGGTCGGGACCGGAATCGAAGTTGAGATAAACGCACGATTCGAAGAGTTGGCGGGAGAGCGTCGTTTTCCCCACCTGTCGCGGGCCCGAAACGAGAACGATTTTTTTTTCGAGATCCCGCTTGATGGGTTCTTCCAAGTATCTGCGCATATGACTATTATGCATTATATTACAATATAGTCAAGACTTATTTGCATTATACTACAAATCAGTCCTATTCTTGCAAGCCGTTATAAGCGCCGGATATTCCTCTTAAGGAAGACGAAACGCGCTGTTTTTTTGTCTCATTCGGGCTGAGTTGTCGGGTGAGAAGGCCGTCCCGGTCCGAGCGTCTTATTCATTAGCGCGGCCAAAATACAAGCCCGCTGGCCAAGGAATCTCAGGAGTTGGCATAGTTGCACCTATTATTTAGTTGCATTTTCATAGAAATGGGAATATCCTGAGAATGAGCCGCCGAGACAAGCTCAAGCGACGCTTCCTGACAAGACCGGCGGATTTCACATATGACGAAATGAGCGGATTTCTGAAGGGCTTCGGTTACGAGGAGACGAAGACCGGGAAGACCGCCGGGTCACGGATGGCTTTTATCAACAAAACAAGCCGTCACATCATCCGACTGCACAAGCCGCATCCCGGAAACATCATGAAGAAATACCAGATGGATCTTGTCGCAGAGGCGTTGCGGTCAAAAGGAATGATCGAATGAAGGATGTCCTGCGGTACAATGATTTCATCGGCTCGGTCCATTTCGGCGCCGAAGACGAGTGCTTTTTCGGCAAGATCGAGGGCATCGACGACCTGGTGACCTTCGAAGGCCGGGACGTCGTCGAGCTCAAGAAGGCCTTCCATGAGGCGGTCGAGGATTACATCGGCTTGTGCCGGAAGGCGGGAAAGCCCTTATACAAGTCCTGCAAGGGGAGCTTCAACGTGCGAATGACGGCGGAGCTTCATCAAAAGGCGGCCAGAAAATCCGCCCTGCTCGGGATATCGCTCAACCAGCTCGTTCAGCGGGCGGTCGAGAAAGAGGTCCGCGAATCATGAGCTGGCGTTGTTTCCCATCGTAACCGCAGTTTCCGGTTTGACGCGGCGCAGTCTCGCAAGTAGAGATTGATGAGAGTTTGATAGGGAATCCCGGCCTCTTTGGCGGTCTCCTTGAAATACTTCACGGTTTCCTCATCGAGCCGGATCGTCACTTGCCGCTTGAGCAGGCGGGAATAGGGGTTTCTTTTTGCCCTCGAAAAATCATATTCTCTCTTCATTTTCGCTACCTTTGCCAATATTGTTTCTGTTCCGGGCGCAAGGCCTTTCTCGCGGAGAAGATCCGGATGATTTGAGCGCTTTTTCGATACGCATGGCAAACTACCAGTATTCTGAGCTTCGCGCTAAAGCCCAAAAGAATGAACCGATCTTCCTCTTCGGTGTGTTCCGGGTCCTGGATCAACAGGGCGTTTTCGTCAAAGAAGGCCGTTTTGGCTTCTTCAAATGATACGCCATGTTTCTTCTTATTCGAGCTGCTCTTCAATTCGTCCCATTCGAACGACAACCCGTTCATAATTACATTGTAATTATAGTTTACCGTTTTGTCAAGTCCAATCAACCCATTCGGCTCCCCGGTCTGAAGCCCGGGGCATGCTCAGGGTTAATACTGAGCAGCGCTTTTTACGCCGTTTTGCTAAGAATTGCAAATCGTGGTTGGCGCCGGCGAACGTATCGAAACGCCCGCGTTTGCCTTTTGCGGGGTCCCAAATTATGCTCAAGAAAGGCTAGCGATCCATGCAAGAAAAATAGCGCGCCGTTGGCCGGCACTGGGAATTGCGGGGGCCATCAGCGTGGCCGCGGCCTGTTCGGGAGGGAACGACGCCCGGCCCGGCGACAGCGCCGGCTCCCCCGCCGCTCAGGATAAGCCTGTCATCATGCGGGCCATGGACGGGATCCCCGGCTGGATCAGGGACGCTGATTATGAACCCAGCCCGTTCAGGACCTTATATTTCCTGATCAGGATGTTCTCTTCTTTGTCTTTCTCGGTGACGTAGATGAAATCTCCGTCGGCGAGCGCCAGGCTTCCTTCGACGTTCAGCCCTATCACTTCAGCCTGGGCGGCATTTCGTAACAACTGACCGTCCTCAGGAAGAGGGTCCGCTCCATCCCTTCTTTGGGCGGCGGAGCCGTAAAGGTCAGCACGGACTGCGAGCCGGGGTTTACGAGAAAGAGGGAAGACTCGTCCTCGACCGTCAGGGCGCGGAGGACTTCGGCGGCGTCCGGGCTGTCCACGCCTTCCGCGTCGACCAGGATTTCGCCCACGGGGGTGTCCTCCCCGAAGTCCAACGCCAGACGGTCGATCAGCCAGTAGCCGGCCGGGGGCTCGAGCTTGATCCTGACCGTTGTTCCCTTGACGTCGCCGAGGTCCAGCCAATAAATCGCGTCTTCGGCCGGGAGCGGCCCTCCGGTGAATATCACCTGGCCGGTCTGCCACCCGAAGACGGTTTCCAGCCGGACACCAAGCCCGGTGAGCTCCCCTTTCCGATAAAGCGGTTTCGCGCCGGAGCGCTGAGCCGTGCCGCCCGACCGCCCCAGGACTTCCTGGGCGAACTGGGCGCGCCACATGGTGTTTGCGGCGTTAACGATGAGCTTGGCCTTGCGTGCGCCGGCGGGCCTGGGGAATTCGAACCTGAGCTCGTCGCGTGGGTCCGCCGGCACGTCCGGAGCGGAGTCTCCGCCGGGGCTCCGCCAAAAAACGCCGTCCTTCGCGCCGACAAGCGGCATGATGTCCCGCCCCGTTCGGTCGACGGCCCTGGCCGGGACCACGGGGCTGGAAAACGTGCGCACGATCCCCCGAACATCCGGCGCGACACCGACATCGGGCGGGTGGTCGACAACGACAAGCTTGGCCTCGTCGATACCCCGGGGCACACCCGATCCGTTGTCGAGCCGGACCCGGTGCTTCCCGTTCTCATCGGGCGCGGCGTCGACCGGCGTCCATTCCATGACCCAGAGCTCGGTCTCCTCGGCCAGGCCCGCTGCGTCCGGGGGTTTGACAGAATCGAGAAGGCCTTTGATCGCCTTCCGGGGTTTCGGCTCGCCGCTCGGCGCCAACAGGGCCGCGAAGAAGAGGAAAAGAGGATCGTCCTCAGGTTCTAAAATAAAAGGATCGATCTCATCTTCATCGGAAAGACTCTGGGATACGGTGAGCGCGAAGATCCCGACGCCCACAACCGTGGCCAGGGCCGTTATTAAGGAATCCGCCTTCCTGACGGAAACCCGGAGGACCTCGTCGAGCGGGATACAGGCTGGGATGAGAACGTCGCAATGGAGGGAGTCCCCGGAGGGCTGGCTCGACAGGACTTCGTATCGAGCCCCATCCTTCATGACGATGTTGGCCCGCTTCTTGGCCCGGGTGGCCTCGGCGATCCCGTAAGGGTCGATCTCGACGCCGGCGTGGATCTTGCCGACGACCGCGCCGTCGATGACCCGGGCCGGTTCCTCTGCGCGAAACTCGAATTGCCCTGTTTTCGTCTGAACGCCGACGATCTCCTCCTTCTTGCCTTTGGCGGCCACGGCCTCGGGGCCCATCTCCTTGATCTTGTACGCGACACAGGACGTGGAGAGAACGGCCAACGTCAGCCAGGCGATGGCCGGGGCACGCTTTTTCACCGTCATCTCCTTTCCGTCATCGGCTTTCATCACGTTGCTTTCCTCATCCGTCCTGTCGATATCAATATAGGCTCCCGAAGATAGGAAGGTGTCAACATTAAGTTAAGAAACCGTCAATGGTTTGTCAAGAAACGAAAAATCGTGGCCAGAATTTTCTCCTAGGTATCCGGGTCGAATACGCTTGTCAACAGCCGTGGCGCCGAAATATACTCAATATCGCAGGGAACGGATGAGAATACAGAAATTGGTCGTCGTGGCCTCGATCATAATCGGCGCGGCCTGTTCGGGAGGAGACGCCGCCCGGCCGGACGACAGCGCCCTCTCCCCCGCCGCTCAAGATAAGCCCGCCATCATGCGGGCCGTCGACGGGATCCCCGGCTGGATCAGGGACGGCGACGTCGAGACCTACACGAAGGACGGCCTTTACGGCTACATCGACGGCGGGGCCGAGATCGTCTTCCAATACGGCTTCCGCGAGCTCGCGGTCTTCAAGTTCAAGCCGGCGGCGGCCCTGCCCGCGCAAAAAGAACTCGTTCTCGAGATCTATCGGATGGATTCGGGCGAGGCGGCCTTCGGCATTTATTCGACCAAGCTCGAGGGCGATGAAGAGAGCTGGCCGGGCATCAAGTCGGACCACTGGGTCAGCCCCGGACAGGGCGGGCTCGCCAAGGGCGAGTACATGGTCAACATCCTGGCCCCGGAGTGCACGGACCGGGAGATCGGGGAGTTCGCGGCGGCCCTCGAACCCAAGATCCCCGGAAGCGGGACGGCCCGTCCCAAGGGCATGGCGTGGCTGCCGCGAAACAGCATGGTCGCCGGAAGCGGGCGATACATCAAGGGACCGCTCGCGGCCCAGAACGAGTCGCCCTTTCTCGAGGGGAGTTACTGGAGATTCGGCGCCGGAGATGGGACGGGCGCGGCCGAGGCTTATTCAGCCAAGTACGGCGTCGCTCCCGCCGTTTCCAAGCTGGTCATCGTCAAATTCGGGAAAACGCCCGAGGCCGGGACCCTCGAGGAAAACGTTCTAGCCGTATTCAAAGAATGCCTCAAGGACATCCGGCGCGAAGGCGAAACGCTCGAGGGCAAGAACGAAGCAGGCCGGTGGTTTCTATTCGGGCACAAAGGCCGGTTCGCCGCCCTCGTCCTCGGCGACCCGGACCGCAAAGCCGCCCAAACCCGCCTTGACATCGCCCTGGCGATGGCCCTCGCCTCCCGCTAACAGTTCCGCTGTCCACTGATCCGGCGGCTGAGTGCCTCATCAATCCCGGCCAATGTAATAGGCCGCCAACCCTAGCCACACTCCAGCAATACCACCCAGGACAGCTAACGCGGTCATCACGCCATTCGTCGTTTTGAACCGGACGAGCTTGACTTCCGAAAGAGGGATGGAAACCCCTCCGGACGTCGAATATCTGGCTTGAACGGTCAATTTGTTCGTTTCTTCTTTCAGGACTTCCTGGACGGAATGGACCCGCCCGCTCGAGTCGGTGACTTCGAAGATCTTCCCGTGGTCGTCTTTCTTGATCGACCGGAAAGGACCTACGATCTCGGAGCGCTTCATGACCACGACCGTCGCCTCTCCGCTGATCACATTCCCTATCAGGCGCCCCGGATTGGACTTGGAGAACTCGACGAGCTCACCGGAAGCTTTGACGACGCTCAGGATCTTCCGATTTTCTCTGGGATAATCGGCCGTCGTGTTGATTTCCCTCGTGCGCCACATCGTGCAGGACGTGGAAAAAAGGACGAAGGCCGCCAGGGTGAACAAGGCCGCAGCTTTTTTAGACATGACACCGCCTCCTTGTCTATCTCAGAAATGAAACCCGAGAACGAAGCCGGCCGACGCGTTGCAGAGGCTCACCTTCAGGCTGGGGATGCCGAAATCAGCCATCGCCGGGGCCTCGGCCGCCGGGATGAGCGTGTAATCGGCCGCTATTCCGATATGGAACACCTGGGTCAGCCGGAATTCGAGAGTGCTGAAGACGACTCCGCTCGGGAGCGTCTTCGCAACTTCCGCCACGCTCTCGACCCGCCCCTCGGACCCATAAGACGTCGCCCGTCGCAATAGCCGGATCGCCGCCAAGCCGACCCCCAGGCCGACATTGCATGACAGGGGGCCAGCCGCCTTCCGCGGCACGGGCTCGATGGAGACGACCGCATGAAACGCGGTCGCCCGGTACTCCTGCCACAGGCCCGTGAAATAATAGTTGGG
>Ga0315293_10003596_pt1 | contig 14940 bp, 12 predicted proteins | sample YL17G13_20_MG_FD_203071 | JGI IMG/M metagenome (GOLD analysis project Ga0315293, IMG submission 203071) | Sediment microbial communities from Yellowstone Lake, YNP, Wyoming, USA - YL17G13_20 | ecosystem: Environmental > Aquatic > Freshwater > Lake > Sediment | place: USA: Wyoming | collected... | reverse complement strand
TCAAAGCGCTATGATGAGATTCGGCTCGCTTGCTACAAGCCGGCTTCTGGTTGAGCGAGGTATGGAGCCGGTTTTGCAGATGACCTGTCGAGACCGCAATCGACTTGCTCTTCAATCCGACCTTTTAAGCGCTTATGGACTGGGAATCAGGAACATTCTATGCTTAACCGGCGACCATCAAAAATTAGGTGACCACCCCCAGGCAAAGGGCGTGTTTGATTTAGATTCGGTCCAACTGCTGGCGGCTGCAACTAAGCTGCAGCAGGGTAAAGACCTGGCAGGAAACCAGCTTGAGGCGTCTCCGGAATTTTTCCTCGGAGCGGTGGTTACTTCTGAAGCGGAGCCACTGGAGCTACAGATTATCAAGATGAAAAAGAAGATCGAGGCAGGGGCAGAATTTTTCCAGACACAGGCTGTTTATAATCCGGGAAAATTCAAGGAATTTATCAAGCAGGTCTCGCATTTTAATGTGCCGATTCTTGCAGGGATTGTGGTCTTAAAATCTGTCGGTATGGCCAGATATATGAATGAAAACGTTGCGGGAGTAAATGTGCCGGAGGAGCTGATTGAGGAGCTAAAAAAAGATAAGGAAAAAACAAAGTCCGGACAAGCCGGAATTGAAATCACTGTGCGAATCATTAAGGAAATTAAACCATATTGTCAGGGCGTTCATCTGATGCCGTTAGGATGGGATGATAAAGTGCCGGCAATCCTTGATGGAGCCGGCTTATAAAGAAGAATAATTAGCCACGAAGACACAAAGTCACAAAGAATTTATGAATTAGAAAACTTCGTGCCTTGGTGCCTTGGTGGCAAAGAAAAGTTGTGAAAAAGGAAAGACAATGATTAACCAAACCCAGAAGCCCCAGGGGCAAAAAATTGCCGCGAAAAAATATCCGGTAATCTGGCTGCAGGGAGCAGGCTGCACCGGATGTTCTGTGTCTATTTTGAATGCGGTCAGCCCGCGGATTCAAAATCTGCTGCTGGATGAATTGGTTCCCGGTCAGCAGCTTAATTTGTTGTTTCACGCGACAATAATGTCCGGCCAGGGCGAGCCGGTTATCGAAGTTTTGAAAAATACCCAAAAGAGCAATAAGGGCGGTTATATCTTGGTAGTCGAAGGTGCAATCCCTACTGCTGAGGGTGGTCTTTACGGCAGCATCGGCGAACAAAATGGCAAGCATTTGACCGTTCAACAAAGCGTAGAAGAGCTTGGCAAAAATGCGATGCTCACAATTGCACTCGGCACCTGTGCCACCTTTGGCGGAATACCGGCAGCCAAGCCGAATCCTACCTGCTGTAAAGGTGTAAAGGCCGTCTTTAGTGAAAAGAAAATTGAAACGCCTGTGGTCAATATTCCCGGCTGCCCGCCTCATCCTGACTGGTTTGTAGGGACGGTATCAGTGATATTGTTCTCAGGTGTGAAGGCCCTTGAGATGGACAGGTTGTCACGACCGAAGCTTTTTTATGGACAGCTTATCCATGAGAACTGTCCCAGAAGAGCAGATTTCGATAAAGGGAAATTCGCCCAGAGATTGGGGGATGCGGGCTGCCTTTATAAGTTAGGTTGCAAGGGTCATTATACCAGTGCGGATTGCGCACTGCGGCAATGGAATAACGGCCTGAACTGGTGTGTCAAGGCAGGCTCGCCCTGTCAGGGCTGCGTTGAGCCGGAATTTCCGGACGGCACATCGCCGATTTATCAGAGGATTACTTTTGAGGATTTCAAATGCCTATAACAATAAAGATTGACCCGATAACGAGGATAGAAGGCCATATGGCCATTGAGGCCGTCGTTGACAACGGCGTGGTAAAAGACGCCAGAAGTGCCGGAACACTTTTTCGGGGTTTCGAGATAATCCTGCAGGGAAGAGACCCTCGCGATGCCAATATCCTGACCCAGCGGATATGCGGCGTTTGTCCGATTGCTCACGCGACGGCATCTGCATTTTGCCTCGATAACGCCTTCGGTCTGGATAATAAAATCCCGGACAATGCCAGGCTTATGCGTGCTCTGATTTTTGGGTCCAACTATCTGCAGTCGCATATTCTTCATTTTTATCATCTTGCTGCTCTGGATTACGTCGATGCGGTAGGTGTGCTGGGTGAGCTGTATCCATTTGTGCCGCGCTATGAGGGTGACTTTCGAATATCCGGCAAGATAAATTCCGACCTGGTCAATCATTATGTGATGGCTCTGGATATCAGGCGCAAATGTCACGAGATGCTGTCAATCTTTGGCGGGAAGATGCCGCATATCGTAGGTATTGTGGCCGGGGGCGTTACCGAAAAACTTACCGAAGACAAAATAACTAATTTGCTGTCGCGATTAAACGAAATACGGCAGTTTATTGATAACACCTACATTCCTGATGTGATAACTGTTGCAAAAGCGTATAGTGATTATTTCGAGATAGGTCGGGGCTGCCGAAGAAGTCTTTCTTATGGTGGTTTTGATGTGCCGACCGGTAAGCTATTTCAGGCCGGTGTGGTCTCACCTGCTTTACAATTTGAGCCATTTGCAAAGGAGAATATTACCGAGGAAGTAAAACATTCCTGGTATGCGGATTCGTCGAAAGACCCGGCTCAGTCAGAAACACAGCCGGATGTCAAAAAGAAGGATGCCTATTCATTTATAAAGTCTCCACGATATAAAGGCGAGGTCTGTGAGGTCGGACCTTTGGCACGAATGGTGAACAATTATGTGCAGACAGATGCCAGGACAAAAGGGCTTGTCGATTCGCTGCTTGGACAATTGGGAGCTCGAGTTGAGGTTCTATTTTCGGTGCTTGGCCGTCACGCAGCGAGGGCTTTGGAGGCCAAGCTTGTTGCCGATACTATGGTCGATTGGCTGCAGGCATTAAAGCCCGGTGAGCCAACTATTGTTGATAGCGAGATTCCTCTGGAAAGTATCGGTGTTGGTTTAACCGAGGCCCCGCGAGGTGCGGTAGGGCACTGGATAAGTATCAAGGATAAAAAAATTCACCGCTATCAGGTTATTTCGCCTACTACCTGGAACGCTTCGCCGAAGGATGATAAAGGCCAGCCTGGGGCGGTTGAGCAGGCGATAATAGGCACTAAAATTAAAGATAAGGACAATCCATTTGAGCTTGTCCGAATTATCCGTTCGTTTGACCCGTGCCTGGCTTGCTCTGTTCAATTACTTGATGCCAGAAGGATGGAGCTGGGTTCATTTGAGGTTATTTGATATGCGGATTTTGCTCCTTGGTCTGGGTAATATACTGCTTAGGGATGAGGGTGTCGGCGTGCACGTAGCCCGAAAGTTGCAGGAGCTAACTTTGCCTTGCAACGTGGAGGTTATGGATGGCGGAACGGCCAGTCTCGATACTCTTTTGTTGACTGATGGAATAGAAAAGCTGGTGGTCATTGATGCGGTTAAAGCCGGTAAAAAGCCCGGCACTATTTATAGAATTCAATTAGGCACTGAGGAGAAAGACAGATTCAGACAAAGCCTCGTCCGGCAAGGATGCTCGAAGATAAGTCTGCATCAGATTGGCTTACTCGATGCTTTAGCTATTGCCGAGAGAACCAACTGTGCGCCCAAAGAAGTCGTTGTCATTGGAGTTGAACCCGGCGAGATTGATTGCGGATTGGAATTAACGGATGAAGTTAAACAAAAAATTCCTGAAGTCATTGATGCGATATTAAAGGAAATAGAAAATGATATTTACGCAGAATAAACCGACGAGTGAAGTCTTACAGTCGCTGGGCCAGGAAAGGCATATCTTCCTGCTGGCTTGTAATGGGTGTGCTGAAGTTTGCCAGACGGGCGGCGAAAAGGCGCTTTCTATGATGAAAGCCGAGCTGGAAAAAGCCGGAAAGAACGTGGCAGGGGAGGTATTAGTTGATTTTCTCTGCAATAAACTTTTGGTGGCAACACGGCTTGCCCACGAAGCCGACACGCTTAAGAAGGCAGATTCCATTCTGGCACTGACCTGTGGTATCGGGGTTCAGGCGGTTTCTAATGTGGTGGATAAGGTTGTTCACCCCGGCGCAAATACGGTATCTTTAGGGGGGCTGCAGGGCCTTTGGCCTTCAAGTGAGCGTTGTCAGGCCTGCGGAGATTGTGCTCTGGATTATACCGGCGGTGTTTGTCCGATTGCTTTTTGTGCAAAAGAATTGCTCAATGGTCCTTGCGGAGGCGCCAAGGATGGAAAGTGTGAGGTTGACCGTGAAAAGGATTGCGGCTGGGTCAAAATTTTTGAAAGACTTCAGAAAATTGGACGGCTGGAAAATCTAAGGAGAATCTATGAGCCAAGAGACCATAGTAAAATGCTGCCTGCCGGCGAGCTGCGTAAGACCTCATTCTATGATTTGGAGCTGTAAAGGAATTCCATAGTCGAGATTCTACATAGCGTTGCGGAGGTAATAAGAAATATCAAATACGATATGGAAAATACGGGGGACAAGGTTGTTCTGACTACTTGCCCATTCTGTGGGTGCGGATGCGGATTGTATCTTAAAACCGAGAATGGAATGGTTGTCGGTTCTTATCCCAGTAGAAATCACCCCGTTTCCAAAGGCGCTCTTTGCGTGAAGGGGTGGAACTGTTATGAATTTATCAATAAGCTCGATAGACTTACAACGCCTTTAATCAAGTCCGGTGATAAATTCGAGGAGGTTAGCTGGGACAGGGCGTTGCAGACAGTTTCAAAGAGACTTTTGGAGATTAAAGAAACATACGGGCCGGATGCCCTGGCTTTTTTAAGCTCATCAAAGGCGACCAACGAAGAAAATTTTCTTATGATGAAGCTGGCCAGGGCTGTTTTCAAGACCAACAATGTTGACCAGTGTGCTCGGCTCTGTCACGCCCCCACGGTAGTCGGCCTGGCAGCGGTGCTCGGCTCAGGTGCAATGACAAATTCGATTAACGAATTCGAGGATGCGGAACTGTTTTTAGTAACCGGTTCGGATACAACCGAGCAGCACCCTCTAATAGGTTCGAGGATTGTCAATGCCGTCATTGACAAAAAAGCAAAGTTAATTGTTATTGACCCGAGAAAAATTGAGCTTGCTAAATATGCAACGATTTTCCTATCCCCAAACAACGGCACCGATGTTGCCTGGATAAATGGGATGATGAATGTGATAATTAAAGAGGGGCTGTATGACAACGAATATATAAAAGAGCGGACAGAAAACTTTGAAGAACTCAAAAAGGTTGTCGCGCAATATAATCCTGAATATGTAGAGAATATAACGAAAATTCCGTGCAATTTGCTCATCGAGGCGGCAAGGCTCTACGCCCGGACTAAAAAAGCGATGATTGTTTATTCAATGGGAATTACGCAGCACACCACAGGCGTAGATAACGTCAGGTCGCTGGCTAACCTGGCGATGTTGACGGGACATATAGGATTTCCCTCCACAGGTATTAATCCTTTAAGAGGTCAGAATAACGTCCAGGGTGCCTGTGACGTTGGGGCCCTTCCTGATGTTTTTTCAGGTTATCAAAAAGTAGCAAATGAAGCGGCCAGGGCTAAATTCGAGCAGGCCTGGAAAGTTGAAGGTTTGCCATCGCAACCGGGTCTTACTGTTACGGAGATTCTTAATGGCGCTCTGGAGGGAAAGATAAAAGGCCTTTATATAATGGGCGAAAATCCTGTTATAAGCGACCCCGACTCAAATCATGTCCGAAAGGCGCTGGAGAAGCTGGAATTTTTTGCCATCAATGAAATTTTTTTATCTGAGACGGCACAGTATGCGGATGTGATACTGCCTGCCGCCAGTTTTGCTGAAAAAGATGGAACATTTACAAATACAGAACGCAGGGTCGAAAGGGTGCGAAAGGCTATTGAGCCGGTAGGCGAAGCGAAACCGGATTGGGAAATTTTCTGTGAAATAGCCAGACGCTGCGGATACAAGGCGATGAATTATAGAAATCCTTCCGAGATTATGGATGAAATAGCTCAACTTACTCCAATATATGGAGGGATAAGCTACGACCGCCTGGAGCCGTATGGTTTGCAGTGGCCATGTCCATCGAGAGACCACCCCGGCACTATTTATCTGCATAAGGATAAATTCGTCAAGGGAAAAGGCACCTTTATGGCCTGTGTGTATATAGAGCCGGATGAGCTTCCGGACCAGGAGTATAATTTTGTCCTTAGCACGGGAAGGACCTACTGGCACTGGCACACCGGCACAATGACCCGCCGAACATCCACTTTACATAGAGAGATGCCAGGCGGCTATGTTGAGGTTCATCCAAAAGATGCACAAAAACTCAAGGTGAGAAAGGGGAGCTGGGTGAAAATCTCATCGAGACGCGGAGAAATTCAGACACAGGTATTGGTAACAGAGAAGGTAAAAGAAGGCTCTGTATTTATTCCGTTTCATTTTAGTGAAGCTGCTGCAAACGTGCTGACTAATCCCGCGACAGACCCTGTGGCCAAGATTCCGGAATACAAGGTTTGTGCCGTCAAAATTGAAAAGTTGGGACAATGAAGCAATTTGTTCTAAAAAAGGATAATGTGAGAGACCTTTGCATCGCAGCCTGCGGCGAGTGGGAAACCTATGTTCCTGTGGAAAGCGCGGGCAGGGATGTCCATTTTCTTAAAATCGAGGACGAAAATAAGGAATCGCTTCTCGATAAATTAGCGCTGGATTACGAATATACCGTAGTGCCTCCAAAGATTTTAGCATTTCCTCAGCTCGAATCCCTTTTTGAGTTTGGCGAGCAAAAAATTGCTGAGACGGCCAAGCCTTCGGCAAAAAGATTTCTATTTGGCCTGCGTGCGTGCGATGTTAAGGCGATATTATTTTTGGATGATTTCTACAGGAGAAATTTTGAAGACATTTATTACCTGAATAAGTCAAATAACAAATTGCTGGTTATAGTCGGCTGCAAAAAGCCGCTTGAAAATTGTTTTTGCACATCTGCCAGGACCGGCCCATTTTTGCAAAAGGGATTTGATTTGCAGTTAGTAGATGTGGGTGATGAGTATGTAGTTGAAGCAGGTTCTAAAAAAGGCGAAGAATTTGTAAATAGTTACAAAAAGTTTTTTGATAAAGTTTCAAAGGATGATGTTGAGAACTCAAAAATTACAAAGCGAGTTGCACGAGAAGCGGTGGCTATTAGATTGGATTTTGAAAAGGCCATAAAAAGGTTTTGCGAAGATAAAATTCCGACACAGATATATGAAAGAATAGCCGAGCGATGCATTTACTGCGGCGGATGTCTCTACGTTTGTCCGACCTGTAGCTGCTTTAACGTCTTTGATGAGCGAAAAGGAAATTTTGGCAGAAGAAGCCGCAACTGGGATGCTTGCGTATTTGAAGGTTACACGCGTGAGGCAAGCGGGCATAATCCGCGGTCTGAAAAGTGGATTCGCACCTCTCGCAGATATGAGCATAAACTAAAATACGATTACCTTGTGACGGGGATGAGCGGCTGCGTCGGCTGCGGCAGGTGCCTGACGAGCTGTCCGGTCCACATAGGAATATCGCAGGTAATAGAGGAGGTTTCAAAAACGTGAGGAACGAGTATATTCCATACCCGGCAATAATAAAATCAATCCAGGCGGAAAGTTTTGACACCAAGACCTTCAGAGTTGTTTTTGAAGATAAGGACCTGGCGGTAAACTTCGACTATAAGAGCGGGCAATTTATGGAGGTTTCTCTGCTGGGATTAGGTGAAGCGCCTATATCTATAACCTCATCACCCGTCCAGAAGGGATTTCTGGAGTTCACAATAAGAGGTATGGGAAGACTTACGCAGGCGATACTTCAGCTAAATATAGAAGATAAAATCCATTTAAGGGGTCCTTATGGAAATTCGTTTCCGTTTGAGGAAGTTAAAGGCAAGAACCTGTATTTTGTTGCCGGCGGCATTGGCCTGCCGCCGTTACGGAGTTTAATTCAAACGGTATTCAATAAGCGGGCAGATTTCGGAAAAGTTAAAATTTTGTATGGAGCAAAAACTCCGGATATGCTTTGCTTCAAAGACGAACTCAAATCCTGGAGCGGGATTGCGGATACAGAAGTGCTGCTTACCGTAGATGAGCCGGATGGAAATTGGCGAGGAAATGTCGGCGTCGTTACAGGCTTGTGGGATAAAACTGATATAGATGGAGCCGGCGGTATCGCTTATGTATGTGGCCCACCCATTATGATTAAATTTGTAATAGCGAAACTGCTGAAGTCAGGATTCAAAGAAGAAAATATTTATGTAACACTTGAGCGGTATATGAAGTGCGGCATCGGCAAATGCGGGCATTGTAATATCGGGGAGAAGTTTGTCTGCATAGATGGACCGGTTTTTTCGTACAGCCGGCTCGAGAAATTTCCTGATAAGGAAAGAGCGATAGCGTAAAAAGTTCTCTTAAAGTGGCGTAAGTAGCAGCTTATAGTTTTTGTAAAATTATGCCGCCGACAATGAAAATTAAGCCGATGACTGTTGACAGAAGAATCTTTTCGCCCACCATAACGGAAATCACTCCGAGAGAGAAAAAGGGTGCCAAAAAAATCAGGTTGGCAACGTGTGCGGTTGTTTTCGATAACTTTAAGGTTTTGAGCCAGAGTAAAAAAGTAATCCCCATTTCAAATAAGCCGATATAAACCGCTCCGAGAGCGCCTTTGAGACCTGGGGCTTTTAGTTTTGTAAAAGATAACATCGCTATCAGTATGAAAGCCGAGCCGAAGAGAAAATTCAGAAACAACCTGACTGCTTCGTCACGTTCGTCTTTCACATTGTAAATCCAGAATAGCGACCAGATTATCGTGCTGCTTAATGCCAGTAATACTCCAGCAGGATTGGTGGATTTGAATCCTGACAAATTCCCTCGAGTTGAGATAATAAAAACGCCTGCGAAGCTGATTATTACCGCGAGGATGTCCCTCGGTCTGATTTTTTGATTCAGCAGGGGGGCTGATAGCAGGACGAGCGTTATTGGCCAGACGAAGTTTATGGGCTGAGCTTGCTGGGCAGGGAGCAGCGAGTATGCCTTAAACAAAATAATGTAATAAAGAAATGGATTAAGAAAACCCAATAGAGCAGAGCGTAGATAATCTTTTTTCGTCAAGGTTTTGAGTAGATTTAACTTTTTTGAAAATATCAAATAGATAAGAAAGGTGAGGGTCGATGTGATTGAGGCATAAAATAGTAAGGTAACAACATCCAGATAACGTAAGGTGATTTTGAAAGCGGAAGCAACGGTGGACCATAGCAAAACAGTGCCGAGAGCGTAAAAGTAAGCAATTTTCTGGTTTTTCATATTAACAGGCAAAAACCGTTTAGATCAGACGCCATCGAATTGGCCAAAACAGACACATCCAGCTTAATGCTGTCTGGAGATTCATAATACAAGTACGTCTTTTAATATGCAACAGGCCTTTATAGGTGCTTGAACCAGCAACAAAAAGGCCTGCTTTTTACACTGATTCTTCGGCGAGAAAGGGATTTGGCCAATGGTTCATAAACATCCGATAAAGCTGCGGTATCTGCGAGTTCAGGAATTCTCGCCATACATTCTCATTGATGTTGAGAATTTTTGTCCAATTTTTTTGATTCAGTGCATCAGCCATTTTATCTGACGCCCTTTTTCTGGTACCAGTTTCTACTAATTATTATGCGCATCGAAGGCAAATTACTCACATATTTTCGGATTTACATTGATATTTAGCTTTATCGGACGAGTAAAATGCTATGGATTCGCAGCTTTAACTTTTTGATTAGTTTGAAATTATTTTTTATATTTTATTTGACGATGTTCTCTGGGAGTGGGTTATGCGCTTATGGAGTTAGCTGCGGTTGGCGTGCTGAACATCGGTTTGCTGGAGGCGGGCATCTATCGGTTTGCATCGATTGAATCAAGGAGCGTGGGTTTTCATTCGGTTGAGTATTGTTTCGGGACAAACACTGGTTCAGGCTTTGGAGCCGAGAAGTTTTAGTTTAACGAAATGTAATTGAGATGGGGTAATATGCTAAAGAGGGTTGCTCTTGTTGGATTAGTTCTGCTATTTGCCGGAATAGCTGCGCTCGAATGGGTCCTTACAGAAAGGAAAAGTGGGCAACGAGAAACTGCTTTTTATAATCAAAAGTATGGTTCCGACCTGCAAGAGTGTTTCAGACTATATAGCGAATGGATGATACTGCCGCCGGAAGAGCGGGCTCAATCGCCGTTTGTTCTCGATAAGAATATAAAAAACAAAACAGAAGCGCAGGTCCTGCAAGAACAGAAGGGAAGACTTAAAGCAGACCTGGACAAATTAGCCGCAGGGGAAACGGAAACTTATCCTTTTGCCGACTTTCTTTATGGAAAGAGCTGGCAGGAAGAATTGCGGGGATACAAGAAGCAAAAAGAGCGGAATGAATTTATTCTGACAAGCTCTATTGTCTGTGCTTCTATCGGCGGCACTATTTTTGCCTGTTGTTTATTGTTTGTTGCGGCAAGACTCATTATTCGAGGAGTCTTGTTTTTATGGAGGTTATTAGTTGGAGTTTTTGCGCCTCATAGGAAAGTGAAAGATAAGAAATTTTCTGATGCTGACACAAAAGCAGGAATAAAGTCCATAGAGCAAAATCGCCGGTTCCAGGAGCGCAGAAGCGAAGTTAAAAAACATTCGAGGGTTATTGTAAATTCGGGCTGGCAGGGTTTTGGAGAAGATGCGGCAAACAGCGTCCAGATGCCTTCCGCACGTATAGCTGGTTCTATTCGAAATAAGTTCCATAGTAGTAATTTGAACGGCGGAAGCGTAAGAGAGCGTCTGGAAAATCAACCGGTTGGAGGCTCTGGAAGGATTGCTGCATTGCTTTCCGGGAAGGAAACCGATGTGGCTGAAACATCTTCACCGGACGACTTAAGAAGCCCAGTGACTTCAAATGCGGTGAAGGAGGACAGAGCAAAAAGTGCCCAGAAAGCCAATCTGTCGGATGCTCGCGACAATTTTCATAAGCTTGAGGAATCACTTAAGGCTCAAACTGAAAATCTTGAAAAACAAATGGCGGAGTTCAAGCAGATGGCTCAAAATGTTCAACAGGCAACGGTTGAGCATTCCAGGCCAATAGATAATGCTCTCAAGGAGTTAACCGAACAGATAGTAGCCATTCGTGAATACACTGCCAGCCAGCAGGAGAAGGTCAGAAGACTTCAGGATGGATATGACTGGAATATAATCAAGAACTTTTGTATGCGTATTATCCGTTGCATTGACAATCTTGATGAGCGCATTGCGCGGCTGTCCGAAGAAGACGTCGAGACGGTGCACCTCAAAGAAGTGCGGGATGAGCTGATTTTTCTTCTTGAGGCCAGCGGTATTGAGCAATTCCAGCCCCAGATAAATAGTGATTATCGCGAGCAGGAAAAATTTGCAGAAGCTATAAAAGAAAAACAGGAGTATGACGACATCAGCCAGATAGGCAAGATAGCAGAGGTCGTCAGGGCCGGTTATCGATATTTTATTGACGACGAAAATTTCAAGATTGTGCGTCCGGCTCAGGTCAAGTTGTTTGGTTAGCCTGTTAGGATTTTTTTTAGGTAGTCGTTATAAATAGAAGTTTGACTAAAGTAAAACCGAGGGTTGTAAGATGGGCAATATAGCAGGTATCGATCTTGGAACGACTTTCTCGGAGTTAGCAATTCTTAACACTATCGGCAAACCGGAGATAATGCCTAATGGCGATGGTGAAAGGCTTACTCCTTCTGCGATTTTCTTTGAGGAAGAAAATCCCGATATGGTCCGGGTCGGAATAGAGGCGCTTAATTCACGGTACCTGAATGCTCAAAGGTCTGTTCGCTGGATAAAGCGATATATGGGTGATTCAACTTATCGCAAGGTCATTGACGGCAAAGAATGGACGCCTGTGGAATTATCCAGCCTGATTCTAAAGAAACTGAAACAGGATTGTTCAGCCGAGTGCGGCGAAATCCGTGACACTATTATTTCGGTCCCTGCTCACTTTGACGAGGTTCGCAGAAAAGCGACTATGGATGCCGGGACAATGGCCGGGTTGAATGTGATTGGCATCGTTAATGAGCCGGTAGCTGCTGCCCTGTATTATGCGACAACACGCGAGGTTTCCGGAAAAGTTCTGGTATATGACCTGGGCGGCGGAACCTTTGACGTGACCATACTGAATGTCAAGGGACATCAGATGGACATTATTTGCTCACAGGGCGACCACGCCCTCGGCGGAATCGACTTTGACCGCAAAATTCTGGATATTCTGGAGAAAAGCTACAAAGACAAATTTCGTGTCGAGCTTATTCGTTCCGAAGAAGACAGGGCAAGATATGAAGACGAGGCTGAAGATATTAAAAAGACGTTGTCACGGCGCGACGTTGCCAAGAAGATGCTGTATGGCCAGGCAGGCAATATGAGAGTTGAAATTACCCGCCGGGTGTTTGAGCAGGCAATTTCTTCGCTAATGGCTCGCGCAGATATTCTTATCGAGGTAGCGCTCGAAGAGGCGGGTATAGCGCCTTCAGGAATTAGTAAGGTGCTTTTAGTTGGAGGCAGCACCAGAATACCATTGGTGCAGGGGCGGTTAGAGCAGATGTTCGGATTTCAGCCCGATGTGGCTGTTAATGTGGATGAATGTGTTGCGCTCGGTGCCGCGGTGCATGCAGGTCTGACGATGCTAAGAGACAAACCTGATGCGGTGCCGGCAGGAGTTGCCGCTGGCCTGAGGGACATTAACCTTACAGATGTTTGTAATCATAGTTACGGAACGATTTGCGCTCCCTTTGATAAGGAAACCGGCCGGCGTATAATCCAGAATCGCATCATTTTGAAAAAAAATACGCCTTTGCCTTGTGAGGCGTCGCAAACGTTCTATACGGTCTCTGAGGGGCAAGCTGAGGTCGAGGTAACCATAACGCAAGGCGAAGATACCGCGCCTGAGTATGTGAATAAAATTGCCACGCATAAATTTCAGCTTCCGCCGGGAAGACCTGCTGAGTGCCCCATTAAGGTTACTTATAAATACGATGTCAATCAGAGGATGCACTGTTCGTTTGAAGACCTCGAATCAGGCAGAATTCTTGAAGTTGATTTTTGCCTGGACCAGGATGGCAAAGTGTCCGAAAGTGATATAAAGCAAAAAGACGGTCAGTTGGAACTTTTCAAGGTTGCATAGTGTCTATGGAATGCAAATGGGGACAGCTCTGATTCAAATCTCTGTTACGTTTTTATCATCTGTAAAAGCGACTGTAATTAAATTTATTAGTCAGGCTAAAGTTTTCATTTCATCTAAAAAAATCACTAATTTAGATTCTAATAAGGCTGCCTGTCTTGATATAAATGTGCTCAATTGCCGCATTAACCTGACAGAATCGAAGGCGGAAAATCAGGCGCCTGAATTTACCCCGTTAGAAAAGAAAGCCGTTTCTCTAACGGGGTTCACTGTGGAAATTTGTGGCTCGATTCGCGCCCCTGATGATGGTCATTATGCCTCTCTTAAAATTTCTGTAATGGATATAACCGACGGCGTTTCCAAAGCTGTGCCTGTGCATGCCCGAAGCAAGCAGTGGCAAATGCAGGCCCGCCATACGTCTGGCGGGCAGGATTCGCCTGCGTTTTGTTACCGTGCCGACCTCGGTAGGCTTCCACAGCAAAACACCACGTTATCGGATTGGACAACTGTTGCGCGTATGAACGTTGACTGGCTGGAATTTGCTTACAGGGGAAAACGAAACCTGCAATTCCAGATATCGATATTATCCCGCGATGGCGGCCAGGAGCTTGCCTGTGCGAATTGTAATTTCGTTTATGAGAACACTGCCTTTGGATATATCGATTTACAGGAGAATATCCGACGGGCGAAAGTCCTGGCGGTTCCGATAGCCTTTGCTGTCAGCGCAGCAGACCGAAAACTGCATAATCGCGAGCTTGAGGTAATAAAAAATTGGGCAAGGAACAACCTGGATTTATCTGAAACATCAGATAAAGCGAAGCGTAAGCTCGAAAAGGCCCTAAACAGAACCATCGCCTTTTTCCGTGACGGCAACCAGATTGACATTTATGAAGTTTGCAGTGAGCTTGTGGAAATCGCTCCTCTTGCAGAACGCTATAACATTCTGGAGCTTTGCTTGTATGTGGCACAGGCTGACGGCTCTGCCGCTACTGAAGAGTTGAATCTTTTGAAGAGCCTGGCAACCTTGCTCGAAGTTGATGCGGACAAATTTCGGACTATGATGGAAAAAATTTTGCCTGTCAGCATCCACGAGGTCAAAGACACGGAAGTTCTGATTGGGGTAACTTCGGGTATGAGTAAGGAAGGCTCACGCCACCAGTTAAATAGAGAGTATGCAAAATGGAATGCGAGAGTAACTAACTGCGACCCTCGCGTCAGGACCCAGGCAGACCAGATGCTCAAGCTGATTGCAGAAGCAAGAAGTCAATACGTAGGGTAGTGGTCGCCGGCAATTTGAGTACCGGTATGATAGAACCCTTGAAACAGGCAGGAAATTGCCCCGCCGGGTGATATGGCACGCAGCAGCCTCCCCCCCTTCTTGCTTTCGCAAGAAAGCAGGGGGGGCCGACCCAACTTTAGATTTTGGATATCAATCGACAATCGACACTTGTCCGACGGAGGCGGAATCTGCAATCCAAAATCGATACGGGTATCACCAGATTACACGGTGGAGCGTAGCGGAACCGGCGTAGTGTTCGATGCGATTGTTGGCCTATTTCAATCTCTTTCTTGCAGGTTGCACTTCGTAAAGGGCGTGGTCTTCCTTGACAAGGCATGTGTGCTCGGTGGATGCCCTTTCAAATTTCAACTCTGTGTTTGCGAAGAAGTCGGTGTTCTCGGCCTTCAAGTATCGTGCGGCCATTCGGCAGTATTCGGGATCTATCTCAACCCCGATGCTGTTGCGACCCGTTCGGAGGGCCGCAACCATCGTTGTGCCAGACCCGCAGAATGGATCGAGGACGGTGTCCCCCGTGAAAGAGAACATCCGCACCAAGCGTGTCGCC
>Ga0315293_10003595_pt1 | contig 14940 bp, 7 predicted proteins | sample YL17G13_20_MG_FD_203071 | JGI IMG/M metagenome (GOLD analysis project Ga0315293, IMG submission 203071) | Sediment microbial communities from Yellowstone Lake, YNP, Wyoming, USA - YL17G13_20 | ecosystem: Environmental > Aquatic > Freshwater > Lake > Sediment | place: USA: Wyoming | collected... | reverse complement strand
GAAGGAATAAGATATTCAAACCCTAATCAATGGTACAATAGTCTAGAGGGAAATGTAGCACCAGAACCAAAAGAATTTATTGAGTCGGGTCATTTAGATCTTTTGTCAGACAATTCGTTTAAACCTAGTTGTTGCCCGTCATTTTATTCTTCATCAACTGGATGCGCATGTATTTCACCAGAACAGATGAAATATATAAATCAGCGCGGTGGAAATAGAACATTTCCTACTGAATTTTAATTAGTATATTCACATATTTTGCAATATGAAACATACATAACACTTTCAGCATTAATATCAATATAATCATCTTCCATTTGATGCTGACATGTGTTTTTAATATGGGCTTCAGTTAATTCTAATAAGTTTTTAAGATTAGTAACATGTGGTACATTGTTATTCATTAGTTTTAAATATTTATCTAAAATTAAAATTTCATCAATGTTTGATGTTGTCGGATCAAAATTTGAATAATTTTCAATTAATTTATCACAAGCATTTATTTGGTCAATAAGATGGAGTTTCAAATTTAAAAAAAAAGTTATATTATTCATAATTTTATGATTAATATAATATAATATTTTTAAGTCAATTTAAGTGTACATTCCGTAAGGAGTACTATCTTTTACTTCTTTTTTAATGAGTTTTTGTACAATATCTTCTGTCACTGTAAGAGGAAATTCAATTTTCAAAGACATTTCTTTTTCAAACAAGTTAGTATTAGGTTTCATGAGTCTATATAAGTTAAGTTTGGTGTAAATGATTTCAATGCATCTCTTTAAGTTTCTAACACCACATTCATCATTGGTGTAATGCTCAATAATATATTGAATTGTTTCAGTTGGAATGATAATATCAGTTTCTTTAAATTTAACTTGTTTTATAATTGTGGGCATCAAATAATCATTGGCAATTATAGTTTTATTCTCTTTGTCATAACCAGAAGTGTTAATTCTGTACATGCGGTCGCGCAAGATAGGATTCACCTTTTTTTCATCATTATAACTAAATATGAATAAACATTTACTTAGGTCAAAGTCAACTTCTGAGAAATATTTATCATGAAATTTGGAGTTCTGCGAAGAATCTGTAAGATGTGTCAAAATTCCAATAATTTCTTCTCCCTTAGGGGTATCACTGACTTTGTCCAATTCATCAAAATAGATAATTGGATTCATTGATTTACATTGAATTAGAATATCAATAATTTTACCCCATGTACTTCCTTCATATGTATAGGAATGACCTTCTAGAAAACTACTATCAGTCGCTCCACCAAGGGCTATAAATGCAAACTCGCGATTTAAAATCTTGCTAATGCCGTCCTTTACTAGTGTAGTTTTTCCAGTTCCCATTGGCCCATGAATAGCAATAGCAGTTCCTACTGCGTCTGGGTTAGAAATCCACTGACCAACCATTTGCATGATTTGAAGTTTTGCATCATTAAGCCCGAAAACAGATTCATCAAGACAACGTTTAGCATTATCCATGAATTCGTGGCATTTTTCTACACCATCTTCAATCGTAATTGGCAAATCTTGTCTTACTCCAAATGGAATTTGCATAAATGTATCTATCCAATTTTTAATTTTATAATATTCGCCTGTACCAGGTTCCATGTAACGAAGTTGATTGAGTTTCCGAATTGCACATGACTTAAATAATGGAGGAATGTTTGATTCAAGCAGTGCAATGCGATATGGTTTTTCAATTCTAGTAATTTTTTGAATAGTTTCCATTTCTTTTAAAATTTTGCACTGTTCTTCGTATGAAAGTTTTTCTCGGAAGAAAGACTTATCATTCAACACATTTTTATTTTGTAATAATTTATTAAACTGTTTGCAATTTTTAAAACTTTTCTTCTTATTCTCTTTCTTTTGTCTAAGTTTAAATTCTTTTTCTTTTTCTTTTGTAGAATTAATAAGCTCTTTTAATACCTTGCTATTTTTATTACCAGATTTTTGAAGTTTTTTTGCTATTTCTTTAAATTCATTAATAATTTCTTCATCAGTTAATTTTTTATTATTATCTGATTTATCCTTTAATTTATCTTCATCAGATGAATTAACTGTTTCATCCGTTTCTTCCTCATCTTCATCTTCCTCTTCGTCTTCATCATATTCCTCATCTTCCTCCTCTTCGTCTTCCTCATCATCTTCATATTCATAATCACTATCTTCTTCTTCACTTTCATCAGTGCATTTCAAATTATCCATTGTTAATATAATGTTAAATTGTTTTCCTCGGCGATGTTTTTTGCTATATAATTCGTCTTCTTCTTCAGTTTCTTCTGTTTCCTCAATATCTTCGCTTTCATCTTCTTTTTTATTTTTAATTTTATTTGGTGTAGATTTTATTTTGCTTGGTGTAGATTTTGTTTTTTGTTTATTTTGAATAGGTGTATTTTTTGCTTTGTCTGATATATATTTAGAAGGGAATATTTGAGAAAGTAAAGTTCTATATTCTTTAATGTTCATTTCAGACTCAGAACCAGAACTTTCATCTTCTTCAAATGATGTCTCACTATCTGAACTGGATTTTTCAACCAATTTTTTATTTTTTAGGTCATTTAATTTTTGATTACGTAGTTTCATTTGGTGTTTTTTAGCAGAACTGTTATCAGTCATCTTAGGCAATATGTTGTTTATTATTTATATGCCTTTTTCAATTTCAATTTTTATCAAAAAAATAAAAAATTGAAATTAAAAAGAATCTAAATATTGTTAGTATAATATAAGAAGAATGTCCAAACTCACTAAAAGTGGAATTAATAAACAAACTCCGGCTAAAATTATCGGAATTCAATTTAGTATTTTATCTCCTGAAGAAATTAGAAAAGGTTCTGTTGCTGAAATAACTAGCCGTGATACTTACATTAATAATAAACCTGTGATTGGCGGATTGTTTGACCCGCGCATGGGAGTATTAGAACCTGGTCTTATTTGCCCAACTGATGGGTTAGACTATATGAATACTCCGGGTTATTTTGGCCACATTGAATTGGCGAGACCAGTATTTTATCACCAATATTTAAACACAATAATAAAGATAGCCAGATGTTGTTGTTACAAATGTGGTAAAATATTAATTAGTAAACAAAAGTATAAGCAAGCCATTGACATGAGTCCTTCTGAAAGATGGGGATTTGTATTCAATATTGCTAGCAAAATTAAGCGTTGTGGAGAAGATACCGAAGATGGGTGTGGATGTAAGCAACCTAAAAACATTAAAAAAGAAGGTCTTGCTACGCTTGTTGCCGAATGGGACGATATCAATGGTATTTCTACGGATGATTCGGATAAATTAAGTCTTAAACTTACGCCTGAGATTGTTCTAAAAAACTTTAGACGCATTTCAGATGAGGATGTTTCATTCATGGGGTTTAGTCCTATTTGGTCTCGCCCTGATTGGATGATTTGTCAGGTATTTGCAGTACCTCCTCCAGCAGTTCGCCCGTCAGTTAAACATGACTCGCAACAGCGAAGTGAAGATGATCTTAGTCATATCATTGTTAATATTATTAAGGCTAATAAAGTATTACAAGAGAAAATTGTACAAAATGCTCCTGCTCACGTGGTTGATGATTGGACAACCGTGTTGCAATATTTCATTGCCGCGATTGTGGACAATAATATTCCAGGCGCTGCCCCAGTTTCGCAACGTTCTGGAAGACCTTTGAAATCTATTAAAGAACGCATTAATGGTAAAGGTGGACGCGTTCGCGGAAATCTGATGGGCAAGCGAGTTGATTTCTCTGCTCGTTCAGTTATTACGCCTGATCCAAATATTTCCATTAAAGAATTAGGAATTCCTATGAAAATTGCCAAAAACATTACCAAACCGGTAGTGGTAAATAATGACAATCGGGATTTCCTATTGAAACTTGTACACAATGGGCCAGATGAGCATCCGGGAGCTAAAATTCTTGAACGCAAAAATGGAGAAAGTATTACTTTGCGATATGTTGATAGAAAATCAATTGAATTAGAAAATGGTGACATTGTTCATCGTCATATGATGGATGGAGATGGCATTTTATTCAATCGTCAACCAACTCTTCACCGAATGAGCATGATGTGCCATATCGCTCGTGTGATGCCAGTAGGTGACACATTTCGCATGAATGTTGCGTGTACCAAACCTTACAATGCTGATTTTGATAAACGCATATAATCGTTACTGATTATGCTCTCTGTCAAAAACAGGAGGCGCGAAAAGCGTGTTACCTCCTAGTCAAATTCATATTTAAAGAGAATTTGGCGAAACACCTTGATGCGGGAAACCCCTTAGAGCTTTCAGATACCACTCAATAGCAGAAATGTAATTGAGGAACTCGGTTAATAGCCGAACCCAATGGTAATAATTCTGAAAGATTGGGCAATCCGCAGTGTTACTTCCTAAAGTCGCTTGGTAGACTATGGAAGGCATTCAGAGACTGAACGGGTGTTGGTGAACTGTGAAGGATTAGCCATCCGGAGTTTGCTTAAGATACAGTCCGACCCTATGGGAAACCACTGGGAGTACGTCGGGAGACGAAATGAATTTACACATGCCACAGGATCAAGAGTCTGAGGCAGAATTAAAAAATTTAGCAGCAGTGCCTCATCAAATCATTAGTCCTGCTAATAATAAATCAATTATTGGATTATTCCAAGACAATCTTCTTGGTGCTTATAGAATTACTAGACCAGATATTTTGTTTACATCGCGCCAAGCAATGAATTTATTAATGGCTTATAGTAAAGTTAACATGGTTAAATTAAATGACATAATTAATAAAGTGGGTACAGTTAGCAGTTTTGATATAATTTCTCAAATCATGCCACCACTTACAATGCGTTATAAAACAAAGAGATTTAAAGATACAGATGATTATAAAACATCTAATAATATTTTAGAAATAATAAATGGAAATTATGTGCGAGGACAAATGGAAAAGGGTGTATTGGGCGATGGTACTAAAGGTTTAATCCAGCGAATTTATAACGATTTTGGTGCTGAAGCTTCTGCTGATTTTATTGATAATTTACAAAATATTGTTAATGAATATATGAAAACCGCATCATTTAGTGTTGGAATTAGCGATTTAATTGCTGACGATTCAACAAATGAAGCCATCGCAAATGCAATTACAAATAAAAAGAAAGAAGTAAAGTCTTTAATTGACCAAACGCATTTGGGAATTTTTGAAAATAAAACTGGTCGTACAAATGAACAAGAATTTGAAACACAAGTTAATAATATATTAAATAAAGCTACGGAAGAAGCGGGTAAAATTGGGCGTGAAAGTTTATCAAAAGAAAATCGTTTTGTTATTATGGTAAATGCTGGTTCTAAAGGTGGCGATCTTAACATTTCCCAAATGATTGCTACACTTGGCCAACAAAATGTAGATGGAAAGCGCATTCCTTATGGTTTTGAAAATAGAACATTGCCTCACTTCTCTAAGTTTGATGATACACCAAAGGCTCGTGGGTTTGTTGAGAGTTCATTTATTTCTGGGCTTGAGCCAGATGAATTGTTCTTTCATGCTATGGGTGGTCGTGTCGGTCTTATTGATACTGCTGTTAAAACAAGTCAGACTGGTTATATTCAACGTCGTCTTATTAAAGGGTTGGAAGATTTGAAGATGGAATATGATATGACAGTTAGAAATAATAAGAGACGAATTGTGCAATTCTCTTATGGTGAAGATGGTTTTGACACTGTAAAAGTAGAAACTCAGACAATTCCGATTGTTGCTATGTCACTTGAAGATATTTATGCTCATTATCAGTTTCCAACGGATGATACTAATACAATGTTGTACGGAGCATTGTTTACAGAAAGTGCTCGCAAAAAATTGCGCACTCAAAATGATAAATTGATTGAGCGTAGTTCTGATATGATTGATTATATGATTAAAATGCGCGAAGAAATAGTTAAAAATGTATTTAATTTTAGAGATAGCAAACAAGTGAATGTGCCGGTAGCATTTAATCATATCATGGAAAATATACAAGGACAACAAATGCTCAATACTCATATAATGATTGATATTACACCACTAGATGCGTTTAATCTAATTGATGAAAGATTTCAGATTTTGTCTAAATCTCATTATTCTGCTCCAACTGAATTATTCAAAACATTGTACTATTATTATTTATCTCCTAAAGAATTGCTTATGGTAAAACGTTTTAATCGTGATTCAATTCTGATTTTATTAGATACTATTACTCTTCAATATTATAAGGCAATTGTAGCACCCGGTGAAATGGTCGGCATGATTGCGGCTCAGTCAATTGGTGAACCTACTACCCAAATGACATTAAATACTTTCCATTTTGCCGGTGTTGCTAGTAAATCTAATGTTACTCGCGGCGTTCCTAGAATTGAAGAAATATTGTCTCTTTCGGCCAATCCTAAAAATCCTTCTTGTAGTGTGTATCTTAAAAAAAATGAAGAACGCGACCAAAAAAATGCTCAAAAAGTTATGACTAAATTAGAACATACAACTCTACGTGGTCTTGTAGATTCTGTTCAGATTTGTTTTGACCCAGATGATATGAATACTCTTATTGATGAAGATAAAAATACCATGCAACAATATAAAGAATTTGAAAATTTAATTGATGAATGTCTTGGTACAGCTATTACAGGAGATGATAAACAAAAATCTAAATGGGTTGTTCGTCTAGAATTGAATACTGAAGCAATGCTTGATAAAAGCATTACAATGGATGACATTCATTTTGCTCTTAAAAATTCTATGAAAGATGATATTAGTTGTGTATTCTCTGATTACAATTCTGACAAACTTGTATTTCGTATTCGGTTGAATAACATTTTAAGTAAGAAAAAACAATTAAATAAGATAAATCCTCTAGACCAATCTGATGAAATTTACATGTTACAAAATTTCCAAGATAATTTATTGGATAACATTGTTCTTCGTGGTGTAAAGAATATTAATAAAGTTAATCCGAGAAAACTAATTGACAATGTAGACAATGAAGATGGGGTTTATAAAAAGGCTGAATCATGGGTTCTTGATACTGTTGGAACCAATCTCATTGATATTCTTGCACTGGATTATATTGATGTAAATAGAACAGTTACAAATGATATTCGTGAAGTTCACAAAATTTTGGGAATTGAAGCAGCCCGTCAATCAATATTTAATGAAATCACTGAAGTATTTGAGGATAGTTCATCTCATATAAATTATCATCATTTGAGCATGCTTTGTGATAGAATGACTACAAGTGACGCGATGACATCTATATTCCGTCATGGCATTAATGAAGATAATATTGGACCTATCGCTAAGGCATCGTTTGAGGAAACTCCTGAAATGTTCTTTCGTGCGGCTAAACACGCTGAGCTTGATCCAATGCGTGGTGTATCGGCAAATGTTATGTGCGGACAAGAAGGATTCTTTGGTACTAGTGCATTTCAGGTATTGCTTGATATGGAACAGGTGTCTACACTTGAGAAAGTTGATGATAGCATTCAGGATAGAGATGTCCTTGAAATGATTGATGAAAACTTTGATGTGGAAGACCCAAATGCTCCTTGTAGCACTGCCAAGATAGTGATTGATAATAATATTGCTAATATTAAAGTTATAAATCTTGGAGATGACAATGAATATGACCCTGGATTTTAAAAAATAAAATAAAAATAAAATAAAATAAAAATAAAATAAAATAAAAATTAAATAAAATAAAATAAAAAATAAAATTAACATTAAATTTATTTTTTATAAATCATTCATAAATGGTATCATTTGAAATGTTTAAAATCTCGTAATTTATAAATTTCAATATCTCTATTTCTTTATTTAAAAAAAGTTTTAATTTGTAATTTGTAAAATTTTGTAATATTTCAAAATTAAAATCATCGTCATCAATAATAAATTTATAAGAAATCAAAAAACAAGTGATTGATGATATTTTAAAGTATTTAATTAAGTCTTTTTCTAAAAAAAAACCAGAATTGTCTATGTCAATATATCTAATTAATATTTTAATTGACAATGCAATTACTGAATTTATGTCTTCTTTAAAAACCATAAAGGTTTTGCTTAATTCATTAAGATATTTCAATATATTGGAATTATTTTTTTCAAATTCATTTATTGGAAATAATATCATCATTTCTTATATTAATGGTGGTAGATTTATTACATAATAAATAATATATTATCATAAATATTATTTATTCATTTATTCTTCAATTTCATCAGTTATAATTAATTTAACTTTTTTTGTTTTTTTTGTTTTTTTTGGTTGATTTTGTACCTCAATTATTTTTAATCTTTCTATTTGTTTTTGTGGTTTCCTTTTCATTTTTTGAATAAATGTTTTTATAAAATTTTCTACATCGGCTTCACTTTCTTGACTTCTTATCATATCTTGTGTTTTGCCAGTGAGAGATGTAATTGGTATTTTAGCATTTCCATTTAATATAAATAATCTATATTTTGGCAATTTGGCTGGATTTATTCCAGGGGATTTAATGAAATAATATTTGTCACCATCAACTACATTAGCAACAAATAGATATTTATTATTTTCTATTAATTTTGTGCCAGACAAGAATATCAATGGTATGTTATATTTTTTAGATAGTACCCATATATCTAAATTTGTTGCATAATAAGATTCACTCATTATCATGTCTTGTAGAGCAATTTGTCCTACTTTAATTTGTTCAGAAAAATGTTTACCTTGTTTTTTTAATATATTTATAATTTCAAATAAATATTCATCATATTTTTCATATTCTATTACCAATTCTTCTTTTAATTGTTGTTTTGTTACGTTAATTTGTTTATTATTGTCATTGATTATTGTTGCAATTACATCAAATGTGCATAAAGGAGGATCATTACCAAATACTATCTCATTGGTGTCTTTCGGAAATATAGCTCGGAGTTTTCCACCAATCTCTGGTTTAGAGTTTACGCTACATTTAATTTCATCAATGTTCCGTGTTTCATCTGTTCGTTTAACTAATCTATTAATTTCATTATCATAAGCCTGTGACATTATAGGATTTGCAGTATCATGTGTATTATATTTTAAATATGGATTTTTGCTTGATGGGTATAAATCATCAAAATAATCTTGCGTTAATAATGATTGTAATAATATTATTTCATCATCCCTTAAATTATATTTAACATTTGAAAATGAGAGAAATGCCTTGGGTTCAAAAATAAAATGTTTAATTCTACTATATCTAATTAATTCATCCGACATTTTAACAAAATAAGTAGTTTCATTGTCTAGATTATTGATAAGATTTCTTTTAGAAATAACTAATTTACATATTCCATCCGTACTTCTCATGCAATATTTTTTTTCTTCACATTTCTCATCTATCATACAATTTGTAATCTCAGTTAATTCATCAAGTATTTCATTTGGATAATTACTAAACGTAATATAATTTTTTGTTAATTTTCTAAGTTTGTCTGTAATTTCTCTTAATTTATTTGAGTATAATAAATAAGGATTTTTAATAAGTTCTTCTATGTTCTCTCTTATTTTTCTATGCTTGAATTGTCCCAACATTACTCTAATTGTGTTTCTAAAAACATTATAGAAATTGCTTTCTAATTTAATTCTCTTAATGCTTTTAACGCGTTTGGTATCAACTCCATCTGTTGTGGTTGAAACTATATCAGGTGATATAAAGTTGGGGCCAATAATTTCTTTCATATTATCAATTTTTACATAATCACTTTCTATTTCTTCCATTTCAACCATTGTTACATTTTCTTCTGGTTCTTTAGTTGCTATAAATTGATTTGTTTCAGTTAATAGTCCTACAATTAATCCTCCTTCTAATACTTTTATTTTTGGCATGCAAGGTATTTTCTTTTTAGATTTTTTAGACAACTCCATCAAGAAATCTACAGTAGAAACAAAATTTGTCCATATTCCATTGTCATCCATTAGTTTTATATCAATCCCTTCAATTGCTGAAGATGGATAGCAAGGCACAAATCCTTTATTTCCAGTTGTATTTTTTGCTATCATCCCAATTACCTTGCCATTAAAATTCATTATTTGTTTCTTAATAGAATAATTAATGTTTTCTAATATTTTTTTAATTTCAGAAATAACTATATTAGTCTTAAATTTATAAATGTTTGGCAAACTTGCCAATGGTGCACATTTACCGGTATAACTAGATTTAATAATTTCTAGTGTATTTCTTAAATTTGGTAATAATTTACTATTTTTAAGTCTAAATGTGCGTTGGATATTCCATGTTTTTTCTTGGTCTTCTAATAAATAAATTGGTTCATAATAGTTACCTATTTTAAGTAATATGAGATTTGGCTTATTGACATCAAAAAAATTTCCGGAATAATGATTTGTAGGACACAATAAATTAACGTTGTCAGTGATATCATTTCTTGGAAGTTCTAGAATAATTAGATTTAATCCATCTACAAATAATTCTGGATTAGGATTACTAATTATATCCCATAAATATTTATGATCTATTGTGACATTGTCGTCTTTTAAAAAATCAATAAATGTTTCATATGATTTAATTACGCGTTTTAAAAATTCTACTTGTATTTTATCAGACATATTAATGCTTTTATAAAGTTTTGTAGATTGATATGTTCTTAACAATACATCAATGTTATCATTTTCAAACATTTGAATTAAATTTCCATTTTGAAATGTTATAAAATTGTCTAGATTAATTATATTTATTATTCTATTTTTCATTTCTGATATGGAAAGAATTAAATTATTTTCAAGAATTTCTGAAAATGCGCTAGCAATACATGCAATAAATGATTGTTTTTCATTAAGTTGTACTCCTAATCTCAGAACGCATGGATGATTAGATTTTAATGTAGTGTCAGACGCAGATTTATAACATTTTGAATTGTCAGTTCTTAAAAACTTTTGAATTGCTAAAGGCAAATATCCCCATTTACCAGGTTCTAATGGGAATTTTTCAGGTCCTATAATATAAGACTCAGCAGAAATTCGTTTTTTTGCTTTTGGTACAATTGGTTTTGCATCTTCTGCTTGTCTTAAACATTGGTCTCGTCTATCTTTTTGACCTGCCGTATTCCAATTTTTAAAACAACAAGGCACACAAAGCCCGTCCGGATGGCTGCCTACTTTCATAAATCCGGGGTAATGGTCTATGTATTGTCCATTTTTATCAACATGTTCTTTTTTATGATTAAATTCAAGCACATTTCCACCCGGAGGAACTTTTTTAGCATCAGAACTTATGACTTCTCCATATTCACCTGATTCTGCTTGTTCTTTTGTTAAACTTACATTGTCTCTTAAACTCCAATAGCGAGGACAAATATACCAGAATTGTTTATCTTGACTAGACCCATATTTAATTGCCTCTGTGTATGAACCCGCATGATTTTCATCAATATTATTTTTTTCTTCATCCGTTAATATAACTGGTTGTCGTCTTACATCAGACGGACAAGTTCGCGAATAAGCCTTAAATGGTCCTTCTGCTCTTGTTAAAAATAATTTTGGGTCTCTAGATTCTAATCTTGAAACAATTGGATTGGGATATGTTAATCTTGTTCCAGTGTAATCTGTTAATGTTTCATCCATGATGGGTTTTTTTTTAGTTGCTACTAAAGTTTTTTTGCGTGGTTTATCAGCAGATTTCGTTTCTTCTACACCACCTTCGTCTTCATCTTCATCACCTTCATCACCTTCATCTTCGTCTTCATCTTCGCTACTCAAAGCCCCTCCTTCCTGAATTTCATCCTCTTCTATTTCTCCTCCTAAAATAATATCTAATAAATCTTCACCATCAGACCCTTCATCTGCTTCTTCAAATACTAATCTATCATTTACAATGTTTAATAGTTTATTCTCAGTGTATGGTTTTTCAGAAGGTGCCACTATATCAACAATATGTTTTTCATCTTTCTGAATTTTGCCCTTGCATATTTCATTAATTTTTCTCTCTGGGATATTCGTAGATAATGGATTTTGTGTTAGCCTAATCAATGTATCTATATATATTGGAATGGTATCTAAATAATTTATGTTATTTATGCCATTAACTCTAATTATAATATTTTTACTTAATGTTGCCGGTTCTTTATTTATTGTAGTTAGAAACCCTGGATTTATTTTAATTTTAAATTTTTTATTTTTGTATAGATTTGTTTGTATTTGTATGCTGTCAAGAAATCCTCCATATTTAATAATAGCTTCTTGATCACTAAGTCCAAAATTATCTTTTAATTCTTTTATAATAACAGATTCTGGTTGTTTTTTATTTATTAATTCTATGATAAATGCTTCTTCGCTTTCCATTTCATTGTAATTTGCAACTCGTTTAAATCTCATGGTGATGCCTTTATTTAAATCACTTTCAACAATAGAAAAACAACTTGAAACACATCCGATTAAATTTTTAATAATTATATTCTTGTCAATTGATAAAATAGATTCATATGTTATATCATTTATTTCAATGTTTTCATTATTAAAATTACTAAATAAACTAATATAATAACCACTTTGTTCAAGAAAATTTTTAACAATTTGTATAATTGGGTTTATGTTTTCTTTTAATAAAATTTCAACATCTTCAATTGATAATTGATTGGCAAATTCGGCGCTAATGTTCACGTCACCATTATCTTCAAAATCACAAAATATGGTATTTGTTAAATTGTCTATAATTTTCTCAACATAAACTGATACACATTTATTTTTACCCATTATTTTTATTAATTTAAATATATTTCCTTTGCTTAAATAAGGTATTTTTTTTCCATTTGTAGAAACTTGATTACAGTACAATCTATAAATGTTTTCTTGTCGTTTGCCCGGATTATATTTTATAAGTGGTAAATCTATGGTTGAATGTATTAATTTAAATACAACATCTAATGGCAAATTAAATGTAAATTCGGGATGTAATGTAAAATTAATATTGCGTATACCTTTTGATTTATAATTTAATTCTGTTTTTCTCTCTTTGTATATATTGTAAAACAAGTCTATGTTAAAGTTTTTCTTAGTAAAATTTTTATCTATGCGTTTTTTTGTATTCAAATAAAGACTTTCATGTTTTTCAATAAGTTTTTCAATTGTGGTAATGTTTGACTTAAATAAATAAGGGAAATATATTTTAATACTTGATTCTTCTTGTAAATTATTTTCTTTAGAAAAATTTAATACATCTTTTGCTAAACACAAATAAATCATTCTGTCATTTAAATCTCCACTTGTCATTAATAAATTCTGATTGCTTACTGTAGTAATTTCTTGAGCGTATTGTGCTAAAAACGGGTCATATAATAAGACATCAAATGGATTAACCGTGTATGGATATGTAGATTCCACCGCGACAAACCTCTGACCTAATGGTTTCTTAACTAAAAAAATCTTTTCATTTATGTTTAAAGAGAGAATATCATCGTAATTATAAATGTCTTTTATAGGTATGCTATCTATATTAATTCCATCAATATTCAATAAAAATTGTATTAATCTATCTCTGGTTAATTCTAATTTATCATTTTGCGTTAAATTTTGATAAACCGAAACTGAATTTAATTCGTCATTGTTTTTTCCAAACAAATAAATTTCTTCAAATGCCAAATGCTCTGAAAATTCCGTTATTAATTTATTTTTAACTGTTTCAATTGTATCATCAATGTGTATTTGTTCTCTGCAGAATTTAACATCTATGTTTTGTTCATTTATAATGGTAATTTCATTAGTGCTAAACACCATTTCAAAAATAGGATGAGATGGTTCTCGTTTAAATAGATCAAACAAATCAATGTCTTCATCGCTCCCATCAGATATGTCTTTTTCTCCTAAAAAAACATAGATTTTTTTAATGTCATTATTATCAATATAAGCAATTTTAAATATTTTTGACATGTATATAAAATAATCTTATATTATTTTATATATGTATTGTTGAACATATTATATTCATTTTAATTTAATTAAATTAAATAATATTAAAATTATAAATCGTAATAAGGATTATCTGTTATTTCCATTCCACAATATTTTTGAGGTTTTTTTTTATAATCTATTGGTGTATAAATATTTAAAGCAACTGCCTGTTCTAATAGAAATTTAAAATTTTTCCAAAATTCGTCAGTGTGACCAACGCTTTTGGTTGCAATGTGCGAAATCTCATGAATTCCTACAAACATTAAAGTATTTTCATCTATTAATTTATTATTTCCCTTTTCAGTATCTAAACAAAATGCTATTTTTTCTCCTTTATTTTCACTATATGCTGTAAATTCACTAGTAGGCAATGTTTCAACTACTTTTGTAGGATTAAATCCTTCTTTTAAACGCTTAACATTCTCTCTATCTGGAAATTTTTCTGCTACATGAGCAACTATTTGTTTTAATTTGGTGGTTGTTCTTGCTAACATATCTGCCGCTAATTCTAATTTATGTCTTTCTCTTACACAATATTTATTTCCATCAACATCTGAAATTATGCATTTTAAATTAAATGCGTCAGATTCTTTGTATATTTTAATTGATACAATTATTATAAAGAATATTATTACGTATCCTAAACCACTAATGTCCATTTATATATAATTTATATTAAAATTATATAGAACTAATATTAGGTGTAATATTGATAAATTTTATATATTATAATGCATAAATTAATTATTTTCTCTCTATTTAAGATTGGTTGAAATTTATTGAGACCCACATCCTAACTCTAATGGGGTGCGCATTAGGTCGGGTTCAATTGTAGTATTTTGCCAAGGACTTACCTGAACCTGAGGGTTAGGGGGTTCAGACCTTACTTGTAGGTTGGCATTTCGTAAAGAACTTCCTACAGTATTGATACCATAAAGGTAACCGGCCTGAAGTAAGTTTACATTATTTAAATCTCCATTTCCTCTGGGATTTAATTGAGCCCATTGAC
>Ga0315293_10003593_pt1 | contig 14942 bp, 12 predicted proteins | sample YL17G13_20_MG_FD_203071 | JGI IMG/M metagenome (GOLD analysis project Ga0315293, IMG submission 203071) | Sediment microbial communities from Yellowstone Lake, YNP, Wyoming, USA - YL17G13_20 | ecosystem: Environmental > Aquatic > Freshwater > Lake > Sediment | place: USA: Wyoming | collected... | reverse complement strand
CAAGAAACGGATTTTCCTTTTTAAGATGGAAACCATAAGTTGATTTGATGAGCGGACATAAATTGGCGGGCAGGTGTTCTTCTGCCGGCGGAATCATCTCCGCTGACCCTCCGCACAGACACACAGGGACAGCGTCCGCAGCCATAATCAGCTCACGCGGTGTGTATTCGCAGGTAATACCGACTATGCGTTTGCCTCTGGCCTTGGCATCTTTAGCGGACTGGCAGCAGTTCTGTATCATTTTGCTAAACCACACTAAAGGGGTATTCTCAGGCTGTTTGGTTACTGGGCGTTGTGAATTGCATTGTGGCTGGGGTGGAGTACACGGGTCAGTGACATTAACATGAACTTTTTTGCTATCGAAGCATTTTCCCATTTTGTTCCTCACTTTTTCAATAACCAATTACTTTTTTTACGAGCAATAAAAAGTCCCTGGGCGATTTTGCCTGCGTGTGCCAATTTTTGCATAAAAGCCATTTCCGCAGCCATTGCCTGCATTAGTTCGCTGTTGAAGGCGATGATTCTCAGGGCATCGTATGTCAATTGCATCTGCAGCATATTGATATACAAATCCACGTGCGGGCCGAACCTGCCGGTGTCTTCGGCTGCAATCACCTCACAACCGCTTTTTTCCAGCAACCGTCGGTAGCCGACAATATCCCGGACGTTTGGAAACTTCATAAAAGTCAGGAACCGCTCTGCCTCCTGCTGGGTCAGTCCTGCGGGGCCTTCAACCCAGTCGGTAAATGCGATTATTCCTGCCGGTTTTACTATGCGAGATGCTTCGGCGATGAGTTTTTCTTTGTCAACGACGTAGCACCAGGCATCTTCTCCCCAGACGAAATCCGCGCTTGCGTCTTTAAGGCCGCTGTCGCAGACATCGGCAAGGATGAATTTGATTTTGTCTGACAGGCCTTGTTGCTTACAACGGAGACGGCCTTGTTTAATGACTTTTTCTGTGGCATCGACTCCGACCATTTGCGCGACGTTTCGAAATCGCACCAGAAACCGCATTCCGGCACCGTTGCAACAGCAGAAATCAACGCCTCTTGTTCCCGCACCGATACCGGCTTTTTCGGCAAGGTCCATCGATGAGACGAAACCGCCTATATGGATTTGCTCTCCCATTATAAGTTCCCAGAGCTCGCCTTCGGGGCCGCCATAAACCGCCTGGACATTACTGATGCCGATGTTATCTATACTTTTCATAATGGTTCTCCTTTGCGCCAAATAAAAAAGGCGGGTAAGAGAGGTTTTCTCTTTACCCGCCGGTGCCGGTGGCACAACTTTTTCATTCTATCAGGTGCCAGGTTTGCTCTTGTTTTGCTTCGAACGGCCCAAGGTCGGCATCTACTTGCACCCGGCACTTGCCTTTGAAATTGGCTGGCACTCGCCACGAGTACCGGCAGGTACCACCTCAGCCATATTTAAATTCGCCGGTGGCAAGAACGGCTCCGGCCTGGTTGAGTATCTTAAGCTTTGGTGGAGGTTGCCATTGTTCGTTTTTCATAACGCCTCCAACGTATCTTTCTCCGGCCTGCCCCTCGACTATGAGGTCAATGAAGACCTCATGACCCTTGGTTTGCACATCGGTTCTAATCAGAAGCGGCGGCCCAGGTTTTGCGCTGCTGCCTTTGAAGCGGGACAAAGGCTGGCCTTTGACCGGGTCGAGAACCCATTTGTCTCCATTTTTATCGGTTATAGACAGCGGCGGCAGACCTGCCCGTGGACGAGATGAAGTTGAACAACTTCGAATAATTAGTCCCATCATCACAGCCAGAACGGTTATTATAGAAGCAACAAAAAAAACTTTCATTTTTTGAGAGAAGAAATTGTAGTAGTTTTTAGAAAACATAATACTGCCGTGTTTGTTCCTTTTTAAGTAAACTCCGTTAGAAAGAAACTTTCTAACGGAACTGACACGCGGCTTTAGACCCCGTGTCAGGAGTAGATGTTTTACCCCCTGTTTCAACACGGGGCTTTCTAACGGAGTAAATCAGGTCAATTTTACAAAGATGCCGCTAATCCAGTATTTTGTTTAATTCTTAGCAAAAAAACAACCTTAAAACGTGCTAATTTTTTGAATATTATAGTTTTTTTTATAGAACTAAAAATTTATTTTTACCTATTTTCTACTTTACCAGCACGTTAAAAAGCTTATAATATACAAGCTGATAAGAATAATAAAAAGCAGAAAGATTAGAGCCAAAATGCAAGATTGTAAGCGCCTGCTGAGCTTCTGTATAAACCGCTCTTTACTGTGCCAGAAGCTGCATCTGGTTTGGATTGAATGGGTTTTAAGAAGGACTTAAGCAATGCGATTGCGAAAGATATTGGCGTTCACGCTGGTAGAATTACTGGTAGTCATTTCTATCATAGCCCTGCTTATGGGCATATTATTGCCTTCCCTGAACAGGTCCCGTGAACAGGCTCGAAGAGCAGTTTGTATGGCCGGTTTGCGGTCGATTGGCCAGGGTATATTCCTTTACGCCCACGATAACGATAGCAGACTCGTCCCGGGTGATTGGAGGGTATCATGGGATGCGTGGGGCAAGGTAACAGAGTATCATTTCGGCACTATCCCTGCCGGTGAAGAATTCAGGCAGGTCAATCTCGGCCATCTCCTGGCTAACCGCATGCTGCCGACGCCGAGCAATAATGAGCATGTGTTTTTCTGTCCTTCCTGCCGAAATCCTGATGGAGACCGGGGTTTTGAGGGTTTTGACAACGGATGGGGCAAAAATGGCAGTTATGCTCCGACAGGCTATATGTTTAATAATGCTCTCGACGGTTTCGATGATTTCGTTCAGGATGGAAGGTCTGCCGTTTTGTCGCACAAGAACAAGATTAACTTTCTTCGAGGTGACGGCAGTGTCCACGTTTTTAATGTCAGGCCGCTGATTTTTGATGCTTCTGTGGGACCCGAGTTGTTACAGGATGTTTCGCTCAGATACGGCGTATGCTTTCCCACTATTATGCTGCACCGATGGCTCGAGATTGGCGAGGTTGATTTAGACGAAGCAAGAATATTCCTCAGCAATCCACAGGGTTGGGCTAATAATAATTGCACGTTGGCGAACAATGCCTCGTGCAGGGCAGTTTCACAATCGGTATCTCTGTCAAGTGTGAGCAAAAGATCTTTGGCTTGCGATGTGGTGGGTGTTTGGGGTGCGCCGGCGTCAGCGCCACCACCGCCACCCTCTGGGTGATAATGGACATCCGGCGGTCGTGTCGATCGCCTTTCAGAAACCATCAGGAAAATAAAAAAGGCGGGTAAAAGGAATTTTTATCTTTACCCGCCGATGTCAGTTTCACAACTTTTTCATTCTACCAGGTGCCAGGTCGGTTCCTGTTTAGTCTCAAACGGCACCTCGTTCATATCTATCTGAACCTGATACTTGCCTTTGAAATCGGTTGGCACTCGCCACGAGTACCGGCAGGTGCCGCCTCACCCATACTCGAAATTGCCGGAAACAAGTGTTGCCCCGGCCTCGTCAAGAATTTTAATTTTTGCCGGGGGGATTCGCTGATTATTTTTTGTTATCGCATTGCGATATTGTTCGCCTGCCTGGCCGGTAATAGCAAGACCGATAGAGACCGCTGTTGGGCGAGACTCAACTTCGGGTTTAACAAGAAAGGGCGGGCCGAGTTTAAGAGCCGTTGTCTGGTTTTCTTTTACTTCGATTTGTTCCAGTGTCCCCCACGGGCCAAGGCTTTCAATCTGCCAGGCGTCGCCGTCTTGTTTTGTTTTTATCTGAAGATGTTGCGTTCTGTATAATCCTACACCTATCTTGACAGGGCCTGTAGAAGAGATAGTTTTTGTGCCAAAACGGCCGCGAAGCTGTATTTCGGCGCCAGGTGTGTCAATTTTAATTTGACCCTTCGGTAGCGAGCTTAAGTAAATCGCAATGAAACAAACTACCGCTATTACAATTGCAAGCGAAATCCATATACCTTTTTTCTTCATATACTCACCTTTCAGAAATTTTCAAACTAAATACTATTATAAACGGGGCAGGCGATAATATCCAGCAAAAAATAGTGAAAATCTTGGCGATGCCCCATTTTTTTCGATGGTTTAGCCGTAAGAACCGAGTTTTACTCCAATTAAAGTGCCATTGCATATCTCATTGCTTGGTACCATTAAAATTTTTCCCAATTTGGGCAAAAGCCAGCGTAGATATGCCTAAATGTCTTTTGAGCCACTTTTCCCCATATGGGAACCTTGAAAAAATGGGTCATCACGAGAAAAAAGCACAAACTAACCGACTGCTTGTTTTTCTTTCCAGGTAAAAGTAAAATTACATATTAACCGTTCCAATTGACGCCCAGGATACCGTATCAGGTTTTAGAGGTAGGTTATGGCAAAACAAAGTAAGTCGGTTAGCAACGAGCTGTGCAAACTACCATCGGTAGATGGTCTCTTAAAAGAACCGCAGCTTGAAAGCTATATTGCCAAAATCGGCAGGAAAACAGTTGTAAATTCGGTCCGCGAAACAGTTGAAGAGGTTCGAAAGTCTTTTATTGCTCAAACTGCATCCCAGATGGATGAGCAGACAATTCGTCAAAAGGTCATAGCTGGTGCCGGGGCGCGGTTAGAGGCGATTATAAAGCCCTATTATCGTAGGGCCATTAACGCAACAGGAATTATTTTGCATACCGGGCTTGGCCGGGCGGTCCTCGCTCAGCAGGCGATTCGCCAGATTCAGGAAGAACTATCGGGATATTCACTATTGCAGTTGGACATCGAAACGGGCGAACGCTCGAAACGCGATGAGCGGATTGAGTGGTTATTGCAGCAATTGACCGGCGCCGAGGCGGCAACGGTTGTCAACAATAATGCTGCTGCCACTGCCATTGTGCTAAATACCGTTGCGAAAGGCAAAGAAGTTATAGTTTCTCGCGGCCAGCTTGTTGAAATCGGCGGGTCATTTCGCCTGCCGAATGTTATGGCTTTTAGCGGGGCTAAACTTATTGAGGTGGGGACTACCAATAAGACACACCCTTACGACTATGTTAACGCTATTACCGAAAATACCGCGGCGATTATGCGCGTGCATCCGAGCAACTACAAGGTTTTAGGATTTACATCAGAAGTGCCGCTGGATGAGCTTGTCGAGATAGCACACAAACACAACCTGATTATGATAGATGATGTTGGGTCGGGAGCGCTTATAGATTTTTCCCGTTTCGGATTTGAGCCTGAGCCGACTTTGATTGAGTCAATCAGTAAAGGCGCTGACATTGTCACTTCGAGCGCCGATAAGCTCATCGGTGCTTCGCAGGGCGGAATCATTCTCGGCAAGGTCAACCTGATAAATGCGATACGCAAGAACCAGTTTTTTAGAATCATCCGTCCGGGCAAACTAACTCTGGCGGTGCTGGAGGCCACATTAAAACTTTTTCTGGATGAATCGATTGCCCTCCAGGAGGTCCCGACATTGCAGATGCTCACGCTCAGCCTGTCCGATATTACATCCCAGGCGGAGCATTTGGTTTCACAACTAAAAAAAGGCATCTCCAACGCCGCCGTTAAAACCATTCCTGGTTTCTCCCAGACAGGCAGCGGTTCCTTGCCTGCTCAAAATCTGGCAACAATGCTGGTGGCAGTGAGGCCGGAGAAAATCAGCGCAGCATTACTTGCCAGGCAGCTTCGGGGATACAATCCGCCGATTTTTACGCGTATCCAGGATGACCAGGTTCTCATTGACCCACGGACTCTGCGGGAAACAGATGCAGAGGTGGTTGTTAAGGCGCTAATTGAGATTCTGGGCCGCGGAAACTAATGCCTATGGAGACAATGCAAGCCAACATCACACTCGGCACTGCCGGCCACATAGACCACGGCAAAACGGCTCTGGTCAAATGCCTTACAGGATGCGACACGGACACGCTCAAAGAAGAAAAAGAGCGCGGGATGTCCATCGAGCTTGGCTTTGCTCCGTGCATAATCTCCGATATCGAAGTCGGCATTGTCGATGTCCCCGGCCACGAGAATTTTATAAAAACAATGGTTGCAGGTGCGACCGGCATCGACGGCGTTATCTTTGTAATTGCTGCTGATGATGGTGTGATGCCGCAGACGCACGAGCATCTTGATATCCTCACGCTGCTCGGTGTCAAGCAGGGTATTGTAGCTTTGACAAAGGTTGACTGTGTGGGGCCGGACCGGCTGCAAACTGTTACAGCTCAAATTAAGGATTTTCTCACGGGCACATTTCTGAATGGTGCACCGATTCTTCCTGTCTCAAATTTAACAGGCGAAGGCTTCGACGCCTTTTACAATGCCCTCAAAGAGCTTGTGGAAGCCATCGAGCCAAAAAACGCCGATGGGGTATTTCGGCTGCCCGTCGAACGGACATTTTCGGTCAAAGGCTACGGCACGGTAGTAGCCGGTATTCCGGTTTCAGGTTCGGTCAAAATCGGGGATGAGGTAGTTGTTTTCCCGCAGGGTGCTAAAGGCAAAATAAAGGCCATACAGGTCTATAAGCGAAATAGTAATACCGCGAAGGTCGGCCAGTGTGCTGCTGTAAATATCCCTCAGTTAGACCACAAGACAATCACGCGAGGCAATGTAGTTACGGTTGGCCGGTATTTTTCGCCGCATCAGTGGTATCTGTGTAAACTTCAAATGCTGCCTAATAGTAAAGTGCACCTCAAAAACGGTGCCGAGATAAAATTTCATACCGGCACCAGCGACCCGGTCGCAACTATGTTTCTGCTGGAAGATAATAGCGTCGCTGCCGGCCGACAATGCCTCATTCAGGTCAGATTAGAAGAGCCAATCGTCGCCGGGCCGCGCGACCGCTTCATAATAAGGACACTTTCACCGGTCCAGACAGTCGGCGGCGGAATAATTATAGAGGCAATTCCAGAGAAGCTGCGGCGAAATATCCCTGAAGTCCTTGCAGATGCAAAGCAGCGCGCAGAAGCAGTAACATCTGACAAGGATTTTGTTGAGCACAGTATAAAAACCGCCGGGGACTTTGCCGCCGGAGAAACGGACCTTTCGCTTCGCACAAAGCTGCTGCCAGAGCCATTAAAAAAAGCCCTCACTGTGCTTATCAACGAGAAAAAGGTTATCGAAATTGGTGCCAAGCTATATATCCACAGCGACTCGATAGATTATATCCAGAAACGGCTGCTTGATATTGTCTGCGAATTTCACCGCAATAAGCCCGAAAGCCCGGGGATTGGCATTGAGCAATTCTGTCAGACCTCAGGATTGCGCAAGGATATTTTTGATGGTGTTGTAAAGTTACTAATCGCGGAGGGTAAGCTGGTAGAAAGAAAGCAGCGGCTGGCTTTGCCTGAGCACCGTGAAACTTTCAGTGAAAATGAACAGAAACTGCTCGAGACGGTCGAGTCGCTTTTTGCCGGTCGGCCTTTCAACCCGCCTCATCGCCAGGAAATTATTGAGCATACCGCCGCGGCTGCCGAACTGATAGACAAAATCCTGCGGATACTGATTGAGCAGGGACGCCTTGTTCGGGTCGAGCAGGACTTATTCTTCCATAGCAGCGCCGTCGAGAAGGCTCGTCAAATCCTGACCTCGTTTATGACTAAAGAAGGCAAGCTGGAGAGCGTAAAGTTTAAATACCTTCTGGATACCAGCAGGAAATTCGCCATTCCGCTTCTGGATTATTTCGACCGCATCGGCGTAACGCGGCCTGTCGGGCACACTCGGTATTTGAAAAACCCAAAATAATTGAAATTTGCCGATATTTTAATTGACGCAAGCAGACAAACACGATATAGTTTATACTAAAGCTGCCGATTTTTTTCAGTGTTTTTAGAAAGGTTCAAAATGCGTTTTGGCAAAATAGCATCTATATTTATCGCTATACCCATCGTGACGTTTGTAATCCTTGCTTGCCGTCGGCCGGGGTGAGGCAATCCTATTGCAGCCCTTGGAGGGTTGCTCATAATCTGCTCAATTCCTCTGGCCTTGATATTCGGCATATTAGGAATCGTCCTCGATAAGCGCAAGGTGCTTGCAATCCTTACCACGATTGTAGCAGGAGGATTTGTTCTTCTCTATGTGATTGGGATTATCATCGCAGCAACAGCAGTTGTGCGTCACCCATAATGCCCACCGCGGAAGAATTCCAATCTCAAATCGCAGATTTTATATTTCAAATTTTGTTTCTAATGGCTACCTGAAATCAGCTATTGCAAAACCTGCACAAAGCATATAAATTAATCTGTTATGGCGCAGGATGTAAAGAAACGAATAGAGCAGTTGCGGGAGCAGATTCGCAGGCACGACCACCTCTATTATGTGCTCAATCAGCCACAAATCAGCGACCGCCAGTATGATAAGCTCTTTTCGGAGCTAAAGGCAATAGAGCAGGCCAATCCGCAGCTTATAACACCTGATTCGCCGACCCAGCGGGTTTCCGGACAGCCTCTTGAAGGTTTTGCAACAGTCCGGCATGCAGTGCCGATGCTCAGTATCGACAACACCTATAGTCCTGAGGAGCTAAGGGCATTTGATGAAAGGATACACAAACAGCTCGGCACCAAAGATTACAACTACGTGGTGGAGCTAAAAATTGACGGCCTTGCGATAAGCCTCCGCTACGAAAAGAGTAAATTGGTTACAGCAGCGACCCGCGGCGATGGCGAAGTGGGCGATGATGTTACCGCAAATGTGCGAACAATAAAGGCCATTCCGCTTGTGCTTTTGAGAGCAAAAAAAATCCCCGAGGTGCTGGAAGTTCGCGGCGAAGTCTATATGCCCACAAAGGCATTTGTCGGGCTAAATAAAGCTCGTGAAAAGGCCGGCGAACCGCTTTTTGCAAACCCCCGAAATGCTGCAGCCGGCTCTTTGAAGCTGCTCGATGCAAGAACCACTGCTGAAAGAAAGCTATCGTTTTTCGCTTATGCGACCGGCCAACTCTCTGAGCCTTTGGCCGAAGACCACTACCGAACATTACAGAAATTTAAGGAACTGGGTCTGCCTGTCAATCCACTTATCGAAAAAGCAAGAGATATAAACGAAGTGATAGATATCTGTGCCGGCTGGAGCGAAAAGCGGTCAAAATTAGAATATCTGATTGACGGAATGGTGATAAAGATTAACCGCATCGAGCAGCGAGACATCCTCGGCGCAACGGGAAGGGCGCCGCGATGGTGCATATCTTACAAATTTGCAGCCGAGCAGGCGAAAACGGTTGTCGAATCAATCGATGTTCAGGTAGGAAAGACCGGCATCCTGACGCCGGTTGCGAATCTAACGCCGGTTCAACTGGCGGGGACGACCGTTAAGCGAGCGAGCTTGCACAACTTTGATGAAATAAAACGACTTGGCGTTAGTGTTGGTAGTGCAGTGGTTATTGAAAAAGCAGGAGAAATTATACCGCAGGTGGTCAATGTAGTACAAACAAAAGCTGCCATTAATGTTGTGCCTTTTTCAGCGCCTAAGACGTGCCCCATTTGCGGCTCTGCAATAGTTCAGGACGGCGTCTATATCCGATGTATCAGCCCGAACTGTATGGGTCAGTTGAAGGAACGCCTCAGATATTTTGCGGGCAGAAACCAGATGGATATTGAAAATCTCGGACCAGCTTTAATTGAGCAATTAGTTGAAGCAGGGCTGGTTAAAAACTTTGCAGACCTTTACAGGTTGAAGATGTCAGACCTGCTTACGCTGGAAAGGATGGCTGAGAAAAGCGCTTCCAACGTAATAGACGCGATAGAGGAAAGCAAGGCCCGTCCATTATGGCGTTTCATTGCCGCACTTGGTATTCGCCACATCGGAGGCCAGACGGCGGAAATACTGGCTGATTACTTCGGTTCACTCGAAGCACTTATAAATGCCGACCAGGAGAAACTTCAGACGATTGACCAAATCGGGCCGACAATGGCAAAGAGTGTCTATGAATACTTCCGTGACCCGAACAATAGGTCTGTGGTAGAACGGTTGTTGGACGCAGGAGTAAAGCCGCAGCGTGCAGCCGGCCTCCGCCGCTCGGATAAGCTGGCAGGCAAAACGATAGTCGTTACAGGCGAGCTGGAGAATTTCACCCGTCAGCAGGTCGAGCAGGAAATCAAGCAGGCAGGTGGCAAGCCCTCATCAAGCGTCAGTAAAAAAACCGACTTTGTGTTGGCCGGCAAAAATGCCGGCAGCAAACTCGATAAGGCACTCAAGCTGGGAGTTAAAGTAATTAGCGAGCTGGAATTCCTGAAAATGCTTGGAAAATGATAAACACAGACCGACACAGACTTAAACACGGATGAACACGGACAATAAAATAACCGGGAAGCAAGTGAGTTTGTTATATAAAGACTTAAGCTACAAAATCCGTGGTGCTGCAATGTTTCCCTGTCTTTTTCATAAAAGACTAAGATGATAATTGGAGAATCTTTAATTTTTAGCGATGTCATAAGCAAAACAAATTCAGGAGAAAAAATGTTTTCCGAAAGAAAAAAAACAGCATTGATTCTGTTTCTGGCCGTAAGCGCCCTTTCAATTGTAATCCTGTTTTTGCTATTTCCCCGATTTTACCGGAGTTTTTTTGGTAAATTATTGTTTGATATTGGTTTGACTCGTTGGGGGTGGATTCCTGCTCTTGTTTTGGCAACCAGTGCAATAGTTGGAACGCTTGTTTGGAAACCAGACAGTTTAGCACTATTCGTATTCGTGATACTAATTTCGGTAATAGTACTTATTTATTCATTTTATTGGGTCTTTTTGATACTTCGTTTTGCGCACTTAAAACCTTAGGAGATATTACCTATGAAAGTGAACAGAAACGTAAAGTTGCTTCTCAGCGTTGTCCTATTGGGCTTTTATACTCCAGTGCACGCCTTTTCAGGTAGAATACACAAGGCACTGACAGAGAATGCAATTCTGGGTTCTGGCTGCGAAATAGCGAATACCAGTTAGGTTTTCTTATCAACTTTAGCTCAAAGGGTGTTGACATAAAGCGGATTATTTATACAAATGATAGAAAATAACACATTCCGCGTTAAAGTCAGTGTGAGTCTATGTTAGAGTCAGTGTCAGTCAGTGTTAAATATATGCAAATGGCTTTGAGGCTGGCGCAGCGGGGATTAGGCTCGGTTGAGCCGAATCCTGCGGTCGGCTGCCTTATCGTAAAAGCCAACCAGATTATCGGCAAAGGATGGCACAAAAAATTCGGCGACCCACACGCAGAAATAAACGCCCTGCAGGATTGCAAGAACATCGGCGTTAATCCGCGCGGCGCTACAATGTTCGTTACGCTGGAGCCTTGCTGTCACTATGCCAAAACCGGCCCCTGCACCGAGGCGATAATCGCCGCAGGATTGGCAAAGGTTTTCGTCGCAACAATTGACCCATCACAGCATGCCAACGGCAAAGGCATCGAGCAATTACGCAGCGCAGGAATCAATGTAGAGGTTGGACTTTGCCAGACGGAGGCGAAACTGCTGAATGCGCCTTTTATAAAATTTGCCGCAACTGGCAAGTGCTGGGTAACATTGAAATGGGCACAAACAATCGACGGCAAACTTGCCTGGGCACAGAACAGTGAATCTGCCTGCGAGGGTTGGATTTCAAATGAATTGAGCAGAAAAGATGTCCAAGGTCTGCGTCAGCGGGCTGGGGCAATACTTGTTGGTATAAATACCGTAATCGCCGATGACCCTCTGCTGACCGTCCGGACAAAGGCGGACAAAAAAATAACCAGAATTGTCCTCGATAGCTTTCTGCGGACCCCCCTCAGTTGCAATCTGCTTGCGACAGCTAAAAGTAATCCTGTTATAATCTTCGCAAGCGAAAAATCTGTCCAGACAAATCCACAAATTGTGCAGCAAATTACCGAAAAGGGAGCTGAGGTGCTTGCCTACCCCCAAATACAAGGTCAATCCAATCTACATTTTCTGCTCGACCAGCTTAGTAAGCGTGACATCGCCCATTTACTTGTCGAGGGCGGGCCAACAGTAATAGCTTCCTTTCTCAAAGAGCAGCTCGCCGACGAAATCTATGTTTATATCGCGCCGAAAATCCTCGGGCCACAAGGCTCCGCCGATATTGCTAAGCCGCTGGCGGAATTGACGTCAAGTGTTGGATTGCACTACGTTGATGTAACGAACTTTGGTGATGATATTCGCCTCAGAGGCTTTTCTGAAAAGGCGATTCGAGAGCTCTCAATCCAAACGTAAGAGGGTTCGACCAGCAAAAAGCCCTTTACAGCTTCAAAATCGGCAATATCATATTGTGAGTGGTAAACTATGAGTGGTGAGTGGCGAATTCACCAATTAACTCTTCGTTTGAAGAGTTTGTGGTGATGATGACGATAGATAATTTGGAAATGACAAGGTTTCTTTCGTTCGGCAATAAAATAGTGCGCCATTGTGGTGTGAGTCAGTATCTTATAACCAGTTGAAAAAGACGGGAGGTCTTATGAAAAAGTCTTTGACCAGACGGCAGTTTCTCGGAACAACCGCGGCAGGCGGTGCATTGCTGACAACCAATATAATTACCCCCTGGCTCTTTGCAGGCGAGGACAGGGATTTTCCAAAACTGCCGCCCGTGAAAATCTACAAAGTCTATGCCGGTCGCACAGGTGATATGTATCTGGCCCGGCCGACCGAAGAAGTTGACAGGCTCGAAAAACACTTTGCCCAAATGGAGAAAAAACTCGGCGATGTCCAATTCATAGGCGGCGACCTGATTCCTCCGGGTGAAACAGACCAGGTGGCGGCCAAAGTCCGTGATGCAGATGCCGTGCTGTTGATTCATCTTTCCGGCCACGGAGGAGATGCGCCGGTTCTCGGGAAGATTATCGATGTGGGCCTTCCCACCGTGCTTTTCTCCCAGCCTTTCAGCGGCCACGGATGGATGTATTTCCCACAATGGCATAAGGAGCACAAAAAGGTCGTTCTATTACCCACAAGCGACTGGTCGGAGCTTGACCGCGTTGTGCCTTTGCTGCGTGTGCCGGCCTGGCTGAAAAAGACGCGCATCATCGTAGTCGGCCAGCCCAATGGCACCGCCCCTTCCTGCTCTGCTGAGGCGGTGAAAAAGGTTCTCGGTGCCGAGCTTGTTCCCGTCAGCAACGACACAGTAATGGAATATTACAAGGCTATCGACCCCAAGGCCGCCGAGACCGAAGCAGAGCAATACTGGATAGCCCAGGCAAAACGAATTGTTGAGCCCGGTCGCCAGGAAATCATCAACTCAACCCGGCTGTTTCTGGCAGTGAAAAATCTGATGATTGAGCAAAACGCACAGGCAATTGCCAGCTCGCATTGTATGGGCGAGCCGAGAGGCTGCCTGACGTTCAGCAAACTTAACGACCTCGGCTTCGTGGGGGCCTGTGAAGGCGATATGGATTCGACCCTGACAATGCTGATGTTTGCTTATGCATTCCGCGCCCCTGGCTTCATCAGCGACCCTGTGGTTGATACCGCCAAAAACGCTCTGGTGCATTTCCATTGCACCTGCGCCACAAAGATGGACGGCCCTGACGGCAAACGTCTCCCATTCACCATCCGAACCCAGACCGACAGCAAAGGCGGCGTGTCGCTTGAGGTGGAAAATCGCGTCGGCCAGCCCGTAACCTGCGCCAAGTTAATCGACCTCGACAAAATGTTGATTTCAACGGGAAAAATCATCGAGACAAGCACAAGCCCGATGGCCTGCCGAACCCAGTTCGCTATGAGTGTGCCCGATGCCAAGAGAATGTTCCTTAACTGGGGCGCCGATGTTATCAAAGGCGATGTTATGACCCTTTTGCATAGAGCAGTTTTCTACGGCGACTTTATGGAGCAGGTCAGAAATCTGGGCTCTCTTGTGGGATTCAAAACTATCGAGGAAGGCGGCATCGCTTAGCCTGTATTTCTCGCTGCCGAGAACGCAGACCCCGTTAGAAAGGAGTCTTTTTCTAACGGGGCAGAGGTCGCAGTCCCGACTTGTCAAGAAATTAACCAATCAACCAATTAACTAATGTTCCTCAAGCCAACGGTAAGTGAGAAAGGCAAAGTCTTTGAGATTTACGATGCAGTCGCCGTTTATGTCGCCTGCCATAATGATTTCGCAAGGCGGCTTGCCAAAGTATGATTTGCTCGCTTCTCTTGTGCCGCCATAAGCACCCATATTGATAATCCCGCCATTAGGAAATGTCTCAAAACCAATGGGACTGTTTGGGTCGCCGCCATCAATGCAGAGACTTGTCACATCGTCTTTCGTCCATTGTCCCTCACTTGCATCCCATCTGCCCGCCTGGGATTTCAAATGATAATCGCCATTAGGGTCTGCAAATAAAGGATCAACATCTATGTTATCCCGACCCCAGTCGAGAATGCCATATTGGTCTATATCTACATCTTTTTCTCCTCCAGGAATATTGCTGTATAAAATGCTAAGATTACCAGTCCAATACATGTTGCCTCCCACATAAATTTCTGGTTCTATATTCCCAAAAAGAATACAGTTGTTTAAACTCATTATACTACCCATACAATAAACTCCTTGAGCAGAGTTATTGCTAATAGTGCAGTTATCTATTGCAACATTGCGGCTGTAGTCACTAGTTATAGCTGCTCCACCTTCATTGCTTATTATTAAACTATTAATAACCTTTGAAGAATTTCCCACGAGAACTCCGCCACCTTTATTTCCCTTAATGATGCTATTCTTGATTATAGTATTATCACCACCCCGAATACCACCTCTTTCATTATCTTCAGCTACACATTTATCAATTATCGCATTTCTTGCTATACCAATACCACCATCTTTATTTCTGCTAATAATACACTTACTAACTATCACTCCATCATAACCATGTACACCACCACCCATATTTTCACTAACAATACAATTAGTAAGCCTTACATTCCCGCGACAAGAAACAGCCGTTCCTGTGTTTTGAGTTACAGTGCAATCACTAATAAGAGCGCTACTTTCCCAGCACATTATCGAGGAGCCATCTCCAGATGTATTGTCTTTA
>Ga0315293_10003592_pt1 | contig 14943 bp, 15 predicted proteins | sample YL17G13_20_MG_FD_203071 | JGI IMG/M metagenome (GOLD analysis project Ga0315293, IMG submission 203071) | Sediment microbial communities from Yellowstone Lake, YNP, Wyoming, USA - YL17G13_20 | ecosystem: Environmental > Aquatic > Freshwater > Lake > Sediment | place: USA: Wyoming | collected... | reverse complement strand
GGACAAGCCATCGTCTGCTGCCTGCAGCGCCGGCGCTTCACTGCCGGCCGATGCTGCGGCCGGAGTTCGGCGGGGTGAGGCCGGGCGAGTATCGCGGGCGAGGCTCTTGGGTCAGAATGGAGAGAGGATGAGTCGCAGCAGGTCGAACAAGCGGCAGCCGGCGGGGCAGGGTCCCGGCGGGACATCACGTCCTCAGACGGGCTCCCGATCGATCCACACCGTCAGCCTGCTGTTGCTCGTGGGCGTGGTCTTCATCGTGGCCTTGATGATGGTCGTCTCGCTCGTCGGGTTCGTGCTCAAGCCCGACCCGGCGGTGAAGGCGGGTCCGATGTACGTGACGCTCGCGCTCACCACAGGCGCCGCGCTGCTCATGCTCTTCATGGCGCTGAACGCGTCGTTCCTGCCGTTCATGTCCCGCGGACGGGCGCGCGACCTACAACTCGTCATGTGGGCGATGAGCGTCACCGGTATCGTGACCGGTCTGTTGACGGTCGGTCGAGAGGCCAGCCCGTTCGTGACGCGCCTCGTCCTCGGCAGCGTCGCGTTCATGTTCATCACGGTGCAGAACGCCCGTCTGGCCCGGGCCCGTGAGGCCGCGTCTGCGGGGAAGGCGGGTCCGCCTGCCTCGCAGGCGCAGCCGCGCCCCCGGAGCCGACAACGGCGCGCAGGGCGCAAGCGGTGACCAGGCCCGGGCCGGCGCGAGGGAGGTAGGTGGTGGGTGGATCGGGCGGCGTGCCCGGTGCGACGACTGCTCCGCGACCAGCACCCCCCCTCCGACTGGTGTTCACTTCCAAGCGGTCGCTCTAGCCCACCGACCGTTTCCCCATTCGAAACCGTCCCGTCGGCTGAGGTCCTACTTCGGTCGCCAAGCCGGGTCGACCGCACTCTCGATGCCCGGCACCGCCGAGAGCCCGGTACCGTCGGCATTGACGATGTACAGACGAGAGCCTTCCCCCGTGTAGTCGCCACTCGCCACCGCCAGCGCTTTCCCGTCCGGCGCCCATGCCGGAGCGGCGTAGGGGTCGTCTGGGATGAACTCCGGAAGTGGGTCGATGAGGATCGCCAAGGTCCCGCCGCCGTGCGCTGAGATGACCGCGACTCGGTGAGCGTAGATGTCTTGGATCGCCAGCTTCTTGCCGTCCGGCGATAGGGCGAACTCGCCGATGCTCCCGAGCTTGGTCAGCCGCGCAAGGCCGCTACCGTCGGGACTCACCGCAAAGACGTCGCTGTTCCGAAGGAAGAGGATCTTCCCCTTCGGCGCCCACGCAGGGTACTGGCGGTAGCCTCCGGGCGAGCTCGCCACGCTCTTGAGACGGCTGCCGTCAGCGTTCATCATGAAGACGTCGTAGCCCTCAGGCTGCTCGCGGACCCTGCTGAAGACGATCTGTTTGCCATCGGGCGACCAACTCGGCCACACGCCTCTGACCGAACCCTTGGTCAGCTGCGCCTTCCCGGAGCCAGCCGAGGTCGTTGGTCAGTTGCTTGAGGCCCGTGCCGTCGGCGTTCACGACGTAGATATCGGCGTGGGCGGAGGAGTCGCGCTCTGGACCGCCGCTCCCGATAGCGAGGTCGCCGCAGGCGGCGAGCGCGAGCACCGCGATCACGACGAGCGACGAGAGCACGACAGTGATGGACACGCGTGTTCGCGATCCTCCTGGCCTCTTCTTGGCCCGCCCCTTCCCTTGGCTCCTCGTCGCCCGCTACTTCACCCTGAAGTAGCGCCACGCCGTGATGACGGCGCTGCTGTCAGGCGTGGCGGCGATCCGGGCGCGGATGCGGAGCCTGTCGCTGGTCTTCGGCGTGAACGTCCAGCTGTACGTGCCGCTGGCGCCGATCGTCCCTTTGCCGCTTCCGGGGTATCTCTCCCAGCCGACGGCCGACTTCCTCTCCAGACGCAGGACGACGGGTTTGCCGACGAGCTCGGTGGGCGCCACGGTGCCGCTCACCTTGAGCGTGCGTCCGAGCAGCACGCCAGCTTTGAGGCCGCTCAACGTGAGCGTCAGTGCCGGCTTCGGCAGCCAGACGGCCATCTGCGGCAAGCGCACCCGCCAGCCTTCCGAGTCGCCCTCGGCGACGGCGCGATAGGCCGCCCACGGCGTCGGTGACGGCACCGTGAAGGCGAACGTGCCCGTGTTGCTTAGGTTGCCTGGTATGCCGGCTGCCGTGATGACCTGTCCCAGGTCAGTGAACTCGGTCGCGCCCCAGAGCCTCTGCTGCAGGTAGACGACGACGTCGGAGATCCCGAAGGGCCTGTCCGGCGGCGGTGCCGCAAACACGACCAGCCTGCCCGTGAGCTGACCCGAACCCTGCCGCAGGGTCAGACCTACCGAGCTGACGCCGTCCGCGGGGTCGAAGAGCGTCGCATGCGGACTCATGCCCTTGTGGCAGGTGGCGCAGTCGGTGACGGCGGCCACGAGGACCCCGTGTGGGGCCGGCGGGCCGGCAGGCGGCGCGGCATGGCAGTCGCCGCAGGCCGCCGCTGCCGGTGAGGCGCCGACCCCCAGCAGCGCGACCGCCGCCAGGCAGAGGACGACCGTCAAAGCTAGCTTGCGTTTCATGTCTCCCTCCTTGGTGCTCCCAGCTCCGCGACTGCGGCACGTGCGCTGCCGGGGGAACGCCCCAGGCGTCGCCGGCAGGATGCAGGCAGCGGGAGTGCGGAGAGCGGTTCAGATGGACGTCACGGCTCTCTCCATGCGCTACCCCCTTCTGGCCCTCTGGCCCTCAGGCTTCCCGAGCGAGCCGGCCCCAAGAAGCATGAAGGCGATCCGCCGGGCCGCTCTCACCAGTGTCTCCCCTATGCCGTACTGCACCTCTCAGGAGTCTCGCATGGGAGTCGCGTGCCCAGTGCGGCGATGAGGAGCGCCGTTTGAGGATCGTGCCGATGCGCGACGGCGAAGCGGCCGTGGGTTGTGGGAGTCTCGCGTTGGGGCGCGACATTGAGGGCCTTCCTTCCGGTGCTGGCTTGGGCGCCGACAGCCGAGAAGGACAGGCCCTCACCTGTCGACAACGTCGCGAATCAGAACAGCCAGAGCCATCCCCGGGCTCGGCGCCCATCGGCCTCCGGGCGTCTAGCCGATGCCCTTGAGCAGCTCCGACGCCTGACCCTTGGAGAACGCCTTCATGGTCGAGGTGCGCACATTGCCTCGCTTGGCCAGCTTGAAGAGGAACTTCATGACCACCTCGTCGCTCGGCGCTTCGCCGATACAGCAGTAGTCGTACTCGCCCATCGTCATGAGGACGTTCAGGTCGCCCCCGCCTACCTCCTGCCAGGCGTTGACGCTCTGATCGATGCGTTCCGGCACGTTCGCGATGTCGGCCGCCCCCTTGTCCGTGAGCTTGACCAAGAGCACATAGGTCGCCATGACGCCTCGCCTGCCTTTCTTGTCGTGCTGCCGATGATCGGCCTCTTCACAGGTATGATATGCCCGTCCAACGGCACGCGTCCCGAAAGCACGCCCCGGACCTCTCGTCCAAAGGGATCGACGCGGGGCGGGCGCGCCGTGCCGCACCCCCGCCGGGTCACTGCCGCCGAACGCGCTCGAGCTCGTCGCTCCGGCGTCGTTCCATCTGGTCCCAGCGAGCCCCAGCTCGTCCCTCCTGTGCGCTGGAGTCGGAGTTGGAGATCCGGCTGCGTCAGTCAGTGAATCCGCATGAACCCGGCGGCCTCACAGGCCTCCAGCATCATGCGGATGTCATCGTAGGACGAAGGGCTCACCGGCACGAACCGTTCTACCAGCCCGAGGGCCAGGCGCTTGCGTGCGTCGGGGTCTTCATGCAAAGACACGAGGACCCTCTGGATCCGGCTGCGCAGCTCGAGCGGCACTCGCTTCGATACAGCCACCGGCTGGATGGTGGAGGGGCCAAGGGTGTCGATGATGCGGAGTGACCGCGCCAGCGACGGATCGTTGCGCATGGCTACCGCCAACACCTGGGAGTCGATGGCGGAGGCGTCGACTTCGTGGCTGGCCACCATACGGATCGACTCTTCGTGAAAGCCGGCTTCGATGACCCTGCCGAAGAACCCGCGTGTCTCCCCGATCTCAACGAGGTGGTAGCGGGTGATCCCGTAGCCCGAGTGCGAGAGCGGCTCGTTGTAGGCCCAAGACCGGCCGCGCAAGTCCAGGAACGACCTCAGTGGGCTATCGCGGTGCACGATGACGTCCGAGAAGTAGACGGGCTTGTTGTGGTAGCGGTCGCCCTCGAGCACCGGCGTAGCGATCGGAACGGCCGGCGAAATGCCCTGGCGCTCGAACTCAACGTAGGGGAGGCTGCACACGAAGCAGACTTCATTCTTGTCCTGAGCGCAGCTCTCATAGTCGGTCTCGATCACGAGCTCGGTCTTGATCCCTAGGCGTCGCCCCACCTCTTCAGTGACCGCCTCGTACACCGGCAGGATGCTGGGCGCCAGGAATGTGCCAAAACGAAGGCGGTTCATGGTTTGGACCCGCCAAGCAGCCATAGGTTCAGCCTGGGCCGCAGAAGTTGTCGGTCGGGGCCGCTGGTTGCCGTGATGCCTGTCCCTTCGCTTGTGGACTCCCGGAGCCACTCGAGACATGCTACTCCCCGCTGAGGCTGCCTGCGTTGCCGGGGCGCGGCGACGCCGGTCACACCTGACGCCAACGACCCCCGGCCAGTCCCACCAGTGCGCACGGACTTTGGTTGCAAGGGGGTTGCAGAGGGGTCTCGCCGAGATCGTCGCCCACGGCACGGCGGTCGTCCTGGAGGGCTGAGAAGAACTGCGCGAGCCGTCGGCGGGGTCGCGGCCAAGCGTGTGACACGGCGCCGTGCCGGAATACCGCACGCCGTGCGGGCGCGCCGCATCATCGTCACACCCGGCGGGTACCCAGGGATGTATCTCTACAGGCATTGGGCGATCTTGATGCCCGAGGCACGTCCCGGCCCGCGGCCGAGTCAGACGTTCCAGCCGCCGAGGTAGGCGCCGGCGGAACACGCCCAGCCAGCGGCCGGCCAGAAAGATGCCCACGACGAGCACGGAGAGGGCGACGAGGCCGGCGGCCACGCGGCGAGGCCCTTGAAGCTGGGTACCAGCCACAGGAAGACCGGAGCGCTGGCGAGGATGAGCAGGCAGCCGACCACGGTCCACGCGACGCCGCCTGTTCGCACCTCTGCGTCTCCCGCGCTTCCCCTCCTCCCAGCAGCCCCGAACCTCACCGGAGGGCGGCGTACCCAACGGTCCAGTGCCCTTCCTCCGACCGCCAGAGCATACCTCGCCGAGAGGCCCGGTCGGCATCGCGCAGCGCCCGCGTCGTCTCAGGCGTGGCCAAGGCTGCCGACAGGTGGAGGCCGACCGTGAGAGCACCCACGCTATTCGTGGACGTAGGCGATGAGGCTGTAGCTGCCCGTCGACCCCTCGATGGCGACGCGATAGTCGCCGGCTGCGAGGGGTCGCTCGGAGATGCCCTCGAAGTACATCTGGTCCGACCTCGCCGGGTCGTTCGCGGTCTTTCGCATCTTGACCCCGAGAGCGCCATCATCGACTCGGGACTTGCGCGGAACGAGTCTTACCTCCCACCGGAACCGATCCGAGGCGTCGCTGGTCAGGCTGCCAACGACGCGCACTCTCCCGCCGTCTACGTGGAAGTAGGGGCTGTGCGCCCAGCTGCTGTCGCCCAGACTGCCGCTGGAAGCCGCCACCTTGAGCCAGCCGGGGACGGCAGCCCATGGGGAAGGGGTGCCGCTGCCCACAACGGCTGTGCCACGTCCTCCACAGGCGACTGCGGCGAGCATGAGCAGCGCCGCGAAGCCGATCGCCGTTCCGCGCCATCGTTTCATGCCAGGAGTGTAGCAGGCAGATCCTGACGATCGGCTTCGCCCGTGACCTCGCCCGTCAGGGCGGTGACGGGACGCAGCAGGCGCATGAGACCAAAGCGACAAAGGGTCTTCTCGTCGCCTTCGTCGCTTTGGTCGCCTGGACCGGGGTCGACGCGCCACCAAGGGCGGCACTGGCGGGAACGGGACACAACTGCCAGAACCGACAGATCGGGGGTGAATCGTCGGTTCTGTCGGTTCTGTCGCGCGGGTCGCTGCGTTCGCTGCGTTCGCGAGCGCCCGAGACGCAGCGTTCCGGTCATGCAGGTCTTCCTGAGCCTCTTTGCTCCTGGTGCGATCGTCCTCTGCAGGAAGTCCGGGTTTGTGCCGACTACATGTGCAGATCACACAGTTGTTCATCATCCCCGTCGTCTGGAGGCACTATGGCAGCGTCAGCGAAGACTCCCCTGTGGAAGCGGCTCGTGATCGTCCTGTCCGCAGTCGTGGCAGGCATTGTGGTGGCGTCCGTGATCGGGCAGGCTGGAGCCTCCACGGTACTGACCATCGTGGTCGGGGCGGCCGTGACACTCCTCGCCCTCTGGGTCGTAGCTAGGCTCTTGCACGTGCGCCTGAAGAGGGGCTGGGAATAGGCTCGCTTCACGACCTCGCCTCCAGCTCCCGCGTTGCGAGGATGAGCAGCGCCGAACAAAACGCAGCAACCTGACCCAAGCGTCAGATCGCTCGAGGCCCCCGGCAGGAGGCCCGGGACACGGCCTGGGGGCCGCGACACCTGTTTGTACGCCCGGATCCGTCACATGACCGGACTGGACCCTCGGGGACCGACGGTCAGGGGCATTCTGTCCCTTCGGTCGCGTCAGCATGAGTCGTTTCAGCGTCCGTCGAGCCCGCGCTTCAACCTCCCGGCCTCGCCGTTGCGCTTCGCCGCGTAGCGCAGGTTCTCAAGCGCCGGATGGGCCGACCTCGACCGTCTGCGCCAATGCTTCACACTGTCGTCATAGGGGAATCCTCGAGGCATCGGGTCCCTACGACCCGTCAACAACGCGGCTTGCTGCCGCATCCGAGGAGGATCTCATGGCAACACCCATCAGTGGGACCATGAAGTCGTTCGACAAGCCGGACGAGCACGTCGCCAAGGGTGGCGTAGAGATCGACGTCCTGCAGATCGGCGACATGAAGGTGAAGCGCGCGACCTACCCGTCGGGATGGAAGTTCTCGACGCACATGGGAGCGCCGCAGTGCCAGGACACGCACGTCGGCTACACCGTGTCGGGGCGCATGATCGCGGAACTCAGCGACAGCACACGGCTCGAATTCGGTCCCGGGAGCGTGTTCGTCATCCCGGCGGGGCACGACGCCTGGGTCACCGGTGACGAGCCCTGCGTCATCGTCCAGTTCGACGAGGGCGAGGCCGCAGCGCGCCGCTTCAACGTGGCCGGTGCGGCGAAGGCGGGCTGACCGCGGTTCGTCACCGAAGCGTCAAAGTCTGCGCAAAGGGCCGCGCCAAGCGGCCCTTTGCGCGCAGAGACTCGGCCGGCTTGACCTGCCCCACGCCGTCATGCACGACGGCCCACCTGCTTCGACGGACGATCAGCAGGGTGACGGCGGCGGTCTGCTCCCGGTCCCCTCCGAGATCGGTCGCGGAGTCCGCCACCGTGTAGACGCCACGCACGACTGGGTTCTAGCAGGCAAAGCATCCTCGCGCCGGTCGCCACCCGATCTCCGAGCGCCTCGGGCACGCCTCCATCGGCATCACCCTCGACGCATACATCCACGTGATGCCCGGCATGCAGGAGGAGGAGGCTGAGAAGATCGATGCGGGGACGCGAGCGGCACTGGCGCGATAGAGGTGCCCTCGGAGGCGGTCGGGCCTCGGTCGGGGCTATCTCTGCCCTCGGCGAGCGCGAGAACGCGAGGAAAAGGCAGCGAAAGACGTGCCGCGAGATGCCGGCGTTGCCAGGGCGCGCGACAGGTGTGAGGATGTGCCATCCGTCATATCTGTCACTCGTCAAGGAGGGTACAAATGGTCGCAGTGATCGTCGCAGCGTTGGCGTTCTTCTGGTGGCTGATCTTCGTCTTCGCGTGGCTCATCTTCCTGTTCTTCACGATCACTATCGCTCGGAGCAAGGGTCGCAGCGCGCTCCTCTGGGGTCTGCTGGCCTGCTTCTTCCCGCTGATCACCATCATCGTCCTGCTGCTGATCCCGTCTCGCTCGAGCGACTAGCACGGGGGCACTTGCGGTGCCCTCATCGAACAGATCGACCCAGCACGCCGTAGCAGTCGCAGGAGACGAAAGCGACCGAAGAGCCACGCCATCACCTTCGTCGCCGACGCGGGGCGAACACCGGCTCTGGCGCCCCGTTCGCGCGAGTGCCCGAGACCCCCGGCAGGAGGCCCGAGACACCGTCCGGGTTCTCCCGCGAGCGCACCATCGGCGCCGCCGGTGAGATGACGGCAGGGTGACAGCGGAGAGTGGTTCAGATGCACGCGCCGGGTCGTTCCACAGGGAACCCCCTTTGCTCCTCGGCGCCAGGACTCCAGATGGGTCGCTCTCCCCAGTGGCTCCCCGCCGGACTGCGGTGGCCGCAATGGTGCGTCCGGCGGATCACAGCCTCCCGTGCGATGCGCTGCGCCTCTCAGGAGTCTCATATGGGGGTCGTGTACTCCCGCGCGGTGACGCCGTCAAGCGTTCGGGAGTCGCCACGTTGGCGGCCGCGGATCGTAGCCCTTCGGACACGGCCATCTCTCTTCGATCGGGAATTGATCGTGCCCCAGGGACGCACGTACAGACCTGCGCCCTGCTCCGAGGCGCTGGCCTCGGCGCCCGTTACATCGTCCTCTTCCGCCTGAGCTTGCCCTGCGCGTACTCCAGCAACCGGTCGGCGTAGGGGACCTTCACGCCCAGAAAGGCCAGGCCGACGAAGATGAGGAGCCATCCCGGGAGGATGGGCAGGAGCAGCCCGGCGAGGCCGATCAGAAGCAGGATCGTCCCGGCGGCCTTGCGGAGAACGAGTGATTCCCTGATGCCCTGTCGCGCGGGTACTTTCATGTGACCCCTCGGACGGGATGGCGCTGGCTCGAGCGCATCATCTCACACGGTCAACCACCTACGTGCGGTATCCCCCCGCACGGACGCCGTCGACGCACGAGACGCAGCCTGGCGGCCGTCGCAGCCAGTCCCGACGAACTCCAGTCACTCCCATCCAGACGCACACACGGATTTGGGTTGCAAGGGGGTTGCAGAGGGCCATTTCGGGGGCCTCGCGGAGGGCTCTCGGAGTACGGTTCCCCTGCAAATCGGCGGTGGATCGCAGGGGAGTCGAACCCCTGACCTCCGCCGTGCAGCAGCGCTGCCGGTTCCGCCCCACCGCCCTCCAGGAGCAAGCCTCACTCCGGCCGCCAGGCCGGGTCGTACGCATCGTCCGTGTTCGGCACCTCCCACACTTCCGAGCCGTCGGCCTTGGCGACGTAGAGAACAGACCTGTCTAACAGCCACGCCCGTGAGTCGTTGCCCAGCACGAGCTTGCTGCCGTTCGGCGACCAGGACGACAAGGCGGGCCCTCTCTGGTACTGCGACACCTCCTCGACGAGCACGAGCGGCAGCCCCCGGCCGCTGGCCGCCATCCGCACGAGGCTGTCCGAGTCCCCATCGTAGATCGCGAGCCACTTCCCGTCGGCCGAGAGCGAGAAGTTCGCCGGGATCTGGGTGGGCGTGACGACGGTGAGCCCGCGGCCGCCGGGATCGACCGAGCAGATCTCCCCCAGGTTGCGGGTCCTCCTGCCGAAGAGGATCCTCCCGTCCGGCGCCCAGGCGGGAGTGTAGCCCGTGTCTCCGAAAGAGCGCGTGAACACGGACTTGAGGCCGCTGCCGTCGGCGTTCACCACGACCAGGGTGGCGGCGCCGCTGAAGGCGGTGCTGCTGAAGAGGATCTGCCTGCCGTCGGGAGACCACGCGACCCAGTCCGCCCCGCCCGGGGCGGGCGTCACGCGCCGCTGCCCGGAGCCGTCCGCGTTCATGACCCACACGCCGCCGCGAGCGGAAAACGAGGTGTAGGCGATCTGGCTGCCGTCCGGCGACCAGGCCGGTCCCCGTGCGTTCGCGGCGAGTCGCCTGAGCCCCGTGCCGTCGCTGCGCACGGCGTAGATGTCAAACGGGGGGATCGTCGAGTCCTCGGTGACCTTGGTGAAGGCGATGGTGCCGCTGCCGGCGGCCTTCGGCAGAGGGGTCGCGCTCGGCGACGCCGCCATCGAGGCCGCGACCAGAGTGGGCGCGACCGAAGGCGAGGTCGATGTCGTCGTGCTCGTGCCGCCGCAGGCGGTCACGACCGCGCTCGCGCACAGCAGAAGCAGGACGGCGAGCGCTATCGTCGAGGTGCCTGCGGCGAAACGCCGTTGAGTGGGTTGCGTGGCATCCATGTCCCCTCCCCTTGTCGTTCGATGTACCTCTCCATCCATACAGACCGCGCGAGGGGGGCGTTTCTTCGTCGTGGCCGTTGGACGCCGATGACCGGCCGGTGCAAAGGCGCGCCTGTTGGCGGCGTGCGGCGCGGCGCCTCCGGGACTGGTCGCGGCTCGCACGTCTCGCCGCACATGCCGTCGGACGCGGCGGAGAAGATCGACGCGGGGCTGCGGGCGGTCCTCAGGGGAGGGGCTGCTGTCGGGTGATGCAATGGATGTTGCCGGCGAGGCGGGCGAGCTCTGGCGTCGGCAGTTGCACGACCTCGCGCCCGGGGAACAGCCTCGTCAGGGTCTCGCGGGCAGGCGCGTCGCTCGGGTCGTCGAACTCCGGCATGACGACGGCTCCGTTGGCGATATAGAAGTTGATGTACGACGCCGAGATGCGATGGCCGTCGTCATCCAGACGTCGCTCCGGCTGGCTGATCTCGACCACCTCCAGGCGGCGGCCCGACGCAGTCTCGGCCGCCACCAGACGCGAGACGTTCTCGCGCAGCGGTTCGAACTGGGGATCGCCAGGATCCGCGCACGACAGCGCCGCGACGACGCCGGGCGCGACAAAGCAAGCGAGGGTGTCGACGTGGCCCCCGGTGTTGTCGTGCTCGAGCGCCGCGGCCAGCCATATCACCTTCTCGACGCCGAGATACGCCCGCAGCACCTCCTCGGCGTGCGCTCGCGAGAGCCCGGGGTTGCGCCGCTCGTCGAGCACCACGTCCTCGGTCGTGAGAAGCGTCCCCTGGCCGTCGGTGTGTAGGGCGCCGCCCTCAAGGACGATGGGTGCACTGAAGCGGCGTGCGCCCGTCAGCCCGATGATCCGGCGCGCCATCTGAGCTGTTTCGGCGTAGTCGTCGTGGAGGCCGCCGTACGAGTTGAAGAGCCACTCGACGCCGGCGAGAGCGCCGCGCCGGTCGATGAGGAAGGTCGGAGCCGTGTCGCGCGTCCACGAGTCGTCCGTGAGCAGGGGCACGATCTCGATGCCGGTGGGCGCCGTGCGCAGGTGCTCCGAACAGCGACGGCGCACCTCGTCGACGTCTTTGGGGTTCGCGATCATGCGCACCGGCTCGCGTCGTGCGATCTCGCGCGCCACGAGCGCGGAAACGTCGCGAGCCGCCTCGATGTCGTAGAAGCCGTCTTCGCGGCACGGCCAAGCCATCCAGCAGCACGCGTGCCGCGTCCATTCGGGGGGCATGAAGAAGAGGGCTGCTTCAGGCCAGCCCCATGCGCCGGAGCTGCAGCTCCGTGTAGCCGAAGTAGTGAGCCGTCTCGTGCAACACCGTCACACGGATGCGCTCGGCCAAGGCAGCGCGCGTCGCGCAGACACGCTCCAGGTTGGCGCGAAAGACGTAGATCGTGTCGGCGTACGGCGCGCCGAAGCTGGTCGAGCGCCTGGTCATCGGCACGCCGTGGTAGATACCGAGGACGCGGGGGTCGATGCCGCCGGCCACCATCTCCACCGAGGGACGATCGGCGACGAGGATGGCCACGTTCCGCAGCTGGTCGAGCAGCTCCTGCGGGAGCTCGGCCAGAGCCGCTTCCGCAACGGACTCGAACTCGTCCGCAGGCATGAGCGGCGGCGGCGACGCGGCGGCGGCGTCCAGACGCAGCACCAGGCCCCACTCGTCGGTCATGCCGGCGCGATCGCCGCAGGTGCCGAGAGCGCGAGCCAACAGGTAGCGCGCGTCCGCCTCAGGGCCGGGCGGGAGGACGCCTCGGGCGACGATGCCGCGCAGACGCTCGGCCGCGGCGGGCGCGTCACCCGCGGCAAGCAGCCGGCCGGCCTCACGCAGCTCGGTCTCGAGTCCACGCCGGTCTGCGGCTCCACCACCGGCGCTCGACCCCGCGCAATTCTGAGCCCCCTGGGACATGGCGACATCATAGACGGGATAGGGCGTCCGGCACGAAGATGACGAAGATGATGGCGATTGCGATACTCTGGGCCTCAGTCACGCCTATGCAGAACACCGAGGAGACGCTCGTGCACGACGCCACACCCACACCCGCAACCACCAAGGTCGGCGACATCGTCGCCGGCGACTACCGGACGGCCGCGGTCTTCGAGAAGCACGGCATCGACTTCTGCTGCGGCGGGTCCGTGACCCTCGCCGCCGCTTGCGCCGAGAAGGCCATCGACCCGGCCGCCCTGGCCCGCGAGCTCGAGGCAGCCACGAGCGTGCCTGCGCGGCGCGACCAGGACTACGCCAGCTGGACCCTGACGCACCTCATCAATCACATCACGGCCATCCACCACGCCTATCTCAAGGCGAACGCCGCTCAGAACGCCGCCTATGCCCGCAAGATCGCCGATGTCCATGGCGATACCCATCCCGAGCTCGCCCGGATCGCGGCCGCGTTCGACAAGATGGCGACCGAGCTGATAGCCCATCTGAAGCGAGAGGAGGAGGTCGTCTTCCCGGCCATCAAACGAGCCGAGGCCAGCAGCAGGGCCGGCTCGGCCCCCGAGGCGGGGGATGTGGAGACGATCGCGCGTGGCGTGGAGGCGCTTGTCCGCGAGCACGACGAGGTCGGCGCCGCCCTCCACGAGATCCGCGATCTGGCCATGGGCTACGGGCTGCCCGCCGACGCCTGCGCCACGTACGCTCTCACCTACCAGCGCCTACAGGCGTTCGAGGCCGACCTGCACAAGCACGTCCACCTCGAGAAGAACATCCTGTTCCCGCGCGCCACTGAGCGTTTCGCACACGCCGTCTGAGCGCCGTTGTGGCGACAAACGCGTGGTGGGCGCGCCTGGATTCGAACCACGGACGTCAGCCGGCGTCGCCCGGCCGCAGCAAACGCCAGAGACGCAGCCGATGATCAGTGCGTTGCCCGCGCCCCTCCGGCCACCCCACCACGACCCACCCGTCGACACTGGATCCCGTGGCGATGGCGCTCATCGCACAGGGGCCCCAGTCCGTACCGGCAGCCCCCCGACCGGGGTGACAGCGTCGACCATCGCTCGGAGGCCAAGGGGTTGCCTGTCGACGACGCGGCCCCATCCCACTGAGCATCGCGTCATCGGCAACTCCAAGCAGCGACGGCGTGAAGCGCCGGGCTAGGATCCCCAGGGGCCGGGGCCCGTGTGGCGAGCCTTGTCGCGCTGGAAGGTCTGCATCGCCCTGTCGCGCTCGAGGTCCTCGCCTGTCGCGTCACGCTCGGCTTCTGGCGACCCGCGCAGACGGATCCACAGCGTCAGGCGGACGACCAGCGCGAGGATGCCCACAGCGACGATGACCAGAACCGCCACCTTCGGGGCGAGGGCGAGGGCTATCACGATCGCGACCACGAGAGCGACTCCCACGGCGGACCAGATGAGCATGCGCGACATGACGCTCCCTTCGTCGGCTTGTCCCCAGCGAGCGAGTCGGACGAGACGAGCAGCCGGGTGCTGCCCAAGACGTCGCTGCGTCGCGCCAGGCCCTACACGCGTCAGTCTCTGCGCTCCGGTGCGCGGGCGCAAGAGTGAGTCACGCGCCCGCCGGCCGCGTCCCGTCAAGTGGTGTACGAGCAAGACCGTAGGGTCATCCTCGCTTGCGTGAAGCTCAGGCTGCGATCATTGCCACCTCCATGGCCGCCTCGGGGCTCGGCGGCGCCAGGGTCTTGGCGATCGCTTCCAGACTCATGTAGCGACGCCCGGTGTCGGCCCACTCGTCATTCTGCTCGGCGAGCACGGCGCCCACGAGGCGCAGGGCCGCGGCGCGGTTCGGGAAGATGCCGACCACGTCCGTGCGCCGGCGGATCTCGCGGTTGAGGCGCTCCAGGGGGTTGTTGCTCCAGACCTGACGCCAGACCTCTTTGGGTACCGCTGTGAAGGCGAGGATGTCGGGGCCTGCCTCCTCGAGGAGCTCAGCGGCGGAGGGGAAGCGCAGCGCCAGCTGCTCGGCGACGCGCCCGTGCTGCTCGCGCACGCCGTCGGCGTCGGGCTGCGCGAAGATCGAGCGCACCATGGTGGCCACCGCCGGCTGGGCGCTCTTGGGCACGCGCGTCAGCAGGTTGCGCATGAAGTGCGTGCGGCAGCGCTGCCAGGAAGCGCCGGGCAGGGTCGCGCCGACGGCATCGACGAGGCCTTGATGGGCGTCGCTGGTCACCAGCACGACCCCCGAGAGGCCGCGGGCCACGAGGCCGCGCAGGAAGGCCGTCCAGCCGGCGCCGTCCTCGCTCGTTATCAGCTCGAGGCCCAGCGACTCACGGCGCCCATCGGCGGAGACGCCCACGGCGTGCACGCAGGCGATGGAAGCGATGCGCCCGCCCTCTCGCGCCTTCACCACCAGGGCATCGAGAGAGAGGTACGGGTAGGCGCCGGGGAGCGGCCGGCTGCGGTAGGCCGCAACGACCTCGTCGAGCGAGGCCGCGAGGCGGCTGACCTCGCTCTTGGAGATGCCCTCGATGCCCAGGGTGCGCACGAGCTTGTCGACGCGCCGCGTACTGACCCCCGCCAGGTAGGCGTCGGCGATCGCCGCCACGAGGGCCTGCTCGGAGCGCTTGCGCGGCGTGAGCAGCCAGTCGGGGAAGTAGGAGCCGGCCCTGAGCTTGGGCAGGGCCAGCGCGATCGTGCCGGTGCGCGTGTCCCAGGGCCGGCTGCGGTAGCCGTTGCGCTGGTTGGTGCGCTCGGGGTGGCGCTCGCCGTGGGCGGCGCCGCAGAGCGCGTCGACCTCGGCGTCCATGAGCGCCTCGGCCATCTGCTTGACCATCGTGCGCAGGACG
>Ga0315293_10003590_pt1 | contig 14947 bp, 26 predicted proteins | sample YL17G13_20_MG_FD_203071 | JGI IMG/M metagenome (GOLD analysis project Ga0315293, IMG submission 203071) | Sediment microbial communities from Yellowstone Lake, YNP, Wyoming, USA - YL17G13_20 | ecosystem: Environmental > Aquatic > Freshwater > Lake > Sediment | place: USA: Wyoming | collected... | reverse complement strand
CATTTACAACATTAAAATCACCAATATACCCTTCATCTTTTATTATCCTTAGTACATTTCTGACTAGTTTTGATGCAGGTTTTACTACACATTCTGGTCTGCTTACCTTTTCACAATTAAATAAATGCGAAAGTACATTTGATAATGGATCGTTGCTTGCCATTTTATGAATATTTTTTGAAGCCCATTTTTTTGGCACTTAACCTAAAGCATTGTCTGCATAAGTTTAAGCCATGTGAGCGTATATGCCCCCCGATTCTGCCGCATAATAAACATCTTCTTGCGGCTATTCCGAATGTTCTTTTTTTTGGAGAGTTATGTTTAATATATTTCTTTAATTTAGCGGGTTTTACTTTTAATTGTTCAAATGCTTTTTCGTAATTGCTGTAGCTCATTCTAATTCTTCCTTGGTTATTTCAACACCAAATTTGTTTTTTATAAATTCTTTAGCTTCTTCTTTCTTTATTAAATGATTAAATGAAATTTTTTTATTTTTTATCCTGCGTCTTTTTATCCTATAACCTGGTCTCTCTAAAGTAATTGCTGCTTCTAAGCCAATTATACCAACGCTAGGATCATATTCCACATTCGGGATATCGATATACTCTGGAATTCCAAAGGAAAAATTTCCGCTATTATCAAATTTTCTTTCGTCTATCTTATTATCAATAGCTTTGAATAATCTTGCCAAGACTTCCTCTGCTTTTTTTCCGCGTAATGTAACCTTACATCCTATTGGTAATTTCGGCCTTATCCCCCAAGATGGTATTCTTTCCATGGTAATTGTTTGAACAGCCTTTGAATTTGTTATTTTTTCTAATATTTGTTTAGCTTTGTTTAATTTATCCCTAGCATCGCCAACTCCGATATTTAATGTTACTTTCTCAATTTTAATTTGTCTCATTGGATTTTCTGTCATGTTCATTTTACACCTTTAACGTATCCTTATCTATTACAAAGGCGTATTCCTTTAATGTTTCAATATTTTTATTATCACATTTTAATAAAATTTTGGCTGCTTGTAAACCCTTTCTTACAGTTATTGATTCAACTTTACCAATATTGCCGATGTATTTCCCGCCAATTAAATATACAAAAGCCCCATTTTCTAATTTTAAATGAGAAACAATTTTGTTATTTTCTAAGTCAATTACCAAAGTATCCCCTGTTTTATAAGCATCCTTTTCTACCAGTATATTTCTGCCATCATAAAAATTTAATTGGATAATTCCTTTCTTTAATATTTTTTTATTAATTATCTTACATAATTTTAATTTAGATTCATCTTCATTTATCTTCTTAAGTTGATATTTATTACTAGAATTGATAAATAATCTGAAACATTCATTTTTACTTTTAATTTCTATATTATCCATTATGCCAAGAGGAAATTTTTGATCTTTTATAATTCTTTTATCAATTAAGAGTTCTCCATTTTGCAATATTCTTCTAACTTCTCTTGCAGTTTTAGCATAATTTAATAATCCTTTAAGTAATAAAATTACAGGTAAACATCTTTTTAATGGATGTGGGCCGGGGTTTGGTCTTGTTACCCATTTATAGTCCTTCCTACTTATTGGCCAATTAAGTGGCGCGTTCAATGCAAATAAATGTCTTTTTGTCATTTTATTTCTCGATTATTTTTTCTAATTTTTTAATTCTCTTTTTATCTTTTAAATTCGGGTTAATTATAATTAAATTAGAAGGATGTATAGGATAATATGACTTACTCCCATCTAATTTTAATCTATAAGCTTGGTCAATATAAACTCTAATTTTTTTTATATTTATTTTAGTAATTTTACCAACTTTACCTTTATATTGCCCGCGAACTATTTTAACTTCATCATCTTTTATTAAACTTAAACTTCTTCTTCCAAATTTTTTTCTTAGTCCTTTTAATAATGTTGCATTTAAGAATCTCCTTCTTAAATGTAGGGGAGCATTATACAAATATTTTCTCTGCTTTCTAGGTTGTTTGCTAGACTTCCATGATTTTGAAAATAATTTTTTCATCTTACACCACAATTGAAGCTATTTTTGCTATTCCGGGCCATCTTTGAGCAGCTTCTTTTGCTATCGGACCCTTAAAAATTGTACCTTTTGGATTACCTTTATCATCTTTTAATATAACAGCTGCATTATCTTCGAATTTTATTCTTTCTCCAGATTCTCTTCTGTATTCTTTCCTTTGCCTAACTATAATGGCTAAAACAGTTTCTTTTTTCATTCCTGGACGCCCTTTCACAATTGATGCGTATATTAAATCACCGACTCCCCCTGCAGGATATCTGCCCTTAACTGTTTTATGACCCTTAACCCCAAATAGTCTTATTCTTTTAGCTCCTGAATTGTCACAAACATCCAACCTTGAACCAAATGGTAATCCCCTTGTTATTCTTGAGCCGAGTGCTTTCATTTTTTAATAACCTCGATTATGACAAAATTTTTTGTTTTTGATATTGGTCTTGACTCCATAATTTTAACATAATCCCCAACTTTAGCATTTATGCAAGGGGGGTTATGAACTTTTAATCTTGTTATCCTTTTTTCATATCTCTCATATTTATATAAATAATAAAAATTCAAAAATTCTACAGTAGCTGATTTATTAATATCTGTTTTTGTTATAGTAGCATTAAAGATTCTGCCTCGAACTTTTAAGCTTCCATGAAACGGACAATGATAATCACTACACTCCTGTTTAGGTAAACTTACTTCAATTCCAATTGTTTTGGTTTTCATTTTTTATTTTAATCTGTGATTTTATTATTCTTATCTGCTTTTTTCCTTTTTGTATGATAATTGTATTTTCTGTTTCATCTATTACTTTCCCTTGTACATCTATCAAAGATTTATTTTTTGAATAGACTACTTTGATAAATTTTCCTATTAACGCTCCTATCAATTGTTTTTGTTTCAACTTACACTATTTTTATGCTGTCTTCATCGAAGCCCATTTTTATTAGCTCTTGTTTTACTTGTGGCATATGGTTTCCCTGTAGTTCAATTACCCCGGCTTTTACTGTTCCACCACATGCAAATTTTTCTTTTAGTTTTTTTGCAATGTCTTTCAAGTTAACAGATTTTTGATCTATGCCTTCGATCAATGTTGTCAATTTTCCGAATCTTCTCTTCACAGTTTTTACTTTAACAATCTGTGATTCAAGAGCGATAGTTTCACAAACACAAATGTCTTTTGTAAGTCCGCATTTAGGACATATATGGCTCATTTCTTTTCAGATTTTACCTCCACTTTGCTTTTCTGTTTTATTAATGTTAACATTCTTGCAATGTTTCGTCTTAAGTTTTTGATATTACCTGGGTTCTCTGGTATTGTTTTAGTTGATCTTTGGGTATTCAACCTCATCAAATCTTTTCTTAATTCAACTAATTTTTCTTTTAGTTGGTCTTTACTCAACTGTTTTATTTCTGTTTTCTTCATTTTCTTTTGGTTTTTCTTTTTTCTTTCTAGGTTTTTTCTCTTTAACTTCTTTTTTTGCTTCTATTGTTTTAATTTCTTTTATTTCCTCAATTATTATAGGTACCTGTGTTGTTTTAATCTTAATTTCATCGGGCATAATAACATCTGGTGTTAATATATCAACTTTTATTCCAATAGTTCCTGATTTAAGATTAGCAACAGCTATGGCTTTTTTAGTATAATTTTCAGATACGTTACCTGATTTTTTCAGATGCCCTGCTTGGAAACGCCAACGTTTAGCCCTTGCTCCTGGGACACCTCTACCTGAGATAACAATCTCTGCACCCAAAGCGCCAGCATCAATAATATTTTGTAATTCTTTATAACCAATTAACTTAAATCTTTTAGGACCAAATCTTTCAAAGTAAGATGCTATTCTTTGCGCAACAGACGCCGGATCTAAATTAACTTCATTAATTTCTGCAACCTCTATTTGAGGATTCTCCATGTTAAACTTTATCTTTAATGCCCTTGTCAATTCTGAAATATTTTCTCCTTTCCTACCAACAACTAATCCGGGCATTGCTGTATGAACAATTATTTTCTCTCCAAGAGGCGTTTTCTTTAAATCAATCTTGCTATAACTCCCCCTAGGAAAATAATCTTTTACAAAATTTTGTATTAAATACTCACGTAAATTTTTTGAAACAATTTGTTTTTCAATCATGTTTATTTCCCTTGTTTTCTGGTTCCTTGGCAACTATTTTTATATGGGTCCTTTTCATTTTTCTTCTCGCATGTCTGCCAAAATGCATTTGTTTATTACCTTGATTAACTATTATTTCTGAAATAATTAAATTAGAGGAAAGTCCTTTATTTTGTGCATTTGCTTCTAGGCTATTTAATAATTGTAAAACTATTTTGCATGTTTTAATAGGATATCTTCCAGCCATCATCCCGGGCCTATGGGGGATATCTTTGTTATGTCGTTTGTATGGAACTGCTTGTTTCATTTCAATTACCCTTTGCAATAATTTTTTAGCACTTTCAAGACTTTTGTATCTAATAAAATTTGCAACTTCAATAGATTTTTTAGTTGAGATTTCAAGATTTTTTGTGTTAACAATTGCTTCCATTTTACTTTACCGAAACAGCAGCACTTGATCTTGTAGCCCCAATACCTGGTGCTGAATGCTCTACTTTTTGTCTAGTCATTGCAAATTCACCAAGGAACATTCCAACTGCCTCTGGTAGAATAATTACTGGAACAAACTTATTCCCTTTATGAAGATGAATTGTAAGATTAACCATTTTTGGCAGTATCACTATATCTCTACAATGGGTTCTAATTGGTTTTTTATATTCGCCTTTAATTTGTTTATCCACTTTTAATAGAAGTTTTTTTTGTTCTTCTGTAAATCCCCTTTTTAAAGACCTTCTTTGTCTAGATGGAATTAATTTCATAAACTCATTTAAATCAAGTTTCTTTAGTTCCTCGATTGCTTTTCCCCTATATGAAAATTGTTTAACCATCTTACCTCTTCCTTCCGGTTCTTCTTGCTCTTATTAATCCAACATTTCTTCCAGGGGGAGCATTTTTTGGAGGTGTTTTTGGTTTACCAACATGTCTTCCACGTCCAGAACCAAATGGATGATCTACAGCATTCATTGCCACACCAGAAGTTTTCGGATAAAGTTTATTACGAGCTTTCATTGCGTGATAATGTTTCCCAGCTTTTAACATTGGTTTTTCTAATCTTCCAGATCCAGAGATTAAGCCAATGCTTGCCCTGCATAATGGATTGAATTTTTTTTGTTTTTTTGAAGGCAATCTAACTAGGATATAATCCTTAAACTTTGAAATAATTTTTGCAGAGGTTCCTGCTGCTCTACAGAATTTTCCACCCTCTCCAGGATTATTTTCAATATTAAAAATTTCAGTACCTTCTGGAATTTCAGACAAAGGCAATATTGTTAATGGCGTTAGGGCTCCAGGAACATTATAACTAACTTCGTCTCTTTCCCTTATATTTAATGGGGCTGGTAAAGGTATTTTTGATTTATCGTTAAATTCTATTATAGCTGTTGGTGCAGTTCTTGCAGGATCTTTTATTATCTCAATAACTTTTCCATTTAAGGGTTGATTTGTTTTTGGATAATTAATTTCATAATGAAAGTTATGACTAGGTGCCCTATATCTTGGACTTCCTCTTCCACGTCTTTGTGTTATAATTCTTTTACCCATTTTACATTAATCCCAATTTAGTTGCAACATCAATTGCGAGTGTTTCTTTTGATAATTTAACATAAGCTTTTTTTTGTCCTAATGGTGTAATCAACGTATTAACTTTAGTAACTTTAACATTAAACATTTTCTCAATTTCTTTTTTAATATCTTGTTTTGTTGCTTTTCTCTCTACTATAAAAACTAGTTTATTATCCGATTCCATTAAGCGTACTGCCTTTTCCGTTGATATTGGATATTTTACTGCTTGCATTTTACATAAACATATTTTCTTTTTCTAATCTTTCTATAGCTGCTTGTGTATAAACTGTCAATCTCCCTGGTTGAGCACCTGGTGCAAGTAATTCAACATTAATTTGATTTACTGGGACTATATCAATGCCTGTAATATTTCTTGCAGCTTTAATTAGTTTACAAATTTTTGAAACAACTAATAAAGGCCCTTTCTTTTTCTTATATTTTCTTCCTTTATTTTTGCCTCTTCCACTTCTTACTTTTTTTATTTCTAATCTTTCTAATTCTTTACTTAATCCAAGATTTTCAAATACTTTAATAACATCTTTTGTTTTTGAAATATCTTCAAATTTATTTTCTATTATTAAAGGAAAAAGATTAGGAAGTTGATGGTTCCTTAACATAATTAAATTTTTATCTAATGTTGCAGCTAAAGCTGATCTTATTGCTTTTCTTTTTTCTTTTAAATTAATTTTTTTATCCCAAATCTTTTCTGCTTTTGGCGGATGTGCTCTTCTACCACCAACTGTTCCGGGGGCTTTTGCGCCAACAAAACCAAATTGACTACCACGATGCCATAAAACCTTTCTAGGAACTCTTGAAATTCCATAACCGTAACTTCTTTTATAATCTCTTCTTCTTCTTGACAATTTAGCAGAATATCTCATTCCTGCTCCGGGTTTAGCACCATAGGGTTGTCTTTTATTAGCTTGGATTGCTAAAAATGCCCTCCAAATTAAATTAGGATGTATTTCTTCATTAAATTGGGTAGGTAAATTAATTTCCCTTAACTTTTTTCCTTCTAAATCAACTAAATTCATTTTTTGATAAACTTTAACTCCATTGGTAAAACTCTTTTATTTCTCATTGGATGTGTTAAAACAATAAGACGTTTTTTTGATCCTGGAATTGAGCCTTTAACTAACAAATATTCATTTTTTAAGAAGCCATAATGATCTAATCCTGATTTTGGGTTTATTTCATTAACATTATTTGAAATTTTAAGAATTTGTTTATTGTATTCTGTTCTAGTTTGAAAACCCATTTGGCCTGCTTGGGGCACTGTAAATAAAATCTTTTTTGGAGTCCATGAACCAAGATTACCTGGTGCTCTTCTCTTTTTTTCAGATTTATGAGATTTAAGTTGCAAACCAAATCTTTTTGTAGGACCTTGAAAACCTTTTCCTTTGCTAATTGCATGAACATCAATATTTTGATTTATTTTAAAGATTTCACCTACCTTTATCTCTTTTCCAAGTAAATTTTTAGCATAATTTAATTTTTCTTCTTTATTACCAGAAATAGCTAATTCTATTATTTCTGGTTTTTTCTTTAATTTAATTAATTTTGGCTGTGTATAAACAATTAATTTTATATCATTAAAATTCTCTGGTTGTTTCGCATTAACTTTCTTGGGTAATCTTATTTTTCTTGCAAGCTCTTTATCTAAATTTTCAGCTAAAACTTGTCCCATAACTTTTAAACCATATAATGTATTTTGATAAAATCTTATCCCAAGAACTTTTAAGGCCGGACATTCTATTATTGTGCATGCGTGTGATTTAAGTTTTGATTGCTTTGTAGCTGGATTATTCTCTAAAACTTGAACATGTGTCATTCCTGCTTTATAACCAAGAAAACCAAGTAAATTAGTTGTATCTAAATTAGCCCAAGTTCTTATTCTCGGATAAATTCTTTTAGCCCTTTTTCTAGGCCAGTATTGCATACTTCCTGCTTTTGGTTTATGTGCTCTTCCCATTATCCTTTATTCTAAATCTTTGGTCTAAAGACATCTGACCACTCGCCTTAGAATCAGCGGCTTATTTAAAATAGATAATATCTATTTTATTATCAGTAGGGTTAATTTGTTTGCACTTTAAAGATTTATAAAGGTTTTGGTAAGATTTTTATATACTAAAATTCTAATAATTTTATGCCTCGCGCGATATTACCCTTAGCTGCAATGGAGAAATTATTAAAGAAGGCAGATAAAACAAAAAGAATTGCTGATAACGCTAAAATTATTTTAAGTGAAGAACTTGAAAAAATTGGATTACAAATTGGTATAAAAGCAGGAAGATTTGCAGATCATGCTAAAAGAAAGACAATTAAAAAAGAGGATATTAGAGAAGCTATAAGGTAAATTAATTTTTATTTAAGAAATTATTTATTTTAATCTTAAATCTTAGCGCCACATTCTGTACAAAATTTTTCTAATCCTTTTAATGGTTTATTACAAGAAGGACAATTTTTCTTAACTTCTTCCTGAACCTTAACCCCACATTCTTGGCAAAACTTTTCAGTGCTTTTTACTGGTTTTCTACAATTTCTACAGGGTCTTATAATTGTTTCTTGAGCTACTTTATATCCTTTTTTACCAGAAAATAATTCCCCTAAAGTATCTTTCACTACAGGGTTATTTAATTGATCGCGTAAATCTACATTGCTTCCCATTTTACTTCATTTTTTTAGTTATATCAATATTCTTACCACATTTCTGACATTGAAATCTTAAACTTTCAATTGTTTTCTTTTTTAATTTAACTTCATCTACTATTTGAACTTTTCTTCTTTTAAATGGAACTTGTAATTCTCCATTATGACTGCAATATTGACATGTATATTGTATATTAGCTGTTAATGTATCCTCATATTCTTGTTCTGGTAAAGTATAATTGCATTCAGGACATTTAAATTCTTTTGCTCTTATTTTTATTTTTCCTGTTTTAGGATCTTTTGGTTTACTCATTAAACCTTTTCCACATTTTGGACATTTCTCTCTAAAAACCCAGCATCTAATCTTTCCTTTATCTGAAACTCTATTTGTAAAATAAACACATTCATCCATTGATTTTGGTTCTATTAAGGTCATTTTCTTAGAAATTTTATTTGGGTATTTAAAGTTTATTATGGGCCTACCCGGAATTGAACCGGGAGCTCGACTACGTGAAAGTCGCATTTTACCATTAGACTATAAGCCCAGAGCATTAACTAAGATTTGCCATTCATTAAAGTTCATTTGATAAATTCTTTTCTCTAAAAAACTTAAATTTAAATCTTGTTTAAGAACATTTTTTAATTTCTTATCTGATTGAATGTAAATTCTTTTTAACGATTCTTCTTTAGAATTTAATTTTTTATGTTTAACTTCAATTACTTTTGAATCAACTTTTGGAACAGGGTAAAATGCATGCTTATTAACATTCATTAATTTGTTTGTTGTGAAAAAATGATTCATAATTAAATTTAAAACTCCTTTTTCCATAAATTTACTTGGAACTGTTAAGATTGCTAACTTGAATTTTATTTTCATTAATTTATTCATCAAGGGTTCAAGAATAGAATAAGGAACATTTGAAATTATTTTATCAAAATTACCACTATAATTTATTATGCTTGTATTAATTATTTTAATATTCGGAAATTTCTCTTTTAATTCTTTACATAATTTTTTGTCTATTTCAACTACAGTAATATCTCCTTTTAAAAATTGAGTTAAGATTCCTTTTCCAGGGCCAATCTCTAAAATTTTTTCGTTATCTTTTATATCTAAAAAAGAAATTATTTTTTTAGCTATTTCTACATCAATCATAAAATGCTGGTCATATTTCATAATCTATTTAAATAAGTTAATGTTTATAATTTTAATGAATAAAGAAGAAATTAAAAAAGAGGTTTTTGAAACAGAACCAAAACTTAGAAATTGGTATAAGATAAAAAATATTAAAAAATATATAGAAAGAAAATCCAAATATAAATTAAAGTTTGATCCAAGAATAAAAAAATTAAAAAATTATAAGGGCTATAAAATTTTTATTGTTGATGGAGAATTGTTAAGAAATGAACTAGATATAGACTTTGTCATGGGTGGAAATGGCTTACATTATTTATATATTCCAATAGATGAGATCTGGGTTGATAAAATTTATTATAAAACTAAAGAGGTTAATGCTATAATATTGCACGAATATACTGAACTTAAAGCAATGAAGCAGGGGATAGGTTATGAAAAAGCTCATGATATGGCCTCTTTTAAAGAATTAATGAAGAGGAGAAAATAATGCTCCTGCTGGGATTTGAACCCAGATCCTCAGCGCGAGAGGCTGAGATCCTTAGCCATTAGACTACAGGAGCTTAAAATTAAGACTGTAACTGATTTTATAAAAGTTATGAGTAGCCCTGAGAAGATTCGAACTTCTGTCTGCAGGTCCAGAGCCTGCCGTCATTGACCGACTAGACCACAGGGCTATATGCAGTATCCGGGAATTGAACCCGGGCTAGAAGATTGGGAATCTCCTGTCATACCACTAGACTAATACTGCTTATCCAAATATTTAAATAATTACTTTATCTTAAAAATGTTATGAAAAAAGAAAACAGATTAATAACCGCAGCACTTCCCTATGTAAATAATATCCCTCATTTAGGAAATATAGTTGGAAGTCATTTACCCGCAGATATTTTCGCTAGATATTGCAAATTAAATGGTTATAATTCTGCTTTTATTGGGGGAACAGATGAGCATGGAACACCAATAGAAGTTGCAGCCATAAAGAATAATACAACTCCTAAAAAATTAGCTGACTTTTATTATAATAAACATAAAGAGATAAATGACTGGTTTAATTTTAGTTATGATAATTTCTCTAGAACAAGTAAAGAAATACATCATAAAACAGTACAAGAATTTTTTAAAAAAGTTTATGATCATGGATATATAAAAGAAGGTTATTTAGAAACACCTTATTGTAAAAATGATAAAATTGCTTTAGCTGACCGTTATATAGAAGGAATTTGTCCTTATTGTAATTACGAAAATGCTCGCGGAGATCAATGTGAAAATTGCGGCAAAATACTTGACCCAATTCAATTAAAAAATCCTCATTGCGTAATTTGTAATAAAAATGATATAGAGTTTAGAAGAGTAAAACACATTTTCTTAGATTTAACAAAATTGTCTAGTAAGCTAGAGTCATGGATTAAAAAAAGCAAAGCCTGGAGGCCTCAAGTAAAAAGTATAGCCTTAGCTTGGATAAAAGAAGGGTTAAAACCAAGGTGCATATCCAGAAATTTAAGATGGGGGATAAAGATTCCATTTAAAGGTTTTGAAGATTTGATTTTTTATGTATGGGCAGAAGCAGCTATAGGATACATAAGTTCAACAAAAGAGTGGAATATTAATAAATGGCAAGAGTATTGGAAGAAAAAAAACTCTAAAATTTATCATTTTGTTGGTAAAGATAACATTCCATTTCATACAATTTTATTCCCGGCTGAATTAATTGCTAATGGAGACTATAATTTACCATACAATGTTGTTGGACTACAATATTTAAATTATGAAGGGGGGAAATTTTCCAAAAGTAAGGGTCATGGTGTTTTTTGTGAGAACTTGCCTAATTCTAGTTTGGATGTGGATTATTGGAGATTTTATTTAACATTTGTAATCCCCGAAACAGCAGATACAGAATTCTTGTGGGGGGGGTTTCAAGAAAGAGTTAATAAAGAATTAGTTGGAAATTTTGGCAATTTTATTAACAGAACATTAACTTTCATTTATAATAAAAATAATAGTAAAATTCCAAAAGTTAAAATTAAGGATAAAAAATTTATTAAAAAAATTAAAGAAAATAGCAAAGAGATAATTGATGCTTTTGAAAATGTTGAATTAAGAAAAGCCTTAGATTTAATATTAAAATTAAGTGACTTAGGTAATAAATATTTTCAAGAAAAAGAACCTTGGAAGAATAACGATAAAGAAACTTTATTTATTTGCGCAAATTTATGTAAAGATTTAGCTTTACTTATCCAACCATTCATTCCAAATTCTTCAAAGAAAATATTAAAAATTTTAAATTGCAATGAGAAAGATTTTAGCAATTTAAGTAAATTTAAGTTCTATAGTAAGATAAATAAACCTTTCTTACTATTTAATAAGTTGGAAGACAAACAAGTAGAAGAATTAAAAGCAAGTACATCAAAAGTAAGTAAATTTTTTAAGGAATAAAATGTTTATACTAGATAAAAATAAATTAAAGATGATGCATACTTTAATGAGAGAGAAAGGCGTACATAATGTAAATACAAGTATGTTCTCTGATCAACAAAGAAAAGTAATTTATGAGGGTTATGCTGACCAATTTTTTATGTTTAATGGTTTAGGGTTTATGGTTAATTGTGTTATAAGTTATGCTTTAGCTAAAAATCTTGGAATGGTTAATAAGAAATTAAAACAAGAATTAGATTACGCATTAAAACAATATGAGTATGATTACGCGTTATTATGTGCTAACTTATTGCAAGATGAAAAAATGATTGAATTTTTAAAACAATATAATATAACAAATAAATACGATAAAATTTTTAATGATATAAACAAGTTTGTTTTGGAAGCTAGAAAATGATTCCCTTTAATGACTGGAAAAAAATGGATTTAAGAGTTGGAAAAATCTTAGAGGTTAATGATCATCCAAATGCAGATAAATTACTTGTTATGAAAGTTGATATTGGTAATGAAGTTAGGACTATTGTGGCTGGAATAAAACAATATTATACAAAAAAACAGCTTTTGAATAAAAAAGTTGTTGTATTTATAAATTTAGAACAAAAAGAATTACGTGGAATCAAAAGTGAGGGAATGATATTGGCCGCTGTTAAAGATGATAAGGTTGTTTTAATTGAACCAGAAAAGGATATTGAGGTTGGAGCAGTAATTCAATAATTATAAAATTTCAACTTTACAATATTTACTTGCTAAATTTTTAAATTCTTCTGCTTCTTTTCTTGTCGCGATAATTGCTCCATAATGCATTGGCACAGCAATTCTTGGTTTTATTATCTTGACAGCTTCAACTGCTTCATTAACATCCATAACATAAGTTCCAGATATAGGTAATAAGGCTATATCAATATTTTTTAAATTATTCATTTCGGGAATTAAATCTGTATCACCTGCATGATAAATTCTTGTATTGTTGATAGTTAAAATATACCCTACTCTATTGCCTTGTTTAGGATGAAATTGTTTATTTGTATTGTAAGCATAAACAGCTTCTATGTTGATATCATCTATCTTTATTTTATCTTCTGGTTTTACAAATTTAACTTCTTTATAACTTAAATTAGAAAATTTACCTTTGCATATTTCACTTGCTACAATAATTGTATTTTTATTAGAAATTTTTTTTAAATCATCTAAACTTAAATGATCGTAATGTTCATGTGTTATTAAAATTAAATCTGCCTTCTCATCTTGTTTAATTTTAAATGGATCAATATAAACTATTATAGAACTCTTTATTTTAAAACCATCATGCCCTAACCATTCTAAATCAATATTATTAAGTTCCATGACTATAACAAAAAACTAAAAAAAGAAAAATTAACGGCATTTAAAGCCGACCCACAAATACTTAATGCCCATTAGGACTAATAAGTATGCAATGGTTGCTTCAAGACTCCACTTTCCTATCCATAACATATAACCAAAAACTAATAATATTACTGCTTTTACTATAAACATCCATTTCATACAATGGCAGTTAGTACCGCCGCAATGCATACATACCTCTCCTTTCATACCACCCATCTCTTTTTTCATAGCCATTAAAAAGCACCTCCATTTATCAAGGTATAAAGAATTTAAAGTATAAAAGCCTTACTAATATCAAGTACCTTTAGCTCGAAAAAAAGGACCATATTTTATTCCAAATTCCTTAAACCTGCCATTAAAATTAGCATAATTCCATACATCTAAATACTTGGAATCAGCTATTATTATCATTTGGTCTATTTTAATTTCTTTAACCCCAACCCCTCTTAAATCATAGCCAAAGATCTCTACTTCACATGGGATTCCAAAATCCTCTTTTAGAATTCTTTCTATAGTCTTCTTTAAATTAGGATCATCTTTTACTGAAATAGTTTGTATATCTTCTGTTTTTATGTAATTTCTTTTTACTTCCATTTTATTAAAGTGGGGCCGAGCAGATTTGAACTGCCGACCTCCCGATTATCAGTCGGGTGCTCTAACCAGGCTAAGCTACAGCCCCTTAGCGCCCCAGGAGAGATTTGAACTCTCGACCGCACGGTTTCGGCTAAATTTAACAGCCGTGTGCTCTACCGGGCTGAGCTACCGGGGCAATAATAAAACAAATAGGAAATTCTTTTAAAAAGGTTTCTAAAAAACTTAATCAATAAAATCTTTATTTTTAATTTTTTCTGGTAAATAAACATTAGAAATAAAGGTAATACCACGAGAACTTAATGCCTGAATTTCTGCTTTTGACCCATATTGTTTCATTGTTTTAAATTCCTTTTGCCATGCTTTATTATCCTTAAACCATTCATATTCAGAAAGTTGCTTTAATCTTGCTAAATCGTGCTCTTTTAATTTAATAAAATGTTTTTTTAAATCATATTTTTCAATATCATTAGAGGTTATTCCCAAAAATCTTACACCTGGAATCGCTAACCTTTCTGAAGCATGCGCTAAATTTATACTTCCATATTTTATAACAGAATAAATGTAAAACCCATATGCATCATAATCTGTAAGAACATAAATTGGGAGCTTAAATTCTTCATACAATCTTTGCAATAATCTTCTTATCCCCCTAGTAGTTTGACCTTGCGAACTTATCAGAATACAATTATGTTTCTCCCAGAATTTATCCTCATTTAATCTTTCCCATACAGCTGCTTTTTCCATATAAAGAATATACTTAGCATCAACTTTCTTAAATTTAATATCCTCAACATTACTAGGAATACTCCAGCCTCCACTTCCTAATTTATCCCACTTTATTATATCCCCAAGGTCTTCAATTGTAACTTTGCCAACAATAGAACCGTTTTTATTTGCATTAATATGTAATTGTTCTCTAGAATTATCAGTTAATAACTCTAAATCTTCTATTATATCATCACTTTCACTTTGATCATCTACGAGATTAACATTTGTATTGGGAATAGTACGCTTAGCCATATAAAATATGTCCCTTAAACTTGCATGCTTATTTTCTTCTAGCAGATTTTTACTTATC
>Ga0315293_10003588_pt1 | contig 14954 bp, 15 predicted proteins | sample YL17G13_20_MG_FD_203071 | JGI IMG/M metagenome (GOLD analysis project Ga0315293, IMG submission 203071) | Sediment microbial communities from Yellowstone Lake, YNP, Wyoming, USA - YL17G13_20 | ecosystem: Environmental > Aquatic > Freshwater > Lake > Sediment | place: USA: Wyoming | collected... | reverse complement strand
CCCCCCCCCTCCCTCCTCAGGCCGACGAGTCGTACGCCATGACGGTCGCGCGCCGCCTCGTCGGCGACTAGTGCGTGCGGGGCGGAGAGGAGGCTGGGCGCGGGCGCGCCGCGTGGCGCCCACGTGGCGCCGACGCGGCGTGCGGGCCGACACCCTTCCCCACCTTTTCTCCTGTAGCGAAAACCCGGACGACGTGCGTGCCAACGCCATCCGAGTCCTGGACCTCGCCAAAGCCTACATCGCGGCGTCGGGCCCGGTCTCCGGCGCGGCGGACCAGCACGCCGCGTCGGCCGCCGCCGACGCCGCGGCCGCCGCCCGCATCGCGGCGGGGGGGGCGTGGTCGACGGTCAAGGAAGGGGCGAAGTCGGCGCTGCACGTTGGTGGGGGCGGCGACGGCGGCGGCCTGACCGGCGCCGCGCGCGACGCGGCGGCGTCGGTCGGCATCGGCTCTGGCGCCGCCGACACCCCGTCCACCGCGGAAGCCGCATGGGAGTCGGCCAAGGCCGCGCTGCACATGGGCGGCGCGGCGTCGGCGCCGCCGTGCGCGGGGCTGTCCGACGCGCTGTCCCGCCTGGGCGCCGCCTTCGCCCCGACCCCCACCAAATCCACCTGGGGCGTGCTCAAGGACAAGGTGACGGGCGGCATGGAGGCGGAGCCGTCGACCGCGGGCAAGGCCGCGCGCGCTGCAGCCAAGGGCGGCGCCGACGCCGTCTCCTCCGCCGCCGCGTCCTTCACCGACTGGGCGACCTCCGCCGAGGCCACCGCGACCGACGCCGCGGCCGACGCGGCGCGCGCGGTGGCGGGCGCGCCGGCGGCGTCGAGCGACGCGCTGCAGGCCGCGCGCGCCGACACGCGCGCGCGCCTGTCGGCCGCGCAAAAGGCGGCCGAGGAGCGTTGGGCGCGCGTGCAGAAGCAGGTGAGAGAGGGTGGGAGGGTGGGAAGGCGTTGATTGACCTGGGCAGAAGAGACAGGAGAAGATGTGGTTTCATCTCTCCAACAATTCTTCCTCCCTCACCCCTCAGTACGAGGCCGGCGGCAAGGACCGCGCGGGCGCGCCCACGTGGACGAGCGCGCAGGCAAGCGCGGCGGGGGGGGTGGCGGGCGAGAGAGGGGGGGCGGGGCGCGGGCGGGAGACAGGGGGTGGGGGCCGGGCGAGCGCGCGCGCGCACGCCCACCCCCTTCCCCCCCTCCTCCTCTCTCAGGCCGCCTACGACGCCGTGTCCAAGCGCCTGCGCGACGCCGAGGCCCACCTGGAGGCCGCGTTCGACGCGGCGGCGGTCAAGGCGCCTAAAGAGGGGTGGCGCGCCGCGGCGCAGGCGTGAGGAGAGAGGAGAGGAGAGGAGAGGCCCTCCCTCGCCGCCCGCCCTGCCTGCACGCACGCCGCACGCGCACACGCACCCCGGGGCGAGGGAATGTGGGGAGGGCGGAGGGAGGGACGAGAGGCGTTGTGGCGCGCGCCGCTGCCACGCGCCGCCACCGCAGACGCGGGAGCCGTCACACGACCCCTCCTCTCTCCCTCTTCACGCGAGCGCGGCGTCCTCCGCCATGGGCGCCGCCGCTTCCGGCGCCGCCTTGCCCGCGGCGGCCTTGGCCGCGCGCGCGGCGCGCGCGAGCGCGCTCGCGCGCGCGGCCGCCGCCCGCTTCAAGTCCGGGCGCAGCGACCCCGCCGCGCGGCCGGCACCGTCGGCGAGGCGGGCCGAGGAGGAGGTCTTGGCGACGGTCGTGTGGCGGGAGAGCGCAGGCTTGCTGGCGTGCTTGGGGCGGGAGACCGTGATCGCGATGCCGCCGCCCGGGGCGGCCGCGATGTCGACCGTCTTGGCGTTGGCCAGGCCTGGGGAGGGAGGCGGGAGGGGTGTGGCGTGTGGGTTGAGGGGCGGGGCCGGGCGCCTCGCGCGCGGCCGCCACCACCCTTCCACTCCCTCCCTCCCTCTGCCTCCCTCTCTCCTCACCAGAGTACTTGAACGAGTGCACGCCCTTGAGGTTCCCGGCCTCGCGCGAGAACCGGGGCCGGTCGCCCGTCTCGCCGCGGCGCATGAAGGCGTTGTTCTTCTTGATGATCTCCCAGACGAGGGACGACGACATGTCGTGAAGTGGGAGGGGGGGCTGGGGACGGGGCGGGGGGCGGGGTGGGCGTCGCGCGCCGCGATCGGGCGGCCGCCGCCAGGCGGCACGCGCGGGGGGTGGCGGCGGCGGCCAGCGTGCGCCGCGGCGGGCGCGTGGGTCGCGTGCGTCGCCCCGGCGCCCCGCGGCGGGGCGTGGAGGGGGCTGGGCGAGGCGGGCGGGGGGCGGCGCGCGCGGGCGGCGGCGGCGCCGCCGCCGGCCGCGCCACGCGACAGCCGACCACCCCAGGGGCGGCGCTTGATAAACGCGGGCGCCCGCGCCCGGCGGCAAGCGCACCTGGGCGGGGACGAGGCGGGAGGTGTGGCCGACGCCTCTGTCCCTTCCTCACTCTCGCCGCCATGGGCGGCTCGCCCTCCAAGCCGCGCCGCCCGCGCGCGCAGCCGTCGGACGGCAGCCCCAGCTCCTCCAGCGGGACGGGGGAGGCCCTCAACCCTTCCCTGCCGCGGATGTGCGCCGCGGTCGAGGCCATCATTGCCGCCGTCGGGGAGGACCTCACCCGTGAAGGTCTCTTTGACACGCCCAAGGTAAGGGAGGCGAGAGTGGAGGCGGAATTGGGCGCCCTCGACCCGCTGTCTGCCAGGCCGCCGGCGCCGCGGTCCCCGCCCGCCCACCCGCTCCTCCTCCCTCCTCCCCAGCGCGTGGCCAAGGCGTGGCTGGACGCCACAGCGGGGCTGCGCCAGGACGTGGCCAGGTGAGGGAGGGGGGAGGGGGTGGTTTTGGCGGGCGCGTGCCGGGCGCAATTGGGGCCGCCCGGGGCGCTGCGGCCGCTGAATCTCGCGCGGCGGGCCATGTGCAGCGCCTGCACGCGCGCCGGGAGCAGGGCACGCTCCAAACGCCCCCCCCCACCCCCCTCTCCCTCGTAGCACCGTCGGCGGCGCCCTGTTCACCGAGCCCGCCCTCGCCGCGTCCCCCCCCGGCGTCGTCGTCGTGCGCGACGTCGAATTCGCGTCGACGTCCTGCGAAAACCTGCTCCCGTTCTACGGCCGCCTCCACATCGCGTACGCGCCCGGCGCGGGCGGCGTCGTGCTCGGCCTCTCCAAAGTCGCGCGCCTCGCCAAACTGTTCTCCAGGCGATTGACAACGCAAGAAGCGCTCACGCGAGATGTGCTGGCGGCGTTGGTGGCGGCGGCGTCGCCCGCGGGCGCGGCCGTCATCGTCGACGCGGCGCACCTCGCCCAGGGCCCGTCCGCCCGCTCCTGCGTCACGACCGCGGTCGCGGGTTCGTTCGAGGCGCCGGGCGGGCCGGACGTCGCGGAATTCTTGGCGCTGCTGCGGGTCGGCGGCGGCGGCCGCGCGCGCGGCGGCGGCCGCGCGCGCGGCGGCGGCCGCGCGGGGTGGCCCGCCGCGCCGCCCGCGTCGCCGGGCGTGCTGCTGCAGGGGGTTGGACCCCGCGCGCCGTCGCCGGCCGCGGCGCCGGGCACGCCGAGCCCGGGGAGAGGCAGGGCGGTGGAGGCGGAAACGGCGGCGTCGGCGCCGCCCGCCCGCGCCCCTCTTCCCTGCACCTCGTCCCGGGCCTCGATCGATGGCGACGACGCCGCCCCCTCGTACGTGCACGCGGGCGAGATCGCGGCGGCCAACCGCGCCGCCGCGGCGCTGGTCCACCTGCCGCGCCCCGGCCGCGCCGTCCCCCCCGCGTCCCGCGCCGCCATGGAGGCCGCCGTGCGCGCGCTGCTGACCGAGTGCGGGGAGGACCCCGGGCGGCCGGGCCTGCGCGGCGCGCCCGAGCGGTATGCCGCCTTCCTGCTCGCGTCGACCGCCGGCTACTCTGGAGCCCTGCCGCAAGGCGCGGCCGGCGGAGAGCCGGCGCCGGCGGCCGCGGCGACCCCGCTGCCGTCGTGGGAGGCGTCCGTCCGGTTCACGTCGCAGTGCGAGCACCACATGCTCCCCTTCCACGGCGTCGCCCGGGTGCTGGCGGTCGACCCGCGGCGCGCCATGACGACGGCCGCCCTGGAGGATGTCGTGGCCACCGTGTCCCACCGGCTGCAGGTGCAGGAGCGGCTCACCGCGCAGCTCGCCGACGCCGTCGCGGCCGCCACGGCCGCGTCCGGCGTGCTCGTCGTCGCCGACGCGGCCCACATGTGCATGGTGTCGCGCGGCGTGGAGAAGCACGCGTCGAGCACGGTGACGCTCGCCGCGCGCGGTTCCCTGGCCGGCGGCGCGGCCGCGCGCCGGGACGCGCTGGCGCGGTGGGGGGGGATGGAGCACTGAGACTGGGCGGGCGCGGCGTCGCGTGGGCGGTGTGTGGGGGGGTCGGTCGGTCGGTCGGTCTGTGAAACGGGCGAAGGGTGAACAGGAATGGCCCCTCTCCCCCCTCTCTGCCCTCGCCGCTGTGCTGGTGGCCGGTGGACGTCGCCGTGGGGCGGTGGCGGGCCGGTGGCGGCGCCGCGGTTTCACCTCCCACCCCCACGCCCGCCGCCTGCGCCGCCGCGCTCTGCGCCCGCCTCTCCCGCACACACCCGCCTTTCCGCACCCCCACGCCCGCCCAGTCTCAAGGTGCGCGCACACCTCCGCCCGCCCCGCCCCGCCCGCGCCGCGAGGCGCGGCCTGCGCCCGGGCGGGCTGGCCGAGTCGAGAGGCCGAGATCCTGTTGTCCGCGCCCGGCGGCGCCCGCCGCCGCCGCCCGCGGGCCCGCGGGCGCGGGGTGGCGGTGGCCGACCGCATTGGGGACCGCGCGCCGCGCGGGTCGCGCGCCGCGCGCCCGTCGGTTGGGGGCGTGCGCGCCGCGGCGACCCGACGCCTGCGTCGCGCGGCGGCGGTCGAGCGTGCACACCGCGAGGCTGCGTCCGCCCTCCACCCCGTGGGGGGCGGGCGCTGGCCCCGCCGCGCCCCCCAGCCCCCCCCCGCTGTCCCGCCCCTCGCCCACCCCAATCCCCCCTCCCCAGCCCCTCCACACACCATGGCCGACGTCCCCGCCATCGACACGACCGCCAAGCCCCTGAAGAAGTTTTCCGACTCGCTCAAAAAATCCTTCACGCCGCGCTCGTCGCGCGCGTCGACGCCCGCCGGCCCCTCGGCCGCGACGACCCCCAAGGCCGTCACCGCGGGCTCGCCCCGGGACGTCAAGGCCGAGGCCAAGGCGGCGGCCAAGGCGGCCAAGGAGGCGGTGGCCAAGAAAGCGGGGGAAGCGTCGGCCGCGTCCAAGGCCGCGGCCGCCAAGGCGGGCAAGGCGGCGGCCAACGCCAAGGCCAACGTGAAAAAGGCGATCGAGGTGGGAGGCATCGGAGGGGGCGGGGTGGAGGAGGGGTGGTGTGTCTGGGGGTTGAGACGGCGAGCCGAGCCCACAAAACGGCCCGCCAACACCCCTCCCCGCCCCAGTCTGACAACGGCAAGAAGGGCATCAAGGCGTTCGGCGGCCTGCTCGTCGCCGCGGCCGTCGCGGCGGGCGCGTACCTGTTGAACGAGAAGCACCAGGTCGTCAAAACGAAGCCCGAGCCCGCGGCGCCCGCCAAGAAGGGCGGGTTCTCCTTTGGCAAAAAGTGAGGGGGAAGGAGGAACCATCGGGGCGGTGGTGGCGTGTGGGTGCGCGCGGCGTGCGGCGCGGCGCGGCCGCCGCGGCCAGCCGTGGCGGCCCGTGGCGCGGACTGCGGGGTGGAGGGCGCGCGCGCGTGTGTGCCTGCGATAGTCCGTCGACGGGGAGGGGAGAGGGGGAGAGTGGGGAGAGGGAGAGTAGGAGCTAGCGACACGCGCCGTCTCTCGCCCTCCTCCCCCACACCCCTCCCCGCGCCCGCGCCTCCCGTATCCGACATGCCGGAGGCGGGCGCCCTGCGCCTGGGGCGCCCCGCGGCGCCAATGCGCGGCCCGCGCGCTGTGGACCGGCCGCGGCGCCGCGCGCCGCCCCGCTGTCGGCCCGCCGCGGCCGCGGCCGACGCCGGCCTGTCCATGGCGCTCCTCTCTTTCGCGCAAGCCGCCAGCGCGGAGGACGTCGACCACTTCGCGCGCGCGGCCCCCCCGGACGTCGTGTCCGCGCTCCAGGCCACCGTCGAAGGCCTCGTCGGCACCCTGCCCCACCACGCGTTCAAGGTCAAGGTGAGCAGAGAGGTGGTGTGGTGTGGTGTGGTGGTCGTGGTGGTCGTGGCGGCGCGGAGGAGAGGCGGCCGACCGCACTCTGTTTCTCTCCTCCCCAGGTCGAGGCCGACGACGCCGACGTCGGGCAGCTCCTCTTTTCCTGCGTGCTGACTGGGTACGCGACGGCCAACGTGGCGTCCCGCCTCGCGCTGCGCGCGCGGCTGGCGCCCGAACCGGCCGCGCGCGCGCCGCCGGGCGCGCCGCCGGCCGCCGCGGCGGCCGCCGCGGCCGCTGCCGCCGCCGCGGGAGCGTACGAACCGGGCGTGAACGCGGACCGGGTGCGTGGGGACGTGCACAAGTGGCACAGGGACGAGGGCCTCGTCGCCGTCCCCGCCGCGCCATACGTCGAAGCCCTGGAAGCCGAGCTGGCGACCGCGCGCCTCGCGCTCGCGGGCGCGGCCGCGTCGGCGTCCCCCGGCGCGCGGCCAAACGCGGTGCTCGGCTTTTTGCGCACCGCCGACGCGCCCGCCCTGGCCGCCCTGACCTCGAGCGCCTCGCCCGCCGCTTTAGAAGCCGGCAACGCCTTTGTCCAGCGCGTGCTGGCGTCGCGGCGGCCCGGCAAAGGCGGGATGGCGGGGCCCGAGCTTGCCGCGATGCTTCTTTTCTCCGCCGTCTTCGGGTACATGCTGCGCACCATTGAAGCGAGGCGCGACCTGGAGGCCTCGCTCCTGCTGCCGTCGTGACGGCGCGGGAGAGGGCGAGGGCCGTGTGAAAGCGCGGGGTCTCGTTTGCTGCGACACAGCGCCCTCCCGTCCCTCGCCCCTCCCCTCACTCCTCGCCCAGCGCGCGCACCTCCCCGGTCTCCGCGTCCCACCGCGCGAGCAAGCGCAGGCGGCACACGGCCTGCCGCTGGCCAAACACGCGGAGCAGGGCCGCGGCGCCGGGGGTCAGCACGTCCCCCGGCCGGCACACGACCGTGTCGGCGAGCAGGGTGACGACGCCGCGGTCGAGCTTGGTGGGCAAGCCGTGGGACCGGAGGGCGGGCTCCAGCGTGTGCGCGAGCGGCGCGCCGGTCGGCCCGGCGAGCGGGCCCGCCTCGAGCGCGAGTTCCGCGGTCGCGCGCGACCCCGCGCGCGCGTAGTCGGCGTGCTCGAACCCGTGAAACTCGCGCACGACGTCGGCGTGCGGGAGCGAGGTGAAGAGGAGGCCCGCGGTGCCCGACAGGTGGGCGGCGAGTTTCGCGAGCCCGGGCCTCGGCTCGCCCCCTCCTTTCCCGCCGAGCGCCACCCGCAGCTTGCCCACGCCGCCCAGGCACAGCTTGGAGGTGGGGCGGAGCGAGGCGCGCAGGTCTTGCAGGCGGTCGTTGCGCAGGTTCGAGACCGCGAAAACGTACGCCGCGGGAAACGCGTCCGCCGCCGCCCTTGCGTCATCAATGACCTTCCCCTTCCACGCGCGGTCCTTCTTCTTGGCCTGGGTGAGGGCGACGACCTTGTCCCGCTTGGACTTGGGCATTGCGTGTGTGTGTGGGGGGTGCCCGCGCCGCCGTGTGCTGGGGGTGGGGCGTGGGGCGTGTCGGCGAGGCGTCGCTCGTGCATCGTCTCTCGATCGCGCCGGCGGCGAGGGCGGGCGGCGCCCGGGCGCCCCGGCGGCGGGCTGGCCGCCGCATGCGGCGGCCCGGCGCTGCGCGGGCGCGGGCTCGCGCCCGCGCCCGCGGCTCCCGCGGGGACACTATGTGCCGGCCGCGTTGCCTGGCGGCGCGCCGAGGGCGGCGGGCGCGGCGCCGGCACGGCGCCGGCGCGGCGCCGGCGCAGCGGGCCGCGCCCGCTCCAGCGGCCGGCGGCCCGCTGTAGCAGCCGAGGACGCGCGGGGGGCCGCGGCGCGCGCGATCAAGGCGCTCACCTGGGCCGGCGCGGGCGACGGGGTTGTGCACCGATGGCGCGACAGCCGGCGCGCCACTCTCGCGCGCGGCGCCCCCGCCGCGGCCTCTGACCCGCTCCAGAGGCCGCCCGCCACCCCGGCGACACTCGCCCCATCTGCTCCAGCGGCCGCCCCCCGCCGGGTCGCGCCGGGATGGAGCACGCTCCCTCCTCCCTCGCGGCCCTGCTCCCCAACCAGCGCCGCTTGCTGGCCGCCACGGCGCCCGTGGTGCCGCTGCACGGGGTGAGAGGGGAAGGAGGTGGGGAGAGGGTTGGGAGGGTGGTGGAGCGCCCGGGGGAGCCATTGACGCGCTCCCGCCCCTCTGCAGGACCCCGCCCGCCCCGACACCTGCTGGTTTGCGCTGGCCGACCTGTGGTGAGTGGCTGTTGAGTGGATTGGAGGAGCGGGGTGGCCGGCCATGGCCCGCGCGCCGCGCGCGCGCCCACCCTGCTCCCCCTCTCCCATTCCCCCCAGGGCCGCCTACGATACGTGGTCCGCCTTTGGCGCCGAGGTCCCGCTGTCGCTGGGGCCGGCGGACGGCGAGGTGAGAGAGGGGGAGGAGGCCGGGACGGGCCGCGGCGCGCCTCGCGCCGCGGCGCCCTCCACCGCCCCCCCCCCATCCCTCCAACCCTTCTCCTCCTCCAGGTGTGCATGACGTACGTGCCGTACCTGTCGGCGGTGCAGCTCTTTGCCAAAGAGGGGGCGAGGTGCGGGGATTGGAGATGGGGAGGCGGGCGAGAAGCCCGGGCGCGCGCCCCGGCCTCGGCCGCACCCCGCACTCGACGCGTATCGCGTCGAGGGAGCGACGGGGACGGTCTGACCCTGAGCCGAGGGTTGGCGCGCGCGCCGGGCGACCATGGCGCGCCCGCCGCGCTCGGCGCGCCTTTCCGCCGCTCTCGGCCCGCCCGCGCGCGCCCCGCCCCGACATTGGGGCGCATGGACCTCTAACTCGCGTTTAGGAGGGCCCCTTGGCGGCGAGCGGCCCGCGCACGAATCCTAAGCGCCCGCGCGCGCTCGGCCGACCCGCCCCCACCCCCCTTCAAACAGGCGCCCCTCGGCCGCCGGCGACGCCCTCCCGCCCCTCTCCCCCGCCATCACCGCGCCCGCGGGCGACGCGTCCTCCCGGGCGTCCCCGCCCCCCCGCCCCGCGTCCGCGCCGCCGTCGTCGGCCGCGTCGGCCGCGTCGTGCGCGGCGTCGGACTCCGACGCGTCCGAAGACGGCGGCCTCTCCGTGCTGGCGGCCGGCGCGAGAGCGGTGGGCGAACCCTCCCGGCGCCCCATATTTGAATGGTGCGAGACAGCGCCGCCGCACGCGCGGACGCCGGCGGCCGACCGCGCGCGCGCGCTCGCCGAGGGCAAGGAAGCCTCTGCCCCGGCCCTCGTGTCCGCGCGCTCGTGCGATCTGCACCCCGCGTCCTGGTTTTCCGTCGCGTGGTACCCCCTCTACGCGCTGCCGCCGCCCCCCCCCGGCGGCGCGCGCGCGCGCGCGCTGCGCGCTGCGTTTCTGACCTTCCACTCGTTCCACCCCCACGCCCCGCCCCGCGCCTCCCAACCCACCCCGCCCTCCCTGGGCGGCGCGGCGGACGCGGTGGCCGCCGGGCGCGCGGCGGCGGGGGCGGCGGGGGACGGGCGCGCGGCCACGCTGCTCCCCGCGTGGGGCCTCGCGCGCTACCGCGCGGCCGGCCCCGCCTGGGCCGACCCCGGCCTCGAGCCCACCTACGCCGCCATGGAAGGGGCGGCGCGCGAGTGGGTGGCGCGCCGGCGGGCGTCGCACGCCGACGCCGCGTTCTTCGCGGCCGACGCGGCGCGCGGATGAGAGAGGGGAAGGGGGGAGCGCCTCCTCGGCCCGGCCCGCCTGATTTTGCACGCGCGCCGCGCCATTGCTCGGGAGAGGGTGAGAGGCGGGAGAGAGCGACGAAGAGAGAGGGAGAACTCACGCCCCCCGCGCGCGCGCGGGCGCGCCTTCCGCCCGACGCCGGCCCGCGGGGAGGGGCGGCGTCGGCGCCTCAGCTCGGTGTGCGCGTGTCACCCAAACACGCCCCGCTTTCCGGGGCGCGGCGAGGGAGGACGAGCGCGGTGAGGGTCGGCGCGGGCGACCGCGGTCACACCCGCGGCCCCGCCCCCAGCGCCGCCGCGCGCTTTCGCTCCCGGGCATGGCGGACCAGGCGCGCGTGTCGCTTCTGGGCGTGGAGGTGCGAGGAGCGCGCGGCGCGGGCCGGGATTGGGGCGCCGGCGCCGGCGGCACGCGGGCCCACCGCCCCCGCTCCCGCTTCCCAGGTCCAGGCCCAGCGCGGCGGCTGCCGCACGTGCGGCAACCCCGGCCACCTGACCAAGCAGTGCCGAAACAACCTGGTGGTGGGCGCGGACGGCAGCGTGAGCGTCAAGGCCGACACGGGCGCGGGCGGCGCGCCTGTCGACGCGCTCGCCGTCGCGCGCGCCGCCGCGCTGGCGGGCGCGGCCGCCGGCGCGTCCTCCTCCTCCTCCTCCGACTCAGACTCGGACGCGTCGGCCGAGCGCCGGCGGCGGCGGCGGCGGGAGAGGAAGGAGAAGAAAAAGGAGAAAAAGCGGGAGAAGAAGGGGCGCAAGGCGGCGCGCCGGTCGCGGTCCCGGTCCCGGGACCGGAAGGGGCGGTCGCGGTCCCGGTCGCGGGGCCGGCGGCCGTGAGAGCGAGAGGGGGACAGGGCCAACTGCAATCACTCGGCTCCGCAGGCGCGCTGTTCTCTCTCTCTCGCTCTCCTCTTTCACACTGCCCTACCCCTCACCCCCCTCTTCTGATCCACCAAACGCCCATTCGAGCCCGGGCGGCGGCCAGCGCACGGGGTCGTAGCCCGACCCGCCCCACGGCGTGCACCGCGCGATGCGCCACGCGGTCAACGCAAACCCTTTGCCGACGCCATACTTTGTATACGCTTGCTGGGCGTAGTCGGAGCAGGTGGGCAGGAAGCGGCACGATTTGGGGAGGAGTGGGGAGACCTCTCGCCGATAAAAGGCGATGAGGGCGAGGGAGAGCCCGAGCAACGGGCTAGCGTCGGCGTCAGGGTCGCTCCCGGCATCGCCACGACCGCCCGGCGGCCCGGGCGGCGGCGCGGCGGCGGGCGGCGCGACTAGCAGGCGCCGCGCCGGGCGCGGCGCCGCTACCCTCGCGGCCCGGCAGCGCGCGCACGCGACTGCGGCTACTCGACTCTGGGGCCGCGGCGGCGCCATAGTGCGGCGGCGGCGCGGAGAGTGAGGCGGCGATGCATGCGGCGGCGGCGGTCGCTCCACTCTCGCTCCCCAGTCGACGCCGGCCCCCGCGCCGCGGTGCCCGCAGCATGGCAACCGCCCGCCGCGCGGCGGCCGCGCTGGCGGCCGCCCTGCGGCGGCGTGCGGCGGCGGCGGCGCCGGGTGGCGGCCGCGCCGCGGCCGCCTGGCGCGACGATGGACGGGCAACATGCGCCTCGCTCTGCAGCGCGAGCGGCCGGGACTGGGCGCCAGCTCGCTCGTTCGCGTTGAGCGCGGCCGACTCCAAACCCCCGCCCGGCCGCCGCCGGTCGCCCGCGGGCGGCTCCAAGGATGACAGCGGACGCCGGCGCGGCGAGACTCGCGGCTCGGCGCCCGCTGAACTGCCGCCGCTGGCCCCCACCCCTCCTCTCGCGCTCGCCGACGCCGACCTCCCCCCCGGCTTCCCCGCGTCCTACTCCGCCCTGGCGGCGGCCGCCGCGGTCGCCCGCACGGCGGGCCGCCCCGCGGCGGCCAAGGGCGAGGACGCGTCCTCCGCGCGACGCGACGCGGCGTCCACCAAGGCCCGCCTGACCGCCTGGGCGACCGCGCCCGACACGCGCGACCGCGCCCTGGCCCTCTACGTCAACACCAAACTGTTTGACGAGGCGGTGGCGGCGTTTCAACGCGTGGTGCGCCGCGGCGCCGACGCGCGCGCGGCGTCCGCGCTCGCGGCGCTCGCGCCCGGCCCCGCGGGCGACGGCGCCCTCTTCCGCCTGTTTGCCGAGCACTGCTTTGAGAATTACGCGGATCAAATGGCGGCCTATCGGTGAGAGAGGGGAGAGGGAGGGGGTGGCGCGGCGCGGCCGCGCGCGCGCGGCCCGACCCCTCCCCTCCCTCCCTCGACCCCTCCAGCGACCTCGTGACCGCCATCGACATGCGCGCCCCCCACACCTGGTACCCCACCGCGCGCGCGCTCAAGCGGCGGATCGTGTACCACGCGGGGCCGACCAATTCCGGCAAAACGCACGCCGCGCTCGCCGCGCTCGCGGCCGCGCCGTCCGGCATGTACGCGGGGCCGCTGCGCCTGCTCGCCATGGAGGTGTACGACGAGATGAACGCGCGCGGGGTGCATTGTTCCCTGATCACGGGGCAAGAGTCGCGGCGCGTGCCAGGCGCGCGGCACGTCTCGTGCACCGTGGAGATGGCCGACCCGCGGGCCCGGGTCGCGGTCGCCGTCCTGGACGAGGTGCAAATGATCGGGGATGGGGCGCGGGGGTGGGCGTGGACGCGGGCGCTGCACGGGGTGGCGGCCGACGTGGTGCACGTGTGCGGCGACGCGTCGGCCGTCGCCCTCGTGGCCTCGCTCGCCGCCGACGCGGGCGACGCGTTCGAGGTGGTCCGTTACGAAAGGTTTGGCGCGCTCGCGGTCGACCGCGCGGGGCTGCCGGCCGGCCTCGCCGACGTGCGTGCGGGCGACGCGGTCGTCGCGTTTTCGCGGGCCGGCATATATGCCGCCCGGGCCGCCATCGCGGCCGCGACCGGGTTGCAGGCGTGCGTCATTTACGGCGCGCTGCCGCCGGAAACGCGGCGGCGCCAGGTGAGGGAGCAGAGAGGGGTGGCGGGCCGGCCGCCCGGCGCCTCGGAACCCCGCGACGGGACCACACGGACGCCCTCCCCCCCTCCCTCTTCCCCAGGCTCGCCTGTTCAACGACCCCCATTCCGGCATGGACGTCATGGTGGCGTCCGACGCGATCGGCATGGGCCTCAACCTCAACATCCGCCGCGTCGTGTTCACCACCCTGGCCAAGCCCGACGGCCGGGGCGCGCCGCGCCCGATTCCGGCGCCGGCGGTCAAGCAAATCGCGGGGCGGGCGGGGCGGCGGTCCAGCGCGTGGCCGACAGGGCTCGCCGCGGTGCTCGACGCGGCCGACACCCCGCGTCTCGCCGCCGCCCTCGCCGCCTCCACCCCGGACGACGCGACGCGCGCCGCCGGCCTGTCGCCCGAGTTTGAGCAGCTGGAGGCGTACGCCGGGCGCCACGTTGGCGCGTCGTTCGCGAGAATCTTGGAACGCCTCGCCGACGACGCGCGCCTCGGCGGGCGTTACTTTTTCGCGTCCCAGACCGCGACGGTTGAGGCCGCCCGCCTGCTCGAGGCCGTGCCCGGGTTGTCGCTGCGGGACCGGTTCACTTTCTGCGCGGCGCCCGCGCGCGCTCGCGACCCCGCGTTTCGGCGGGCGCTGCTCGCTTTCGCCGCGGCCTACGCCGACGGGCGGCCCGCGGAATTGGCCCTGGCCTGGTCAAAAGGCGCGCCCGACGCCGCCGCAACCGGCGACCCCGCGCGGCACCGCCCCGGGTCGGCCGCCGCCCTGAAATCGCTCAAAGCCGTCGAGGACGCGCACGGCATCGTGTCCCTGTGGCTCTGGCTCGAGGCCCGGTTCGGGGGCGGCGCGTTCCCGGGGCGCGCAGACGCCGAGGCGCGCGCCGCGCGGCTGGTTGCCTCGATCGACGCCCACCTGGCCGCGCTGTCGGAAGCCGCGGCGGCGGCCGAGCGCAAGGCAGCGGCACGCCGGGCGGCGGCGGCGGCGGGAAGGGGGGGGGCGGGGGCGAGGGCGAGGCGGCCGCGTGCCGCGCGCGCCGCCAGCGAGCTGACCGCCCCCGCGACCGCCGCCCCCGCGGCGGCGTGACCAGCACTGCAAACAACGGCATTGAGAGCGCGAAGGAGATGGCGGGAGGGATCTATGCGGCACGACAGGGTTCATCGACACCCTCAACCCTCCCCCTCCCCCCTCACCCGTGCGCCCGCCGGGCCAGCACGGCGGCCGCCTGGTCGGGCGCCAACCGCGCCACGCCCAGGTCCCGCAGGGCGGACGCCGCGGCGTCGCCGTCGCGCGCCGCGAGCGCGGCGCGCAGCGGGCCGAGCGCGCGCTCCTCCGCCGCCAGCAGCGCCGCCGCGTCGGCCAGCTCGCGCACGTGCGCCGCCGGCCGCGGCGCGTACGGCGCGAGCACGGCCGCCAGAGCGGCGGCGTCGGCGGCGAGTTGGAAGCCGCCGCCCGCGTCGACGCTCGCCTCGGTCGCCACGTCGTTGAAGAGCGCGCGCACCGCGGCCGCCGCCGCCCCGCGCCACGCCGCGCGAAAGGCGACCGCATCCAGGCAGCCGGCGAGGGCGTCCAGGGAGGAGGCGAGGACGGCGAGGGCGGGGGTGAGGGTTGGGTGCGGGCCGGGCGGGGGGCACGCCGGCGCGCCGGCGCAGAGCGCGCCGGCCGCCGCCGCCGCCACATACCCTCGCGCCGCCCGCCCAAACCCGTCCGCCACGCCCTTAGCCAGGCGCAGGGTCCACTTGCGGGAGAACGAGGCGAGCGCGTCGGCTTCGGCGGCCAGGACCGACGGGCGGCGCCGCGGCCCGCCGGTCCCTTCATCCAGCAGCGCCAGGGGCCACGCCGCTTCCCGCAGCCCGTGCTCCAGCCAGCGGGCGGCGCAGATGGGGCCGCCAATGCGGGCGGCGGTGGCGGCGGCGGACGGGTCGGCGCCGAAGGCGGGCGCAGACTCGGCCGAGCGAGCGGCCGCGGCGCGGAAGTCGGCCAGCACGGCGCGCGGGCACGCGGCGACGTACGCGCGGCGCGCGGCGCTGCCGGGGAGCCAGTCGACTTTGGAGGCGGCGGCCGCGAGCGCGGCGGCGGCCGCGTCGGCCGCGGGCGGCGGCGCAAACTCTA
>Ga0315293_10003585_pt1 | contig 14958 bp, 15 predicted proteins | sample YL17G13_20_MG_FD_203071 | JGI IMG/M metagenome (GOLD analysis project Ga0315293, IMG submission 203071) | Sediment microbial communities from Yellowstone Lake, YNP, Wyoming, USA - YL17G13_20 | ecosystem: Environmental > Aquatic > Freshwater > Lake > Sediment | place: USA: Wyoming | collected... | reverse complement strand
TATTGCCAGTCATACTAAACGCTTCAGGCGCACCTACAAACTTAACATAATCGCCTGATGCGTTAATACCGATAGCAGAATAAGTGGTTGATGGGTTGTAGGTTATTGTTACTTTATCTGAAGTTTGTGTTTGAGTAGCATTATTTACAGTTAAAATATAATGTTGAGTTAATGATACTTTATCAGAAGTTTGTGTTTGAATAACATTATTTAAATAAATATTACGGGGTTGTAATACTATCTTATCAGAATTTTGTGTTTGAGTAGCATTTTTAACAGATGTTAAAATATAATGAGCGGATAAAACTACTTTATCAGAACTTTGTAATTGTGTTGAATTATTAGTTGCTAAAACATAATGTTGAGTTAATGATACTTTATCAGAAGTTTGTGTTTGAATAACATTATTTAAATAAATATTACGGGGTTGTAATACTATCTTATCAGAATTTTGTGTTTGAGTAGCGTTTTGAATTACTAAAGATATAGTCCCCTCAATTATAAAACTCTTAGACCCTGACCAACCACCCCAACCAGAATAAGTACCATCGGTGGTGCTGTCGGTTGCTCTTACTCTCCAATAGTAAGTACCAGCGGTTAAAGGAGTTTGTGTAGTATAAGTTTGCTCTACACCAGAATTTGTAGGGTGAGATGCACCTGCTGAAAAACCAGTGTGGTCGGTAGAAAACGCATCAACAACAATAGAAGAACCAGATTTGAATGCGGCAATGGTAGTTACCCAAGCAGCACTACTTTCTATTGTAAACGATGCTGTTTTTTCTCCTATTGCCATTTGGTCTTCAGTAAGAATTGTGCAAAAAGCAGAGCCAGCACCAATTTTTAGTCTTTCGTTCCAAGGGGCTACTATAGAAGCACTTGTTTGCAATTCATAAGTTAGAGTACTAAAATAAAGTGCACTCCCTGTTGTTGATGTAATGCTTCCACTAGTGGCATTAGTACCCGTTCCGGAATTGCTGGCACTTGTACCGATAATAGAAGAAGTCTTTCTTGCCCCTGTATACGAGACTGCGCCACCTACAGAATCTATAGTGGCGGTATTCAATGTTACCGTAATTGTGAATGTACCGCTAGAAATAACGTTCTCTGCATAAAATATACCGGAAGTAATTATTCCGACACTTTTCTGTTTTGCCTCATAATATGTGTTTCCTTGGTTGTCCTCAACCTTAGAAATCCCATTGGCGCTTGTTTCCCATTGCCCCAAGGCAACAACTACTAATGCCCCCGGAGTAGGAGGGGTTGGGAATGTTATATCAAATGGACCACCAGCAAACTCTACAGGAGGAGCCACTTGGTCTACTTGGATAATCGTATCAAAAGCCTTATCTGTAGCTACCTGTACTTGATAATCTAACCTGTGACCTGTATAATCAATACCTGTAAACTTAAGGTCAACGGTTGATGCGGTTGTTGAGTAACCTTCGTTTGGAGTGCCCAAAGTTGTTGTTGGAGGTGTTTCGGCATTATAAGTTAAAGTTATATTATCTGCTGTTTGTGCTTGGGTTGTATTACTCACAACAAGACTTGTACGCTTGTCTTTAAAAGACGCAATTACAACACCCCAATCCTCAGATGTTCCAAACCCCCAACTACCTGATGTAGTACTACCTGTAGATGGTGGGAAAAAATATTGTGAACCACCGCCCCATGTACCGTTATCATTGGTATAAATAACAGTACCCGTTGGTGAATATGGGGCAAAGCTATTTGCACCATCTGCACACGCAGCAAAGATGATATCACTACCTGATGAAAAATCGATTGTAGCTCTAGGACTAGCACTGGTTGCACCTGCGCTACCGCTGGCAAAATCTAATGCTGTTGTACTACCAGTTTGTGCTCTGGCAGTAGCTACATCGATACTCATATTAATGCCACCAGCATTAGGCACAGAAAGCCAAGATGCGCTAGTGTGCGGTCCGATAGGGTTGTTTAAGTACCACATTTCTATGGTACATTCTGGTGATGTTGTACCCCTAAAACGTGTAGATGCCTGTGTCATAGGTTGTGCACCTAAAGTAGGTGCACCACCAGTTCTATCACTACCACCCGCATAAAAAAGCATTGCTACAACTAAAGTATCACTACCAACACGAGGTATTGAACCTGTAATAGTAGTTGAATTGTCTACTGAATTTGGGGTATTGGGGATTCTAATTTTATTAACAAAAGTATGTGTCATAGAATCCTCCTATTGGATTTGCATCCTTTTTATAATTTTTTATTATTTAAAAACGTAAAGAGTTCCCTTCTATAATAATTATTATGTAGGGTCTGCAACGTTGACGGTCCATGAGGGTATATCCACTGTGCCACCCGAAACAAGATATTGTGATGTACAAGTAGTAATATATGTTACACTACCTGCGGTTGTATTAACCAAAGCTACAGCCAAAGCTGAACCTGAGTTAACAATGGATGCTGCTGTTTTAGCTGTCATGGTAATAGTCCTACCATTTGGTGAACCATCACCAACAGCGAAACAACCTGTAGTCATGGGTTGTAATGCTAACATGCAACCACCTGTAGCTATATTTGAAGTGCAATCGCTATAAGTTAATGGACTTCCTGCACAAACAGCTACCATATTACTTGAAGCTGATATATAACCGAAATAAAAACTGAATACTGCATCTGGTACGAATTTAGACATAGTTTTTTACCTTCCTTTTTTTAATTTATTTTCCGATAACGGAACTACTTTGTGTTGTTACGCTATGAACATCGAGAACATAATGATTTTTCTGTTCTGTTTGCTCTTCCTTTTTTTCTTCTTCTTTCACTTTCTTTTTTGGATATCTGATTCTTTTTCCCATTTTTATTCCTTATTGATTGTTGGGCTATTACCAAAATAAAGGGTTAGATACCATGCGCCAAGTGTGCTTTTAAGAATATCCATACCTGCTAAATCAAATTGCCTTCCGCCACTCTGTAATAGTTTTTGTGCTGCAAATGCGAATAGTTCAGAAGGTGTACCTTCGGTAAATTGCCATGTTTCACTATTGAATTTTATTATTTTTGCGGTCATATTTTTTCCTCTTTAAATTAATTTTTATGTTGAAGAAGAGCCTTCAACTGCATTTGATATAATACTTATATTCATAGAAGTATTAACTATAATAACAGCGCAACCTGAAAAAAATGTAGTTTTATAACAATTTTCATTACTATTAGCATTGATAGTTACAGAACCAGATATCATAACAGTTCCGCTTGCGCTCCAAGAAGGATGCCCTATAGAATATGCTTTCCCGGGTATAACAACTTTTTTCCAATAAATAGGATAGACTTCAAATATAGTAACATTTGATATTCTTTCTCTAGTAGGAGATAATCTCTCGTTTGATTTGAGTGTAACATTAAATATGTGTACTGTATCTTTATGCATAGAATCAGTCATATTATTCTCCTCCTAGATATATTTATTCACTACCCACATAACTTCCCGTATCTGGACTAGGGAATATTATTATTTTTCCTTGTGATGGTACATGCCAACCACCATGAGAATCCAATATTTTTACCTGTTGTTGATAAGTACCTGCTGGTAAGCCAGAACCAGTAAAAACAACACTAAACTGATTAAAAGAAGAACCGCTTCTAATTTGACTTCCAGATAATTGTGCTACTGTATAATTGACATCACCATATCTAAATATTGTAACCCAAGTTGCACCATAAGTCAAATTAAGAGCAACGCCGTTGTGGTCCCAAACATTATAAACAAAAACTTGTTCGTCTCCCGCAATCATATGAATTTCTTCTAGATTATTGGCGTGAATTGTTGTAAAATCTGTCATATATTATCTCCTTAATCCAATACTACTTTTAATTGGGATGCGCTTATTCTGAAACCTGCTGATAATTCGACATATTTTGGTTTTGCCAAATATTCTTGAAATAATTTTTCTCCACCAGACCCCGCCGAATATAAAGTTACTCCATTAACATAAAGAGGACAAGGGGAAGATTGTACAAAAGTAATATGTCCAGCGTTTCTAGTAGAACCTCCGGTAACACCCGGAGAAACCCAACTTCCTGCACCTCCACAGGGTATTCGGCAATAACCAATCGAGCCACTTAATTCTTCACTACCCGAAGTAGTATATTTGTCATTCCAACTTGAAGGATTCCAAAAAAGACCCGCATATATTGCAGACCCGGGAGTTGCAAAATTATTATTGTTTAAATAATGGTCTAATAATTTACCTGCTAAGTATGGAGACATACAACCTGTTATGCTAACACCAATACTGCCCGGTAAAAAAGAAACATACTCTTGTAAATACAAATTTCTAAATATATCTCCATCTCTAACATAACCATAAAATAGCATACAACCACTGTTACCCCCGGTAGCACTACCATTCTTAACGCCAAAGTAACTAAATGACCAACCCGGCAAGGATGCAGAATTAAAAAGTATTGTATTTTTATTCCATGCGCAACCGCTTGTTGTTGATACATCCCATTTTCCTATGACATTTTCTCTGGCATAGGAAGCTGATGATACTTCTGTCCCGACATCAGAATCTGTCGGGTTAGTAGTATAAAATGCCATATAAGCTACACTTCCGGCTGTACTGGCATTTTTAAAAACATGGAGTAATATCATTTTTTCCATCGCATTACTTAAAATCCCCGTTGACATAGGTATTGTTGTCATAATATTTACTCCTTTAAACTACATATACTCTTAACCAACCCGCAGGAAATCTAAATGCATCTTGTGCATACATAATTTTTGAACCTGACAAAGAAGAAACGAATAGATTAGCACCAAGTACAGGAATGCTCTGAAAATCAGCACCCATTGTTTCTAATGTTACCGCTTTTATATTACCCCATTCCATTGTAGCAGAACCTGTAAATACCAATGAAGCTGAATTTGCTGTAGAGCCAGATGCCACTCCCGGAGTAGGGATAGTCCAACCAGACGTGCCAGCAATATATTTAGGACTGTAATCTCCCGGGGCGGACACTTCATATTCAAAATCATCAGAATCGGTGGTTGGTAAAAAATGATATAAATGGGCATATATGCTTGCACCCGGACCAGAAAATGTTCTTTTATTTAAAACAAGGTTTAACATACCATCAGCAGCATAATTATAAATACCTCCTGAAAGTCTTACAGATAAACTCGATACAGGAATTGAAACAACTTCTCCGGTAGAAACATATATAGGATTTTCGCTTATTATTGGACCAAAGAAATAGACGGTGCTACCTCCAACAGTTGAATCATGACTACCAGATACTATTGCTGAAAATGTTATATTTTCCCAATTCCCTGTACTTACAGGAAAATCATATTGTGCTATATTAGTAGCAGAACCATCTGAAACCAAGAAGGGATAAATTATACCTGCGACTGCTGCTGCTGTTTTACCCCAACCGAGTGTTGTTAAAGCAGCTTGGTCTATACTGGAAGCGGCTACTCTTTTATAACCAAGAGAACCAGATATTTCTCTAACATCTTTTCCGGTCTCTAAACCAGAAGCAGTTGTAGGAGTAGTATAGAGTGCAATATAACAAGGGCATGGGGAAAATAGACTATTTCTTAATAAATAATTTATAATTTTATTCTGTAAAAAATCAGATGTATTAGTGCTCATATTTATAAAACTCCTTCTGCATCATGTATCGGATTCATTTTCCATAGTGCGGCAGGTATCATAAAGCCATCAGGATAAAGCACTGTTACATTAGGATATACATCGGCTCTCATTAATAGATTTCCTGCTGCTATAGCATCTCGTAAACAAATGCCTCTAATAGTTGACCAATCGGTTATAACTTCATATGCATAAATTATATCTCGAAGATTAATACTAGAACCCCCCGCAGACGCAGCCCAACTTCCTGTGCCCCCACAGGGAATACGGGCATAACCAGTTGAACCACTTATTTCTACGCCACCCGCATCGTTTTGATTGGGTAGTGTAATATAAAGAGCAGCATGTAATAAAGCAGAAGGGCTGGTATAAATATTTCTGTTTAAATAATGGTCTAATAATTCGTTTGCTAAAAAAGTAGAAATATGACCATTGAGTGTTATATTAATTTGACTTGGATTAATGAGAAATGTATCTCCTTCATCGATAGTTCTTGAAGCACTTAATTCTCCGAAAAATAAAAGACTTCCGCTTTGAGAACCATTTGAAATTCCATAATGACTGACACGCCCCCAAGATTCTCCTGTAGGTATTGGAAATTCCAATGTTGTATTAAGGCTTGCTTGTCTGTTATTTATTGTCCACACATTAGAAGCAGATACACGCCGATAGCTACTGCCAGATAATTCGGTTTCTACTACTTTGGTCCAATTATCATTATCACCCTCATGATAAGTAATTGTTTGATTATATAAACCCAACCATACAGAGCTTCCTGCAACAACACTAGCACTTCTGAGCACATGATTAAGCATAGTGTTCCTAAGATATTGCGATACATATGGTTTAGTTGTGCTTTTAATGGGTGCTGTCATATTATTTGCTCCTTAATATATTATTCCCGGTCTAATTTTAAAATCAATAATAAAAATTATATTATATATAATATTATAATAAGTTATCTATTGTAGCAACAACTGTTAATGGGTAAGTTGCTTGTGCAACAGCCGATGCACTTGTACCGAGTCTTAATTTAATAACATCAAAACCTCTAAAATCTCCGGGGTTTAATGCATAACTTCTGACAGAAGCAGATGTAACAGCAAGGCTAACTTCTGTGCTACCTGAAGTATATAGTGCACCAAAATTTGCACCATTATCATTTGATACTAAAAAGGTAAGTGTTGTACCTGTAACTACACTTCCGCTTATATAAAGACCAGTTAGTGCACCTTCGTTAAGAAATATAGAACCAGATGTAGTTTGTCCAACTGGTATTGTGTATGTATTTTCAATTTTAGGCATATTTTTCTCCTTTTAAGAAGCTAATTATTTTATTTTGTAAATTCATTGAAACTTCCAAAGCCATCTTTCAGATAATGAATATCGAATTGATATACTAAGGCGTTACCCGCATAAGTGTTATCATCACGATAAAGCTTTATAATCATAATAGATGATACACTTGCAATACTACTCCCACTAATCATAGCTGAACCAGAGTTCAATTGATGCATGCTACCACTTGTGTATGCTAATCTTTTATTAGCCATTACAAAAGTGCTATATGTATCTGGTACAGAACCGCCTATAGGAAACCATTTATAATCCATTTTAAATACTGGACTACCTGTTGACTCTTGTTTCCAGTGCACGTGCGGGTCAATACTTGTACCTTGCGCCCACGAGTGAGGCATTTGTGCAATCATATACATTATTTGTGTAGTATCTGATGGTGGATATAAATAACCAATTCCATTAGGGTCAAAAGCTGGTTTATCAGTTTGCCCTTGTTTGGCTGTGGTCAATGGAAAAAAAAGGTCGTCCCATACAGGAGACGACCCACTTATTTTTGTATCTATTTCTTTTAGGTAAGTACCTAACTGAATATTTTGTGAAGCTACATTTGAATTGTTGAGGTCATACTCTTTCTTCGTGTCAATCTGAATCATATGCACCTCCTAAAAAGTAAAAAACTATAACCTCCTTTAATCTATTCTAATGCCCCTAGTAAGGAGGGTGAAGATTCGGGGAAAGCTTTGGGAGAAGCTGTAACCTTAAACCGCAGGGCGGGGGATAATTCATACGATAAAAGGATAAACAATCCCGCCATTCAGCCGGAATGCAATAAATTATGTATATTATAATGAGATTGTAAAAAAACTGATATACTCTCTCATTATAATATAAAAGAATTTCTACTTCCTAACAGACCTTCTTTTTCGCATTAATTCTTTCTGCTGTTCTCTACTTTTTAATTTTGCACACTCTTTACAGTATTTTTGTATATTACTATTCTTTTTTATTTCTTTTCCACAATTTATACAACGAGAGATTGGTTTATGCTCTTGAAAAAGAATATTGAAATATTCCATTACATTATTTAAATCACCAATAACTATTTCATTCTCTGGATTTTTATCAACATAATTTAAACGTATCAATTCTCTTTCTGCATTATAAAAAATAAAGTAATTATAATATCCGTGAAGTATATCTGCTAAATCTGTTTCGCTTATATTATTAAGTCTGGATAAACGTATAATATCTGAAAAATTATTATAGTGAATATAATAATGTTCAGATGTTCTTAGTTTGGACTTATCTCTTTTTACGCTCCCTATTTTTAATGCTTTAGAAAATATAAGAATAGTGAATAAAAGTTTTTTATCTTTATTATTATTTATAGCTTTTAATGTATCTATCTCTTTTTGAGAAACAGATACACTTTCTATTTTTCTAAGGTCATAGTTGAGTGCAGACCTTACCCATTTTTTTATTGTGTGTGCTTCTGTTATAGGATTGAAATTTATATCTTGTTTTTGGCAAAATCTTATAAGTTCTTTTTCTAAACGAATTTCTCCATAATCAAAAGTTTGTCTTATATATTTTGCAACTAGATACATTTTACTATAATCAATAATCCCATCAGGAAAACCATTGTTAAATATTTTCTCTGCATCTTTTTCCTCATCAAATGAGAAAGATTTTTTACTTCTCATACAAGTCTCCTAATTCGAATTCTTTTATAGTATATTTACTCCAAAGGTATTCAATCTTTCCATAATCGTCTTGTATAGGCATTTTTATAATTCCAGAAGATGTGCGAGTTATATTTTCGAGAATACCATCTGGAAACATGCGCCAAGCAAACTCTACCATTGATTTCTCGTTACCATATGTTATTTCTATTGCATAATCTGCAAGTTCTGATTCATTAGTAGTTATTTCATTAACACATTTTTTTCTTAAATAATGTATAAAGGAATCCAAATTCGAATATGAATTATTTAAATCGTGTCTCATCCCCTTTTTAAACGTTTTATATTCCTGTAAGCAATTGCTCATTTTTATAATATTTTCTTGTTTTAAATCATTTTCTTTATTCTGTAGTATCGTATAATCAAAATCTTTAGCTGACCTTGTTGTATATCTTCCTATGAGAGATAGGTTTGCTCTCATGTACCTACTTATATGATTGACGACTGAGTGATTGTCTAAGAAATAAGAATGCTGTTTATATTCTTTTATCATTATTTCCTGTTCATAAGAATTATCTTTGTTTCTTAGTATTTCTGCAAAAGATTTTTTAAAAGCAAGATGACTATAAATATTATATTTTTTTATTTCTTTATTATATTTGCTCATATAATGGGGATAAAGAAAACGAAAATAAGCAGGGCGTACATTACATAAAATACGATTATTGAAATCCCATTTATATGCTTCTTCGGGGGTCATGTCTTTGTTTATCTTTTTATATTTTGTCCAATGTTCACGAAACGGTGGTACAGTAAGCCCTTTTACCCCATCGATTATTTCTCCTTGTATAACTCTACCAATTTTCAATCTTTTTAAAAGTGCATCTCTTTCTTCTGTGCCCGGTGAAAATTCTTCGAGCATAGTATAAATTGAACTAGATATATTTGTAGCAAAGCCGACTTTACTATTATAACCATTCAATTGACTTTTTACTTGTTTTTCATCATCTTTTGCATTAACAATTGTTTTTTCTGCTTTTTGACTTTCATACAATATTGGTATTCCCTCAACTCTACCTTTAACCATTATATTGTTATTAATGGTACAAATTAAATCTCCGTCAAAATCTGCACCACCATGTATAGCACAATCAATACCTATTCCATTAGCAGGGAAAATTATGCCACTGTGAATGTGGCTGAACCATTTTCTTGTATCTGGTCTATCTTGTAAATTTAATACATTGAATTCTGAATGGTGTACAATTGGACTTCTTATAGCGCCTATTTGTGTGATTCCTCTGTTTAGCCAATACTCTGAATAGTGTTCTCCATCTTTCAATATTGGCTCATGTTCTACGTTAAATATATGGCATGCCTGATAAAAAGGGTCGCCTATCATGAATTGATAATTGGCGTTTATTAAAACACTACCCATGTAAGATTCTTTTTTCTTTTTGCTTATTGTTTTAATAAATCTATTTTGAATATATTTGTCTTTGGAAAGAAGGGGGTTTAATAAAATAGCTTTAACTGATATGTCTGCTTTTTTAAATTCTTTTAAATTAAAATCGTGCTCTCCTGTTGCATATAATAGCATATTTTCAGGACTATTACCACTAATATCTCTAAACCAATTTATAGTAGGTTCACATAGGTTAGCGATATCTGCATCATTCATTTCTAATACTTGCAAGAACTGGTAACTGGTACGTGAATAGGATTTCTCTTTTTTTAAATTGACTTTAGCAATAGAAAAACCTAAATGATTAATATGACATTTTCTTATAAAATCTTCTGTGTTAATATAAGCGTCATATAATTTGAACATTGATTCAGATAATATTAAATCAACATAACGTGCATCTTGTATATTGCCATATATATCTTTGAAATAAAAATCTTCTGCTATTTCATCAGCAAATTTCTCAATATCAAATACACTAACAAGACCTTTCGTGAAAGGTGCTCTTATAATAGCACAACTAAAAGTATAGTCTAATTCTAACTCATCACTCCATTGTTTTGCAAGTCTTGGAGATATTAAACCTTGTCCATCCCATGCATTTGCTTTTATTGTGTAATTTCTTTCTTCTACATCATCATCTTGGTCAATTCCTTTATAAGTTACAAAATCAACACATCTTATTGTATCAATGTGTTTATCTGGTACAACTGCAAATTTCGGGAATGAAACTGGTAATGTTGAAGAACTGTATAACGAAAAATACGCACCGAATTTTGCTGCTACCATCGGTACGCTCTCATCCCTGCCATTTTCTAGGATATCTATTAATGGATTTTTTATATCATTATTTATAAATAATGCTGTGTTTCTACGAATCATACCAGCAGATGCCATGAATGGTACAAATCTTATACCGTTTATATAAAAGCCATTCTTTTTTAGAATATTTAGGTAATGGATTTTATTGGTAAATTCGATAGAAATCAAATCTTCTACAAATAAGATTTTTTCAATTTTATCTATTGTTTCTGTGAGTTTTATACGATTTTCATTTGTGTTTTCATACTTTTTTAGCTTTTTTTGTAATATTAGTAAATCTTCAAGGTAATTTTGGTCAAAATTTCGTTTTTGATAAAGAAAAAGGGTTCTTAATAAGGAAGAATCATTAATTGTTATAACTTCTGAGTTAATTCTAGCTTCATCAAGAGAAATATCTATCGAAAAATTGGCTTTTTTTAATCTATCCGAAGAGAATTTTAATATGTAAAACTGCTGCAGTTTCTTGATAGTAACCTCCTAATCATTAAATACTGCCTCCACTATCCTACTAATTTATTTTGCTATATCTATGGGGTTGTTTTTTTTATTGATAGAAAATAAACCCGAATAGGCTTATTCCTCCTTTCCCACCGCTCCTCACCTGTGCAAACAGCGGTGTCAATAAAGACATTTTAGTATAATGTCTAACTATAATTATACCACACTTTTGAATAATTGTCAAGGGTAAAACGCAAGTTCATGCGTTTTAGCCTTAGCAAAGCCAAGGGTAAATGGGACATTCGTCTAATGGGACATTGGCTTCGCCTTTGTCTAAACGCAAATTCATTCTTAATAAATTTATTTAAAAAAGAAAGTATTTAAAACAGGAAGTAGGGTTTTTTCTCTACGCAGCAATAGGGTTTTTCCTCTTTGATAAAAAACGGGGTGCATATAGTGCTGTACTATAGTGTAGTACTATCTTCTTCATTATACGAATGCGGCAAAGCCGCATTGGGGAATGAGGTTTTGCCGCATTGGCTAATGAGGTTTTACCTCATTGGCGAATGAGGTTTTGCCGCATTGGGGAAAGAGGTTTTACCTCATTGCCCCCTGCAAATTTTCCGCCTGTAATTGCTGAATGACTTTATGGTGAAGTTGTCTAGACAACTTGGGCATATATCCGCACAACTAAAAGGTTGCGGGGTAATGTTCGAGTTTCCACTTATATCTTAAGATTTTAAATGTCAAGAAGTTAAAAAAGCGGATTTTTGCGAAAAATGGCGGGTGGGTGACAGCCGGAGCCAAGTAATTTCAACATTTCCTCCTTCCTTTCACCCCTATATATAACCAAAACCACCCTATTTTTCGAGTAAACTTCTACCCCTAGGGGGTTAAATTTACTTTCAGACAGGGTGGTTCTTATTTCTACTGCTATCGTACTTACTATCTATTGTATCAGGTAGCCTTAACGTTTTGTCATATTTACAATTGGTCTCAAAGTAGCCATTTTAGCTCTTATTTGTGTCAAAGAGACCGGAAAAAAGTCCCAACTATCCACCCCGACATCGAAGGAAAGACCGTAGGGTGGCAGGAGACCGTGATGGTGTCCAAAAAGATGCCAGCTACCATAATGCGAGAGTTCCCAAGAGCGCATGGCATAATGGCAAAGTGTAATTACCAGAGGCGCACCTTCGTTATCCACCAAGTTGTTTGGTTTTATAACCAACATTCTTGGTTCCTTCAAGTCGTGGTCATGGCTACCCTTGATACGGATAGGTTGCACGTTGAAGCGGGGCAGGTACTTGACCGGATTGGCAAATGAGAAATCGCCCAAATCGTAAACGACATCCCCTTGTTTTACAACTGAATTGTAATGGGCAATGATAATACTGTCCATTTCTTCCACAGAATTAAATGGACGGTTAGAATATTTGATGATGTTTTTATGACCCAAGTGCAGGTCAGATGTGAAAAAGATAGTCATTTTTTATTATTCCTTTCCTTATATATAATTATATCATATAATGATAGTTTTGTCAAGGCTCATCAAACCTTGACAAAAATAGGTTTCTATGGTATAATTATATATAAGGAAAGGAGGTTTGAATAGTGAATAGAGAAGAAATATTAAATCATGTTTTGACTTTCGGTTTCGGAGGTATGTCTATAGGTGAATTAGGTAAGCTTTATGACATTACTCAGGATAAAAATGTTCTAGAATTAGGAAGTATGGTTGGTCAAAGTAGTTATGTAATAGCTTCTGTTGCTAAAAGCCTTTCTTGCGTAGATGTTTGGAGTGATAATCAGGACCATTTATCTCACGATATTAGACAAGTAAATGTTTATAAAGGTTTGCTTGAAGTTCTTCCCAATATGTTTGATGCATTTAATAATAACTGTAAAGAGTTTATAAAATCTAAAAAAATAAAAATATATAAGGGAAATACTAGGAAAATATATAAACGTTTCAAAGATAAAAGTTTTGATATATTACTTATTGATGCAGACCATTCTTATGACGGAGTTTCAAAAGATTTCGAGTTATATCATAAAAAAATAAAACCCGAGGGTTTAATTATATTTCATGATTATGCGGATAGCTACTGGAATGATATATCAAAATTTTGTGGAGAAAAAGTAGCTTCGGGAGAAATAGAAATAGTAGATAGTTTTGAAAGATTAGGAATATTTACAAATACTTAAGGAGATTGAAATGATAGAATTACAAGGCAAATACAACATGGCAAAAGTTTTTACGGATAACGTAGAACAAACAGCTATTTCTCAAATTATTAATTTGCTTAACCAACCTTTTGTGGATGGGGCAAATATCCGTATCATGCCGGACGTACATGCCGGGGCAGGTTGCGTAATTGGTTTTACCGCTGATTTAAAAGATATGGTTATTCCTAACCTGATTGGGGTTGATATTGGTTGTGGCATGCTGGTAATAGATATCACTGATTTAGAAATCAGTATTAAAGAGTTGGACAAATTTATACATGCTGAAATTCCAGCAGGGTTTGACAACCATACAGAAATAAAGACTAAGTATCAGGGTTACAAGGACTTATTATGCTACGATGAATTATATAAGAATCAACGTTTTGGTTTAGCTATCGGTACTTTAGGTGGTGGAAACCACTTCATCGAAGTAGATAAGTCAGATAAAGAATATTTGATAATTCATACAGGCTCACGCAACATGGGTAAGCAAGTTGCCGACTATTACCAAAAAATCGCTATTGCGCAGGGTACAGCAACACAAAAAGATTTATGTTACTTGACAGGTGCAGATAAGGATAACTATTTACATGATATGAAAATCTGTCAGGAATATGCAGTTGAAAATCGTAAGACCATTGCAAGCATAATCTTGGACCACTTCAAGTCAACATTAAAGAACGATTTTACTACAGTACACAACTACGTGAATTTCAAGGATGGTATCATGCGTAAAGGGGCTGTTTCAGCGCAAGCAGGGGAACGTTTGATTATCCCTATGAATATGCGTTATGGTTCTTTGATTTGTGTAGGTAAAGGTAACTCCGATTGGAACTTCTCAGCACCTCATGGGGCAGGACGTATCATGTCTCGTGGGGAAGCAAAGCGTACTTTGAGTCTTGATGATTACACTACAACAATGGCAGGTATCTATACAACTTGTGTAAATCAAGGTACGTTAGACGAAGCACCAATGGCATATAAGCCAGCAGAAGAAATCATCGCCAACATCGGGGATGCTGTGGAAATCGTGGATATCGTTAAACCAATCTATAACTTCAAGGCAAGTGGGGAATAAAAGTATAGACGACTAAGTGGCTTTTAGTTGCTTAGTCGTCTAGGGGGAATGGTAGTATGTGTGGGCGGGCATTGTGAAAAAATTCACTATTAAGAATATTTATCTCCCCGGAATTTTGCTAATGCGTATAGGTGTAAAATCTAGGGGCTGTGTGAATAAACCACTCATTACTTACCGAAGAGTATTTTAATGAACGTATGTGTAAACTAATTCCTGTGTCTTAATTCTTGTAAACAACTACCCCCGGCCCCCCGCCCCCCGGCCCGCCCCCGGGGGGGGGGGGGGGAACGGGGGGGGGGTGGGGGGGGC
>Ga0315293_10003582_pt1 | contig 14960 bp, 7 predicted proteins | sample YL17G13_20_MG_FD_203071 | JGI IMG/M metagenome (GOLD analysis project Ga0315293, IMG submission 203071) | Sediment microbial communities from Yellowstone Lake, YNP, Wyoming, USA - YL17G13_20 | ecosystem: Environmental > Aquatic > Freshwater > Lake > Sediment | place: USA: Wyoming | collected... | reverse complement strand
TGCTGTAGCGCCTTCACGTTCCCCTGGCGCTTGCCGAGCACCTGCGCCGTCTCCGCTATCGACAGACCGACGGCGAAGCGGAGAGCGATGACGTCTCTCTGCGCGTCGGGCAGTCTCTGCACCGCCTCCGCCACCTCACCCAGAATGAGCTGTGTCTCCACGATCGACGCCGGATCGTGCCCGCTGTCGGCCATCGTTTCCTGGAGCGCGTCGGTCTTCCGGTTCCCGTTCTTCCGGTAGTAACTCACGAGGTGGTTCCGCGCGATACGGAAAAGCCATGCCGAGAACGGCACGCTTGTACGCTTATAGTCGGCAATCGCACCCAACATCCGCAAGAAGATGTCCTCCGTCAGGTCCTCCGCCTCGGCAACGTCGCCGAGCCGTGACAGGATATACCGGTAGACACGCGGCAGATACCAATCATAGACCGCCGCCAGCGCCTGTTGATCGCCGGTTCTCGCCAGTTCGATCGTCCCGTCATCGATGTCCGATGGAGGGGACGCGGCGCCCGACCCGATCTCCAACTATCAACTCCTGTCCTGTAAGAATCGTTGATCATAAACATAACATAGAGGGTCGGGCACGTCCATCTGGAGCGGGCAGGCGAGAGTTCCCGCACCGTCTATGAGAACGCATTCCGGCGTGAAAAGTTAACGGCGCCCGAGGTGAATCGGGCGCCGAAATGACAGTACGAATGCCGACAGCGGCAGAGCCGACCTCTAGCGCATGCGGCGCCGGGACAGCAACACGCCTCCTCCGACCAGACCAACGACAACGATCCCGGCCAGAGCCCCGCCTAGAATCAACCAGGGGAAGCCTCCGCCGCTGCCGATCACATCAAGAGAGGAACCCTGCATTGAGGATGGTATCTGAGCAGGATTACCCTCCGCGTCAATCTCCGCTGCCACGAGGATTCCCTCAGTCAAATCCAGCGGCGTGTTGCCGCCGCCAACAGGAGCGAAAGTCACCTGTGCCAGCGTCCCCGCTCCGTTAGGCCCTGCCTTGCCGCCAAGGGAGACGGGGCCCGCAAGAGTCGCGCAGGCGAAGCGAATCCTCTCCACCTTCTTGCTATCCTGCTCTTGGCGAGGGTCCGCGCATTGAACCGGCCGGCCAGTGCTGCCGAGGAAAGTCGCCTCCTTGACACCCACATATCTCAGAATGGAGGGATTGTACTGGAGGCTGAACTGAAACGCGGCCAGGTTGGAGACGCCGCTGGCCAGCACGTCCACCTGAAAGACCGTGCCGCCTTCCTTGATCTCGACGCCCGTCGGAGCTTGCACATAGAGCTGGGCGCCGCCATCTTCGGCAAGAGCGGTAGCCGCGAGAGCGGCCAGCCCAAGGGCGAGCCCTAGCCCCGCGAACTTAGCGTATCGGAAAAGCCGACGATTCTTCATCTGAAGGTCACCTCTTTCTCTCCCGGAAGGCTCCGCTCTTCCTACGTATCATATCGGCCACCGAACGGCGAATCTCAAGGCTGAGAGACCCGAGCTGGCTCGATCGCCGTCTCCCGTCACTGATCCTCTTCGCTCCCGTTGGGGAGACGTTGACGCCTTCAATAGCCATGACTCTCGCCAGCGCGCACCATCCGAGCACGGCCAGGCCGACGGCCGCGAGCAGCAAACCGTCGCTGCCACCTCCCCTGCTTGCAGCATCGCCGGCTGTAGGGAGCCCTTCCGCGGGCCCCGGCGTCTTCTCTGTCGGCACAATCCCGCCCTGCGGCGTCGACGTGGCGGTGGCGCTGGGTATTGCAGTCGACGTACCACCCAGTGGCGTACTCGTGCCCCGCACAGGCGTTGGTGTACGCGTATGTCTGACCGGCGTGGCAGTAGCAGTGCCGCCTGCCGTCGACGTCGGTGTCCGCGTTGCCTCAGGCGTGCCGGGCGGATGCGTCGACGTTGGAGTAGACGTAGGTCCTCCCGGCGTGTAAGTCATCGTCGGCGTGGCGGTCGGCCCGCCCGGCGTGTAGGTCATCGTCGGCGTGGCGGTCGGCCCGCCCGGCGTGTAGGTCATCGTCGGCGTGGCGGTCGGCCCCCCCGGCGTGTGAGTCATCGTGGGAGTCGCGGGCGTAGCCGTTACACCCGTGGGCGTTGCCGTTGGTGTCGCCGTGGTAGCAGGAGCTGCTGTGCCGGTGGCGGTGGGCGTCTCGGTAGGCCCCGGCGGTAGCAGCTCTCCGCAAGCGTTGCCATCGCGCCCGTAGACGAATTGCAGGTCCTTGATATCTATGTCTGAGTCAGGAATGATGAACGGCTCCAAGTCGAAGAAGGCCTGATAAGGCCAGATGCCCAGACGGCTCCCGTAACGCCAGGATACCGACTGCTCATCGATCACATTCACGTGGCAATCATAGTCTAGATCGCCCTCCAGGGCACGCACCAGAACCGTGGCGTTCGTCACTGCCTCCACCTGGATCGGAGCGCCCAACTCGTCGCTCAGCTTCGCCTCCCCGTAATCATCTATGAGCTGTACAAGTACCCCGTTGCGAGTGGTCGGCCTGATCACCAGGTCGGGATTGGGCCTCACCGTCAGGTAGGCAAGAACGCCTGACCCGCCGGGCCCCTGCTGGCCACCCGTGGAGGTGCAGCCAAAGCGCAACCAGTTCTCCTGTTGACTCTGCCAGCAATCCGTGTGGCGACCCGTGCTGCCAAGAAAGGGCCCTTCGGCGACGCTGACGTTGACAAAGGTGCTGTCGTAATAGACAAGGAACTGAAAGCTGCCCACGTGAACGTCACTCGGGATGTTCGCCACCTCTTCATCTATTGTTAGCTCGCCCTCGCCTTCGCCCAGGCAGCTTGGAGCCGGCTTGTTGCAGAGCCAGAGGCTCGCGTTGCCGGGATTCTTGAACATCACAACCGGATTCGCCGCGCCTGCGGAAGCGCCGCCGCCAAGAAAGCCGTTCTCGAGCATCAGCCACGCGCCGAAAACGCCCGCAAGAACAAGTCCAGCCACCAACGGCGCCAGCGCCCGGCCCGCCAGGAGCTCGCCAAGTTCCTCGACAACTTTGCGCCGGAGTCGCGTGGCCGCGGCGTGAGCCGCCTGGCAGCCTCGAAGGGATCGCCTCCACGCCTGGTGTACAGACAGTATCACCTGATGATCCTTCGCCACAACGACTTGACTCGACTGAGCATCCGGCGCCCACGCCAGATTGAGCCGCTCAACAAGCGCCAACGACGTCGCATCTTGCGGAAGTCCCGACCCTCTGTTTGCGCGATGGCCGGCCGCAACAAGAGGCCGGCCGTTCCCGCTAGGACAGCGGCAGCAGCTACGAAGCCCGGGCCAAAGTCGGATCCGCCAGACGCCGCTCCCAATGCCGATACCGATACGGAGCCGCCTGCACTGGCGGCGTTGATTGTTGCGCCCAACGGGTCAGCCAGCGCCACCGCCGACAGGTCGATGACGCTCGAACCTGGAGCGAACGCCCGGAAAAGGACCTGCGCGAGCTGCCCGGAGCCGCTCGCACCCGGCGTCCCACTGCCGCTGGTCACACAGCCAAAGCGAAGTACCCACCCGTCCGCTATCGGGGCCGGGCAAAACACCGAGCGTCCACTGCTCTCCAGGAACCACCCGTTACTGACGCCCGCGTACGTGACGACGTTAGGGTTGGACCGGATGGTAAACTCATAGGCCCCCAGATTGGTGACGTTGTACGCCATCACGTCGACGGTGAAGTAGTCCCCAACCAGCACGTCCTGCGCCGCGGGCTCGATTACCATAGCGGTCGTGCCGGGGGCAAAGGTGGGCACGGGTGTAGGACTGGCCGGCGGCCCCGGCGTCGGTGTTATGGTCGGGGTCGGACTGGGCCCAGGCGTATAGGTACTAGTGGGAAGAGGCGTCTCCGTCGGCGTTGGCCCCGGCCCTACCGTGACCGACCCGCCGTTCCCCTTCACTACATCCATCATGGTCGCCATGGGATCGGTCAGAATGACCTCTTCGATATTCACCTGCGTCGACCCTGTATTGACAGGCAGGAAGGTGAGCGTCCCTAGCACTCCGCTGCCGCTGGGCCCTTGTGGCTCCGACCCCCTGCTCATGCACACCATCCGCAGGATTGCCGCACCCCTGTCCGGCAGCAGGCAGTCCACCGGCCGGCCGGTGCTCCCGGGGAACGCTCCCAGCTGGGCACTGACGTATTGGATGACTGCCGGGTCGATACTGAGCGTGAACTCAAACGCGCCCAGGTTCACCACATTGTCGACCACGATGTCCAGCGTGAACGGGACCCCCACGCTTGCCTCCTGCGAGGCAGGGACGGCCCTGACCGTCGCGGGCCCAGGTGTTGGGGTATACGTGGGGGTTGGCCCAAACGTTGGCGTAGGGCTTGGGGTCGACGTCGGCCGAGGTGTGCGTGTGAGCGTAGGTGTAGGACTTGGCCCCACTGTGAACGTTGGCGTGGGCGGCGGCGTATCCGTCGGTGTGGGAGTGTCCGTCGGCGTGGGCGACGGGCCAGGGGTCGGCGTCGGCGCCGGCACGACGACGACGGAGCCACCCATAGGGTTATCCATCGGCAGAATATTCGCCTGGATATCCGTCAGGACAGGGTCCTTAACCGCCATCAGGCCGATCCCTTCGCGGACGGCCGAGAAAGTAATGGTGGCCAGCAAGCCGTTACCGTCGGGGCCCGGCGGCGTCGAGCCCAAAGTCCGGCAGACAAACGAAACGGCGTTCCCCGCCAGGCTGGGCGCGTCGCAGTCGACTGTACGCCCGCTGCTCCCCAGGAAGGGGCCCCGCTGCGCGCTGACGTAGGCGGCGATGACGGCGTCGAACTCCAGGCTAAACTGATAAGCCCCCAGGTTCGTCGCGTTGTTGACCACTACATCGATGTTGAAGTTGCTGCCATTGAAGACCGTCTGACCTGCCGGCCGGATACAGGCGACCATATGGCCGGGCGTACCCCCACAGGACGGCCCGGGCGTGGGCGAAGGAGTAGGCACGACGGGGGTGGGAGTGGCGACAGGCGTGCCGGCCGCCACAGTCACAGAGCCGCTCTGAGGGACTGCCGCGATGTCACTGCCGAGAGGATCGCTCAGACTGACGACCGTCAGATCCAGGGCGCTTGCACCTTGGGCAGCGGCATTGAAGATGACTTCCGCCAACTGTCCTGATCCGCTTGCGCCCGGACTCATCCCCATCGTTGCGCAGCCGAAGCGCACGCTGCCAACGTCGGTAATCGCCGGCGGGCAGAATATGGTCCGCCCCGTGCTGCCCAAGAACGGCCCGTTCGCCACGCTGACGTAGGTAACGACATTCGGGTCGAACCCCAGCGTGAACTCATACGCTCCCAGGTTCGACACCTCGTCCACCATCACGCGGACGCTGAACTGGCTTCCTCCGGCTACCGCTTGCGTTGACGGGTCGACGCGGACAACGCCCTGCTGCGCCGACGCCAAGCTCAAACGGACGACCAGATATAACCCGACGCCGAGCAGCGTCAGGCAGAGCAGAGCAATCGCTTGCCACGCTCTCATCTAAAGAAGACCTCTGCTAGTTTCATCGGCTCAATTCGAAGTCTTCTCTATTTCCTGTCCCCCACTTCGCCATCCCGGTGATATCGGCGACGACGAAGCCTGCCGCGAAGCGCCGGCGGCGGCGCCTTTCGGCCCTCACTTCGGGACTTGCCGTACAGCTTACCATAACGCGAAGATCCAAGGCATATTACCGCACAGCACTCCCGTCTCTTTCGGATTGGGCATCAGTTTAGCACCTATCTGCGCCGGGCCTGTTATGAAGGGCGGACAAAGGCGTTAAATCTTATGCCAAACAGAGCATCGCGAAGACCCTGTTGTTGGTCTGAATCCGGCCCCGTCTTTCACGTCAAATTGAATCCCGCCAGGCTAAGAGCACTTGACAAATCCTGCAACTGGTGCTATAAGGGTTTCGACTGGTGGCCTAACCCCCGCTAAAAAGCCCGCAACCATAAGCCCCGGTAGGGATGCCCGGGAAATCATGAAAGGACGCTCTTGTTTCCTTTTTTTGGTTCTTCACGGGTGCAAGCCCGCGCCGAAGGCTCCCCCAGTCACCAGCCGCCTTCGCCGCGCCGGCACACCGGGCCGCCGGTCATACCGGTCAGTTGGCTGTCGCGGTAGCGCAACCTAGCGACTTGTGGGTAACAGAAAGGAGGGCTGCGCGAAGGGGAAGATGACTAGCGAACGGCCCGGCCCTGAGGATGGAGCCGGGCTCGCCTCTCAACAACCTTTCTCAAATGGTAGGAGGATACTGTGAAGAAGGCTTTCGTCTTGGCCGTGGTGGGGCTGGCGATGGTAATGACGATGCTGAGTTTGTGGCAGTATACAACGATACGCGCCATCGGCCCGGCAGACCTGTTGCCGATGCAGCCCTTCAACCCTCAGGCCGTCGGCGGCATTGGCGCGCATCTGGGCTCAGGGAACGCGCCGATGACGCTTGGAGACCGCAACGTAGAAAACTACACGTCCACAACCATCATCCGCGGGGAGCGGTTCGGAGTACCCTGGATCTACTCCGGCCCGGGCTTCGATCTCGACCCCTACAAGAAGTCTTCGGCCGTTAACGCCGGCACCATAATCTCCACAACCGACGCGAACTGCCAGTCCACTAGCGCCGCCGACGTGGGTGTTGCGGCGAAGAACATAGCGGACGGCGGGCACAAGCCGGTCCTACCGAACGACCTCGGCACCCCTTACGACTGGGTGAAGACGACGACGAACGTGGAGGGGACAAGTGACTCCTGGCTCAAGAGTGCCATGCCCCCCTTCTCCTTCATCTTCCGTCACACCGCCAGCATGAACAACCTCTGGTTGGGCGCGAGCACGGAGTACGCCCTCAACCCGCCGCTTAAACTGAACACCGTCTACACCAGCGTCCCGTTCTCGCCCAACAACAGCGCCTTCACGGCCACGACGAAGTTGGGCGGTGACCCAAACCTACCGAGCACCAGCTCGGCGGTCTGCACGGACAGCCCGCAGTCCAGCATCTCGATCACGACGCCCTACTCCAACCCACCGAAGCTGGGTGACAGCGGCAAGCCGTGCCTGGCCGGCGAACCCTGCGCGGACGCCGTCATCAACGGCCTCTGGACGGACAACGTCATCAACGCGACCTCCGCCACGCCGACGACCAGGCCCGTCACCTCCAAGATATTCAACAGCGGGCCGGCCCCGGGCACGTTCTCGTACCACTGGGACATAGAGCTCACCAACGCCGCGATCATGGACGCGGTGTGGATGCCCGAGAACGCCAAGCAGGTCGACGACCCTGTTGCGGCTCTGGCCGCCGGCGCGACTCTCACCCTCACCAACGACCTGAAGGTTAGCTGCACAGGCACCGGTGAAGGCCTCGTCGTGCTGAAGGGCATCCTTTGGCCCATCATTCCGATCACGCGAGAGCCCTACCCCGACGACAACGCCAGCATCTTCGTCGTCAAGGCAGTCTGCAACAGCGGCGCCCCGGTGACCCAGGTGGACAAAGAGGTCATCTGGGTAAAGCCCGACCTCAGCGGCGGCAGCGTGCCCCCCGGCGGCGTTGACGACCCGCGCGAGTGGACGAAAGACGCCAGTCACGTGGAGACGGTCATGGGTGACCCCGGGGTCATTGTCTACCTCGACGAGTTGAAGTCAAACCACGAGCCAAGCAACGTTATGGGCAAGGAATGGCTCGAGGCGGAGACATTTGCCCCGGGCCCGATTTGGAGTTGGAACACCGCGCTCACTATTGACCAGGGGACGCCCCCCGGGACATCCAAGACTGCCGCCTACTGCAGCGGCAGCGACCCCACCTGCATTACCTTCGACGTTACCGAGCCTTTTGGCCAGAGCGACGTCCATGCGCAGGCCCTCGTACGCTGCCCTCTGGGTATCCCTGAGGGCGAGTACTCGGTGGTCGTGAAGGCTATCGATGCCCCGGTGGGGATCGGCGAGTCCAAGCCCAGCGACAACGCCGCCCGCATGGTGATCGACGTCTTCTGCTGGGAGAGCGAGGCCCATCACACCCTGGCGATGGACGGCATCGACGACGGCGCGGGCCTCTACCCCAAGTGGACCGTCTTCCTCAGCGACCCGGACAAGCGCAAGCCGTTCGCGAGCCCGCCCAGCTTGAGCTCCGACACCGCCGGCGCCGGCGGCGCTGGCGTCTCGCCCCCCAACGGCGGCTACTTCGAGCGCCTCGTCCGCCTGGAGTGCTACTGGATGGACGTAGACGGCTGCCACCCTGACGCGGCGGGGCTACTGCCCTGCCCAGGCGCCGCAAAAGGCTACCTAACCTCCGAAGAGAGCCATGCGGACTTCGAGTTGGCAACCACCCTCGGCGGCTACCTGACCATCGACTCGGACCAAGACTGCGTGCAGGACTACAAGTCTGCGCAGCCCGGCCACCCGATCGAGGACCAGGCGGCGCAGCCGGCCGGCACGTGCGACACGGCCGCCGGCTGGACACAATATGCCGGCAAGCCGAACGACGCGGCGAACACTAAGGCCGCCGACAACGACTGCGACGGCCTGGTGGACGGCGTCGAGCGAGGCTACGGATCCAGCCCGAAGCTCGCCGACACCGACGGTGATACCGCCAAGGACTTCGTCGAGCTGTTCCAGTTCAGCAGCCCGCTGAACCCGGACACGGACGGTGACGGCTTCGCCGACAAGCCGGTAGCCACTTTCCAGAACAGCAACACGACGATGGACAACTGCCCGAGCGTCGCCAACGCCAACCAGTTGAACAGCGATGGCGCCCAGCGCCCCAACGGCCCCAGCATCCCGGGCACGGTTGCCAGCCAGCCCAACGGGGACAAGGCGGGTAACGCCTGCGACGCGGACGACGACAACGACGGTCTGGTCGACAACGGTGAGTTGCTCTGCGCGCCAGGCCCCGAGTTCAACTGCCCGGTCGCCACATGCAAGTGCGACCTCGCGGTTGGCACGCGTCCCACTGCAACCACGTGCCAGCTGAACAGTTGCGACCCGCTCGATCCTGACACGGACGGCGACCGCTGCACCGACCTTGTGGAGCTGCTGACGGGCAGAAACCCGCTGAACCCGGCCAGCACGTGCTTGTCTCTGGGCGTGAAGGAGCTCAAGTTCTTCCGCGCCTGCCGCTGGAACCTGCCGCAGCTGACCGAGGACGGCGGCTACTGGGACACCACAAAGTACAGCACGAACACTGACCGGACAGAGCTTGACGCAGACGGCGATGGTGTCAGCTGCCTCACCCCCACCGGCAACATCGGGGACGACGACAACGACAACGGCAGATTCGACATCGTCCCCGCTAACGCGCTTCTGGAGATCAACGACCAAATCGAGCTAAAGGGCTACTACACGAACGCGTCCCTCAGGGACACCGACGGCGACGGCTGTGACGACTGGCTAGAGATCATGGACATCAACGGCGACCGCGTGAACAGCGTTGGTGACCTGAGCGCCCTGGCCAAGCGTGGTTCTCCCAGCCCGCCTGTCAATTTCACGCCCGACCCGATATCCGACCCGATCTACGACGTCAACAAGGACGGCCTGATCTCGGTCGGTGACCTGTCGCTGATGGCCAGGAACTCCTGCGTGATCAAGCCCTACGGCGGCGGCTGTGCACCGCAGCCGTGCCTGAGTGAGCAATAGGAGGAAGTAACTTCAGCCGCTGAGCGGCAACAGACAAACGAATAGTTCAAGCGCCGCCCGTGCCAAAAACCCCGGGAATGGAGCGCCCGGGCGGCGCCCAACAAAGCTAGCGAAAGGGAAAAGGAGCCGACGCCGAAGATGACGGTTGCCACGACAAGCGAGGGCGGCCTCTCCAGGCCCGCGGCTCAGCATCTACTCGGCCAGCAAGCCTCATTCATCGCGGCATAATCGCGCAACTGCGCGGAAGGAAAGGAGGGATGGGACGAGAAAGTTTAGTCCCCGGATCATCCCCCGCCTAGTACAACGTTTTTTGGTAGGAGGTAACGGCCAAAAGATGAAGCGTTTTCTAGTAGCAATAACTGCCGCAACAGTAGTCGCAGCCGTGGCGCTAGTCCTGGCTTGGGGCTCACTGTTCGGCGAAAGCAAGACAACGAGTGCGGCCATGCCGATCGTGATGTCCTCGATCCCGGGCGCCCCCGTCCCTAGCGGCGTGTCGGGTACGACATACGCAGTGGACTTCGCGAACCCCTCGCCCCCACCCGCTGCCCTTACGGGAAGCACGAGCACCGTCAACGGCCTCGGACCGTTCGCCAACAGTCCCTCGCCCCCCTATCCCCCCACCTGGGCGACGGTGTTCTACTGGACGGAGCCAAACTGTACCCCAGGGAAGAGCGTCGCGGTTGCGGTCTACCACGTATTCCTGCCAGACCAGACCATCTTCCTGACGAATGGAGTGGCGTTCGGCACGCTGCCGGCGGACCCCGCCATCCTGATCGACCCCAACACCCAGACGCCTTACGTCGGGGCAGCGGCTATCCAGAGCGCAGGTGTGCTTACGCTGCGGGGCTACCCGCAGTACAACCCGGCGCTGGTCCAGTACCTTGCCTGCGGGAACGCAGACGGCTCGACAGTATCGTTTCCAAGGAAAATTGCCAACGACTGGACGCTCGTTCCGCCGAGCGTTTCGATCGACATGGTTAAGGACGCCGGCAACACGTGGTGCAACCCGGTCGACCCGATCGGTAGCGTCCCAGTCCCAGTTGGCGGCACGGACTACTATGTCGCCATCTGCCTGAGCGGTGTGCCCCCGGTGGCCGTACCGCCGGAGGCCGGCGGATCGCCGTCCGCCCTCCAGTTCACGATGACGTACAACCCCCAACTGAACGAGTGCGTCATTCCCAACTTCGAGGGTGAAACCTGCGACCCGTTAGACCCAGGCTGTCTCGACAGTAACCCGGACGCCAACGCCGCCCACACCGGCGGGACGATCTTCAACGGCACCGGCCTGGGCACCAAGTGGACCTGTAACATCTCGGACGTCAAGCCGTCGTGCAACAACACGACCGGCGAGGCGTTCATCCAGTGCAACATGACCAGCGGCACCGGCACCCTGACGCTGCCCGTGGGCCTCCTGGTCTCCTGGCCGCTTGCCGTCGTCAAGATGCACGCCAAGTCCATCGGTATTGACAACCTCGCGATGGTAAACACAGAGGTTGACGACGCCGGTCTTCTGGCTGAGGTGAAGTGCTTCGGTACTCCGTGCCTGGCTGGCGCGGTATTCGGCGCGGTGGACAACAAGGTCGAGCCCCCGCCCGCGACGGCGACCCCGACACCGGTACCGGCAACTGCCACCTTCACCCCTGCGCCCACCAACACGCCGGTCCCCGGTGTGAGGATGGAGAAGGACGCCAACCCGTTGCTCGCCGGCATTCAGGACTCGGCTAACCTGTGGCTCATGAAGAGTTGCGTGGCTCCTAAGGAGGGCAAGGGCTGTCTGGAGATCGATCTCTGGATCTCCGGGATCTTCGACACTGACAGCCCGAACGACTCCGACCTGCTGCCCGAGGGCCTAGGCGCCTGGGAGGACCAGAAGCGGTTCGACCACAAGTTCATCTCCCTCACGCCGGTCCCCGACAACACCTGGCTTGAGAGCGGTGGCCGCGTCGCCAACTGCACGATGATGGTCCTGACCGAGGACTGGATCCTCGAGGGCTGCGTCACGAAGGACACGGTCGCTCCTCCGGCCACTGGTCACCTCGGACCCAACGGTCCTGCCAGTCCCGACGGCCTGGTTGAGCGGATCTACGTCCAGCCTAAGTGGCAGGACCTGATCTACCGCTCCGACTTCCGGCCGACGAAGGACAACGGGATCATCACCGACATCGTCGACGACAACTGCGAGGTGACGGACACCCTTGGTGAGCAGATTCCGGGTACTCTGCCCGGCCAGCTCACCACCGTCTGCAGCGACGTCCACATCACCATTCGCATGCTGCAAGGTGACCTGGACCTCGACTGCGACGTCGACGTTCTCGACGACCAGGCGATCGCGTTCGGCTACGGCTCACGGCTAGGCCTGCTGCTCTACGACCGCTGGTTCGACCTGGAGCCCAAGTGGTCCGACGATGACATCGACATCAAGGACCTCCAGTTCGTCTTCGGCCGCAACTGGAGCACCTGCCAGGCGCCGATACCCAACGACCAGGCCAACCCTGCGCCTGTGCCGATCGACCCGTAGGCAAGGCAGGACAACCTGACCGTCCGGGTGTAAACCTGGAAGAATAGATTGGCGGGGGAGCGCCAGATCCGACAAGTCGGACGGCTCCCCCGCCAAAACATAGGCGACCCGCCAGTTAAGAAAAGGGCGGACGATATTTAACATGATAGGGGTTGTAGGCGCTCAACCGCCCCGTTAGAATCAGGGCCCTGGTGGCAAGTCATCGCGAAGGGACCGGGAAGGAAAATGTCAGGAGGCAAACACCAAGCATGACCTATCGGCCTAACCCCTTCCTAACCTTCGGATGCGCACTCGCGGGACTTCTTCTCCTCGCGGCCGGCGTTGCGCTTTCCTGGCAGAGCGCCCACGCCGAGTCGTCCGTCATGCGCGTCGACCCCGTCAGTCAGACCGTCGACGTCAGCAGCGGCAAGTTCACCGTCAACATCCTCGGCGACAACGTCACCAACCTCGGCGCCTATGAGTTCGAGCTCAAGTTTGACCCCGATGTTCTGCGGTTCGTCGGCGTGGAAGACGCCGGTTTTCTGGGCAGTAGCGGACGGGAGGTCCACTGTCCCGGTGGCACCCTGGAGCAATCGGTAGACGGTGGTCCAGTGGACAGGCTGAAGTTCGCCTGCGCGACCACAAATCCTTCGCCGCCGGGACCTGACGGATCGGGCACGCTCGCGACAATGACCTTCGCCCCCAGAAAGGCCGGCCACAGCCCGCTTACGCTCATCGCGTCGTCGTCATCGACGGGGACCGCCGATGTAGCAGGCGATGACATGCATCCGACGAGCAGCAGCGGCGACGTCACGGTCGTCGGCGAAGGGCCGGCGGCTACTCCTGAGCCGAACGAGCCAACGCCTCTGCCCACACGCCAGTACGTAGCGCCCGTCCAGTCTACACCTACCCCCGGCGGCGACTGGATGCTCACTCCTGAACCCGGGCAAACACCCATGTCCCGGCCCATGCCCGGCAGAGAAATGACCAGACCATCCGCGGACGGCCTCGCCGCTGCGTCAGCAGACTCCAGTGGCTCGTCCGGCAACAACCGCGGCTCACCAATAGCGGGGACCGGGCCAGAGCGGGAGACATCCCGCTGGCCTATCCTAACGGGTCTCCTTTTCATGGGAGGCGGCGTTCTCCTCCTATGCTTCGCCGCCTACACGCGAAGAGACCGCAAGTACGGTACCGGCTAAAGGCAGGTATTGCAGCCATGCAGAGTAAGTTCTTATCTATTGTCCCATCGGTCGCCGTCATACCGCCGGCGCGCAAGGTTGCGCTTTAGCGGTCCCAAGGAGGATCTCCCGACAATGAAACGCCTCGTTCTCCAGTGCGGACTCTTGGGACTACTCAGTTTGCTCGCGGTCTCCTTCGGGGTTGCCGCACCTCGGCCTGTTCGTGCCGCGGACTCCACGGTCGGCCCCGTTACGAGCGCCTTCATTGTTCCGGGCACCTGGCTGGCCAGCCAGGTCGGCATTGCCGCGTTCGTGCCGGCGTCTCACTCTTACTCCTACGACAGCATCCAAATAACCGACCAGAGCTACCTGAGGCCCGGCTGGATCGTCAAGGTCGGCGACGAGCAGATGTACGTCAACGAGCTCATTGAGGGCGGCGCCGGCAACCCGCCACCGCCGGATATCATGAGGGTCTGGCGCGGCTGGAACGGAACTCAAGCTGTGGCACACAACCAGGGCAGGCCGATAGAAGCGCACACTGTCACCGTTGACATCAGGGCTCAGAACGTCATCGACTCTCACGGCCTCGGCGCCTTCGGTGTTTACCTGACCTTCCCGCCGGAGACCCAGTATGTGAAGGCCGTGATGGACACCACGTGGCTGGCGAGCACCGGCCGAGATCCGTCTTGGTGCGACCCCACCACTCACGACCTCGGCGGAGGTGTTTTTTACCTTGCGTGCTTCACTATGGGCGACCCCGGCAACCCGGGCCACCCCCTGGGGCCCACCGGCAGCGGCCTCATCGCCCGAGTAACCGTCCTGCCGCCGCAGTCCCTGGGCTCCACCACCGTCTCGCTTGCCGGCAGCTTCCTCGCCGACATTAGCGGCGACAACCTCTCTGCGAACGTGCGAAACATCGTGGTTCAGGCCATCAACTGCCCCGACGCCAACCTTGACGGAATCGTGAGCGTGGGCGACCTGTCGCTAACCGCCTGGAACAACAGCGACCAGGGCGTCGACTCCGGCGCCACCCTCTTCGCGGACGTAAACACTACATCCACCAGCATCCAGATAAGTCAACAGGGTCTGCTCCAGGTGAACGATACCATTAGCATCGACGCAGAGATCATGAAGGTGCTGCAGCTAATACCCGGAACGCCGCCCAGCATGGTCGTCAGCCGCGCCAATCAGGGCATCCCCGCCAGCACCCACAAAGCAGGAAGCCACATCTACCGCGGCACCGTCGACGGCAACTTAGACGGCAAGATCGGCTACACCTGGCCCCGCGATGTCAACCACGATGGCGTGATAAGCGTCTCCGACCTGACGATAATGGCGCGCATGTCACCGTTGATCTGTCCGTCTCCGCCGCCGTAGCCTGCGCCTCACCAGCGCCGCCGCCGTTTCTCTGAGCAATACGCCGCTTCCCAGTTAACCTATTCGGGTATTGCGCGTTGTACAAGAACAGGGTATTGTCACCCGTAATGAGCGGGCGCTGCAAGCGGGCCCAAGGAAAGCTGTGGGGAATCGGGTTCGCTCCGCTTGCTTCTCCATGCGTCTGCATAGCAAAGAGGAGGTAGGAGATGAGACGCTGGACATGGGTTGTCTTTGCTTTGTCCGCAATCGCTGTCGCCATAGCGTTCGCTGTGCTCCCCATCGGCATCAACCGCAACAATGACAAGTCCTTTGCCCACGTGATCACGGGCACAC
>Ga0315293_10003580_pt1 | contig 14964 bp, 15 predicted proteins | sample YL17G13_20_MG_FD_203071 | JGI IMG/M metagenome (GOLD analysis project Ga0315293, IMG submission 203071) | Sediment microbial communities from Yellowstone Lake, YNP, Wyoming, USA - YL17G13_20 | ecosystem: Environmental > Aquatic > Freshwater > Lake > Sediment | place: USA: Wyoming | collected... | reverse complement strand
GAGAGCAGGCGGGACAGCCAGGAGGAAAGGAAAGCGACCGGCGAATCGAGCACGACTTTAAGGATCGGCCAGGCAAGCCAGGATAGGACTGTCATCACGCTGATTATCAGGATCAGGAAGCCCCAGATGTTGCGTTTGCGCTGGGCTTGCTGCTGCGCCGCCAGCCGGACCTGGAACCTGTCCGCAAAACCCGCGGCTGGCGCGACCACCCTGGCCGAGGCTAGCGCCAGGTTGACCCCTGCCAGCGCGGCGCACTGAGTGCAAGTCCGCAGGTGGGATTGCAAGTCGCGCTTTTGTTCAGCTGTCATTGCCTGGTCTTCTAGCATCCAATCTTCAAAAGGCCGGTGATTCATGCGGCCTCCTTTCTGTGCGGACGCGGGGAGTCTCTTCTTCCGATAGTTTCGCCAGTGCGCGGCGCGCCCGGTGCAGGCGGCTCTTGACCGCCGGGACGGTCAACGTCAGGGCCTGGGCGATCTCGATTTCGGAGCAATCCTGCCAGTAGCGTAAGATGAGCGCGGCGCGGTCGGTCGGGTCGAGGGATTGGAGCAACTGGTGAAGGTGGGCTTGTTCTTGCCTTCGGACGGTCTCCGTTTCCGGGTCCGGTGCGGAGCGGTCGGGGAGTTCCATCTGCGCCTCTTCGTCCTCGTCAATCGAGAACGAAACGAAGCGTCTGCGCCGCAGGCGGTCAATGCAGTGATGGGCGGCGATAGAGAGCAGCCAGGTGGCGAAGGAGCGTTCCCGGTCGTAGCGCGCCAGGTTCTGGTAGACCTTCAGGAAGGTCTCCTGGGCCGCGTCCTCGGCCGCTTCCGGCTCGCCCAGCATCCGGTAGCACAGGTTGTAAACCGGGGTTTGGTATGCTTCGACCAGATACGTAAACGCTTCGTCACTGCCATTTTGCGCCTGTACGATCCAGGCCATTTCGTCGTTCAATGGGACTCCTGTGGGTCGTTCTAGCTAGATATACGCTTAGAGTTGAGAGGGGTTGCAGCCCCCCTCTGTCCCCCCATTTCGAAGTTCACCTGTGCCTGCGGCACTGGCGCAGGCAGAAATGGGGGGATGAAAGGGGGGTAGGCGATGAATTACAACGGTTGCGCGCACACTTACTAGCAAAATTCACCGCGCAGGTGCACAGGCAACTGTCGGGCGATATTCTGCATAATGATTCTGGCAGCCTGCCGGTCTTTTTCTTCAGGCGGCAATCCGCGCGGGATGCTTAATTCACGCGCAGCGCCTACTCGGTGCGCAGCACCTAATCGGTAGACTGGACCAAAGCTTAGGCACAGTGCCCCCTCCGCCTCGTATGCGCCAACCGGAACGAAACTCAACCCGCGGCTTGCCAGTAAAAGCCCAAAGCGACCCGCCCCCGCGGCCGGCCAGTTTAGCCTTCCGCCGGGGTGATCGCCACCCTCGGGAGCCAGGCCGAGGATGGCGTGCGGGTGCTCCTTCACATAAGCCAGCACCTCGCGCACGGCGTGGGCGCGCGCTTCCACATCTTTCGGGCACGGCGGCATGGGCGGCATGGATGTGTGTCCATAGATTTTGCCGAAGCGACTCAACAGCCAGCGCGAACCAGCCATCCCCAGCGGCGCGTACCATTTGCCGGGGTAGGTCAGCTCGCCGGTCATGATCCAGTGCATCTCGATCGGCGCGACGGCGGCGATCGCCATGGCCAGCCACCAGGCGTCGAAGCCGGGGCGGTAATAATGGTTGAAAGTGATCAGGCAGGGACCGGATTGCGGGATGTTTTCACCCCCCATTAATCGTAGTGGCGGCTTCAGCCGCTCGACGCAGAGCTTACTATCGGCATGAAAGGAACGGTGCCCTCCGAAGAGCACGTCGAAAGCCAGGCCAAGCACGCCGAGGGGAGGATAGGCATAGAGAGAGTACATTTCCGGTCCCATAGAAGATTATATCCGAGCACGGGCGAAAGTATACCGCCGTAAACGATGTTGTTGCTCTCGAAAAATCTGAGAAATACGCCCGCCAGGATTGACAACCATAAAGTGACGCTTTATACTTCATGCTTATGAATGAAATGCTGCAAAGGCTCACCGAGAAAAAACAGAAACTCGACAAATATCGCCCGCTTCCGCCCGAACTCGTCCGAAACCTGGAAGATTGGTTCCGGGTCGAACTTACTTACACCTCCAACGCCATCGAGGGCAATACACTCACGCGGCAGGAAACAGCCCTAATTATCGAAAAAGGGCTTACTGTGGATGGAAAAACGCTCAAAGAGCATTTGGAGGCGGTCAATCACGCTGCCGCGCTGGCGATTGTCATCTCATTGGCCCAGAACAAAAAAAAGGCGATTTCGGAGGTAGACATTCTCGACATTCACCGGCTGATCTTGTCGAAAATAGAGGATGCCAACGCCGGCAGATACCGTTCGGTGGCCGTTAGGATTGCAGGGACAACTGCCGTTCTACCCAACCCCGTGAAAGTCCCATCATTAATGGCTGAATTTGTCCAATGGCTTCGAGCGGCGCAGGGGCATCCGGCCGAGACCGCCGCGCAGGCGCACTACCGCCTGGTCAGCATTCATCCGTTCGTGGACGGCAACGGCCGCACCGCGCGGCTGCTGATGAACCTCATCCTTGTGCGGGAAGGCTATCCACCGGCCATCATCCGCAAAGAAGACCGGCGGCGGTACATTAACGCCCTGGAGAAAGCCCAGACGGGCGGCTCGCTGGATGATTTTTCGTCGCTCATGTACGAATCCATAGACCGGTCTCTCGACATCTACCTGGAGGCGCTCGAACCTAAAGAGGCGGGGCAAATGGAACAGGACTTGCTGAAAATCGGTGAACTCGCCCTAAGAACTGGAGAAACGATCCATACTCTGCGTTACTGGACCAAGCAGGGGCTGCTCCCGGTGCAGGATCACACGCCGGGTGGATACCAGTTGTACCATCCATCCATGATTGAAAGAGTGGGGGAAATCCGCCGCCTGCAGAAGGAGAAGCGGCTGACAATTACGGAAATACGGGATGCTCTCTAATAATCCTAAAGGCCGTGGCCCCCTCCACTTCATTGCGGGGGTGCTTCGCGAAGACCTTTAGGTTTTGATTATTCTTTCCACGTGTATGCTTCCGGCCCCGACCATCCAATCACCCGACGTCGTCATATCGCCGGTCACATAGTATGGAGTCACCCGTGAGGCGGGTTGTGTAATCGGAGATATGGGATCCGTATAATCCACCGCAGTGGGCGCACTGCCGAACTGCCGGTACATGAGCTGGTAAAAATCAGTGGCCGGTGCCATATCGTTCACCAACCAGTTTTTACTCGACACCCATGTCTGGCCGTGGGTGGCCCCGCTGCTGTCAAAATTATAATTTTGTCCATACACGGCAATACCCGGATATCCGCCCGCGCCATCCAATATAAACGCGCGGGGCGAGGTAAGTACGGGCACATATGATTGGAGGGTGGCGCCGGCATAGACGTCACCTCCCTGCACCTGGCTCCAGGCGACACCCGACGTATATCCTAAGTCCCACGTCAGCGTGTCGGCGGGTGAGAGTGTGTAGGATAAACCTTCCCCGGAGGTGCCGCTTGCCGAATCAGTCCAACACGCGCGCGCAAGCACATACTCAGAAGGCGGTTGGGAACTGATCGTGTATGACCCGGGAATTAAACTGTTAAACACAACATACGAACTCCCGCTCTGCGTCTTGGGTGCGGGCTGGCTAGCCGAGGACGGGGTAAACTGATGCACGGTTCCGCCGATGCCGGTGCCATTGCGCACGGCCGTACAGGATGTATCGGATGAAGAAACCTGCATCGCCCTTGCCTGAATCGTGCCGGGGATGACGCACACTCCTCCACTACAGCTTAGGGAAGAACAACCATATGTACAGCTGGGTGAACAGAAGGGCTCCGGCTTACACACTCCTCCACTAAGACTTAGGGAAGAGCAACCACAGGTACAGCTAGGTGAACAGTAGGGTGCGCAGGGCGGCCCCGGATTACACACTCCACCACTACAGCTTAGGGAAGAGCAACCACAGGTACAGCTGGGTGAACAGTAGGGTGGCGGATTACACACTCCTCCACTAAGACTTAGGGAAGAGCAATTACAGGTACAGCTAGGTGAACAGTAGGGTGTGCAGGGCGGCGGATTACACACGCCACCACTAAGACTTAGGGAAGAGCAACCACAGGTACAGCTAGGTGAACAGTAGGGTGTGCATGGTGGCGGATTACACACTCCACCACTACAGCTTAGGGAAGAGCAACCACAGGTACAGCTAGGTGAACAGTAGGGTGGCGGATTACACACTCCCCCACTAAGACTTAGGGAAGAGCAATCACAGATACAGCTGGGTGAACAGTAGGGTGCGCAGGGCGGCCCCGGATTACACACTCCACCACTACAGCTTAGGGAAGAGCAATCACAAGCACAGCTGGGCGAACAGTAAGGCGACCCCGGATTACACACGCCACCACTACAGCTTGTGGAAAAGCAATCACAGGGACAGCTAGGTGAACAGTAGGGACTATAACAATTCGGAGGTGTTCCGCAATCTGGACAACTCGACGGCGGCGACGTCGGCATCGGGGTCGGGGCATTGCACTCTACGGTACACGCCTGATCGCTCGTGCAGATATCATCGCAGTGCTGTCCGGAGCACCACAGTGTTGCGGTTCGCCTCTCTCCACATCCACACACACCGCCCCCGCAATCATTCGCCCCTGACCAACTACAACCGCTTCTATCCGAAGGGCATCCGGCAGGCGGCGTACTGCAGTAGCATTGGCCAGACGGACAAGTATATGTACAAGCAGTGTTATTAGAACACCCTTCGTTACATACGACCGGAACGCCCTTCGGAGTACGACATGTTGTTGTAGAATACGATTCGCATACGGCACAACTACCGCCACATGACCCGGGAACCACGGTACAATCGCTGTATCCCGTACAACTTCCTACCGGCGGCGTGGGCGTGGGGGTGGGATATACCGATTCGACAGACGTAGGGATACCAAAAACGGCAACAAGGAAAATAACAAACAGGGCAGAAACAATTACGGCACCGATTCTTTTCCCCATACATCCACAGTACCAAAGACACTGTCAAGAATCAATCCGACCGGAAAAATGAGATCGTTATTTGTTAAAAAAATCCATGGGGAGGTTGGAGGTGGACACATCAATGACAACGGGAATACCGTCTCTCCACGCCCAAACAAACCCGCGTCCATTTGATGTCTCCAATGATACATGCGGATTTTTGTAATAACTCATAAGTTTAAGTAAAAAGTAAAGCGTCCCGTCGTCCAGCCCCGGTCCGGCGATCGCAGGATGTATACGTATGGAATCAATGGAAAGTCCTGCCGGACACGAAACGGTTTTCACTACCCCAAGGCCCGGCAAGATGCATGTGTCCATCTGTGTTGTTGCGATATTCGAAAGGGAGAGAAATGCTTCGGCAAAGCGAATTTTCTGCCCGTCATACATCCGTATCATCACACCCACGGCAGTATTGGGGTCCGTCCCCGGGATCCTGAAAAGAAACATTACGTCGCCGTCGATGGAAACGGTATCCGTGGCCGCAGGTATTTTTTCGCCATAAAACTGAAACCCAAAATTACCTGTGCTTGACCAATAATTCGCCATATCCACTAATTCCGCATGATCCGGGTTCGGGGATTGCCTAATACCTAACCCGTAAAATGCGTAATAATATCCCCAGTCGTTTGCCGATGTCTGCAGCGGACCACGGAACTCTGCCGGCGGCGGACTGTTGGGTCTCGGATCTATCTTCCCTTCGACATACCGTCCTTCCTCGCGATGACCTCCGATCAGGTTATCCTGGTCTATCCGCAATAATTTGTGCAGGGAAAACGGCAGTTCCACGACGTATGATGCCAACTGTTCGGGCGTTTCCGATCCCGTCAGGGTAATCGCCGGTTGGTGATCGACAATTGCGTTTAACAAATCATATCCCTGCAGTGTCTCGGCGTTGGCGACGCTGGCGTCTTTGAGCGTCAACTGCCATTGGGTGGTAAGGTACGTGTCAAACGCTGATTTTTGCTCCGCGGTTGCCATCCAGGGGTCAGTGAGCACATCCGCAAACCGCGCTTGAACCTCGGCAGGCCAGAGTGTGGCAGACGTGCCGGGATTCACCTCGGCATGCATCACTGCTCCTTCCACTTGGTCCATCGTTTTTTGGGCCACATCCAACCAGCGAACCGGGCTGTTGTTGCGATCCATTTCAATGAGAATCGGGTAGCCATTTTGCACGCCCACGGCCCAATGATCACCTGAAGCGAGTTGGGGCAAATCATATTTATACTGGTCCGTGCTCGGGGCAAACTGAGAATCCCATGTGGGTTGTTCTGCCGGGCGCCAACCGGTCTGGGAGGATGAATCTGCAATATAGAGCCATCCGACAATATTCCCGTTGCCATCAGCCGGATACAGGAACCAGCGTTGGTCTGCCGCAGAATACTTTACCTCCATGTGGTCAAAAACTAACCCCTTGTCTCTTGCCATCTGTGCATGTTTTTGTATAATTACCTGAACTTCACCAAGACCGGTGATCGTTGATGGGGCTTCTGATAACCTGGTTATACTGGCGTTGGCTGTCTCAACAGTGAAAGAGGCTGGGTATATTGCCGGTGCCATTGGCGTCGTTTCCGGGCCGGACAGGGTAAGCGGTGGAATCGTGGCGGTGGCTGTCGGCGCAGGCGTGTCCATGGCTGCCGGGGCGGGGACCTGGAGGCAGCCGTATAAAAGGAGAAATAAAACTGCGAGAAGTGAATTGAGGAAAACTCGGGGTAAATGGATCATGTCTGCCTCCGTTGAGGATTATACGACTAAAAAAATCTCCCGGGGTTTTCATCACTCCGGGAGAACTTAGTCAAAGAATTGTTTCCACAGGCTATCGCGCCAATCGATAGGTCTGTCCTACCAATTGGAACCCGGTCACGTCTTTTTTCTCCAGCATCCGGCGGATATGTTCAAAGCGGCGCATCCGCTCAAGAGAGCAAGCAGCAAGGTGAAAACGGAAAATTGGGTCAGGCGGGGCATGGCTTCCTCCTGCGAAGATCATAAGCCTATCTCTGCTGTATTCACATCGTTCCCCGTTCCCATCGCTGGGGACAGGGTTTTCTTAAAATCGCGCTTTCTCCTATTGTGTCATTGCGAGACCGGCGCTCTTTGCCGGTCGAAGCAATCTCCTATTAGGCCTGGAGATTGCTTCGTCGGGCAAAGTACGCCCTCCTCGCAACGACACCCCCTTTCTTGAGAATGCCATATGAAACAGGCCAGCCACGATTGACAACCGTAAAGTGACGCTTTATTCTTAATGAGCATGAACAAAATGCTGCAAACGCTCACAGAGAATAAAAAGAAACTCGACAAGTACCACCCCCTTCCGCCCGAAATCGTCCGCAACCTGGAAGATTGGTTTCGGGTTGTCGCTGCAGTTCATCATTTCCGGTTTGGTGTATCTCTCGGTGATCGCCGCAGCTTGGTTCATCCCCACGATTCGCAATGTGGAGACTATTCTGCCGGATCACGACCAGTTGAAAAAGGTTGAAGAAGCTACTGGATAGACAACGATCACGGCAATTTCCAGACAGGTGTGAACGCAAAACATGTCAGGCAAGTTGCTCCTTGCGCTGTCCTCGGCGCAAGATTTACCCTGCAAACGCCGCCGGGGACGGCGGCTGGAGCATAAGGTACTGACAACCTTTGCGTACACACCCCAGACAGCCAGAACGGCTGCCGGAGCGATAAAGCGAGTTTAATCATGGTCGGGAATTTACCATGAAAACTGTTTCTGTATCCACACGTTCCAAATTTCTCAGAGAATTACTGCGACTGGCGCAAGGCACAGATGTGATTGTACAATCCTCGAATGGAGCGCGGTTCTTTTTGACGCGTATCACGAGCGCGGATACTTTCTACATTGGCGGAGCCGATGACGATTTTGATGCTGAAATTGCCACCACGCGCGAAAACAGAAGGTTGATGAAATTCCTCGATGAGCGCGGGGAAAAAGCGAAAGGCCATAAAGGGACGCCGATTGCAGCGGTGCAGGTAGCGATCAAGTAAGAGAATGGGGTAAAAAAGGCGGATCTATGCGTCCGCCCTTTTTTGTTTTCTCAACAGCAGCGGCCCGACCCGGTCAATCACCCAGCCGAAGGACAGTTCTGCCCAGGGGACGACGCGCAGCCAGCCAGGGACGTAGATGACGCGGCGCGGACGCAACATCAACTTCCAGATGCGCTGCGCCACTTGTTCCGAGGTCACCCCCACCCGTTCGGTCGGCACGTGCATCCCGTTCTCCCGTTGCAGGGCGGTCTCGCAAAATTCGGTCTTGACCGGCCCGGCACGCACCACGCTGACGTGGACGCGCGTCCCCCTCAATTCACGGTACAGGGCGGTGGTGAAATTATCCAGGAAGGATTTGGTCGCCCCGTAGAGCGCCACACCCTGGCTGGGGATGCTGCCCGAGATCGAGCCGACGTTGACTATATGGCCGCTGCCCTGTTCGCGCATCTTCTTCAGGAAGCCGAGCGTCAACTGTGCCACAGCCTCGACATTCACCTGCAACATCTCCCAGGCGGTTTTCCAGGACATCTCGGCTCCATAGCCATACCAGCCCAAACCGGCGTTGTTGACCAGCACGTCTGCGCCACCGAAACGCCCCGTCACCTCCTGGATGACGCGGGCGCGGTCTTTTTCCCGCGTCAGGTCTGCGGTGATGACTTGCGCCTTGCCGCCCTTCTGGAAGATCTCCTCGGCCAGTTTCTTCAGCCGTTCCAGCCGGCGGGCCACCAAAATGACCAATAAACCTTCATCAGCCAGTTTCTTCGCTGTTGCCGCGCCGATGCCGCTCGAGGCGCCGGTCACGACTGCGATTTTATCTTTCCAGTTGCCCATACCGCCTTCTTTTCAAGATCCGAACAGGTATTGCATTACACACCTTCCGGCAAAACGCTAGGCAGCCGACTTTATCCGCCGGTGCTCGAAGAACCAGCGCACCGTGTCAGCAATCGTCTCGATAACCGGGCGCGGCTTGTAGCCCAGTTCGCGCGCCGCCTTGGCGTGGCTGATGTCGGCGTTGCTTTGCAGCACTTCCAGCGAGTAGGGTGTAAAGCGCGGCTTGGCTTTCGTCTTCTGGTAATACCAGGGCGTGAACCTGGCCGCGAACTCGGCCAACGAGAACGGGATCTTGATGCTGGCAAAGGCCTTGCCGGTCACCTCGCGCACCGTCTCGAGCATGTAGCGCACGGAAATCTTGTTCCCGCCCAGGATGTAACTCTCGCCCCGCCGTCCGTGCTCGGCGGCCGCAATGAGACCGTCGGCCACGTCGCGCACGTCTACGAAATCGTACGCACCTTCGACGTAGAACATCGGACGGGCTTCGGCCGCGCCGCGGATGACCTCACCCAATTCCGAGCCGCGGAAATCGTACGGGCCGATGACGCCGGTCGGGCAGAGGATCACCGCGTCCAGGCCGTCGGCCGTGGCTTTCTGGACCTCGAGGCTGGCTTCCGCTTTCGAACGGTCATATGCCCCGTAAGGGTTGTTCGGGTCGAAGGGCAGGGATTCGTCAATCACCTTGCCGTGCTGAGCGCGGTGGATGGCGTGGATCGAGCTGGTGTATACCAGCCGTCTCACGCCGGCCTGCCTGGCGGCGTTCAGTACGTTGCGCGTCCCCTCCACGTTGACGCGCCAGACGAGGGGGTTTTGTCCTGGCATGATGGAAATGATGCCGGCCAGGTGATAAACTTTTTCCACACCCTTGAAAGCGGGCTTCAGGCTTTCCGGGTCGAGCACGTCGCCCTCGACGGTTTCCACGTCCAGTTTTTCGAGCGGGGTGGTGTCCTCGCCGCGCCAGATCAAGGCGCGAACTTTTTCACCCTGCTCGATCAATTTTCTCACCAGAACGTTGCCAATGTGTCCGGTAGCACCGGTAACTAAGATCATATTGCTAATCCATTCATCATAATCTGCATACTCTGTTCGGCTATTTTCTGCCAATCGGCTCCTTTCGGGTCGAGCACGCCTTGCAGGAGCAAGCCCACTGCCAGAGAGAGAATGAGCTGCGCAGCGATCTGCGGGTTCACCGCTTTGAGCGAACCTTCGGCAATACCGCCTTCGACGAGTTCCGTAAAATGTTCCTGGTAACGGCGATAAGGAGCGATGAGAGCTTGCCAGACGGTCTCATCGCGGCTGGCTTGCAGCCAGAACTCCAGGAACATGGGCAGGCGGTCCTCAGCCGAGGCGAAGACAGCCGGATAGAGATTGGTCATGTACACCAGCGTCTCTGGGACGGTCTCCTTGCGAGCCGCCTCCATGCCCATGTCAATCATCGTCAACCAGCCTTCCAGCAAGGCCAGGAAGACAGCTTGCTTGGATGGGAAGTGATGATAGAAAGCGCCTTTGCTCACCCCGGCCGCCGAGCAGATATCGTCCACGCTGGCGGCATTGTATCCGGCGATGGCAAATCGCTTGACGGCTGCATCCAGGATGCGGAGGCGTGTCTCTTCGCTGCGTTGCTGCATGGTTCCTTTCTTTCTCCCCTCTCCCCGCGAAGCGCCCCCGAAGGGGGTGAAGGAGAGGGCCGGGGGTGAGGACCGATGAAACAAAAACATACCGACTGGTCGGTATGTTTTATACCTCTGAAAGATTGCACTGTCAAGGGTGGGGAGATTAGCAAAACCTTAGAGATTTATCAGTCACATACTGTCAAACTAAAAACGAAGTAGTAATCGGCCTATGAACAACTGCATGAGGCTTCCTTCTGTCCTTTCAAAGCTGCCCAGATCATTGCCGCCGCGCAGCCCACGCCGCTTTCGACTGCAATGGCGTCGGTCGCGCAGTTCAATTGGCAGGCGCCGCATTCCATGCACGCGGACGGGCGGACGAGTTGGGCTTTTCGTCCGTTCATCTCGAACACCGCGTGCGGACAGACTGCCGTGCACATGGCGCACCCGTTGCACAATTCCGGGTTGTAGGCGAGCGTATTGACAGCGTAAGCGTCGAACATATCCGGGCCTCCGATCAGCGGACGAAGACAAAGACGAGGTTGAGAACGATGCCGGCCGCGAAGGTCCAAGCCATGGCCGGGATGTAAGCAAACATTTCCCGCCGGACGCCGGTGCGCGAAGTAAAGGTTGTCGCGCCGGTGAAATTCAGCGTTAGGAAAGCCGTCACCGCCGGCATGGCCAGCAGGAAGCCCAGCGCCTGCCCGAGTTGCCGGTACCAGGTCCAATCGGGATGGCGGATGAATACTGACAGGGCAAAGGGCAGGGCGGCCAGTCCACCGAGGATGAATCCCTTTGTGCTGAAATTGTGCGTGGGCAGCCAGGGCAGCAGGATGGGTAACAGCACCGTCCCCGCCAGGACGGTCGTCACCGCCGCCAGGCTGGACACAATGCCGCCGGTGAAATAAAGGATAATGGCCACGATCAAGGTCGGCAGGATGACGTGGACGAGTTCCACCGGAATCAAAGTCGCACGGTCGCGCAGGGTGAACTGCACACGGCGCATCTCAGCCGAGGCATTGTGGCTTTTCAGGTATTCGGGCAGATCGACCGCCCGCACCGGGCCGTACTCGACCTTGAAGCCGGTGCGCTTCTTGACCTCGTGGGCAGCGACGCCGGGCGCGCCCAACTGAGGCAGGATGAGTTTCTGGTGGTTGACCACGTTTTTGAGACCGGTCGCGAAAACGCGGTGGACGATTTCATCGCTCCCGAACGTCCCTTTCCCAGCTGCGCACCAGACGTTGATGCCCTGGGTATCCAGCACCAGAATGTATCCATCCATCCCATCCAGCGCGGCGCGCAGGGCGTCAAAGCTGAGGGTGTAGTTCGCAGTGACGAAGACCGGCGAATCCGGCGTGGGCTTTCCCAGGGCGTAAAGCCCCGGCTCGACGCGGTGTTCGCCGCGCTTCACGCCCACGCGCGCCAGGAAGTGATCCCAGCGGTCGGCGGCGGTGAGGCGGGAGGTAGTGGAAAGAACCTGTGGGGTTTCAGCGAGCGCACCCGTGCTAATCATGAATCGTCTCCTTGTCGGGTTATGCCGGTTTGCGGGCAGTGATCGCGGCCGAGAAGATTTTCCCTTTCAGCCCGGCGGCCTCGATGAGTTCGCTGGCATCCCCTTTCGGCTGGACTTTGACATCGGTAAAACCGGCCTCGGTCAGGCCGGTTGTGTACTCACTCACGTCCAGCGCGCCGGCCACGCACGCGCCCCAGGCTTCCATATCCTTTTGCAGCGCCTCCGGCAAAGGCCCATTGGTCACGATGTCCGAGACGGCGACGCGTCCGCCCGGCCTGAGAGTGCGGAATACTTCGCGGAAGACCTGCGGTTTATCCGGCGAGAGATTAATGACGCAGTTCGAGATGATTACGTCCACACTGGCGGCTTCGACCGGCAAGTTTTCGAGGTATCCCTGACGGAACTCGACGTTCCGGAACCCGAGCTGGGACGCGGCGAGGCGGGCGCGTTCGAGCATCTCCGGCGTCATGTCCACTCCGATGACGCTGCCACTTTCGCCGACCTGTTTGGCGGCCAGGAAACAGTCCAGCCCGCCGCCGGAGCCGAGGTCCAGGACGGTTTCGCCGGGCCGGAGCGCGGCCACGCTGATCGGATTGCCGCAGCCCAGGCTGAAGCTGGCAACGTCGTCTGGCAGGTTGGTGAGCAGTTCTACGGGATAGAGGGCATTCTTCGAATCGCAACAACTCGAGGTGTCGCCGCAGCAGGAACTGCCGGAGCGGGCTTGCGCCGCATAATGTTCGCGGACAATTTCGTGGATGGGGGTGGGGTTTTGGGTCATTTCTTCCTCCAGTTTGAGAATCTGTCAAATAGACGAAAGTCTATATATCAGGTCAAAAAAAGAGACTACTGTGTCGTTGCGAGGGCTGGATGCTCTTTCCAGCCCGAAGCAATCTCCTTCACGGCCAGGAGATTGCTTCGTCGGGCACAGAACGCCCTCCTCGCAACGACACTCCCTTTCGCAGCGACACGATGATTTGTTTTCAAGAGACTGTCTCGACCAGTCCATTCTCGGAGGCAAAATTTGCCTGCAATTGCCCGCAGCAGACGGTGATGCGCTTCTGGTTCAGTTTGTAGAACGTCTGCTTGCCTTCCTCGCGGACCTCGACCAGGCCTGCTTCGCGCAGGATGGCGAGATGATGCGACACCGTTGGCTGGCTGACGCTAAGATGCTCGACGATCTCGTTGACCGAGAGCCACTTGCAGCAGCAGAGTTTCATGATCTTCTGCCGCGTCTCATCGGCCAGGGTTTTGGCAAAGAGGACAGGGTCGAATGTTGCCATATTGATAACCATCTATTTGATATTATATAGATAACCGTCTATTTGTCAAGTGTGAGAAAAAGTGACTTTCACCTTCAGCCCCGTTTCCTCGGCCAGACCCAACCCACCAACCCGTAGAGGATGCCGAGCAGGATCAAGGCGAATTTGAACGTCGCGCACCAGTAAGAGACCTGCGGCCAGGTCGCGCCGACCGGGCCGAGCAATGAGTTCCACAGGCCAATGTTCTCGACGGCGTCGAAGATCGCGGCCAGGAACGCGCCCCAGCCCAGCCACGTGCCGATTTTGGCGAACGCGCCCGGATGCCGTCCAGCCGCCAGCAGACAGGCCAGGGCGATGGCGAAGGCGTAGGAGGGCATGAAGAGATAATCGAAGCCCAGGCCGAAGGCGGCGAATAACTTGGCGCGCCCATCCCACGAGGTGACCAGCGCCTGCGCGTTTTCGGGCGTACGCGCCAGCTCGAACGAGACGATGCCGGAGGGGGCGGCGGGAGTCGTCAGCGGGGCAGAAAGCGGCTGGAAAATGGCGAACAGGATCAGGGTCCAGAGGAGCAGCGCAATGAAGAGGGGCTTGCGGGAGGCGTTGGGGATGAAGTCAAGAGGGTGGCACATGTTTCCTCCAAGATCAGACCCTAAAGGTCTTCGAGACCTTTAGGGTCTGTACTTTATAGGTGTTTCCTATATACCCGGTGGTTCTTGTACTCCACGCCGTTCAGGTTCTTCAGGTCGGCACGCATCTGCTTGGTGGTCTCGGCCACCTGCGTCATCTCGACATGTTCGAACTGGTGGAAGTCGAAGAAGGTCTTACCCATTTCGTAATAGAGCAAGGCGTTGCCGCCGGTGCCCTGGAACTCGGGCAGCACGCCCATGCCGTTGCCGGAGACGGTCTTGGTGCGCTTCATTTCGAGCAGGATGTCCACGATGCCGAAGGGGAACAGGCGGCCTTTGGCGCGCTGAAGCGCGGCGGATACGTCCGGGAAGGCAAACAGGAAGCCGACGATATCCTTGCCGTGCATGATGAGTTTGATGAGGCGCGGGTCGGCAACCATGAAGACATTTTGAACGGCATAGTCAATATCACCCTGGCAGAAGGGATAGTACTCCCAGTTGTGGATGAAGGTGCGGTTGTAAGTTTCGCCGATGCGCTGCGCCCACGAGATAAGTTCTTTCTTGCTTTTGAAGTGCTTGACCCACAGGTTGCCGCGCGCCATGACACGCTTGGCAACGCGCTCGATGCGTTCAGGGATTTTGAAGGCCTCCGAGGGCAGGTAGCATGAAACGAAATCAACTTCTTTCTCGAAGCCGAGTGCCTCGACCAGCTTTGGGTAGTAGTCGTAGTTGTAGTTCATCATGGTCATCATCTGATGCTGCTCGAAACCCTCGATCAGGATGCCGTAGCCATCGAAGGGAGAGAGTCCCTTCGGCCCGATGAGAGTGTCCAGTCCGCGCTCCCGCGCCCAGTCGAAGACGGCAGCGAAGAGTGCACGGGCGACCTCCAGGTCGTCAATGGCGTCGAAGAAATAAAATTGGGCTTTTTTCGTCTTGTGGTATTCATTAAACGGCTTGTTTTCCCCGGCGCAGATGCGGCCTACCACTTCGCCATCCCGCACGGCCAGGAAGAAATCGGCCCCGGAGTGCTCGAAGAAGGGATGTTTCTTGCGGT
>Ga0315293_10003578_pt1 | contig 14966 bp, 20 predicted proteins | sample YL17G13_20_MG_FD_203071 | JGI IMG/M metagenome (GOLD analysis project Ga0315293, IMG submission 203071) | Sediment microbial communities from Yellowstone Lake, YNP, Wyoming, USA - YL17G13_20 | ecosystem: Environmental > Aquatic > Freshwater > Lake > Sediment | place: USA: Wyoming | collected... | reverse complement strand
TAGATTATTTCCCTGCTAACTTTATCCTCGGCAGGACTTATTTAATGCCTGCTTTCTGCGGATATTTGTATTTTACCTATTCTAAAAATCCTGTCAACCCCCTGTCTTACTGCTGAACGCAAAGCAATCTTTGGCTGGAATCGCAGGTTTTTCCTACTGCCGGAGAAAAGGCCCGGGTTTTTGAATCTGAACCAACCAGGTCTGAAGACAAACCGGCTACCCCAACCGCGTCAATTCTCTTCCCCTGCGGAGTGTAGCATTTTGGGAACACGGTTGTCCCGCCAGTTGCCGGAGGATAGCCGGGTACTGTTGCCTGACCCATTGTCCAGTCCTGACAGGTGGTGGTAAAACTATAACTGCGCGAAATGTCTGACGATGCAGATTGGTTGGAAATAGTGGTACAATCTCTTTTGCTGCTGCTGTCAATCCTGCCCAGCCAAATGTTTGATAAATGATTCAAAAAGGTCTCTTCCAATTTTTCTTTGTTAATAGCCGATGAGTCCGACAATTTTGCGAAAAATTCATTAAAGTCCTTTCCCAAAAGCCGATGGCAGGTTTTTCCTTCAGTCAGGGTGGCGCTGGGTTTTGCTTCAACGAAAATGCCTTGCAGGTCTAATCTGTCCATTGCCAGCGTCTCATCAGTCCCCAAAAATGCTTTCCAGTTTCCTTCCAGTTGTTCTTTCTCCGCTTCTGCCTGGCATTTTTTATCCGCTCCTTCCAGACCTTCTAAGTTTCCGGCAAAGGGCGTTTCAGTTATGAAAATCTTTCTTTGGCCGGGAAAATCGCTGGGCAGAAACGGCCATTCTGCCTCAATTGATAATTTATCGCAGGAAGAGAACTGGGGCCCCGAAATCGTAAAGTTTTCATCCGAATAGTCAACCATGTTGCCGTCTTTCCACGGATACTCAAGAATGGTAATTTTATAATCCTGGCCAGGCGCATGCCAGACAAAAATTTCCCAGTCATATTTTCTATCAGCAGCCGGAATATCTTTGGCAATCCATTCAGCTGTTTCTGAATCCCCTCCCTTAGTCAGAATAATCGCCACCTTTCCGATATTTTTCGCTTTCCAGGCAATCTGATATGTTTTGCCTGATTGCCAGGTTTCTTTGCCACTAGGCGAAGTCAAACTGAGCCCTTTTTCAGCAGTAAAGCGATAAATAAGCCAAGCGGCGAATCCGGCAACGAAAATACCCACTATGATCCAAGGTAAGATTTTTTTAAATTGAATCGCCATCTTATTATTATTATAACAATTATCCAGAAAACAAGTAAGACTCTCACTTCAAATACTTAACTATGGCAATATTGTGTTCTTCCAATGTTTTACTGAAAATCGTTTTGCCGTCAGGCGTTGACAGATAATACCAAAAGTCGCTTTTCTGGGGAGATAAGGCCGCTATTATGCTTTCCAATCCAGGATTGGAAATGGGTCCTATGGGAAGGCCGCGGTATTTATAAGTGTTATAAGGAGAATCAATCTTAGTTTCCTCAATTGAAACTTTAACGGTCTTTTTCCCCGTAATATAAGATATGGTGGCGTCAACCTGTAAAGGAATTTTGTTTTCCAGCCGTTTCCATAAAACTCCGGAAACCAGTTTTTTATCCTCCAATGTCTGTACTTCTTTTTCAATTAAAGAAGCCATTGTTACTATCTCAAAAATTTTCTTTCCGCTGAGAGCGGCTTTGTTTTTGTAAGGGGCGGATTTTTCTCCAAAATTTTCCAGAAATCTCTCAACGATTCCTTTATCATCTTGGTTTAACTCAAAAAAATAGGTATCGGGGAATAAAAATCCCTCCAGGGAAGCTGTATCCGGCGAGTCCTCCAAAAAATCAAATTCTTGCTTAAGATCCCCTGCCCGAAAGTTACAGAGGACATTCCTCTGTAACTTTGAGGTTAATTCTTCTTGTATGTCTTTCAAGGTAAAGCCCTCGGGAATGGTAACTTTTATTTTCAGAGTGTCGCCCGAAGCGAATTTTTTAGCGATACGGGGAATAGTCATTGAAGGGCTTAATTCGTAAGTTCCGGCCTGAAGGTTTCCGGAAATATCCTTGGTCAAAACGTATACCCTGAAAGCCAAATCCCATTTTATCAGACCGTCTCTTTCCAGATTCAGGGCGATTTCTTTTGACCCTTCTCCTTTCTCAACTTTAAAAATCATTTTCTCTTGGCTAGTCGAAGAGGGTAAACCCTCTTCTCCACCCTTCATTATCATTCGGGTAAGAGAGTTCTTTGGCAAATAAATTTCCCAGACGAAAAAAATTCCGCCTATAATTAAGATTATTAAAATTAAAAAAATTGCCCTGTTCATTGTTCACTATTTACTGATTAAAGGTACGAAAATGAAGCCTGGGTGCTCAATCTCTTCGAACACTGTTTCGCCTTTTTTGATGAATAACCAAATCGAATTGCCAATCGGAGCAACTATCCTGCCGTTAATTTTTAATTGTTCTTTCCACACTTTAGGAAGTTTCTCAGCGCTGGCCGAAGCCAAAATCTTATCATAAGGCGCTTCTTTTTCGTAACCCTTTGAACCATCAGTATAGACAAACTCCGCAATCCCCTTTTCTACGAAGTTATATTTTGAAACATTTTTCTCGCCAAATTCTTTCAGTTCAGGAACTACTTCTACGGCAATCACTCTCCCTGTTTTACCGACTATTTCCGACAAAAGCGCTGTTGTCCAGCCGGAACCAGAACCCACATCTAAAATCTTTTCTCCTTCTTTGGGTTCCAGTAATTCCATCATAAAAGCCACAACTAATGGTTGGGAAATCGTCTGGCCAAAACCAATAAGCAGGGCTTCATTTACCTCAGCCAAGTCCTTCATATCTTCAGGCAGAAAATCTACTCTTCTAATCTTCCTGAATGCCTCAATGATTCCGGGTGTTTTTAACCATCCTTCTTTGATTAAAGAATCAATTAAATCCATTATTTTTCAGAGAGGGAGGATTTTTTGATGAGAATTTTGTAGATGTTTTCAAGGAAATCGCCGCCGGCATAACCGACAATGAAACTCAAAGCCGGCGTAAAAAATCCTTCCAGGGTAAAGCCGGCCTCTTTCATGGCCAATGCTGAAAGCAATCCCACGATTCCCGAAACAAAAGCCATGCCGAAAAAATATGGCAGATTAAAGCCGACGTTTTTGTAAGAAAACTGGTGTTTGATAAACCCCACCAATCCCCTGACCGCTCCGCCTCCAAACCCCGCAATTAAAATATAGAAATAATACATATATTATTATTCGTATCTTCTTAAGGCTTCGACCGGCCTTAAACTGGCTGCTTTTCTGGCCGGAAAGAATCCAGAAAGGCAACCGACAACAAAAGAAAAAATCAAACCGAATGAAACCAAACCGGGCGAAATAACTGCCTTAAAATAAAAAAGTGGATGAATCTGACCATACATTTCAATCGCCTTGGCAAAAATAGCCCCAAGGATCGTGCCGCCCAAGCCGCCGCTCAAACCTATGATTCCCGACTCCACCAGAAAGATTGATAAAACCGCGGAATTTCTCGCGCCAACCGCTTTCATAATGCCGATTTCCCGCGTTCTTTCCCTGACAGAAGTGAACATTGTGTTCATTATCCCGATTCCGCCCACCGCAATGGCAATGCCGGCAAAAGCCACCACTGCCAGCTGAATTATTTGCAAAATACTGCCGGCAATATCGCCCATCCTTTCGGAAGTGATAACGGAAAAATCAGCCACGTCAGTACCGGTTCTTCTTTTTCTTGTCTCCTGAAGATTTTCTTTTATGTTCTCGGCAACCTTGTCCAAACTGCTGCCGTCTTGGATTTTAACCATTGCCATCTGGGCTGTTCCCTTTTTCTCTCCCGTCAGACCGTAATACAGAACTGTGTCCAAGTATATGAAAGAGTCGTCTGTTTTGCTGCCTAGAGAATTCAGTATTCCGACTATTTTGAATTTAACTCCTTTCAAAACAATATCATTATCCACCTTGACCTCTTCCTTGAATATTCCTTTCACTACTTGCTGTCCGATGACAACTTCTTTTTTGGCAGGCGTTGGCCATCTGCCCTTGCTCAAACTCCAGCCCTGATATCTTTCTAAAATTTCTTTTCCTTCTTCCCAGGGAACGCCCCCCAAAAATATCGTTTTCCCTTCTTCTTTGTATCTTGCCACAACGCTCTGATAAGACATTGTCAGCACTTTTTCCACTCCTTCTGTCTTCTTTATGATTTCCAAATCCTCTTTTTCCAGTTTTGTACCGCCCATAAACAATGAAACGGGATTGGAAATGTCTCCCGGCATAATGAAAATCATCTCGCCTCCCAACGACCTCAGTTGTTTTGTAATGGTGGCTTTAATTCCTTCCGACAAAGAAAGCAAACTGATAATCAAGAAAACGCCGATTAAAATGCCCAAGATTGTCAGCCAACTGCGAAGAGACCTGGTTTTGAGGTTTTTGAAAGCGATTTTGGAATACTGAGTTATTTCTGCCATAGAACTTCTGCTGCTTGTTGATGATTAGTGATGATTTGTCCGTCTTTGATGTTTACTATTACTTCGCTGTAATGTGCGATATTGGGGTCATGGGTGACCACCACCATTGTCTTTTTTTCTTTCTGGTGAAATTCAGTCAGGATTTCCATTATCATTTTCCCGGTTGTTGAATCCAGGTTTCCGGTGGGCTCGTCGGCTATAACCATTTCAGGACTGTTGGCAAAAGCCCTGGCTATTGCCACCCTCTGGCGCTCGCCGCCTGAAAGTTCGGCCGGCTGATGAAGAATTCTGTCTTTCAAACCAACCTTTATCAGTAATTCTTCCGCCTTCTCTTTTCTTTCCTTCTCCGGCATACCCTGGAAAACCATCGGCAGGGTGACGTTTTCCAAGGCGCTAAGATTGGGCAGTAAATTAAACTCCTGAAAAATAAAACCAATTGTCCTGCCTCTTAATTGCGACAATTGGTCTTCTGAAAGTGTGGTGATGTCTTTGCCTTTGACAAAAACCTTGCCCTGACTGGGAATGTCCAAAAGCCCAATCATGTTCAAAAGAGTGGATTTACCCGAGCCCGAAGGCCCCATGATAGTAACAAAATCACCGGAATTAATTTCCATGCTGGCGCCTCTTAGGGCGGATAATTCCACTTTTCCCAACAGATATGTTTTCCAAACATTTTCCAGTTTAATGAGGGGCTCTGGCATATTCTAAATTTATTTTAAAATTACTTTTTCGCCTTGGTTTAATCCGGAAATAACTTCTGTCTCGCCCTGATTTCCCTGCAGACCGATTTGTATTTCTCTATCTTCGGTTTTGCCGTTTTTGGAGACCTGAACAAATGTTTTTCCGTCTTTCTTTTGGATAGCATCGGTAGGTAAGAGCAAAACATTTTCTTTTGAAGCGGTTTTAATAACCAGGTCAGCGGTCATCCCGGGTTTCAGGCCTTCGGGTATCTCATCAAAATCAACCGTGGCTTCGTAATAAACCACTTCGTTAATCAGTTTTTGGCCAGGGTCAATGGTTCTGACTTTTCCTTTGAAAATTTTGTCGGGAAAAGCGACCAGAGAAATGTCAACTGGGTTGCCGATTTTCATTTTCACCACGTCTTCTTCGTAAATATCCACTTCAATCTCAAAAGGAACGGCGGGCAATAAAGTGATAATGGCCGCGCCCAACGCCGGCTGGACGGTCTCGCCCGCTCTTTTATCTACTTTCGTTATTTGGCCGTCAATCGGGCTTTTCAGCCGAGTGTCGCTGATTTGGCTCTCCAATAACTGCACCTGGGCTTCAGCTTGCTTTACCTGCGCCTGATATAAATCAACGTCTTCTTTTCTTGGCGAAGCGGTTAATAACGTCAAACTATCTTTGGCGACCTGAAGTTTGCCCTCATATGACTCAATTGACGATTTAGCCGAAGTTATTGCTTGCTGACTATTGGTAATGCTGGTCAATGCGGTATTGATGTTTGTTCTTTGTGTATCCAAAGAAGTTTTATTAGTTGAAGAAACCGTGTTGCGATAATTGTCCGTTTCACAGTTCTCTCTAACAATCTTTAAGGCGTTGGCGGCATTTCCCAACTCTGCCTTTACACCAACAAACCCTGTATCAATGTCTTCATTCTTTGAATTGTTTTTAGCGCTATCAAGATATGACTTTGCCTGAGACACCGCTTTTCCGAGCGTCTCTCTGCTTTCTTTTACTTTCAAGCTTTCCTGGTCATTACCCGTAAAGTAGGCTCTTTGAATGGGGTCTACCACATTGTAAGCGTTGTAAATTTTGAGGTAAGCGTCGTCTAACGTATTCAAGCCGTCCTGATAAGAATCTTGTAAATCCTGTTTGGCGACATTTAAATCAATTTCGCTGTTTTGAACTTTTGTCTGGGCTTGTTGAATTTCTTCTTTGCTTGCTCCGGCCAACAATTTATCCAGTTTTGCCTGATACAATTCCAGATTTCCCCTTGCATCTTTTAACTGAAAGTACATTTGACTGCTGTCCAGTTCCGCCAGAACGGCACCTGCTTTGACTTCGTCGCCGACTTTTACGTAAATCTTCTGGATTTTTCCGGCAATTTTGAAAGCAAGGTTAAAATTCTCGCCTTTCTTGACCTGGCCGGTTTCAGAAACCTCCTGGGAAATATTCCCCTTTTTAACTTCAACCAGAGTAAATTCCGGCTTTGTTTTCCTAAAAAAGCCAAGGTAAATAACCGCTAAAATAGCTAAAATAATAATTGGAACAATAAAGATTTTTTTCATATGTTTTATTATAGCATATTTAGAGAATAGAAAAACCCGCTGAAGGCGGGTTTTTCATTGTGGCGGGGACGCCAGGACTCGAACCTGGAACAGAAATTTTGGAGATTCCTATGATAGCCATTTCACCACGTCCCCATTCTTTACCCAAGCGTAGCGCAGGGTGGAAAAGAGATTTATCTCTTTGACTACCCGAGCGAAGCGAAGGGTGGAAAAGAACCGAAGGTTCTTTGACTAATCTAAAAACTAATGACTATATATTGCGTCTTGCGCAAAAGGCATAATAAAAGAAATAACGGTCAAGGTCTTTGAGCGAGCTTTTGTATTCTTTTCCGCCCGTAATGGCATCACAAAATACTTCCCGCACTCTGGCAATTTCCCGCAAACGACCCTTCCACCGAGAATCCATCAGTGTTAAATCGAAAAGTTCCAATGCTCGTTCAACTGCGCCCCAAAAAATATTCTTATCTTTCCCTTGCCATTTATGAGACCGACTAACCTCGCTGCCGATATTTGCCAATTGCTCTGCCAAGGAAAGTTCAGACCATCTGCTTGTGGCAAGTTCTTTATGTAAAAATTTTTTCATAATGAAACTAATTTTTCTATAATCTTTCTGATTTTTTCTTGAGTTTCGGGATTATCAACTCCCCGCGAACGATTACCAAACGATGGCTTCAGATTAATTACCGAGTCAAATTCTATCCAATCATCATCTGTCTTTTCAGGGTAAATATTAACACCCCAGACATGCTCCCGTTTTGACCCTTCTCGTTCTATTAACAAAACTTCTTCATCGGCATGAAGTTCGCCTCCTACGGCCATTATCCCCTGCTCAACATCAACAACCGCCTTTATCAAATCACCAAATTGCTCTCTTGCCACGTCAACGAGTTCCTTTTTATTTATTGAGCCCTTAACAATTTTTATCTCCATATTACTTCTTCGTCTCCTTGTGCACCGTGTGCTTTCGGCACCACTTGTCCTTCGCTTCGGCTCAGGATCTATTGGTGTTTATTTCTTGGTTTCTTTGTGTAGTGTATGTTTGCGACACCAACGACAGAATTTCTTCAATTCCAACTTCTTCTCACCTGTCCCTGTCTTGTCGCCTTTTGACTTGTGAGCGTAATAATTTATCCTCTTGCACTCCTTGCATTGAAGTTTTACGAATGGTTTTCTTTTTGCCATAATTTTAAAGCCGAAGATGGGAATTGAACCCATGACCTCTTTCTTACCAAGAAAGCGTTCTACCACTGAACTACTTCGGCAATACACGGTGGCGATGAAGTTTACCCCTTTCAGGGTTTGCCTTCATCTTCACCTTCGCTTTTACTTCGTAAAAAACTCAGTGGGTGGTGAGGGACTTGCACCCCCGAAGGCCAGTGGCCGTCAGATTTACAGTCTGATGCGTTAGCTGCTCCGCCAACCACCCAGTGGGACAATATCCAATGTATTATTGTACATTATTTATTCTTATTTTTCAATTGTTTTGCCACGTTTCTTTCTCCACTCCTCAATTTTTTTATGGTGGCCGGACAATAAAACTTTCGGAGTTTTCCAGGAAACGCCCTTTTTAGGAAGGAAAATTTCTGGCCTGGTATATTGAGGATATTCAATAAAGCCCTTTTCTTTCGTGATTCTTTCTTCCAGTAACCGGGTTTTGGCAATTACTCCCGGCACTAATCTCGCGATGGTTTCAATTGTCACCATTGCCGGCAATTCACCTCCCATTAAATCGTAATCCCCTATTGATAATTCCATATCTGCGATATGTTTTGCCACTCTTTCATCCACGCCTTCGTAGCGACCGCAAACCAAAATAATTTTGTTTAATTTTGAGAGCTGATAAGCGATTTTTTGGTTAAATTTTTTTCCTCTTGGCGTAAATAAAATCACTTTTGTTTTTCCTTTATCTCTTTTGTTGCTTTTTATATCCTTTACCGCCTTGTGAATCGGCTCAACTTTCAGCACCATTCCCAATCCCCCGCCATAAGGCCTGTCATCAACGGTTTTATGCCGGTCTTTTGTCCATTTCCTCAAGTTATGAACCAGAATTTTAATCAGCCTTTTTTTCTGGGCCCTGGCGATTAAACTCTCTTTTAAAAAAGAGTTAAAAATCTCGGGAAATATTGTAATAACGTCAAAAGTTATCATAGGCGATGAAATGAAAACCGCGCCATTTTTGATAATAGCACGGTTCTCGCTTTTCTGTAAAACTTTTAGAGTTCCGTTTTACAGTTTCAGGTCTTCCAGGTCTTCAGCTGGAGCTCTCCTTGCTCGATCAGGCCTTCCGCCTTCCGGTTCTTCGATCTTCAAATTCACTCTGGCGTGATTTTTCAGACCGACAATACGAACCAAACTTCTGATGGATTTGGCGGTAGAACCTTCCTTGCCGATAATCTGACCCATGTCTTCAGGGTGTACTTTCAAAGAAAGCAGAACCCCCATTTCATCAACCTTGCGGTCAACTTTGACATCTTCAGGATGATCAACCAAGGCCTTAATAAGATACTCAAGGAATTCCTTGTCAGCAGTGTCTTTTGCCATAAATATCTTGTTGCCTTATTTATTTCTTTTCAGTAGCTCGACCGGTGATTCTCTACTACAGATTTTTGGGAGAATCTGAATCCCGCTCAACGGGATAATAGCTACTGTTAACATTGTATTCTTTTTAAAAATTTTGTCAAGACTTTAGGGTATTCTCTTTGGCACTATCCATACCACTATAAAAAAGAAAGGAGGCAAACGCTAATATTTTTGTGCGTCTGCCTCTTATGAGTTCGGGGCTTATTCCTTAAAATCAAAAAGGTTTGCCCCCATTTTAAAAGCGGTTTGCCTCGAGGTTATAGAATCCAGTCCCAGATCTTGCTCCAATTTTGGAGCATAGACCTTTACATATGCTATGCCAACTGAGGTTCTGGCGTAAGCTTCAGCCTGAGGCCAACCTCTGGCATAGGCAGAAAAAATCCTGAAAGATTTTTCCCACATCTCAGCTTCCGCCGAAACATGGGAAAGCTCGGCCTTGCTTTTAGCCAACTCCGTCCTCGTAGAGACGAGAATAACCGCGAGATATACAATCGCGATTGCCATCATCCCGACGATAATAACTATCTTCTTCATCTCGCTCCCTCCTTTTAGGGTTTAGTTAGATATATCCATACGGCAAATATGCCGCTGGCGATACCTATGATACCCCAAATGAATTGACCCACATTCAATGGCCTTAACGCAGTTACCACTGCGTAGGCACTCCCAATAATTAAACCGATACTCAAAACCAACAAAATTATTTTTAATGTCTCCCTTTTCATTTTATCCTCCCCAGGCCTTATAGGTCTGTTACTAACCTTTTAATTTTTAAAAAGAACTACTCCCTATTCTGAATCCACTTTTTACAAAATGGACTCGGAATAGGGGGCAGGGTATAAAAATATATTTTTTATGTTCCTGCCCTATTATTGCGAGTGAGCTATATAACCTTATTCATCAGGCGTCGCCTTGCTGCACTCACCGATAGCAAGACCAGAAAGAACTGTTATTGTTATCTGCTGATTAAGTACCAGCAGATGATTTGACCCTTGTAACGAATCACCGGGTCAGAGGGGGTTGGTCGAACCAATTCAAGCTCCTTTGCGGAAAAACCGAAGGCTTTCGCTATAGGAACAAGAATGGCTTTTACCACTTCCCTGACAACGTCAGGAATTTCAGCCCCTTCTCTCTGAATCTCAGAGAGTCTTTTGTCAATCTCAGCTCTCTGAGTCGCAAGAGCTTTTTGTTGCTCTTCCAACTCTTGCTTCTTTATCTCCAAGACTGTTAATTGATCGTAAACGGCCTTGGAAATAATCTTCTTCGTTTCCGGGTGTTTATAAATTCGCTTCATCACTACTCACCTCCTTTCGTTCGTGACTTGGAATAGTCCCAGAAGCTTTTGGCAGCTTTCTGGAAGCAAACTTTCAGGTATGGCCACAAAAACGCCGTCCTGAAAAGCAAATTTTGCTCTGAGAATCGCTTTTGGATTCTTGAATCTTACCCAAAAGTATTCCCCCATCTCCTCTTTTAGAAGTTTGGGCATGGCATATTGCCAGCCTTTCGTTCGAGAGAAATAACGACTCTCCACCTCAGGCATGCTATCCGGGACATCAAGCAAAGAAAGGTCTCTAAGTTCGTTAGAATCAGAGCAGAATAAAGAAACCATTCCCTCTATACCGTGCCATTTCTTTAAAAATGACAACAATTCGATCAATTGCTGTTCATCCTCCGAAGAAATAGCCGAGAAGCAAGCTTTTCGCCAGCCGCCTTCAAAATATTTTTTAGCGGCTTCCGCGCACGCCGACAAGAAATCAAAAAGATTTATATCTCGGGAAAAATCCTGAAGCAGTCCCTCAATATACTTTTTCCAATCCTCCTCATTATACGCATCCAAAAAAGCTTGCCAACCCTCGCAATCCCGGTTAAAATTGGTGTCCTCAGGATGCCAATCTCGCGGCGACCAATGACGCCAATTTTGTGAATGGCCGTTTTTCTCCAGCCACTGGTAAAAATCTTTCTGCCTTGGGCGCATATCTCCATCACCTCCTTTTCCTTATTTGATTTTTTCTGTCCAAAGGACAGTGCGGCAATTACCTATATACGATTAGTAAAATTCTGCATATTTCTTGCTCTCTGATTCATACTAATTTATGATAATCATTTGAATTTTCACTTCTTTTACTAGATAACCACCACGCTGCCCTCTGGGATTTTTAAAAAGAACTACTCTCCTTCTCTGAGGTTTCGTAAATATGAATTATCAAGCCACGAAATCTCGGAGAAAGAGGAGAGGCCGTCGCGAATGAAACGACAGATCTCTCCAGTGATTTTATTCGAAGAATTTGGGAAATTGCCTCTTTGTGAATTCGAGGCCTTCTGTTTCTATTAGCTTAAATTGCGCTTCGGGAGACAATTTCTTTTCTTCCGCCATAACCCTGCTATATGCTTCACTAAGTGCGAAGATAGCAAAGGTTTTGGCTTTTGGAATTTCTTTCCTGTGATAAACGTAGAGGTTTCTGAATGCTTCTTTGAAAACCTCTCTTTCAGTTGCCAATTTTTTCGCTTCTTCCCGAGCGTTTACCGCCTGGGAAGCAAAATAAAAATTGATGCCAACTGATACCACCAACACTAATATCAAAATAGTCAAAATCTTTTTCATTTCTTCTCTCCTTGCTCCCTGCCTGCCTTTCGGTCAGGGCTTATGGGAATTATTTTTATCGCTTTAGGCGATTATATCTCAAAGAGCTATTCTCCTTCTCTGAGGTTTCGTAGTTCTGGATTACCAGTCACGAAATCTCGGAGAAAGAGGGCAGGCGGCAAGCAAAAAATGTATTTTTGCACGCCTGCCCTTTAAGATACGGAAATTCTTACCAGTCTGGGTTTGCGATCCTGCGAAAGATTTCTCTGTCGGAAAAATGCTCGCCGGTCGTACCGGGAATAAACACCGGCGCCGGACCATGAGGGCAGAGTTCCAAGGATAGAGTAGTGATCTTGGCCAAATCTTCCTTATCCGTAACATCATGGATGCGTAGCCAAATCTCGCCACCCGCAGTGTAAATGACGGCGGTGCCGTTTTTTACGCTGCAACGGCCACACCATTCTGGCCTTGCCTTAAGAGTATAGGCATTATTCTGAGACCGAGGGGGTTTCCCAGGTGTAAACATCTTGAGGCCGTCAACTCTGACGAACCCGCTGGCGAGCAACCTTTGCCGTTGTTCCTGTGTTGTTGGAAATTTTTCCATTCAAATCACCATCCTTTCATTATTGATTTTTACTTAATGAACTATTTTTTCCCAAATCTCTCAAATCTACCCTTCGTCGCTTCGCTCCTCAGGGCAAGCCCCTGGTAGCAGAACGATAAACTTGAGAGATTGGGGAACGGATAAGAGATAAAATATAATTATGATTTCTCGTTCCCCTTAAAGGTTCAGTTCTTTTTGTTATTTCGCCGTCGAATACAGTTCGACGACACCCTGATTTCGATTTCCCAATTTCCTCTTTTGGATGTTGCGACGATAATTACGATATCATCGAAATCAACACCGTCAAAGAATCTAAGAAATCTTTTCTCTTGCCGCTCTCGCTGCCGCAAGGCAGCGGAGGCACGCGAACAATTTCTTTCCCCTTTCATCTATAATCACCTCCTCCTCAGCGATAGCACTCTCTGGCTAAGGCGAAGGTGAAAAGATAATTATTCTGTTTTTAAGTGCTTCCCATTTTTCAACCCATAAAGCTTTGTGAGCTGAAGTATGGGAGGAAGCAAGTGTAAACGATGATTTTGCTTCCTCTTTTTTTGAATTCCTTTTGTGGGAGGCCGAAGACAGTAATTTATTCAGTAATTCCAGCCTTCACCACTTTGGCAAGAGCGTACAAATCGCCGTTATCATCTTGCCATATTTCGACGACTTCAGATCCCTTTAAAGTAGCGACTTTGAGGCCAACTACTTTAAGAATTCCTGCCCTTGCGCGATTTGCCGCTATCGAACGCTGAAGCGAAGAATTTGTCATCTTCGGAGCTTTTCCAACTCCGAAGACGATGTCTCCATCAACCCAACCAGGAGATTTCGTCACCCAATCGGGTTTCACCTGCGCTATCGCGGTAATCGCGGTAGCCACCATCACTATCAATACTATCAATAACCCTTTCTTCATCTTCCCTACCTCCTTATTTTATTTTTTTGTACTTTTCCTCTTTCTCCAACCATTAGGTGGAGTCGCGAATTGGCTTTTAGCTGATTTCCGCGATTACCCCATTTTTCAGACCATAATTTCTTATGAGCTGAAGTATGGGAGGAAGCAAGTATAAATGATGATTTTGCTTCCCCTTTGATCGTTAGCGTTATCTGATAAACAAAACATAAAACATTAATCCCGCAACCGCCAACGAACTTATTATTTCTATCCAATATGTCACTTTCTTCTTCATTTCTCTCTCCCTCCTTCCTTATTTTTTTGTTAATTTTTTCTGATTCAGATAGGGATGGAGTAGAATGATTACACTCCTCCATCCCTATTAAAACCAGATTCTTTAAGCACCCGAGCGAAGCGAAGGGTGAAGATGAACGAATGTTCATCGACCACAGGCGGCTCTCAAGAGAGAGCCGCCTGCGGTGTCATATTATTAAAATTATTGCTCCCTCCTAATGCCTATATTATATCACCTACTTCAAAATTGTCAAGCCCCACTGCCAATTTTGGCGTGGGGCTGATTTGAGCATCTATTAATCTGTTTTACACTATTCAGCTGTTTTTTCGTTTACAGGTTCTGTTTTAGGTTTTTCTTCCGCAACTTCTGAAGGTTTTTCTTCTTTTTTCTCTTCTGTCGTCTTCTGTTCGGCTGGTTTTTCCTTTTCTTCTTTCGGAGTTTCTTCTTTTGGTTTTTCTTCCTTGTCCGCCAAAGCTTCAGCGGGGGCGGGGGTTGGTTTTTCTTCTTTAACTCCCTCTGCTTTCGCCTCAGTCGGCGCTTCGGCTGCAGGAACTTCTTCTTTTTTTGTTTTCTTTATATAAATCGGGTTTTTCTTGCCTTCAATAATTTTTTCCGAAACCAGTAAGTTATGAACTGTATCAGAGGACTTGGCGCCGACGGAGAGCCAGTATTTAATTCGTTCCGCTTTCAAAACTTTTTCTTTTGTTTTGGGATTGTAAAAACCGACCTCTTCTGCAAAACGACCGGCTCTTGGCGGTTTTCTTTTATCCGTCACTACTATCTTGAATGACGGCTGATTTTTTTTACCTACGCGAAATAATCTTATTACTAACATAATGTTTACCAATTTTTTGTTTCCAAGCCATGTCGGGCGGCTTGTTCTTCTGCTTCTTGCTTTGAAGAACCTTCGCCCTGCGCCACCAATTCCTTGCCGAGAAAAACTCCGATGACAAAGTTTTTGGCGTGGTCAGGCCCCCATTCTTTCAAAACCTTGTATGTCGGAGTAATTCCTGCTCTTTCCTGGGCTTGCTCCTGAAAACGGGATTTGGAATCTCGGAAAAGTCCCTTTTCAAGAATTTCCGGCAATTTTGCGATTAAATGTTTTTTAATAAAATCTTGGCAGATTTTGTATCCCCGGTCAAGGTACAGGGCCCCGATTAACGATTCAAATGTGTTGGCCATAATATATTGGCGTGCTTTGCCCATTTCTTTGGTCTCTCCGCGGGAAAGCAGCAAGAAATCGTTAAAACCCAGTTCTTTGGCGATTTCCGCTAACTGTCTGGCGTTAACTAAAGCGGCC
>Ga0315293_10003576_pt1 | contig 14972 bp, 16 predicted proteins | sample YL17G13_20_MG_FD_203071 | JGI IMG/M metagenome (GOLD analysis project Ga0315293, IMG submission 203071) | Sediment microbial communities from Yellowstone Lake, YNP, Wyoming, USA - YL17G13_20 | ecosystem: Environmental > Aquatic > Freshwater > Lake > Sediment | place: USA: Wyoming | collected... | reverse complement strand
ATGGGATGAAGCCGAAGGAGGTGATTGATGAAATCTCCAAGAGCGGCCTGAGGGGACGGGGCGGGGCGGGATTTCAAACGGGGCAGAAGTGGAACTTCGTCTCCAAAGCCCCGGGCTCTCCGAAATACATCATAGCAAATCTAGACGAGGGCGATCCGGGCGTGTTCGCGAACCGCACGCTCGCCGAGGCGGATCCGCACGCGATAATCGAGGGCATGCTGATCGCTTCATACGCATTAGGAGCCGAGCAGGGTTACGTTTACATCAGGTCCGAGTACCCCCTCGCGATTCAGACTCTCAAGAAGGCGCTGCAGCAGGCGAAATCAATGGATCTTCTGGGAGACAACATCCTGAAATCCGGCATGAAGTTCGACATTGGAGTGAGGCTGGGGGCCGGGGCGTTCATAGCGGGAGAGGAGACCGCCATACTCGCGTCGGTGGAGGGGAGCAGGGCCATGCCCCGCCCCCGTCCGCCCTATCCCGCCGTATCGGGTCTGTGGGCGAAGCCGACCCTCATCCAGAACGTGGAGACGTTCGCGAACGTCCCGCTGATTGTTACGAACGGGGGATCATGGTTCGCCAAGATCGGATCCCCAACCTGCACTGGGACGAAGTGCTTCTCTCTGACCGGAAGGGTGAGCAATCCGGGCCTCATCGAGGTTCCCATGGGGACGACGCTGAGGGAAGTGGTCTTCGACATCGGAGGAGGAGTGCCCGACGGAAGGTCCTTCAAGGCGGTACTCGTAGGCGGACCCTCCGGCGGATGCCTGCCGGAGTCGATGCTCGACCTTCCGATAGACTACGAGTCCCTGACAAAGGCGGGGGCGATCATGGGCTCCGGGGGGATAGTGGTCATCGACGACCAGTCATGCATGGTGAACACCGCCAACTTCTTCGTCGACTTCTGCGTGGACGAGTCCTGCGGAAGGTGCAGTCCCTGCAGGGTCGGCCTATTCAAGCTCAAGAGGATATTCGAGAGGATAATGAATGGGGAGGGCGAGGAGGGGGACATGGCGATGCTGAAAGAGACGGGGGAGTACATCAGGGAGGCCAGCCTCTGCGGTCTCGGCCAGACAGCGCCGAACCCCGTTCTCACCACCCTGCGGTACTTCAAGGACGAGTATCTGGCTCATATCGTAGACAAAAAGTGTCCGGCCGGGAAATGCCCGATAGACACACCTGAAGCAAGGGGTGAAACGGGATGACCGTCAGGCTGAAAATCGATGGCAAGGATGTTGAGGTGATGGAAGGCACCGCCATCCTGAAGGCCGCCCAAGATAACGGGATCAAGATTCCCAGACTGTGCTCCCTCGAGGGTCTGACGAGCTACGGCGGGTGCCGCCTGTGCCTGGTCGAGATCAAGGGATCCCCCAAGCTCTTCGTCTCGTGCTCCACCCCAGTAGGCAACGGCATTGAGGTGACGACCGACTCCGCCAGACTGAGGGAATATCGGAGGATGGCAATTCAGCTTCTTCTTTCCGAGAGGACACACATCTGCTCCGTGTGCGTCGCCAACAACTCCTGCGAGCTCCAGAATCTGGCCAACGAGTTCGGAGTGGACCACGTCAGATTCGAGCGGGAATGGCCCAAACTCAGGATCGACTCGACTCACTCATTCCTCGTGATCGACAGGAACAGATGCATACTCTGCACCCGATGCATAAGGGTGTGCGACGAGATCGAGGGCGTCCACACGCTCGACCTGATGCTGAGGGGAAACAACTCCCAGGTCATAATAGACCTGAACGATGATTGGGGCATATCCTCCACATGCACTTCCTGTAGGAAGTGCGCGAAGGTCTGCCCTGTCGGGGCGATCTACGTTGAAGGGGAGGCCCTCTCGGTCACGAAGGACAGGGTGATCGCGGACTTCATCCTCGAGAGGAGGCGGGGCAAGAATGAAAGAGAAGGATAGGCCCCATATTGCCACGATCTGGCTGAGCGGGTGCTCCGGGTGCCACATGTCATTCCTCGATCAGGACGAGTTCCTCATCGAGCTGGGGGGGAAGGTGCGGGTGGTCTACAGCCCGCTCGTTGACGTCAAGGAGTTCCCGAGGGATGTGGACGTCACCCTCGTAGAGGGGGCGGTGGGAAACGAGGAGCAATTGAGCCTCCTCAGGAAGGCGAGGGAAAGGACGATCACCTTGATCTCCTTGGGAGACTGCGCCGTGACCGGGAACGTGACCGCCCTTAGAAATGCCTGGGAGGATGGGGATCAGGCGGTTCTCAAGCGGGCCTATATCGAGACGGCAGACGTCTCGCCCCAGATTCCGACGGAGGTCCCGAGGCTGCTCAAGAGGGCTCATCCCCTCCACGAGATCGTCAATGTCGATTACTTCATCCCCGGATGCCCTCCGCCCGCCCACCTCATAAGGTACGTGATGACCGAGCTGCTGGAGGGAAGGAGGCCGGACATGAACGGTAGGTCCAAGTACGGATAGGGAGGTTCGGAACAATGGCAGACAGAATCGTAATACACCCGGTCACCAGGATCGAGGGGCACGCCAAGGTGACCATTCTCCTGAACGAGGACGATTCCGTCAGGGACGCGAGATTCGAGGTGACGAGCTTCAGAGGATTCGAGAAGTTCTGCGAAGGCCGACCCTACTACGAGATGCCGAGCATCACCTCGAGGGCGTGCGGCATCTGCCCGGTCAGCCATCTCATCGCCTCGGCGAAGGCGTGCGACGATCTCGCCTCGGTCATCATTCCGAGGACAGCGGTGCTGCTCCGCCGCCTGATGCACATGGGGCAGCTCATCCAGTCTCACGCCCTGAACTTCTTTTACCTCTCCTCGCCGGACCTTCTGCTCGGAACGGACGCCGATCCGGCCAAGAGGAACATCTTCTATCTGATGGAAAGCCACCCAGATGTCGCGAGGAAAGGAATAAGGCTTAGGAAGTTCGGGCAGGAACTCATCGAGCAGGTGTCGGGGAAGAGGATCCACTCGAGCGATTGGATCGTGCCCGGAGGCGTCAAGTGGCCCCTGTCGAGGGAGAAAGCCGACTACCTGCTCCTGAATCTGCCCGAGGCTCAGGACATAGCCGTCGAGACGCTCTCCATGTTCAAGAGCATTTATGACAACCTTGACGAGGGAACACGGAATCTCGGGGACATTCCCTCCTACTATCTGGGTCTGGTGAATTCCGACAACGGGCTTGAGCACTATGACGGGAAGATAAGGATCATCGATGCCAAGGGGAAGGTGGTCGCTGACCAGCTCGACCCCGCGAAGTACTTCGAGTACATCGGAGAGGCCGTGGAACCGTGGTCTTACATGAAGTTCCCGTACTACAAACCGCTCGGGTATCCTGAGGGAACGTACAGAGTGGGGCCCCTCGCAAGGCTCAACGTGTGTTCGAAGTGCGGAACGCCACTGGCGGACGAAGAGCTGAAGGAGTTTAGGAAGCTAGGAAAGGATGGAGTGGTCCAGAGCACGTTCCTTTATCACTACGCCCGCCTGGTGGAGATCCTCTACTGCATCGAGCGCGCGAGGGAACTTCTCGAAGACGATGACATATGCTCAGATCGTGTCTGGGCCAAGGCCTCCCTCAACAGCGAGGAGGGGGTCGGAGTGGCCGAAGCCCCGAGGGGGACGCTGATCCACCACTACAAGGTCGACGAACAGGGCATGACGACCTGGGTCAACATGATAATAGCGACCGAGCACTGCAACACCGCGTACAACAGAGCCCTCACTCAGGTTGCAAAGAAGTATCTCGACGGGAGAAGCCTCAGCGAAGGGCTGCTCAACAAGGTCGAAATGGTCATCCGCGCTTTCGATCCGTGCTTGAGCTGCTCATCCCACGCGTTCGGAAGCGCCGGCTTGGATGTTCGGATCTTCGGCCCCGATGGCAATCTGTTAGATGAGGCGATCAGGTGAACGCTCCGGCTGTCGAACGACGAGACTGACAAAACGAGCAACTAGATATAACAGCACCTCACCTCTGAACAATCCGAGGCGCAGAGATTGACAAGAGTGAAGATCGGTTCGAGTTCAAAGATACCTCCGGGAACGGTCACCGAGACCAATGTCCAGAGTAAGATATTCGCGGTCGCCAATGTCTCGGGAGAGTTCTACGCCATCGATGGCGTATGCGGCCACCAGAACGGTCGCCTTGGAGACGGAAAGCTGAAGGATTACGTGGTGAAGTGCCCGAGGCACGGCTCGGAGTTCGACGTTCGGACGGGGAAGAACCTGAAGGGGCCGTGGATCCCGTTCGGCAAAGCGAAGGATCTCAAGGCGTACAAGGTGAGTAAGGAAGGGGAAGACCTCTACGTAGAAATTTGAGTTCTCCGATATCTCTACCATACCACCGATGTGATAGAACGAGAGAAACTCAGATCATACTAAGGAACGAGCAGGAGTGGTCTACCAGCGACGAATGCTATTGCAAGGGCAAGGCTTTCCTAGGCGATGCTCTGAAAGACAGAGCGGACCTGGCCGGACTTCTCGCCAGGGAGAGGAACGGGGACGGTCTGGCCGACAAGATGGACTCATTGAACGGCTTCTTTTCGACGATCCTAGATCTGGATGACTCGGTATTCTTAGCCGTCGACAGGGTGAGGAGTATTCCCTTGTTCTATTCGATCGCGGACCGCAAGATGCTCGTGAGCGACGACGATTCTGACCCTTAACGAGATCGGAGGCGGGAATGCGTCCCAATTGCCTGCATCTTTCGCTGGATTGGTTCTGCCTTCATTTTGTTCTTGTAGTTCGATCGATTCACTCCTGCATCTTTTCTGTTTCTCTCGGGATTGTTCCTAGTCTGTATCGGACATGAGGTCAAGCATACACCAATTGAGCACGACGAAGACTCGAATCAGGATTTCGAACCTCTTCTGTAGCACTTGGAAGGGAGAAAATGGCATTGAGCGAGTGTGTACTGTTCGCATTGGGATACCTTCTCTTGCGAGCAGGCCTCTTCCAATCCTCTACTAGTCTTGGTTCGGGAATATTCATATTACTAGCGCTACTTCTCCTTTTTTCATTAGCATTGACAGTTGCTTGTGGCTACGCGATTGGTTTTGAAATCGAAGATGACGTCCTGTTTGTCACGGAGCCATGTACATTCGTCAAAGTCTTCATAATATCATATTCCTATCAAGCAAATATCCTTGACCGTCCCAGGGCTTGTCGAGTATGATTTCAGTAGTTTGCGTGGCAAATGATAGAGCAAAGCTGGAGAGATGCCTACTTCCAGGTCTCGAGAACCAGAGTGTTGAATTCGAACTGATTATTATCGACAACTCGGCGAATATGTACGAATCGGCAGCGAAAGCGCTGAATTTTGGTGGGATGAACGCTAAAGGGAAATACATAGTCTTCGTGCATCAGGATGTCTGCATTCCTTCGACCACATGGCTGGAGGAGGTGGAGGCAATATTGGATGAAATACAAAAGCTGGGTATTGCTGGGGTCGCAGGCCGGAAAGACAGAAATGACACGGTGACAAACATAACGCACGGAGAGGTACATCCTAGACCTGCTGGTTTGAAAGTGGACTCTGTTACCGCCGTTCAGACGGTCGACGAGTGTCTATTCATAATACCTCGTTGCGTTCTTGATGAACTTCCCTTTGACGAGAAGGTATGTAATGACTGGCACTTCTATGCAGTTGATTACTCACTTAGTGTTGCCAGGAAGGGTCTAGGTGTGTACGTTTTGCCAACTGTGGTACATCATATGTCAGATTTCACGTCTCTCTCAACTGGCATTGGCGGGTACTATAGTACATTGAAGAGAATCCTTAGAAAGCATCGCAACAATATTGGATATGTCTATACCACAACAGGGGTCTGGAATACCCACCGATCAGTAATGTTCCAAAGGACAATCTCACTAGTCATAAGTCAGTTGAGAAGGATGACATGATATTGGAGACCTAGTTCATCGTGTGTCGAACCAATGGACAACCATTGTGATTTCTGGAGACTTTGAATAAGATGATGAGGCAGGGTTGACCATTGTGCAATCCTCAGTTCCATACTCCAGTCTGTTCTGACGATTCTGATGGCAGATTGGGAGAGAAGAAGGAAAAGAAAAGGGGAAAGGTTTCTATGCGCTAGTTATTTGGGATATGTTCGTGTCAGAAAGAGTCATTGTCATGGTCTGAGCCATGTATGATGTCTGGATCTTCATTGCAATCCCGCTTCTGATCCAAATATCGATCGTCATCGGGGTCACGGACGATGTATCCGTTACTGTGTAGTGGTCCGCACTCCTCGATCCCCATTTGGTCGAGAGTGTTTCTGTCCCAACCTTGGTCACGTCATAGTTAGATGGCAGGTTGCTGAGGTCATAGGTCCATCCCATTGTCTGATTCCTGGGGATTGTCGATTCTGAGTAATAGGGAGGATTGCTTCCATATGCGAGACTGAGGTTCATCGTTATCGTGGTCTCTGTTATGCTTTTCACCGTCATCCGCGTTGTCATCTGCGTCTCCCCCAAGCCTGTGGTGTATTCCAAGAAGTCACCTGCTTTGGGAATCCAAGTTCCACCACCGCCGCCCAGGCATCCTGCCAACAGCACGGCAGCCAGAATGACAGCTCCGACAATCGAGAATAATTTGCCTGTTTTGATGCTATTAACCCCCCTAAAGTCGACTATTGTTCTCTGGAATATATCAGCTTTGATGCAGACACTACGTCCACTATTGAAATCAGAAAAAGAACATCTGGATATGCTCGGGTCCAAATCCCGACGCTCGCGTTCTGTGTTCGGAGTAATAGAAGACATCGTCAAAGTGTCCCAACGGTTGTTAAGGGTTGACTCAATTCAGGATCTGCTCGATCAAATCCGCGACCTCATCGACCCAGGGTCTAGTCTGACTCTCTTTTATTTGGACGGTGTGACAGCTAGCCTTGTCGAACGACTCTGCAAGGACTCCGACAATATCATCCATGGTTCCGGTCTTCAATCCTGTTAGACTGGCAAGCATGTTGTGACATCCTTGATCCTCAAACCATTGCATAGAGGCAGCTAGCTCTGCCACCTTCTCAGGTCTGGATTCGATCACACGAGTCTCATGTTGACCCCTATCAAGAAGAAAAACATGAGTGACAACCCCAGTCTCTCTCGCTCTGGACTGTGGAAACAGTCTATCGAATGGGAAAGAGTGTTCGAAATAGAATCGAGACATCAGATTAGACTTCACAAACCTGGAGACGAAATTCTTGCCTTCCATGGATGCGCCTAAGCGATAGAAGGACATTATCCTCTCACCTGCCCTGCGATCCTTCTTCGTAGAGTACAATCTTTCAGCCAAATCGGGAAAAATCCTCAGGTGATGATCCTGCAAGTTTATCCCTTTCGTATACAACGTACACTTTCCATCGCGATTGATGAGAATGTTTCCATTAGCCATATACGCGGCCCCGCGGCGCATGAACTCCAGAAGAATAGAAGTCTTCCCAACTTGATGTCTTGAAGGGAACAGTATGATATTGTTCCCGACAGCCAGTGCTGATGCGCGGAGCAAGAAATGACCTTTAGGAACAATAAGCCTATTGATAACTGGCCTTATCATATTCGATCTGAGGAAGCCTGGCATGAAAGTCTCGCCGCAGACTATTCTCTCGTCATCAATCTCACACAATCCTCCGTTCGGGTCAAGCATCTGGTAACTACCTGGTGAAACGGACATGTTCGGGGCAATCCGGAAACCTTTCGGAGAAACCAATCCCTTTTGGATTTTCAAATCGGGAATCTCGAACCGACTTTTCCAATGCGACAGGTCATTCTGTAATTCTGGTAGGATCTGGCTATCGAATCTGAGTTTCACTATGCCATCAAGATCGAAGTCGCCGAAATCCACTACACTAGCAACATCCATTGGTTCGCACCGTCCGATTCTGACCCAAGATGCGGGATAAGCATCTGCATTCCAAAATTATATCCTGTGCATTTATATATTCCCTCAAGATTCCGCCGAATAGCGAATCTTGTTTGAGCAAACGAAGTCTCTGCTTGCAGCGTACTTCTGACAGTTCTCACGACAGATGGTGAGAGACTGACAGTTCCATTACCAGATTTGGAGAGATTTTATCTCATGACTAGTGAATTCCCGCAATGGGATTCCCACGGGACTGAAGCTTCCTTTGAGGAGCAGGTACGAGAGGATGCTACGAGGATCCGTTTCTGTCTTCCTCGATGGGTTAAGAGAGTGTGCTCGAAATGGATGATGATGGGCCAGTGATAGAAGCCAAGGGCCTGAGGAAGGAGTTCCCGGGCCTGGTAGCGGTCGATTCCTTGGACCTCAGGGTGGCCAGGGGTACGCTGTACGGCCTGATCGGCCCGAACGGCTCGGGGAAGACCACAGCCATCAAGGTGATCGTGGGCCTGTTGCGGGCGAGCGCAGGCGAGGCTAGGGTCCTGGGGGAGCGTGTCCCCTTGCGGACGAACCGCCACCGCCTCGGATACATGCCTCAGGACATAGCCATCTACCCGGACCTGACGGTTCGTGAGAACCTGGAGTTCTTCGCCGGCCTCTATTCCATCCCCAAGCCCCGAATCGGGCCGAGGACGGAGGAGGTGCTCAAGGTGGTGGACCTCCTGGACCGCAAGGACGGCCTCGTCTCCCAGCTGAGCGGGGGGATGAGGCACCGGGTCTCATTGGCCTGTGCCCTAGTGCACGACCCCGAGGTACTCTTCCTCGACGAGCCGACCGTCGGCATCGGCCCGGAGCTGAGGGTCGGTTTCTGGAAATTCTTCCAAGACCTCAAGTCCAAAGGCAAGACCATCGTGCTCACCACCCATTACATGGACGAGGCGGTGCGCTGCGACGTTGTAGGCATGATGCGCGGGGGGCGCCTGATCGCGGAGGGGACCCCCTCGTCCCTGATGGCGGAGACAGGCAGAGGCAACCTCGAGGACGCGTTCCTCGAGTTCGCCGGGAGGGCGGTGACATGAGGCTCGACCGCACGTTGGTGGTAGCCAAAAAGACCCTGCGCTCGCTCAGGCACGACCGGCGCACGGTCGCCTTCGTGGTCTTCGTCCCCCTGCTCATGATCGCGCTCTTCGGCTATACCTTCGGGGGGGAGCTGAAGGACGTGAAGGTGAGCATCGTGGACCTGGATCAGGGCGTGCTGGGCAATTCGCTGGGGAAGGTGATCAGCAACGATCTGGCGAACTCATCGACCCTGATGATAATGGAGCATTACGGCCCGAGCCGGGCAAACGCGAGCAAGGCGGACGCGACGATCGGCCAAGTCAAGGACGGCAAGATCTGGGCGGCGGTGGTGTTCGAGGAGGGCTTCAGTGCCTCGGTCCTCAAGGCCATATTCAACATGACGCACGGGCTGCCCGTGGAGCAGGCCTCGATCAAGGTGTACCTGGACTCCAGCAACCCCAACATCGCCCAGGCGGTCTTGCAGGAGGTGCAGGCGGCCATGCAGCGCGTGCTTGTGAACCAATACCACCTGGTCTCGCCCATCGTCCTGGACTCGGAGCAGGTGTACGGCAAGGGCGCGGAGTTCATCGACTTCTTCGCCCCCGGCGTCATGGGCCTGGCGGCGATGATGGTGACGTTCATGCTCTCCATCGTATCCTTCGTGCACGAGCGTTCGTCCTTCACGCTGGAACGCGTCCTGACCAGTCCCATCAGCGAGGGGGAGTTCGTGGCCGGGTACGCGCTTGCGTTCGGGCTGGTGGGATTGGCGCAGTCGCTGGTGATCCTGACCACGGCGGTGCTGCTGTTCGACGTGAGGATCGTTGGGAGCCCGATACTCGTACTCCTGGTCATTTTCCTGCTCGCGGTGGGCATGCAGGGGTTGGGCTTCCTCCTCTCCTCTAGGGCAAAGAGCGAGTTCCAGGCCATACAGTTCCTTCCCTTGGTGCTCTTCCCCTCCATCCTATTGGCGGGGGTCTTCTGGCCGCTGGAGGCGGTGCCCGCGCTGCTTAGGCCCATCTCCAGCTTCATCCCTCTGACGTACGCCGTGGACGCCTGCAGGTCGATCATGATCCGGGGCTGGGGTATCGAGCAGGTCTGGCCCTCGATACTGGTACTGACGCTCTTCTCGGCGACCATGCTCGCGCTCAGCGCCTACGGCCTGAAGAAGAGGGGCTGAAGAGGTGAATCTGAGCGTCCCGGAAATCGAAACGGATCCATGAGGATGGAGGATATCAAAGGAACGAAACGTGATCCTTTCCATTTCCATCCTCGTCGCCGCGGCTTGGTTTCTGTCCACCTTCCCGTTCGATTTCTCTCATCTCGCAGATGCGCTGCCTGCGTCGCTCCGGTTCCTGGTATCCTGGATCGGCGACGGCATCGCTAAGGTGGTGATGGTCATCGCCAGCATCTTCATAGTTCCCTACACGACTTTGCTATACCTGGCGGTCCGTCGGAAGCTCACTGGGTCAACAAAGGGATAGAGGGGAATGGAGGCGGCCTCAGGCCAGTTTTAAAACCTGGGCCGCGAAGTCTTCCACCTTCTTCTGCCAGCCCTCTTCCAACGGCCCTTTGGCACCGGTCACCAGGACCTTCCCATTGCAACCTTCTTCAGATTCTTGGCCTGGAGCAGCTCATCCATTATCGGTATGATACGCTGCCATCGGGCGATCTCCGCCTCAGTGGGTATCTTACCTGTCTTCTTATTGGGCTGTGGTGCCCCCTCGGTGGTCAAGATGGCGTACTGGGTCCCTGACGGCAGCTGAATCTTCTTCAGGAAGCGGCGCATGCCCCGGATCGGCTTGCCGATGCGGCCAGGCGAGCTGAAGACGTACAGGTCCGCCGGCAGGGGTTCCTTCGGCCGTGAGTCCCGGATGTGGTGGACGTTCACCGTGACCCCTTTGACGGCCATTATCTTCTTGAACTCCTCCGCGACCATGGCCCCGTTGCCGTACTTCGAAGCGTGATAGTACTCGATCTTCATGGCAAATCCCAGCCCAACATATCCTTCTTGGCGCTATTAAGTTGAGGTTTTGCACGGATTCTCAGACCCTGCTCCACCGCTTGCAGGGGCGGTAGAAGATCCGCAAGAAGCCGCTTTCCGTCACCCATGATATTTCCGACACTTCGGACGGTTCTGACGGATTTGACGGATAGAAAGAGACCTGGGATTCTTCGACGGCGGTCTGAGAAAAGCTTTAAGGAAGCAGGCCCGAGGTAGAAACAAGAGAAAGGAATCGGGAGCAAGGTTGAGCCCAGCCCCCTCTAGATCTAAATGGATTTCGCGTATTTCAGATCGGACTTGCTGCTATCAAGATAGGATATGTGCACTCCGAGTTGCGGGTCTACAGCAATATCATTTTCAAGCCCGACGTTCTGAGACCCGTCTGCCACTTTGTTCTGCCAATTTCCGTTCGCATTCGTCGCATACATCAGGATCTGTTTGAAGGAGCCGCTTGCGTAGTCGCTGTAGCTGATGTGTACCTTGTTATTGGAGTCGACGGCAATTGAGGACCAGTGACCGTATGGGTCTGCCGACGAGTCTATTGTCATGTAGCTCCACGAGCCTCCAACATTGTCAGCGTATCTAAGCACCTGCTGCCGCAATTGCCCGTCATGGGCGAAATAGCAGAGATGTATTCCATTTGCCGAGTCGATTGCTATGCATGGGCGTGCGGCAACGAACACACTCGAATCAATGGTCTGCGGAACCCAGTCATTGATGCTATTGGCATATCTGAGCTTGAAGTCTGAGAGGCCTAAATAGAGGACATGAGCTTGGCCAAATGAATCCAAGGCCAGTGAAGTCGACCAAGAGAGGTCCACACCGGCTGCGATAGTCTCGAAGGTCCAAGCACCATATGAACCATAGGCGTACCTGATGCATGGTAGGTTCGGATTGCTGTCCTCATAGTAGCTGATATGGAGTTTGTCCAGCTTGTCGACAGCCAATGAAAATAGCCCCCAGACCTCTGGTGCTAGCATTTCAGGCACCCAGATTCCAGCGGCTTTGTGCGTGTATATCAGATTGTGATTTGTGTCCCTGTAGATGATCTGCACATTGTCATGGGAGTCGACGGCGATATCCGCGACCCCTCCCACCGGATAGTCGTACTTCGACCCTACAACGGCGATGGTCTGGAGCTTCCAGGGGCCGTCAGCATTGGTTGCATATTTCAGGGCATAGTTGGTCGCATCGTAATATGTCATATGCACGTTGTTGTGCGAATCAAGGGCTATCCTAGTAAAATGCCCCACGTCGCCACGGCTGTCGATCGTGGAAACATTGAAAAGGTCCGGGCTAGGCGGCGTAGGCTTTCCGGCCATCGCTAGGGGCATGCTTGTGGCGAACACCATCGCGATCGCCACACCAAAGACGATCAACATCCCCCAGTGTGCGTACCTTCTTTTATTATCTTTTCTGGTTTTCATTTCTATATCCCCCTAGTTACTCTGGTTTCCCATCCAGTCTTGTTGTCCGTCAACCTCCTTATCGCTGCCAGAAAAAAGATAGAACGGATTGTCGTGCTATCCCGACAAAATCGACTTAACGCAGTTGATAATAAGGATTTCGTAGCAGGACAACGACATTCGACGAATCTGAATTATTGAATGTATTCTTCCCCTTGATTGAAATCAGAAAAAGAACATCTGGATATGCTCGGGTTCAAATCCGACGCCCGTGTTCTGTAGTATTCGACGGCGACAAGGATAGGTCCTGTTATCGATTGGAGGTCGCTTGTGGATAGCTCAGTTATATTCAATAGTATCGAGCTAGAATGACAAGAGGAGGCCATAATATACTCGCTCAGACACCAGCCCAGAACAGATAAACGAGGTGGACGCAAGTGATAGTTGCAGCGATAGCAAGCGTGGAAGATGTCACTGTGAACCAAGCCGAAACTTTCTTTTTACTGTACCGGAGGATTAGCACCATCCCACCTATCGTAGCAAACCATGCCAACACAGCCGTTATGAAAGGTATAGCTACGAACACTGCTTGGTAAACCCAACCGCTAATGAAGTCATTATTTCACAAAAATCACGTAAACTACTTAATTTCATCTAAATCTCCATATATATTATTTATCACATGCTGTATTTTTGTGGAACTTGTTTCTTTTGTATAAGGAAAATAGACAACATCTACCCCAACTTTACGAAGTTCATTTTCGTACCCAATCCATCTTGGATTATTCTTCCAGTCATCTCCTGAAAATAATCTATTATAATGATATTTCTTCCAAGCAAGAACCTTATCCAGATCATCTTGTACAACAACTTCATCCACATATCTGATGGAGGAGACTATTTCAAACCTTTCGGAAAAAGGCACAACGCTACTTCTTTTCTTGGTCTTCTTTATTAATTCGTCCGTTGTTACACCGACAATCAAATAATCACAGTTATCTTTTGAACGTTTTATTAAATTTAAATGCCCAATATGAAATATATCAAATGCACCTGCCGTATATCCAATTATCTTTTCATTTGTCATGTATTTGAAATTCCTTTTTTAAATGATTTACGATTCTTGAACTAGCTGAATTACCGTCAGAAGTTAAAATGCTGATATCATTGATACGCCTTTCTTTCAGGGGGTCGTTCTTATTTATAATTACATCATTTAAATAAAATTCCAACTCCTTTAGATCACGTGCCTTGTAATAATGCGAGGACGTGACTTTGGATATCGGATTGGGCGCGACCATGTTTTTTGAAATCAAATGGATTACCGGCATCATAGTCGGAAGATACTCAGATAAAAAGGAACTGCAATCGGTAATCAAAGCATCTGAGTTTTTGAAAATATCGAAATAATCACCATGATCATAAACCATTCCGATTTTGCCCCATTCATCATAATATCTGTTTATTTCATTCTCGGTCATAATGCCATCTTTAATTACCTGCAACTTTAAACGTGGATGAGGTTTGAACACCCAATTCAATTCCTTGTGAGATCTTGCAAAATCCAATATATATTGACCACTCCAATCGAAGGTTGATAGCCTTAATATTGAATTCTTAAAGGCAAAATGAGGGGCATAAATTATGTAATGCTTATCATTGCGCATATGTTTATTATAAGAATCCAACTTTGGATGCCCCGTTACGATCAGACTCTCTTTATTCGCCAACATCCAAGATTCATATTCGCTTCTTAATAAGTCGGAAATTATAAAGTGCTTCCATATGCCATACAGAAAGGTTTTCGGATAACACATCATTGCTTCAGTCGTACCAGCTATTGTATAAGGAACATAGCAGCTCAAAGCGAATTTGCTGACAACCACTGGTGATTGTATGCGGTCTATGACCCAAGGTTGTTGATAGAAAACTATATCTGGACAAAATTGCTGCAAATTCAAATATCGCTGTTCTTTGATATCGTAAGCATACCGAGTGTTCATATTTCTTGATTTAAAGAAATCATATGTCTCATTTATTTGCTTGATATATTCATAATCATTCTGACTTCTTTCGCTATCCGCAGTCACCAAAACGACCGGCTCAAATCCATTGCTCCTGTCAAATTCTTCGTACAATGATTGACAAGACCATATAGCATCTTCACTCACTAAGAAAGCAACTATTAACTTTCTTGTCTTACTTTCAGTTATTAGTTCCTCTAAGACTTTACGGTAATGTTTATGAATTCTCTTGCACTGTCTATTCTCAGCATTACATCTAATTTCTATCACTATGCCTATAATAATCATGACCTTATGAGTTTTGTTATATGAATTCTTAATTTTGGATATATATTTAGGTCGAGCTCGACGAAGCGCATGTCCACACACCTGAGCAGATATACTCGTGTCCCTTTTAGTTAGAGCGATTTCGTCCTAACTCGATTTCTAACTCAGAAATAATATCATACCCAGATGATAGGAAACAACGGTTTGTAGTTGGAACAGTCAGATTGGTTAGAAGAGAAAGAAAGAAGGAGGGGGTTTGTCAAGATCGTCTTTCAATTTTCCCCAACGATGCAAAAAGGGCAGATTTCTTCTCATCCAGTAAGATTTGTAGGTACAAATCCCGCTCCGTCCACTATTACCTGACACTCCCGACGGCTCTGAC
>Ga0315293_10003574_pt1 | contig 14976 bp, 9 predicted proteins | sample YL17G13_20_MG_FD_203071 | JGI IMG/M metagenome (GOLD analysis project Ga0315293, IMG submission 203071) | Sediment microbial communities from Yellowstone Lake, YNP, Wyoming, USA - YL17G13_20 | ecosystem: Environmental > Aquatic > Freshwater > Lake > Sediment | place: USA: Wyoming | collected... | reverse complement strand
GTGGCGGCCGCGGATGGGGCGGTGTTCACGGTGGGAACCCGCTCCGGTTCCTGAAGAACCAGGTCTCAGATGCGGGCGGCGGTGCCCAGCAGTCGTTTGACCGCGGCGATGAGGTCGCGGATCTCGCAGGGCTTGTTCATGTAGAGATTGGCTCCTGCCATATAGCCGGTGAGCAGGTCGCCCTGGTCCTTGCGAACCGTGAGGATGATGACAGGGATATCTTGCGTCTCGTGCTGCTCCCGCAGCCGGCGCAGCACTTCGAAACCATCCATGCCGGGCATGATCACGTCCAATATGATCAGGTCCGGCCGCTCGGCCGCGACGCTGCGCAGGCAGGCCGCTCCGTCGTGGGCGGTCCGCACCACGAACCCCTCCCTGGTCAGCGCGTCCTGGATCAACCCGACCATCGGAGGATGGTCATCAACCACTAGCACGCGTTCCGCCATGCGCTGCCCTCCGCGCTGTTCCTCTGCCCGATAGGCACCGAGTATCTAAGTGAGGAGGCGGGCGCGAAGCCCGAGGCGGCTCCCCTCCCCTATCTGCGTTATTCCAGCCTTCCGCCCGCCTTTACCATACCGCCTGCCAGCGGGCGCCTCCAGTACCCGAAAGGGACGGCAGGCCGGGCTGCTAGGCCCTTCCGGCGCAGCCTTCCGCGGCGCTTTCCGCACCGCAGGAGCTCCCAATACGGTGGCGAGAGGACGGCTGGGCGAGGCAGAGAATGAGCCACGACGACATGCCCACGTGCGTTGGCCTGCTTGTATGAGACCCCACGCCCGACGAGCGGGACCGCTCGCGTCGGCGTGGGGTGTGCTTCGCGACGCCCTCAACCCGGCCGGCTATCGCGCGGTCGCCTCCCACGCCAAGTACCCTGTGGGCGCGGTGCTGGTGTCCTATGCCCTGCTCAGCTTCGGCCTGACGGCTACGCTGAGCCAGCTGCTCGGCTCTCGGCGCTTCGGCGAATTCGCGGTGGTGGTGACGATCGCCGGCATCTTCCGTTTGCTCGCGAGTTTCTCTGTTGAGAGTGGTGTGCCCAAGTTCATCGCTGAGTCGGCGCAATCCAGCCAGGGCGAGATGAGAGCATACTACGCGGCTGGGCTGGCGACGCGCGTGACCGGCGGCATGATCTCGCTGCTCCTCGCTGTGACATTGGCCCGCTGGGTGGCGGCGCGCTACGGGGTCCCGCACCTTTCCGGTTCGGTTGTTGCGTGCGCGCTCTATCTCTGTGTGCTGTCTCCGATCGCCTCGTTCTTCCTCGCTTGCATCCAGGGCCGCGAGCAGCCGCAGCGGTGGTCCACCGCGACGCTGGTGAACGCCGCTCTCGTTTTCCCGGCGGGAGTGATCGGCGCGGTTGGATTCCCGCGCTGGGGGTTGCAGGGGCTTTTCCTGTGCATTGCCGCGGGCTGGCTGGCGGCGGCCCTGTCGTCAACTCTGTTCGCCCGCAGAGCGATGGGGTACACCTGGGCTCTGGCAGATCGGCGCCACCTCAGCGTGCTAGTGCCTTTTCTGCTCCCGCTGTGGGTCGGCGAGCTGATCTCCATCGGGACCCATATCATCCTCAAGTCGTACCTCGCCCTGACATCAGGCCCGGTGTCGGTGGGTCAGTTCGAGATCGCCATCGCGCTGCTCTTCCAGGTCGGTACGTTGTACCAAGCGATCATGATCGTGTTCCTGCCGACCTGGGCGCGGCTGTACGCCACCCAGCAGGGCGCAACTCTACTGGAGTCGTTCTCCAGGACGCGCGGCGTCGTCGTGGGCATGGCATCAGTCTTCGGGCTGACCCTCGCGCTGGCGGGCCAGTGGATAGTTCCCCTCATTTTCGGACACGATCAGGTAGGCGCGGTCCCGGCCGTTCGGGTGATGGGCCTGGTAATGCCGCTGACCTTCCTGAGCTGGGTGACGCTGTCCACTTACGTGATCTCGAACCGGACTGCTGTCTCGGCTCGCGCGAACATCCTCTGGTTCGTCATCGTCGTGCCCGCCGGGCTGCTTCTCATCCCGAGGCTGGGATCGCTCGGTGGCTCGGTCGCCTTCGTGATCGGCTACATCGTGTTCAACTGGTACGTGTTGACTCGGGCGCGGCCGTTCTTCGCGAGGCTACACGGATGGGCGGACCACGCGACAGGCTCGTGGGCCTCCAGCCTACGGTAGGAACGCCCGCGCAATGTAGGCGGCCATCTGGTCGCGAGTGACGGTGGCGGTCGGCCGGTAGCGGCCGTCGTCATAGCCCTCAACGACGTGGTGCTCGAGACACGCCTGGATGGCGGTTCCCGCCCAGAAGCCGGCAGGCACGTCGGGGAAGAGCTCGGGCGCGGTGGCCATGTCGTCCGTGATGCTGACCCATCCCATCGCTCGCGCGACATACACCGCCATCTGCCCGCGGTCCACTTCGCGTTCCGGCCGGTAGCGGCCGTCGGCATACCCCTGGACCACACCATGAGCGACCGCATAGTCAATGTACTTGTAGGCCCAATGCCCGAGCGGTACGTCGGCGAACGTCGGTGCGCCGCTGCCGGCCGGGACGTTCTCATCGCCCCCGGCCATCGCTCGGGAGACGAAGACGGCCATCTGATCGCGAGTCACCGGATCGTCCGGATGATACAGGCCGTCGCGGTAGCCGTGGACGATGCCAGCGTCCACGCAGTCGCCAATCTCATGGAAGGCCCAGTGATCATAGGCCACGTCGGGAAAGACGTGGGTCTCGATGAGGGTCGCCAGCTCCTGGCGCGCGGCGAAGTAGGCCTGAGGATCGCGATCCCAGTCGGTGAAGGAGATCGCGACGCTGTCCACGATCGGGTCAACCGCGTCCTTTCCGGCGCGCTTGGCGGCAAGGGCCATGTAGTCGAAGTCCTCCATCGCCTCCCGGATGAGCTTGAGGCGGATGGAGGGAGCGGGGCCGTCAATGCCGACATCGGCGCCGGGGTAGAGCAAGATCCCCTCGCCCCAGAAGTGCAAGCCGGAGGGATTGTAGTCCGGGGCGGTCCATACGTCGGCGATGTTGTCCCAGTAGACCGTTGACCAGTAGAGGAAGCCCTTGATGTCGTAGTGCCAGCTCGTCCAGAAGGGCGCCCGGTAGACGATGGGGGGAAAGTCAATCTCCCAGAACGGGTTGCGCTCGTCCATCTGGCACAGCGCGGTGTAGCTCCAGATCTCCTCACCGAGCGCCTGGCGCTGGCGGGCGGTGGTCTCGTCGTAGAGCCCCCAGAGCGGGCACCAGATGTCCACGGAGCCGTAGAGGTCGCCCCAAGCCGGGTCCTGGGTGAGCGTCTGCTCGGTGGCGAGGCGCTTGATGCCGGGGGCGTACTGCTCGATCAGAGCCGCCTGCTCTCGCACCAATGCGTAGTCCTCCGCGGTGTTCGGCTCATCCTTCATGTAGACACTCGCCAGGTCGCCCCAGCCGTGTTCCTGTAAGTAGCCGTCGAGGTTGTGGAGGTACGGCAGACACTGGTCGAGGCAGCCGTCATACCAGAACGGCACTGAGAGTACGTTGACGTGCTTCTCCTCAATCATGGTGCGGAGACGCTCGAAGGTGTAGGTGTCGTCCAGGCCGCCTTGCGGGGTCCGGTCGGGCCAGATGCGCCCCACGTCGCTCGGGATGCAGCGATGCGCGAGAAGGGCGTCTATGTACAGGTCGCGCACCCGGTCGAACTCGGCTGATTGTGGGTCGAGGCCGAGGAACCCGGCGAGCCCCCATGTCCCGAACCATGACCGCATGGCGATGGCATCGGGAAGGCGGAAGTCGGATACGGTGAGCGTGACGGCGACCTGGGCGAAGAGCTCCCCGTCAGCCGTGACAGTCACCACACCCTGGTAATCGCCTTGCGCGGCCTCGGGCGGGACGTAGACGTCCGCCCACACCCCCTGGTTGCAGTCCGGCTCCACGTTGAACGGCGCCGCGTCGAAGCGAGCCCCAATGATATCCTGGCCAGTGGCCGGATCCGCGAATGCTATCAACGCGTCAGGATACCAGCCGGGGTCAGCAGTGGACCGATAGCTCGGTGGAGAGAGGTTGATGTAGTGCTCTCGGAACAAGCGGATTCTGTCCGCTGGTATCTCCCCCGCCGGGCCGGTGAGAGCGGAGACCACGACCATCACGTTAGCTAGCGGCTGATCGGTCGCCGTGACAATGATGCGGAAGGATTCGTACTCGTTGCGAGCCGCGGTCATGTGGACCGAGCCGCCGGTGCGCGGTGGGGTGGTCTTGAGGACGCGCTCCCAGGGCGATGCTGCCCACACTTGGATAGTGGCCGGTTGGCCGAACGCAAGCCCGGTAGTCAAGGTAAGGAGCAAGGTACAGCCGAGCAGCCGACCCATCCTCATCTTGCCATCCCTTATGCCAGCCGCTGCCTGGCCGACAGACACCGCGGCTGCAGGCTGAAGCCTGCGGTACCCGGCTGGAGAAGCTTCCGGGTAGGGACAGGCTTCAGCCTGTCCGGTGACGGCGACGGTTCGATGATAGACCCGGAGGCAGACCGCGGTCAAGGATTAGGGCAGGCGGGTTGGGGGCGGGGTTCGTGAACCCCGCCCGGCCAGCGCAGGCTTACCGAAGCTTGCGCCCAAGCTCGCACGCCCCTCGACAACCGAGGGGCGTGCTTGCTCAAGACTGGTGATGGTGGCGTCGTGTCACCGCCTCATTATCACAGGCGGCCTCACCATTGTCACCACTGGCTTGGTTTCGTTGATCACATAGCCCAACTGGGCGTAGGTGCGCATGTAGTCGTAGGTCATGTAGAGATACCCGGCGTGGCCCCGACCCGAACCCCAGGAGTTCTTCACGATGAAGTACTGGTGTGGGTCGTCGTAGCCGACGATGAGCATCACGTGTCCGCCTGAAGCGGGCAGCGGGTTCCCGTCAGGCCCGAGCCCGACGTCTATCGTGCCCGCCATGGTGCTGTCAGTCCACCCGGCGACGAAGAGGCCGACCACCACTTCCTTGCCAGTGGCCAGAACAGACCTCAGGTAGCCGGGGTTGTTGATGTAGACCCCGCTATCGCCGACAGACTCATCCCGCCAAAGCGCAGTGTAGTTGGTGATCCCATAGGGCGCATGGCTCTGGGCGTCGGCGCGCTTTGCCGGTGCCGGAGTGCCGCTGTTGTCGCAGTAGGCCGGGTAGGGCGAGGTCAGGTAGGGGCACCGCGCCTCCGTGCACACGGGATGCCCGTACAGCACGCTTCCCCAGTCGAAGGCATCCACGCCATCGGTCTTGCACCCAGCGCTTTCGTGCTTCTGGAACCAGTAGTTGGCGTAGTTCTCCGACAAGTCGAGCGAGCCGCCGCCATAGCGTGCCTCCAGCCCCGCGATGGAGGCGAAGGCATAGCAGGTGCCGCGCGGGTTCTGGTCCTTGATGGAGGTCTGCTGCGGTCGTCGGTCAACGACATCGGGCGGAGGTGTCGGGATCGTCACCGGCTTCCTCATGATGATATCGCGGTACCTGGCGAGCGGGCCGACGATTGCCTGCGAAGCCTGGACCTGCGCCTGGGTAGGGTGGACCTCCATCTTGTCCACCGCCAGCAACTGGTACTCGACCCCTCGCGTCAAGATGCGCGGGATGCCGTTGCGGACCAAGTAGGTCCGCTGCAGCTCCGGAATGTCGGCCCTCTGCTTCGTGGTCTGCAGCCTGGTGACCAGCGCGTTCGGCAGTGTCATCACCTTCTGCGGGACGCCGGGGATTATCTCCACCTGGGCCGCTAACTGCGGGGCGAGCGTCGCCTGCGGGGCGGCAGCCCAGACTGAAGCCAGCGCCGCCACCAGCAGTACGAGCGCTATCAACGCGGCGATGCTTCTCATGCGGCCACAACCTGACCAGGTCATGTCATCCTTCCTTGCACAGAGATGGGGTGCAGTGAGCCCTGGGGCTCGGCAGAAGATACCACGTCAGACGAGGTCCGCCCAAAGAAGCGGCGGGCGACATGCCTAGCGAGCCACTGTCAAGCCGGGGAAGCTCCCTATACTCGTAACGGACAGGAGTCGTGTGCTACACTGCCGCCATGCCACGAGTTGATCGAATTGCGATTGTCGCCGCCGCGCTCAGCCTAGGCTGGATGGTGCTGGGCGCCGGTCGCGCGGATGGGAGACTGCCTATGCTTAGCGCTCGCGAGACCAGTTGGATGGATGCCTCGGGCAAGACCGTTGCGCTGAGGGGCTGCAACCTGGGCAACTGGCTGCTCCAGGAGATGTGGATGCACAGCATGCGCACGGAAGGAATCCCCGACCAGTACACCATGGAGCAGGTGCTCTCCCGGCGCTTCGGTGAGGAGGCGAAGGACCGTTTGATGGACACCTACCGCCGAAACTACATCACCGAGCGCGACTTCCGCATCATCAAGTCCTTTGGGATGAACGTCGTCCGGCTGCCGATACTTCACACGCTGCTGGAAGATGACGGCCATCCGTTCCAGCTCAAACCGGACGCCTGGGCTCATATTGACCGGGCCATCAACATGGCCGAAGCCGAGGGGATCTACACCATCCTCGATCTGCACGGCGCGCCAGGCGGCCAGAACCCTTGGCACCACTGCGGCCGCGCAGACCAGAACAAGCTGTGGGGCAATGACGAGAACAAGCGCCGGACGATCTGGCTGTGGCAGCAGCTCGCGAAGCGCTACCGAGGCCGGAACGCGGTGGCCGGCTATGACTTGCTGAACGAGCCCTATACCGCGCCCAAGGATGAGCTGAGGGAACTCGCGCTAGCCCTCTACCGGGCGATTCGCGAGGTCGACCCCGATCACATCGTCATCTTCCCCGCGCTGGGCGATGGGTTCGGGTTCTACGGCGACCCAAGAGAACTCGGCCTTAAGAACATAGCCTTCACGCCTCACTTCTACCCAGGCTTCTTCGGGTGGGGTGAGCCGACGGTCGAAACCCACACCAAGTGGCTCACCGAAGGCGTCCACGAGTGGCAACGTCAGGCGCAGGCGGCCGGTGTGCCATTGCTGGTCGGCGAGTTCAACCCCGTGCTGCGCGCAGCCGGCGGCGCCGAGATGACGGCCCGGGCATTCGACACCTACACTAGCCTCGGCTGGGCCGCCACCATGTGGAGCTACAAGGCGTTCTCATCGGAGGGGGGCATCGCTGGCGGAAGCTGGGGCATGGTGACGAATCCGCCGGCGGGACCTGCCCCTGGATCGCAGGTTGACCTCAACACCTCGAGCCTCGAGGAGATTGAGAGCTACTTCGCGTCTCTCTCCACGATGGAATACGTGGTCTATGAGGAACTCAGAGCCCGGCTGACGGGGGTGGTGCCCCAGGCAGCTTCGGGCGAAGCCCCGTAATCACGGCACACGCACCAGTTGCCACTCCCAGGTGCGATCATCCACGGCATCGCGACAGGCGCGTTCTCTCGCCGCGACTGTCTCGTCAAGCTTCCTCATGAGGGCGAGCTTCTCAACCTCTGCTTCGGGAGGCGGGGTCGCAATCCAGCTGAAGATCCCGTTGAGCTGACGCTTCTGAAGGTAGATGCTCTCCTGTTCTGCGGCCAGTCGGTTCACTTCCTGAGCGAGGGCCTGCCACGGGCCGGGCTGACTGGTCAGGTTGATGCCTTCCGCGAGCGCCGCTGAGGAGAACACGCCTACCTCGGTGCTGTTCACCGTCAGCCGCCAGTTTCCCGGCTGGAGGCCGGATACGGCAAATGGGTAGCGGTTCAGTTCCTCGCCCGCTGGGGCGTATCTCAGCACCGCGGCGACCTCCGGATCGAAGTAGGTCGGCAGCGCCTCGTCCCTGCGGGTGAAGGCGATCTCGGAGTCAGAGATCCGCAGGCCCTCAACGGTGCACCGGTCAGCGGTGATAGCGCCTGTTTGGGCGGCGATCCTCAGGCCGGAGGGCAGCCGGTCACACTCAAGCGCCTTCAGCAAGCTGTAGGCCATCAGCGCCTGCCCCGGCGCGCTCGGATGAATGGCGTCGGGGATCATCGTGAACGCCGGATCACCCTTCTTGGCTCGCGTCTGAACATCGAGCAACAGCGAGCGGCTGTCGGCAACCGCCACGCCCTTGCGCGTGGCGAGATCCTGAACACCTTTGGCGTAGCGGTTGAGAACGCTGTTGTACATCCCCCAGTCCAGCCAGCCCGCGCCTTTGTCCGGATCCACCGGACCAGGTGTCAGCAGCACCACCGTCGCTTGGTTTCTCTTCAGGTCGGCGAGCAACACCGTCATTGCCGCGATGAACGTCTGGTAGCGGTCCTCATCGAACTGCGCGTAGCCGGCATCGTTCATGCCAAAGCAGATGCTCACCACCTGAGGCTTGAGTTCGAGCACATCCTTGTCGAGTCGCTTGATGGCCCCGACCGCCGTGTCGCCGCCGACGCCGGCATTGCGGAAGGTCACGCGAAGCTCTGGATACCGCAGCGCGAAGTAGTCCATTACATAGCGTGTGTAGATCCTCTGCTGGGTGATGCTGTCACCCAGGAAAACCATTCGGTCTCCGTCCTTGAGAAGCAAGTCCGCGTGTGACAGCGCTCCACCACACAACACGGCCAGGACTGCAACCATGAGGACGGTTAAGAATCGGCTGGCACGTCGCATCATCGCGCTTCACCTTCCTTTGGGTTGGGGCATCGTTCGCCCGTCCGAGACTCACTTCCTGGCAGCATTCGCGCCCGGGGTGAACGTTGCCCGACTTAGCTTCCTGCGCGCTGGGCGGCGACCCACGCATCGAGTGTGGCGAGGTCACCCCATTCGGCCAGCTTCGTCACCCCTTCGGCGCGGGCGGTCTCTTCGAATCGGTCGAGCAGCAATGCCTTCCGCGCGCCATCCTCCATCCCGAGCGCGATCTGTGCGTAGATCACGGGCAGGCGCGCGACCCGAACGCGATGGAGGAGCGTCGGGTCGTTGGCCACGGCCTCCTCTGCGTTGTCGAAGAGCGCGGCACACCGCCCCAGAAGGCCGGCACTAAGATAGGCCTGTGGATCGGCGTAGATGCGCACGTGCAGGTCCGGACTGGACGGCACCTCGCGGTGGATTAGGTCGAGGTACTGACGGACCGGATCGGCCGCTTGCGCATAGTAGCCACTGACGAACTCATCTATCGCCCGGTCGGTGTCGTACGATGGGTCCCAGAGCGTCTTAGCGATGATGTAGCTGCGCAGCTCGGCCAGCTCGCCGCCGCGAGAGAAGTAGTTGGCCTCCTCATAGATGCCGGTCACACCGTGGTTGATGAAGAAGTTGATGTTCGGCTTTAGCACGTAGAGGTTCGGGAACGGCTGGACAGTGTGAAGGTAGTTGATCACGTAGTCCCAGATCCAGAGCCGCTTCGAGACCTCCGACCAGCCCTTGATATCCTCCACGAAGGAGGCGTTGTAGGGATCGCTTTCGAGCGGATGGATGAAGCAGCACTCGATGGTGCACAGGCGGATGACAACGTTTGGCAGGGGCCGGACATGCTCTGGCGGCTTGCGGCTGTACCAGTAAGCAAGGGTATCAATGGTCTTGTCTGGGTAGTCGGCCGCGATATCGTCTGCGATGGCATTGACGAAGTGAAGGATCGGGCCGACCTGGCTGCCTTCCTCCTCCGCCAACGCGGCGCAGCGAGAGCACTGGCAGTAGTTCTCCCAGTCGTTCTGCGAGACGGAGAAGATGGAGGCCTCCGGCGATTCCTGGATCCACTCGCGCACGGCCTGCTTCGCGATGCGAAGCACCTCCGGGTTAGCCAGGCAGAGCTGGCTGCGGTCAGGACCGACGCGCACCCCGTTGATCTCGGAGTAGTACTCCGGGTGCTCCGTGAAGTAGGTCTCCGGCGGCACGAGTGCGTTGAACGTATGCACGAACCCGCGGTAGGTCACCTTGCCGCCCCGCGGCTCGTCGAGCTCGGTGACACTGCTGGTCATCTTGTTGCGGACGGCCCAGTCGGCCTCTCTGGAGTTGGGATAATCGGTGGCGCGGTACTCGAGGTGCGGGAGATAGCGCCGGCTGATCGCGGGCAGGTCGAACTCGCCGCTTCGGGGCAGCACGGTGCAGTCGGGCGCCAGCCAGCGGCAGTTCAGGTAGTCCTCGAGAAACGTGTAGCAGGCGTAGAGGACGCCGCGCCTGTTCCCAAGCAGAGCAAGCGCCGGACCGGCGGTCTCGATGGCGATCCCTTCAACCCCCAGTGAATCGAAGTCTGCCTTGATGCTAAGCTTCGCGAGGAGCGCGCTCTTGCCCACGATGATCGGCGTCCGATCAGCGACTGCGCTATCGGTCACGATGGGCAGGCCCTCGCCGGTGACGTGCTCGAGGTGGGATCCGAGGTCAGCTGCGGCGTGCCGCTCCTGCGGTGTCGCCAGGTCCGGGATCACGATCGCGTGAGTGGCGGCAGTGACTCGCTTGCCGCCTATGGTAATGATGCATTTGCCCTTGGCGCGGGACATGCGTTGGCTCCTTACTCCTGCGAGGGATCTCTCGGCTGTCAGCGGGGTCTTGGAGTGATGTCCGCTCCCCTCACTCCAACCGCCATGCGATGAATGCTGCGCTGGCCCGCGACGGTAACGTAGAGGTCGGTCCCCCACCAGCAGAGGTTCGTCACCTGGTCGCCGCCGGCCGGGTAGCTCTTCAGCAGCTCCCCCTTCTCGACATCCACGACATCAACCGTCCCGCTCGTCCAGCGGGCAATCCAGAGACGTCCATGCTCGTCGAACATGATCCCATCGAGGGTATCGGTGGGGAACTGGATGACGGTGCGCTTCGCGGTCAGGCTGCCGCCGGGCTGAAGGTCCCAGCAGAGCAGGCGGTTCGTGCCCGACTCGGCCACATACAACCTCTTCTGATCAGGTGAGACTGCCAGGCCATTGGGGAATGCCAGCTCCTCTGCGATGCGCGTCACCCGCTCGACCGCGTTCTCGGCCGACATCTGGATGCGGTAGACCGCCCCGATAGGGTTCTCCTTGCTCGACCCGGTCGGGTCGCTGAAGTAGATGTTCCCCGCGAGGTCCAAGCAGACATCGTTCGGTCCGAGGTACGGCTTCCCCTCGCATTCGCCCGTGAGCACCTCGATCTGGCGAGTGATGGGATGGATACGCAGGATGCGCTTGCCACCATAGTCGGCCACGACGATGTTGCCCAGCCCGTCCACCTTCAAGCCGTTCGCCTGCCCGCCCGTGTGCACCCAGACGCTGACGGTGCCATCGGGCGTGCGGCGGCCCAAGGTGCCAAGGGAATGGTAGTTGACGAGATAGAGGTTCCCCTGTCGATCGAAGATCGGGCCCTCGGCGAAGGCGATGTCGGCCACCACCGGATAGGGCTCGACCTTATCCGGCAGGGGCGGGGCTTCAACCTTGCTCAGCCTCGCCCCACTTGGAGCCTTATCGAAGGGTGTGGCGTCGGTTAGGCCAAGTGCCGTCCATGCGAGGAAGCCCAACAGCAGCGAAGGCAGTAGCCACATCGGTGCGGCGGAATCGAGCATGGTGGTGGTACCTCTGGTGACCTGGTGACCTGGAGCCATTTCGTGAACCGGAGCGGGAATCCCTGGACGTCGCTGATCAGTCGGTGCATTTCGCGGTGATCGGACTCTCTGCCGCCGCGGTAAGCGGCAACCAGAACGCGCCGCTGCCGCTAGAGCCGACGATCAGCCGGTCGCCGGCGAAGGCAACCGTGTTCCAGAGCCGATTCGGCAGCCGGCGATCGAGCACGCGCCATGTCGCGCCGCCGTCCTCGGAAAGCGCGACCCCGTCCTGTGTGCCGGCGGCGACGCGGTCGGGTGTGGCAAGGTCAACCGCAACGTGCCCGGCGTCGGCGGCCAACACCTCTGCCCAAGTCTTCCCTCCGTCATCGGAGCGGTGGATGCCGCCGGCGGCGAGGAAGAAGCGGCCCGGCCTCAGCACATCCGCCACCACGCCATTGGGCGCGCCCCGCATGGTCACATCAACCTGCACCCAGGCATTCGCGCCGGCGTCCCAGCGCCAGACCTCCCACCGATCGTGCCTGATGCATACCCTGGAGCCATCGGGGCCGACTGCGATCTCCCGGTCGGTGTCCCAGATACTGTGGCTGAAGAACTCTGCGCCTTCGTGGAGGCCCTCGCCCATCCACGTCCACGACTCGCCGCCGTCACCGCTATGGTACACGCCGCCGCCTTGCGGCTTCACCTTACCGGAGACAGCAAGGTAGGCGGACTTCGGATCACGAGGATCAACCGCGATGCTATTGCAGTGATGCTCGGTCATATCCGGCAGGCCTTCCATGGATGACCGCTTCCACGTCCGGCCCCCGTTCTCGGAGACGAATACCTGGTTGGCTTCCCACTGCCATTGCTGCGGGCCGACGGCATAGACGCGATGTGCCTCTGCTGGTGAGAGCGCGATACACTTGATATTGTTGGTGATGCCGTCCCGCGAGGGGATGTTGTGGAAGCGCCCGCCGCCATCCGTGGAGCGGAAGTAGCCATTATCGGCCATGCCGAGGTGCACCACGGCGGGATCGCTCGGATCCTGTTGAAGGACATGGATGACGGTGTCCTCGATGCCGTCAATGGTCAGCTCCCAGTTCCGGCCGCCATCGAAGGTCTGGTAGATGGCGAACCAATCGGTGAAGAACCAGTGGTCGGGATCGCGCGGGACGATGATGATGCTGCACAGGGCTGAGCCGAACCCGCCGCTCTCGTGTCGAAACCACTCCTCGCCTTCGTACACCTCGCGCAGACCCTCGCGCTCGACCTTGCGCCACACGCTCTCGCCAGCGTTCAGGCGGTAGAACGTTCCCTTCGTCGAGGCTGTTAGCAGGAACCCCGGCCCGGCGGCGAGCGACTCGAACTCGTCCTCGCTCGCGTAGCCCTCGGAAGCTCGCGGGGGCAGGCCCTCGGCGAACGGCTCCCATGTCGCGCCCTGGTCGAGGCTGATATGGATCGCCCCGCCGACGATGCCATAGAGCATGCTGGCATCGCCTGGATCTTGCAGGACTTCGGAGGGGGACCGGTCGTTTACCTTGACCCAGGTGAGCCCAGCATCATCGCTGCGGAAGAAGCCGGCCTTGAACGCGCGCTCCTCCCCTAGCACCCAAAGATGGCTGTCCTGCGCGCAGAGCCAGACTCGGTCTGGATGCATGACATCGAATCGCAGATCGGTGGGATAGAGGCCAGTTGCGCCGCATTGCTCCCAGGCCTCTCCGTTATCCAGGCTGCGCCACACTCCCTTATCCACGCTCGCCGCAAGCACAATGTCGGGGTCGGCGGGGTGACGCGCGAGCAGCGGCCCCGCCCACCGATACTCGCCATTGCCGAAGAAAGGCGCAGCGAGGGTCGCTCGCCAGGCCTCGCCACCATCGCTGCTGACGAAGATCCCGCGCGCTTCGGTCCAGGCATCACCAAGCGCGACGATGAGCCTGTCCTCGTTCCGAGGATCAACCAGCAGGCTGCGAGCGTTCTGGGCGGAGGGCAGGGAAGGCAGACCGGCATTCATCATCCGCCAGCGCCGACCGCCGTCGTCGCTGCGGTACACGCCACCTACGTCCACGTAGGTGTACACGCGCTGGGGATCGCTCGGACAGAGCACGACGTTCTGAAGGTAACCTCCCCCGCCGATCATGCACGAGCGCCACGGGCCGTACTGCGCTCGGTGGCTCGGGCGCGTTGCTCCGCTGTCCGATTCAGCCGCCATCCCGGCGGCGTCGAGCAGCAGCGCGAGACATAGCATGGTCGGGACTGACCAGTTCATCGTTGCTCCATCAGGCGTTGTGGTCCGCCGAAGATCAGGCGAGCGAGAGCAGCTTGGTTTCCCGGCGGGCCGCGTCATACAGCCGGCGCGCCTGCAACTCCAGGTAGCTCCCGTCGAGCAGAAAGCACTTGCTCGGCTTACCGGCTGCATCTAGCCGTAGCCAGACGAAGGGCGCGTCGCTGACCATGGGGCTGCCATACTCGACAGGTGAGCTCAGGTCCTTCGTCCAGGTGATGAGATCGGTGGCGCCACTCGGCAACGCCAGCTCGAGATGGCGAAGGCGCCCCCAGCCGGCGAGCGAGGTGCGCCTGGCGACGTAGGTCGGCGGACCGCCGCCGGTGAACGGGGCGATCAGAATGGCGGAAGGGCTGTCGCCGGATGTGCCGCTCGGGTAGCGGAACTCCACCAGCGGCGCAGGGACAGCATCATCGCCGTGCTCGCCGGCCCAGCCGCGCATAGGCTCGCGGCTTCCCTCGAAGCACTCCATCTCCGTGCCCTGCACGAACGGGATGCACTTCACGAGTGCGTTGATATCAGGGTTGCGCGACCACCAACTGAGCGAGTCCGCCTCTGCAGTCCATGCCTCCATCGGACCCATCTGCCAGCAGTTGTGAATGGTGGCGCCGCTGTCCGTCACCATGCCATCGAGCACGAGAAGGTACTCGCCTTTGACCCAGAAGAGCAGGCGCTCGTGGACCCCGAACAGGCCTCTGCCGTGGCCGTCCGCGAAGCTCCAGCCGTACTCGCCCTCCCAGTAGCCGCCGCTGTATCGTGCGTGGACCAGGGCTATATCGTCAGTGAGCTCAGTTCGCAGCAGATCGGCATCGGCCTCCGACTGGTTCCACCCGTTGAGGCTGAGGGTGGAGTGCGCGCGCGTCGCCTTGCCATAGGGGCCGAAGGGATCGCTCATCTCGTAGTTGAGGATACCGGGGTCAGCGACCAACGCGCGGCCCCCCGACCGGAAGACGAACGAAAGGCGGCTCAGGTGGCCGTGCCCGCCGCCCCAGGTGCTGGCGTCGAAAGCGAGGTACTCGGCCCCCGGCTCCCAGCCGGAGCGGACGAAGACATGGCCCGCGTCAGCGAAAACCTGCTGAAGCGGCGGGTCATCGGGGCCTTCTATCGCTGGGAACAACCGGGCAAGCACTGCCTTCCGGTGCTCGGCATGCCTGAGGACATCCGGGTCGCGGTGGGGAGCGCGGGAGTCGTTTACGCCGAACAGCTCATCGTGCGCGGAGTAGTCGAGGGCCCGCAGGAGCGCGCCGGTGTCGGCCTTGGCATCGGCCTCGGGGAAGCGCCGGGCTAGGTCGCAGTAGTCGGCCAGCACGTCGGCCATCCACTCGTGATAGCCCGGACACCGCTCGATG
>Ga0315293_10003573_pt1 | contig 14976 bp, 10 predicted proteins | sample YL17G13_20_MG_FD_203071 | JGI IMG/M metagenome (GOLD analysis project Ga0315293, IMG submission 203071) | Sediment microbial communities from Yellowstone Lake, YNP, Wyoming, USA - YL17G13_20 | ecosystem: Environmental > Aquatic > Freshwater > Lake > Sediment | place: USA: Wyoming | collected... | reverse complement strand
GGGGCGGAGAGGCGGTGCGAACCGCGGGCGGGGGCGCTGCTGCGTGCGCCGCTGGCGGCCCGCGGCTCGGCCGCTATGAATGGATGGGTGGGTGGAGTGGCCGCGCCGCCGCGTCACGCGCGCCACGCGACCTGGGCGGGCGGCGGCGCGAGCGGCGCGAGCGGCCGCCGCGGGACCGCGCCGGCCTTGAGACCGACGATCGCGGGCGGCGACGCGAGTGCGAGGCCGGCAGCGGCGTCGACGGCGGCGGCCAGGGCAGAGGTCGTGGTGGTGGCGGTGGCGGCGGCGGCGACGCCGCCTCCCCCTCGCACGCCGTCGAAAAACGGGTGCGCCAGCGCGTCCCGCGCCGAGATGCGGGCCGCGGGGTTGAACGTGAGCATGCGGGACAAGAGGTCGGCGCCGGCGGGGCCGAGGCGCGGGGCCGCGGCCGCGACGCCGGCGCCCGCGAACGACGGAAACGCGGCGCACCAGTCTGGCAACGCGGTCACCCCCGGCCACACCCCCTCGGTCGGCGTGCCCAGCGTCTGGAAGATGGCCATGAGCTGGCCGACCTCCGAGTCGCCGGGGAAGAGCGGGAGGCCGGACGCGAGCTCGGCGAGGACGCACCCCGCGGCCCACACGTCGACCGGCGTGGAGTAGCAGGGTGACCCCAGCAGAATCTCCGGGGCGCGATACCACAGCGTCACGACGTCGTGCGTGTAGGGGCGCACGGGGAGCGTGAAGGTGCGCGCCAAACCGAAGTCGGCCACTTTCACCGTCTCCCGCCCCCCCCCGCACACGAGCACGTTCTGGGGTTTCAAGTCGCGGTGCAGCACGCGGTGGGCGTGGGCGTGGGCGAGGGCGGACAGGATTTGGTGGGTGTACGAGGCGACACGGGTCGGCGCGAGGGGGGTGGGCTCGGAATCCAGCAGCGCCCTCAAGTCCAGGTCTGCATACTCCAGGATGAGGTACAGGCGGCGCCGGTCCCACAAGACGTCGCGGAGGCTGACGAGAGGTGGGGGACAGGGGTGTCGGGGAGGAATCAAGAAACCCGAGCCGCGGCCTGCACGCCCAAAGATGGCCCCGCGCCCCCCCGATTCCCCCTCCCTCCCTCCCAACCGACACCTCTCCACACGCACCGCACGATGTTGGGGTGGCGCAGCGTGGAGAGCAGGGACACTTCCCGCAGCGCGCCGGGCGGCACGCCGTCGCCGCCGGCGCCGGCCGGCAAGCGTTTCAAGGTGATGACGTCCCCCGTCAGCCGGTCCCGGGCCTATGGTGGGGGTGAGTGTGGTGGGGGGGGGGTCGGCGGGCCGATCGCCGCGCGCGAGGGCGCCGGGCGGCACCGCTCGAACCCGCGCGGTCCGGGGCGGCATCCCGCCCCGCCAACCACTCCCCGCCCTTTCTCTCACCTTGTACACGACGGCGTACGACCCTTTGCCCACCTCGACGAGGTCGGAAAAGTGGAGCGCCTTCAGGCGGGAGAGGAGCGCGCGCGCGTCGCGCGGCGCGCCGCCGGCAAAGGCCGCGCCGTCCCACCCGGCGCCGGCCAGCGTGTCGCGCAGCGCGTCCCACAAGGGACCGGGGGCGGCCTCGGCCAGGGCGGCGGCGGCGGCGGGGGCGAGGGCTGCTGCGGCGGCGGAGCCCCAGTCGGTTGCTGCCGCGCGCGTTGCAGAAATCAGGGCCGCGAAGGCCGGCGCGGCCGCCGGGGGGGGCGGGGGCGTCCCCATCGGAGGCGCGGCGACCCCGGGGAGGAGTGGGGTGCGATGGCGGGGGTGGCACACAAGGCAGGCGGCTTTTGGGTTAAGTCGGCGACAGCTCGCCGCCGGCGAGTGGCTCGCGCGCCGAGACCTTGCCACGCGCCCCGCGACCGCACGCCGCCACCGCGCCCCTTTTCAGCCGCACAACCCGCATGCCCCGCTTCGCCGCTCACTCGCATCGCAGCCCCAGCCTGGCGACCACACCGCGCGCCGGCCCCGCGCCGCGTTTCAGTCACACAACCCGCACGCCCCTCACTCGTCCCGCAAGCCCAGGCGGGCCACGAGCAACCCCGGCCGCGCGGTCTTGTCCGTCGCCCACCGCCCGAGCCGCGGCTCCGGCCCGACGCCCGCGACAAGGATGCGGCCGTCGGGCGACAGGGCCAGGCCGTTGACGAACCCCGCGACAGGGATCGAGCCGACGGGGTCGAGCGCGCGCGCCGCGCCGCCGCCCGCGCACCCGCGGGCGGCCCAGAGGCGGACGGCGCCGTCGCCGGCGCCCGACGCGACAAGGTCGGACCCGCGCGCGACCGCCAGGGACTGCACCCAGCCGCGCACCGGCGACGCGCCCTCGGGAGGCGGGTGCGCGTTCCGCACGCGCGCCGCGGGGCGTTTTTTCAGCTGAGACCAGAGCGCCAGTCCGCCGCCTCCATCGCCGGACACCCAGTCCGCCCCCGTCACGTACCGCACCGCGTCCACGTCGGCGGCAGGGGCACGGAAGATCAGTTGAGCGTCGTCCGAGATCTTCCACACGCGCGCGGTGCGGTCGCGGCCGCCGCTCACGACGCGCGCGCCGCCGCGCGGCGCGGCGTCGACGCACAGGACGGCGCCCTGGTGCCCGTGCAGGGCGTCCACGTACGCGCCGTCGTCCAGGGACCAGATGCGGACGGTGGCGTCCAGGGAGGCGGAGTAGAGGTCGCGGGAGGCGGGTTGGAAGGCGAGGCCCGCGACGGGCGCCGTGTGGCCTCGGTAGGCGCGCACGCACCCGCCCGTCCGCGCGTCCCACACCCAGACGGCGCCATCCCCGCCGGCGGCGGCGACGAGGGAGGCGTCGTCGGGGACGGCGACCGAAAGGAGGGCGCGGGGAGGGACCGCGCGCGCCGCGCGCGACACCCACGGCGCGGCGGCCGCCGCGGCCGCGCCCCGGCTCGACTGCGCGCCGCCGCCCTTGCGCCGGCCGAAGCGAAAGCGGGTGCCCGTTGCCACGTCGGTGCGCACGAGGGAGCCGTCTTTGGCGACGGAGAAGGCGGAGGCGGCGTCGGCGGTCAGCGCGACGGCCGTCACGGTCGCCCCGTGCGCCCGCAGCAGCCTCGGCGGGGTCGCTGGCGCCACAACCCTGTCCGCAATCACTCTCTGCACGTAGCCCGCCGCCTCCATCGCGTGCTGTTTCAGGCGGTCGCCGAGCGCGGCGCCCACGTCGGCGCCGTCGCCGTCGGCCGCCACTTGGCGGATGTAGGCCTTGGCTGTGGAGGAGGTGTGAGTGGTGATTTTCGTGGGCTAGCGCGGTGGCGGAGCCGCGGCGGCCGCCGCCCCCGTCTCCTCCCCTCCTCACCAATGCGCAGCCTTTTTGCTTCCGCCGTCTCCTTCTCCCCGCCGCTGCTGGCGCCGGCGTCCGAGTCGGAGCCAAAGGCGGCGTCCGCGCCGTCGCCATCGTCGGCGTCGGCGCCGCGCGGCCGCCGCTTGCGCGAAGGCGGCGGCGCCGCCCGGGCGCGCGGGGCGCGCCGGGGGGCGGGCGGCATGGTGTGGGGAGAGAGGGGGGAGAGGGCGACTAGTCGATGCGGGGAGGGACTGCTGGCCGCCGCCGGCCGACCGCTCTTCACTCTCTCTCGCTCTTCCCGCCACCCTCTCGTCTGCTCCTGCTCCTCTCCCGCCCCCATGCCTCTTCTCGCGACCAAGTGTTGGGCTCACATGAATCCAGGGGGGCGGGGGGCGGGGGGGGCACTTTTTAGTTCCCACTTCGCTTCCGTTTTTGTTCCCGCTCCCGTTGAGCGGGCCGCCACCACCTTCGTTGGGTGCCCGCCCGCGACGGCGCCGGACGGCCGGGCCGAGTGGCCGACAGCCGCCGCCACGGGCGGGCCGGCGGCGCGCGCGCGCCCTCCGCTCCTCCTTCCCCACCCCTTCCCGTCATCTCTTTCACACATAGATCGGCGTCGTCATCGTGAGCACCTCGAGCGTGACGCGCATAGAAACGATTACGCGGTCGACGAGCCAGTCGATGGCGGCGGCCTCCGCAGCAGCGAGCGCACACGCGACGCGCGCGCGGACGTCGCGCGGCAGGGCCGCCTCCGCGGCTTCCGCCCGGTCGAACATGGCCGCCGCGCACGACGCGCAGTCGTCGTCCAGGGTCGCGCCGGCCGCGGCGCGCTTGGCGGCAGCGTCGGCGCGCGCGGCGCGGCGCGCGCAGGGGGCGCTGCGGCGCCAGACCGTGAGCGCGGCCGCCACCGCCTCGAGCCGCGTGCGCGTCACCTCGGCAAAGTGCTCCTCCAGGGTGACGAGCGCCTGGGCCTCGAAGCATGGCTCGAGGCCGGGGCGGGCCGACGTCGCCTCGCCGCGCGCCCAGTCGGCGTGCGCCCTGTACCGCGCCGCGGCGTCGACCGCGATCCGCGTCGCGTCCTCCGCTTCTTGCGCGGCTTCCACGGCGTCAAACGTGGAGGCCGCGCAGTGGGCGGCGCCGAGGGAGCAGTCGGGCGAGGCGCGGCGCGCGGCGCGCGCGGCCGTGGTCCCCACCCCGGCCTCCATCCCTTCCCACTGCACCCACATGCAGGCCACGTCGTAGAAAAGGCTGGTGTCGGCGGCTTTGGCGGCGGAGACAGCGGCGGCGGCCGCGGCGCGCTTCTTGGCGCGGCGCGGCGCGAGCGTCGCGGCCAACTTTTCCAGCAGCGACCCGAGGTCGGCCTTCTTGGCGCCCTGTTTGGCGCACTTGTTCTTCAGGTCGCGCACCAGGGCCTTGAGCTTGTTGGAGAGAGAAGCGCGGGGGGTCGGGGAGGTGGTCGGCAGCGCGCGCGTGTCGGCCGCCACCTCGACAACGGCGGCCGGCGGCGCAACGGACTTGACTTTCTTGAGGTTGGTGCGCAGCGGGGTGCGGCGGGCGGTCTGGGGGGGGGAGGAGCAAGGGCAAAGGCCACGTGGGGTGTCGGTGGTTGAAAAGGCAAAAATGGGGCGCCCATTTCCCGAGCGCCCCGACGCCCGGTGAGTCCCAACTCCTCCTCCTCGTGCTCGCTCACCTTGAAAGAGGGCGTTTGGGGCAGCGGGGCGGCGGCGGGCGCGGGGAGCGCGGGCGCGGCCGCGCGAGTCTGCGCGCGCATGCCATGGCGGCCGGCGGGGCGGTCGGCAATCGCGGAAATGCACATAGTTTTGTCTGAGTAATCAATGGGAATGCCCGAGGATGAAAAATGGGGGTGGGGGCCGGCCAAGCGCGCGGCGGGCGGAGAAGGCCCGCGGGGCCGCGCGCGACAGCGGCCGCGTGCGGGCCCGCCCGAGCCCCGCGGCGGCCGCGAGCCCCTTCCATAAGCTAGTGCCACCAAAATCTCACTCGTGCGGGGGGCGGGCGGTTGTTGGCGGCGGGATGCGGGAGACGTGTGGCGGCGACTCACCGCGCCCGCGCGCGCCCTTGTCCATTTCCGCCCCGTGCACAGTGCTTCCTCCCTCACACACGCATCACGCCCACTCGGGCTGGGCCTCGCCCGCGCCCCGCCCGCGCCCCCGGCCGCCGTCGCCGCCGCCACGGCCGCCGCGAGCGCCGCCGCGGCCGCCGCGCCCGCGCCCACCACCACCCCTCCCCCTCCCGCCGCCCGCCCCCCGCTCCGCCGCCTCCACCGCTTTCACCGACTCCAGCACCTCGTCCGGCACCCGCACGTACTTGACCGTGTTGCCGCGGAGGTAGGCTTCCGGCAACCGCCAAAACGTCTCGCCGTCCTGAGAGTTGGAGGCAGAAAGGGGGTGCGGGAGTGAGCTCTTGGTGTTCTGCGTCCAATGCCGACCCCCAAAAGACCCCTGGAACCCAATTCCGACCCCATCCCCCATCCCCTTTCTTGCCTTGCTCGTGCAAATCACCTCCCGCACGTGCACGTTCATCCAGGCGTCGCACGACACCAGGTGGCCGTTGTATGTCTCCCCATTTTTGAGCTCGACGAGCTGTTAAGGAGCGAGGAGAGAGGACAGGGGGTCGGCGAACGGGTGCGGTCGGCGCGGCGCCGGGATCGCGCACCGACGCCTCGGGCGCCGCCCGCGCCGCCCGCGCCGGCCGGTGGCGTGCGGCCGGCGCCCGGGCGGCGGGCGCGGGGGCGCCGGCGCGGCGGGCCGGCGCGCGCCGGCGGCGGCGCGATGCGGCGGGGCGCTGCGCCCGCCCGCTGGCCGCCCAAACACGCACCACGGGGTGGCGCTGGGCCGCCCGCAGCAGCACGAGCGGCAGCATGGTCGTGCGTCGCCAGAGTGAGGCCGGCGCGTCGGCCCGCCCCACTCCCCCCCTCTCCCCTCTTCCGATGGCGCGCCCCAACAAACCCGCCCCCGTCCCCCCTCCCGCCCCCCCGGTCGCCGAGGCCGGCGTGGCCGGCGCCCTCGCGCGCCGGTCGCGCAATGCGCACAAACGGCTCAAGCGGGTGGAGGAGCTGGAGGCGCTGGCGGCCGCGGGGGAGAAGGAGCTGAATGAGGACCAGGTGTGGAGAGGGGATGAGGCGCGTGGGCGCGGCGCGGCGGACGATTGCGCCGCCGCGCAGGCCGCTGCGGCCGTTTCCGGGCGCTCTCTCACGCGCCGACGGGCGACAGAAAGCTTTCGGTCGCTCACGGGCGGCGGGGCCGCCGCCGAGGCCGGTCTCAAGCGCCGGCAGCCGCGGCCAGCGCGCCGACCCCCCCCCTCTTTTTGCTTCTCTCTAGCTCGACACCATTGCCTCCAAGCCCGCCCTCGTCGCCACCATCGCCGAGCTGGAGCGCCTGGCCCCGGTTCTGGTGGCGGCGGCGGCCGAGGAGGCGGCGGCGGCGGCGGCGGCGGCGCGCGCGGCCGCGCCCGCGCCGCCGACGCCCGCGAAGGTCGAGCGCGCGCCCGCGCCCGACCCCGCGGCCGCCGTGGACGCGGCTGTGAGCAAGCTGGTGACGGCACTGTACTACGCCCGCGTCTTCTCCGACGCGTCCAACCCGCACGGCGCCGCGGTCGCCGCGCTCGAGCGCGCGGCCGCCGCCTCGTACGCCGACACCGACGGCGGCCCTCCGCTGCCCGTGGAAGCCCTCACCGCGCTCGCCGCCGCCGGGGACGCCATGGCGGCGCGCGAGGCGGGGGCCCTGGTGTCGCACGCCGACGCCGTCGCGGCGTGCGCGGCCGCCGCGCGCGCGTTTGCCGCGCGCCCGCCCGCCCGCCTGGACGCCGTCCTGGCCCGCCTCACCGCCCTGGAATATTGCAGCGTCACGCCGCGGCTGATGCGCGTGGGCGAGGCCGGGGGGGAGGGGGAGGAGGAGGGGGGCGGCGCGGCGGACGACGCGCCTCTCGAGCCCTTTGCCGACCGCGCCCCCCCCCTCGGCTTTGGCGAGTGGCCGCCCTCGCCCGCGGCGGGCGGCGCGTACGACGCCGCCGACCCCGCGTTCGAGTGGGGGTCGGCGGCGCACGCGCCCGACCCTGCTCCCGCCGCGCTCGCCCCCCCCGCGCCCGCCCAGGCCGCGCCCGCGGTGCGCGACCGGGAGCGGCGCCCGCGCGGGGCGGTGCCGCGGAGCGGCGGCGGCGGCGGGGGTGGCAACGGCGACCGCGGCGAGCGCGAGCGCGGCGCGCGCGGCGGCCGCGGCCGCGCCGACCGCCGCGCGCCGCGCGCCGCCGCCCAGTGAGGATGAAGGCGGGGCGAGGGGGGGCGCGGAACACGGGGCGCGGGGTGTGACAGTGGCACGACCCGCCCCACCACCCCCCTCTCCCGCCTCCCCTCGCCCCTCTCACGGCTCGCGCCGCCCCGCCTCCTTGGCAAACTCCCCCCCCATCAACGTGAGCGCCTCCCGCCACAGGGGGACGGGGAGGCGGAGGCAGTGCTTTAAGATGAGGGAGCGAGACGCGCACGCGGCGTGCCACGCGCCGGCGTCGACCTCGGCCTGGAGAGCGCCCGGGGGCCAGGTGAGCTCCCCCGCGAAAAGGCGCACGCGGCCTGGGGCGAGGTCGCCGGCCGCGACGGCGGCGGCGGCGGCCAGGGCGCCGCCGGAGAAGACGCCGGCGCCGGGGGCGACCTCTGCCGCGCCCGGCAGCCCGGCCACCCCGTGCAGCATCGTCACGCGCTGGCCCGCGATGCGGTTGGGGGCGAAATAGCCCCCCAAGTACATGGGCTCGGCCCCAAACGCGGCCTCGACGGCGGCCGCGACGGCGCCGCCCCCACCCCCACCCTCCCCCCCCTGGAACGAGACGCCCCACCCCAGCAAGTCGCCCAGGGACGGCGTGGCCGGCCGGTTGAGGATGAGCGCGGCCGAGCCGGCGGGCGAGTGCGCCGTGACGTACGCGACGAGCTGCCAGGCGCGCTCGTCCCCCAGCGCGGCCGCCGCGGCGGGCGTCGCGACGATGACGCCCCCGGCTTCGACCGTCTGGGTCGCGTGCGCCCACATGGGCTCGCGCGCGAGGTCGCGGTCCTGCGTTTGGAGGAGGTGCAGGTTCTCCGCGGTCCAGCGCGACGACCACACGTCGCCGCCCGGGCCCGCCGCCTCGCCGGCTTCCAGGGCGTCGGCCGCGACGAGGGACGCGCGAAAGGCGCGCCAGTCGCCGGGGAGCGGCGGCGGCGCGGCGGCGTCGTCGGGGGTCGCGCGGGCGCGGCAGGCAGGGCGGCCGCAGGGGAGGCGCGCGGCGTGTCGGGGCGCGACGACGCGGGACGCCATCGCTCCCTGCGCGCGCGGCAGGTGTCGGCGGGGCGCGCGGGAGTGGATTGGGGGTCGTCGCGTTGGCCTTCCCACTACCGCGCCGTGGCGGCCCCGATGGCCGCGCCCCAAGGCCCCGCGGCCGCGCCCCAGTACGAGTCACTGCCACAGCGTCCTGCCCGGCCCCGGCGGAAGAGACGCCGGGAGGCCGCGGAAGAGGAAGCGCCGGCGCCGTCGACGACGCCGGCGGAGTCTCCCTCGCCGCCACCCGCCTCTGGCCGCCGTGTGCCCGTCGTCCCCGGCCGCCGCTTCGCCTACGCCGACCACACGGCCGACATCCAGGTGCATGGGTGGGGGGAATCCCTCGAAGCCGCGTTTGCGGGCGCGGCTGAAGGCATGGTGCACTACATGACGCCCCTGGACGGCGTGGCGTTGACCGCGGAGCGGCGGATCGAGGCCAAGGGGCACGACGCGGAATCGTTGCTCTTCAACTTTCTGGACGAGGTCCTGGCCGCCTTTGCGTGCGACGCCTTCATCCCGGCCGCCATCGACGTCGGCCCCATCGACCGGTCCGCGTGGACGGTGGCGGCGGTGGCGAGGGGGGAGACGTTTGCGCGCGGCACGCACGCGCAAGGGACGGAAGTCAAGGCCATCACCTACTCTGCGATGGCGATCGACGAGACGGATGCGGGCGCCGACGTGTACGTCATCGTCGACATTTGAGGGGGAGAGAGGCGTGTGGGGTGGCTGGGGCGCGCTCCGTTTTGGCGGCGGGGAGAGGCGGAAAAACGCAAGGGCCGAGACTGCCCGCCACCAGCGCCCCTCCCATGTCAATGATTGCTCGGTTCCGGTGTTGCACAGTGTGGCTGGCGGTTGTACCGGTGCGGGCGCCGGCCGGAAAAAAGGGGGGGGGGGCGGCGCGGCGGCCGCCCCGCGCGCGCCGGCCCCTCCCGCGCCGCGAGCCGCGGCCGACCGCAAGCGCGGTCGCGCGCGCTCGAGCGGCGGGAGAGGGGGAGGAAGAATGCGGCCCGCGGCGGGGAAAGCGGTTGGGGACGGGGGACGGAAAAAAGGGGGCGGCGGCGGTTTGGAGGCCTCCGAGACATGGCCGAAGATGCGGAAGGCCCGCTCACTAGTCGGAGCAGGGGGAGGCGGCGGCGACAGGCCGCGGCGGGGCAGAGCCCGCCGCGCCGTCCGCCCGCTTCACCCGTCGGCCACCGCCACACCCCCACCCCGCCCCCGCTCGGCCGCCGGCAGCGAGCGCAGCAAGCCCGCGACGCGGGCTTGGAGGGAGCGGATGGCGTCCGGGTCGAGCGCCGACCGCGCGGGCGGCGGCCCGCGCTCGGCCGGCCCCGCGGCCGCCGCCGCGGCGTCGTGCAGGCGGCGCAAGGAAGCGGCCATGGAGGTGAGCGCGCGGCGCACGTCGTCGGGGCGGCGGGCGGCGCGCCGCGGGCGCGCGCGGCGCGCGAGGGGCGCGGCGGCCTCCACGGCAGGCTCGCCACCGCGCGCAGCCTCCAGCGCGGCCTCGATGGCGGCGTCCAGGCGGCCGCTGGACGACTCGGTCGACGGCTCGGACGCGGTCGAAGCCGCGCGCGGCGGCAGCGCGCCGCACGGCGGCGTCGCCGGCGCGGAGGTGGTGGGGGCGGCGGCCGCCGCGCGCCCCGCCCCACCAGCCCACGCGGCCGCCCGCTTGGCCGCCGAAATCGACGCACAGTGCACGGCGGCGTGGTAGGCGCCCGCGCCGTTTAGTTTGACGAGCGCGCCCGACACCGGGTCGGCGCAGTCGAACGCCAGCTGCATGGCCGACGCGCCGTCGATGCCGAAGATGGCCCGCACGTCCGCAATGAACGCGTCGTACCCGCCGGGGCCGCCCCGCACGACGACGTGGTGCACCGCGCCGTTGAACGTGACGGACATTGTCGGCGCGGGGCACCCGCCCCCCGCCGCCTCGGCCGCCGCCGCCGGCGTCAGCACCGTCTTCCAGTCGGGCAGCGCGCAATTGCAGAAGCGGCACGCGGTCTCCTCCGGCGTGCCCGCCGAGTGGAGTTGCCAGCGCGCGAGGCACGGCGCGTGCACGGGGCGGGGGCAGCCGCAGGGGGTGCCCAGGGGGTCGCCAGGCGCGGCCTCGCCCAAGCAGACCCAGCAGGCGTCCTGCAGGGGAGGAAGGGGGTGGAGAGGGTGGGTGCACGGGGCGGTGGGCGCGCGCGCGCGAGGCCGCCGCGGCGGGGGCGGCATCGCGGCGCCGCCCGCGCGTGCACTTGGCCGGCCGCCACCTAGTCTGGTGGCGCATGCCAATTGAGCCCGTGCGGGGGGCGAGCGACCGGAAACGGCCGCCTTCGGCACCACCCAGGCCCCGCGCCGCGCCACCGGCAGATTGCGGCGCGCTCCGCCCGCCCGCATCGCGCCCCCGGCCCGCGCGCCAGCCCCCGGCCCGCAGTAGGGCCGGTATCAAGTGCGCGCAGGGGGGGAGATGCGGGGCGAAGGAGGCCGGGACGCGCCGCGCTGCCCTAGCTCGCGCAAGCCCGCGCGGGCGACGGGCGCCCCAGATTCGGGCGCCCGCGCCGCCGCCACGCGCTCTCCCGGCCTCTGCACGCCACCGCACACGCACCTGGCCGTTATCCATGCTGCGCGCGGGGGCGGAGCGGGGTCCCGGGGCGGACGACCAAGGGGGCGCGGGCACGAGAGGAGAGTGAGTGGCGGCGGCGAGCGGAGCGCCGGGGCTCCTCGAGAGCCGGCCACTCCCACCCCCTCCTCCCCCTCCTTTGCGCGCTGGGCGGCCCGTGCCGTTACACGCGCCACCGCGCCCGAATGGAAAAAAGGGGGCCCGCGCGGTGTGCTTTTTGGCGGGCGCGATTTTCCGCGGCCGCGGCCACGGCCGCGGCGCGTGTGTGGGGGGCGGTCAAAGTGTGCACTCTCCTCCTCCCGGGGCGGTGGTGGCAAAGGGGAGGAGGGGCGACGCGAACGCGCGCGGTCGCGCGCGCGGGCGTCGCCCTGCCCCCCCGAACCCGCAAACCCCTCTCCTCCCCCCCATCAATCAATCACTTGGTCGACAGCATGTCCGCAATCGCGTTGCGCAGCTTGCGCCCCAGGCCCGGCCCCGGGCGCCGCTTGGCCGACGCGGGGCGGCCGGACGGGCCGGCCGCGTCGTCGCCACCGTCCGACGTGCGCCGCGGCGACGCGCCCGCGCCGCCCGCCGACTGCAGCCGGCGCGCGGCCGACACGGACGCGCAGTGCACGGCGGCGTCGTACGCGCCGGCGCCTTGGAGCGTGAGGAGGGCGCTCGCGCGGTCGGGCGTCGCGGGCGCCGCGACGACGGGCGCCGGCGCGAGCGGGCCGCCGCCCGGCTCGTCGCACGTAAACGTGATGTTGAGCTCCGAGTCGTCGGGCAGGTCAAACGCACGCCGAATGGCCTCGGTGAACTCGGCGTAGCTGGGGAGGGGACGGGGGGAAAGGGCACGGGTCGGCGGCGGTCGCGCGCGCAGCCGCGGGCGCTCCTCCTTGGCCCTCCTCCCCCCTCCCTCTCCCGCTCACCCTTCCGGGCCCGGCTTGACGTGGAACGAGTAGGTGGCGCCGCCGTAGTTGACGTTCTGGGGCGGGAGGGGGAGAGGGTCGGAAGGGTCAAAGGGTCGGCGTGCGCGCGCCCCCCTCCTCCCGCCCCCCCGCCCCCCGCTCCTCCCTTTCCTCACCATGACCGCCGGCGCGTCCGCGCCGGTGCCCGGCGTGAGCGCGTCCTTCCAGGGGGGCAGCTCCTTGGCGCAAAACTCGCAGAGGGTCTCGCGCTTCGTCCCGGCCGACTGCAGCTGCCACCGCGCCAAGCAGGCGCTGTGTGTCCACCGGGGGCACGCGCACGCGTGCGAGAGGGGGGCGTCGGGGCGGGCGCCGTCGAGGCAGATCCAGCAGACGGCGGCGTCGGACTGGGGGGGGGGGGTGGGGGGAGGGAAGGCGGGGGGTCGGTGGGGGTCGCCGGCCGGCGGTCGGCGGGCTCTCGGGGGGCGCCACTCGCGCGGCGGCCGGTCGGGCCGGGCCGGGGAGGGTGCGGGCGGCGGTCCCGCGGGTGCCAGGCTGGCGCGGGGGTGGGGGGCGCCCTCCGGAGGTGAGGGCCGCCCCTCCCCGCCCGCCCCGGCGCCCGCCGGCCGCCGACCGCCCCGCGATGGTCGCCCATAGACAGGGTGCGGCCGCTCGGGGAGCGGGCGGCACGGGCGAGGCCCGCGGCGGCCTGGCCTCGTGGGTGGCTAGCCTAGCGCCGCATCCTCGGCCGGCGCGCGCCGCGCGGAGGCCCAATCGGGCGCCGGCCGCGCGCCAACGCCCACCCAGATCGGCCACAGGACGGAGCCGAGCGCGTTGGGGCGGTGGGACGGCGGCCGGAGCACACGCGGAGGCAGAGGGCGCGAGCGCGGGGCGACCAGCACGTCCTCCCCCCCGCGCGCCCCGCCGCCCTCCCCGCCCCCCCCGCGCCGCTCCCGCCCCGCGCCGTGTCGGACGTGGGATCGGAGGCGCACGAGAGGGGGCGAGCGGGCGCCAGGGGAGGCGTGGGGCGCGCCGCGCGGCCGGCATCGCGCCGCGCAGGGCCGCCAGCTCCCTCCCGCCCGCCGCGCCAGGCGCTCTCCGTGCCCCCTCTCCCCCCCCATCTCACCTCGCTACTGGCTGTGGACCGCGCGCCGTCGGCCACGACCTCCACCGCGGACGACCGCCGCGGCTTGGACTCGGCGCCCGCGTCGCCGGGGCCCGCGTCGCAGTCCATGGTGCTCGCCGACCGCTCCCGAGCCGTGTCGGCCATGGCGCGGGGGGGTGGGGTGCGGGGCAGAGGCGGGCGGGGCTCTGCGGGGCGGTGGGGTGTGTGCGCGGCGGGGGCGCGCGCGGCGCCCACTCTCGCTCGCTACAGCGCGCCCCGCCGCTTCCCTCCCGCCCCCACCGCTTCCACGGCCGCGTCCGCGCCCTCGCGCACCGCGCCCAGCGCGCCCTTGGGCAGGCGCCAGAGGGAGGAGGAGGCGGCGCTTCCGCCGACCGCCGACGCGAGCGCCGAATAGTGGCGCCCGTCCTCTGGCCGCACCAGCGTGATCACCACCCCCTCCCTCCCGGCCCGCGCCGTGCGCCCCGCGCGGTGGACAAACGCTTTGGCGTGCGTCGGCGGGTCGTAGTTGACGACGGCCAGACTCGTTTTGCTGGGCGCCTTGGACAAGTCGATGTCTAGGCCGCGCCCCGCGCCGTCGGACGCGACGAGGGCGGCCAGGGTGCCGGTGGCCAGGGACGCGAGGGCGGCGGCGCGGGCGGGGGCGGGAATGCCGCGCGCGGCGAGCGCGGCGGGGACCGGGGGCGACGCGGCGGCCAAGAAAGCGGCCACCCGGGCGGCGGTCGCGACCGACCCGCAGAACACCAGCGCGGGCGAGCCGTCGGCCGAGAGCTGGCGGAGCAGGGCGAGGAGGGCGGCGGGCTTGCCCGCGCCGCCGCCGCGCACGTCGAGGCGCGCCACGCGCAGGCCCGGAGGCAGCACGTACTTGCCACCGGCCCGCGGCCCTTCCTCCGCCACCGCCGCGACGTAGCGCGGCCGGAAGAGGCGCAGGCGCGCCACCTTTGCCGGGTCGCGCGTGAGCGTCGCGGAGGCGGCGACCCGCACGCACCGCGGGGAGGAGCCGGGGGCGGGGGCCGCGGCATTCAGCGCGTCCAGCCAGCCGCCATAGTGCTGGCGCAGGAGGCGGTCGGCTTCATCGACCACGATGAAGCGGAGGCCGGACAATGCTGCCCTGGCCCCGCCCTCCCCCAGCCGGGCCAGGTGCGCCGCCAGCCGGCCCGGTGTGGCGACGACGGCGTCGGCGGGGCGGGCGGGAGGGGCCAGGGAGTAGTCTCCTCCCGCCGCGCCTCCTCCCCCCCCCGTCAGCGCGGTCGCTTCCGCCCCCGGGTCGCCCCCGCCCGCCACGGTGGCCACCGTGAGGCCGACGGCGGCAAAGAGGGGGGCGACCGCGGCCGCGACTTGGGCGGCAAGGTCGCGCGTCGGGACGACGATGAGGGCGCCCACGCCGCGCGCGCGGCGCAGGGGGTGCGGGGGCGCGCCAGCGGCTCCCGACCGCGCGCCCACCGATCCTGCCGCGTGCAGGAGCGCGTGGGCGGCCGGCAGGGCGTAGGCCAGCGTTTTGCCCGACCCGGTCGGCGACGCGACGGCCAGGTCGTGCTCGCCGCCCCTGCCCCCCGCGGTGGCGGCCCAGACGGCGGCTTGCACGGGGAACAGGGTGGTGAATGAAGCTGAAGAGACGGGGGAGGGAGGGGTGGGGCCGCGGCGGCCGCGCGTGCGCGCTCGACCTTCCGCCCACCGCCCACCGCCCACCGCCACACCTTCCTCCCTCAACCAGGCTTCAATCCTCGCGTCCAGTCCGGTCACGCACGCCAGGGGCACCCCGCCGCCGTCGACGGGGAGCGGGCACCGCATCCAGGGCAGGGC
>Ga0315293_10003570_pt1 | contig 14979 bp, 13 predicted proteins | sample YL17G13_20_MG_FD_203071 | JGI IMG/M metagenome (GOLD analysis project Ga0315293, IMG submission 203071) | Sediment microbial communities from Yellowstone Lake, YNP, Wyoming, USA - YL17G13_20 | ecosystem: Environmental > Aquatic > Freshwater > Lake > Sediment | place: USA: Wyoming | collected... | reverse complement strand
TATCTGGATAACCTAATTTACTAAAATAAAAGAGTTGATTGTTGTCATAAAGCATGTTTGTCATAGGAGCTATTTCTTTTAAATGCATTTCTTTCCCCTGTTCACGAAAATTTTCTTTAGGAATTTCTCCATGATTAATAATCCCTTGCTTACACATTTCATCCATAAATGCTAAATTTACTGGATCTGTTTCTTCACGATATTCAGGGTAAGTTGTCCATCCATTTATTAAATCTCCATAACTGCTAAACCCTGTTATATATTCACAACTACATAATTCAAGTTTGCCAAAATCAGTTTTTGTATAAAACCTTTTATAATTTTCTAACCTTGAGGCCGCATTTGGGCCACATCCAGTATTAAACAAACCTGCTAAAGAGGTTATTCCAACTGCAATTCCAGTTATGATTTTCTGTCTTAAGCTTGTTTTTGGTGTATAATTTGTTTGCATTTTTAATGTTTTTTCAAGGTTTTTAGGTTTTATAAACCTTATTGTTTGTTACTATTTTAAAGTTAATACATATTTATAATCTTTTAACTTTTCTTTTTTAATATCTTATTAATTTTTATTTTTTTATTTTCCTCCCATAATTGCTTGTGTGATTGTTTGTTTATCTCCTGAAATTTTCCATTCAGCACCATCATCTGTAAATCTATTTAAAACATTAATATAAGCACCGCAATCTCCAAGAGATGTGCATATTCTATTCATTGTTTGAGCGTAAGCTGGTGTTAAACATTCTTTATTATCTGTAACTTTTTCACTTCCAATTAATCCTTTTTCATAGGTAACAACACATTTTGAATTTCCAAATGAGCAAATGCTTCCTGCATCTCCATTACTCCAAAACTTTAATCCAGGGGGGGTATTTGGCAAGCAAGCGCCTCCTCCTAATTGCACTCCAGAAGATTCTTCACTAGAATCTGAAGAAGCAAAACCAGTAATTGGTGCAACTGCATTTCCAGTAACACCTCCTGAAAAACTAGGAGTACTTGCTGAAAAAACTTGTCCAGAACTTGTTGTAGTTGTTGAAGCTTCTTGAGTTACTAATCCAGTAAAACTAGCTCCTGCTAACCAAAAACAATCTCTTTTGTCTGTATTTAAACAATCTTCTTCTTCTTTTTGGCTAATGCAATCTTTCCATCTATTAACTCTGCATGCAGCTTCTCTGAAAACCCCTGTTCCAGTATCTAAATTTCCTTCAAGACAAACTTCATTTCTATAATCTTCACAAGGTTCTATTGTTTCTTCACCATTAATACAAACATGCCTGAACTGCCTGCTTCCAACACTGTCTTTTCCTTCTCCTGTTTCACCTTGATATTCACACCAGCTTTCTCCATTTTTATAATCTTTTCCATTTTTTGTATTATAGCAATTTAAATCAGTGCAAATATAATCCCCATAATTTGCATTTCCTTTTGCGCAAATACTTCCTTTAAAATAATCACAATTCCCGCAGCTTTTGCTTCCTGCATTTCCATTTGAATTTCCTGCTCCGCAAACCTGGCTTTTGTCAATAATTCTTTGCCAATAAGATTTATCATTCCTTTTGTTTGCATCATAAATATTCGCAGGATTCCCGCAACTATCTTTAAAATAAACTTCATCTTTTCCATCAACACACATTGTTTGTGTTGTTATTCCGCAATTAGTTGCTAATTCTTCTGCAGAGCATAAATAATCTTTAAAAAATTCTCCTGAAGAAGTTATATTCCCGCCTTCTCCAACACCTAAACATTCTCCTCTTGTTGTAAACTTGCAAGTTCTTTGAAAATCAGATTCAAAAACACAAGCGCCTTTATCTTGAGAAGCAGCAATAGCAATACAATTTAATTCATCATTAATATTTATTCTAAAATCAGTTTCTAATCCATAAAAACTGCTAAGTTTTTTACATCTTGTTAAAGTTACAAAGCTTGCTTGAGTGCCTAATACACAACAGCCTAAATTACATTGAGGAACAGACTCTTTGCTGTCATCCATCCATGTTCCATTTGCATCATTACAAACTCTTTGAGGAGTATTGTCCATACATAATCCTTCACTTGAATCAAAACAAATTCCAGGCTTGCAAAAACTAGTAGCTTGACAAGAAGTTGGGGTGCTTCTAAACTTTGTATCACAATTTTGTTTTAATGTATTTTGGCACCATGCTCCATTAATCGTTTTTTCACAACAAACATTAAAAGCAGGCCATGGACTGGCTTCTGAATTTATTACTGGAATAATAATTAAGATTAATAAACCAATAATTAATATTCTAGTAATCTTTAAATTAATCAAACTTAAACTTCTTTTGCTAATCTCTTTTTTTATCATCTTTTTCTTTTTTTATCACAGCTTATTTTTTATTTTGTTTGTCTGTTATTTTCTGTATTTTCCTATAGCGTTTAAGATTCCTTGAGTTGCCATATTAGCTCCAAATCCTGCTGTTGCTCCATCTATAACTCTAGCGTCTCTGTCTGCTTGATTATTATTTTGGTTTGGTTTTGCTTGACTAGCTATTGTAAACATCCCATTTTTGTTTGATTGTTGGGTTACTGCTTCATTATATGTCCATTCTTTTTCTCCAGGACATAATCTATAACCCTGTAGAGTATCTAGTTTAAGTGCATATCTGCAAGGATAACCACTTTTACTAAAATAAAACATATCTCCATCTTGATATTCATTAATTGTTTGAGCTCTGCCAAATTTTTCATTATCGTCTTGAACTATTTTAGTAAGTATCTTATTATAATACGCTTGATTTTTTGCTCTTACTCTTGACTTATGTGCTTCCCATTGTTCAGCAGTGCATCCAGAACTAAAAACACTAATTAAACCAACTAATCCAATTGTTACCCATGTAGTTATCTTTTGTTTTATTTTCATGTTTTTATTATGTTTTTAGGTTTTATAAATCTTGTTATTTGTTACTATTTTTAAGTTAAAACATATATTATTTAATAAATTATTAATATCCCCCTTCTTATAGTCCTGTAAACCCTGCAGGCAAGACTAAACTTCTGCTTGCAAACATAAATTTATCTTTTGAATCTCTGTCTGTTATAATATAAACTGTTGTTCCATCTCCTTGTTTCTTTTTTTCAACCTTTAATGAAGGATAATAAATCATATAACTCATTGTTTCTGCGTCACCATATCTTGCTTCCCAATTGCTGATTGAACTTGCAAGCATAACCTGCTCATATAAATTAGAAGATATATCTGTTTTAATAGATTTATATGATTCTGTTTGGTCTTTTACAATTTTTATATCGCTGATAATATCTACTAAAATATCCCCAGGCAATAATGAAATAGAAATCTGAGGGCTGCTCATTGTAACTTGATAACCCTTTCTTTCTAAATTTGCCTTGACAGAGCTAATGCAATTTTTAATTCTTTGGCTCGAATAAGATTGTATCTGCTGTTCAACTGCTTGCTTTAATAAAGGTTTCTGCATTATGCAATTTTTATAATATTCTTCAGTATAACATAAATATTCTATTTTGCTTCCTTGATATATATAATAAAGAGAAGGGTCCAAGCTTCCTCCCTGCAGTCTTAAAATATCAACTGCTTCTTGAACAGGTTCTTGAACACAATTTTTAATTTGATTTACGGGGGTAGTAGGAGTAAATATTGCAGTTAAATTTGTTTTTCCAGTAAATAATAAAATTAAAACAATTGCAATTGCTAAAGCAAGGATAATAAATATTGTTAATTGCCCTTTTTTATTTGCTTTTTTTAACTCTTTTTTCATTTTTTTATAAACTATCTTAACTTTTATTAGTTTTTTCCTGTTTTAATGTTTTATCTATTTCTTGTTTTAGGTTAGGGATATCTCTTTCAACTACTTTCCATAATATTTCAAAATCAACACCAAAATAATGATGGATCAATTTATCCCTTGTTCCTATAATTTCTTTCCAAGGAACAGAAGAATACTTTTTTTTAAAATCATTTGAAAGATTTTTTGCTGCCTCACCAATTACTTCTATCTGGCGGACAACTGCTCTTTGTTTTTCTTTATTTTTTAGCAATGCTTGTTTATCTATATTTTCTGTAAATTCCTCTAAATCTTTTATACTTTCTAAAATGTGTTCTAAAAAAATTAAATTATTTTTCATATTATTTTAACTTCCTCATTAAGTATTATTTTTTTTAATAAATGATTAATTCCATTATAAGTAAGTAAATCAACTCTTTTTTTTAATTCTTTTTTTAATTCAATTTCTAATCTAACTATATCAAACAAACTCATCTCTTTTGTAGGTTCTATTAAAATATCAATGTCGCTGTTCTTTTTTTCCTCACCTCTTGCATAACTTCCAAATATGCCTGCTTTCTTAACCCCATATTTTTTTAATACTTTTAAAATAGGTTTTTTTATCTTATTTATATTATTTTTTTCCATATTTATTTTAAGTTACCTTCATTTATAAATATTCTTTTAAACAAATTCATAAGCTTTAACTATTATTTTACCCCCTTTTCTATTAAATTGATCTTCACATTGTATATAATATGTTTTTAACTGCCAATCTGCAAGATGCTCAATTCCATCTCCACTCATTTGAGCTGCATTATCAAATTTAAAATTTCTGTCAAATCCATATCTGCATTCTGCTTCTTCATCAGTGATAATTTTTAATGCATTATCAAAATAAACTCTTATGATTTTTGGGCCTGTTGTATCAACCTTAATTTTAAAAGAAGTTAAAGCACTTGCATTATTCCCTGCAATATCTTCGCAATAATATTCAATAATATGCTCTCCTCTAAATCCAGTATTCCAAACACCAGAATGATAATCAGAATCAGTTTCTTCAAGCATGTCAAAAGAAAATCCTTCTAATTTCCATTGACAAATTGCTTTTCCATTTTCAGCACCCCCAGAAGTCCTGACATTTAAATTAATTTCTACAGGTTCAGTTCCTTTAATAAATTCATAACCATTTTCAGGTTTAAAATCAATAATACTTAAAGGAGATGGTGAAGCATCTAATTCATAAGGATAACTCTCAGTCATCTTATTTCTGCTTGTATTTGTTTCAGCTAACCAGGGCTGGTCTTTACACCTAAAATAAAAATTAGTATTAGTATTTACTCCTGTAAGAGTAGCATTGCAAGGCCATCCATATAATTGATATTTATTTATTCCTGTTTGACAGCTCATTTCATTAGCCATATTATTATAATCAATATCACTAACATCCCATCTGCAGTTTGCAGGCTCATTTACCCAGAGCATTATATTTTTTGTAGTTTCACTATATTTAACAAATGCTCCAGACTCAGGACTTATTTTTTGAATTACAGGAGCAGTTAAATCAGGCCCAGGATTTACACAGGTTTCAATTACATAAGCCACTTCATTAGCAAGCCCATCACAAGCTTCTTGGCATTTAACATAAAATCTAATCTTTCCTAAAGCTTCAATCTGTGTTTGAGTTAAATTATACTGATGTCTAAATGCAGCAATGCTTGGGATAATTAAAATATTAGAATGATTAAGTGTATATGTATTTTTTCCTCCAAAAAAATCAGACATTTCATCATAAGTTTGCAATGGGTCTGTTCCTATTTTGCATTGAGCATATTTATTTGTTTTAATTCCATATTCAACTCTAGTAAATTCATTAATGCATTTTCCAGAATTAGTTTTAATAGCAAAACCAGTATCACTTATTTCTTTATAATCATATCCTTCAGAAATGCTTTCAAGAGCAGGGCTTATTCTTGGACTAGAAATCCCTCCAACACAATTATTAATGCATTTTTCATCTGCTGTTCCTTTATTAATAAGTTCACAACCTTGTCCTAAACTACTGCATTTGTATTCAGAACAAGGAACATCAAATTCATTTTTAGGATTGCATTTTTCACAGTCAGCTCCTCCTGTTGGAGCTTGCCAAGGCAGGCATTGAAAACTAATTGTTTTTTCTCTTGTATCCCCAATACCAAGAATCCAGCCAATTATTATTATAATGAGTCCTATCCATCTTAGAGCTTGCACAAAACCCCATTCCATCCATTCAGCAAGTACTGCGATTATTAATGCTCCTGCAACCGCTATTCCTATTATTAAAGCAGTGCTTTGTTTTACTCCAAATCCCATAGTTAATATTGTTGCAACTGAAAGTCCTGCGCCAACAGCAGATAATAAATTTCCCCATCCAACTCCATTAGCTGCAGCTAATTCTGCATTACTGGCTTCACTAATCTGCAGCGCATTAACTGTATCAGCTACTAATTTTTCTCCTCCTCCTAAAGCAGTTCCAATCCCTCCAATAACAGGAGCATTTGCAAGAGTCGCAGTCAGCCCTAACATTTGAATTCCTTGAACACCTAATGTAGCATAACCTAACATTCCTATTCCTCCTCCACTTCCCCCACCCTCACTTGAACTCATTCCATAAACCCCAAAGAACTCACTTAAATTTCCAGGCTCAATCATGTCAAGATTTCTTTCAGGCAAAGCATATTTTTTATATTGATTGCCATTTATGTTTCCTGCTCCAGAAACATAATTTTTAGTATATTTTCTTTCTGTATTAACATACCCCCCACAATCACCTAAAGAAGTGCATAAATCATTCATTTGCTGAGTAAACGAAGAACTGTCACAATCACAATTTACTTCACAGTCCCAGTCTAAATCCCATCCTTTAACTTCTACTATTGTGCATGTTTGTGAAGCAAGGCTGCATATTGCTTGAGCACTTTCGTAATTATTTTTTATATCAAAACCAGGAGGATATTTAGGAACAGAAAGACTAAATTTAAATGTATCATCATCTCCGTCTGTTAAATCAACATTTCTAATAATACAATCTGGATTATCCTCATTATTTATTGCTGCTTCTCCATACATGTTTTTTGCAAAACAATTTTGCCAATTATTTTGTCTGCAAACAGCTTCTGAAAAAGTTTTTCCATTGCCTATATTAGTTTCTGTTCCAACACAAATCTGGTTTCTATAATCAGCACAAGGCTCTATTCTTTCTTCTCCCATAAAACAAATATGTTTTACATGCCTGCTTCCAACAACATCTCTTCCATCCCCGACAGTTCCTTCATATTCACACCAGCTTTCTCCGTTTTTATAATTCATCCCATTATCTGCTTTACAATCCAAACTTCTGCAAACATATTCATCTTGTGGGTTATTTCTTTGATCTAATCCTTCTCTGTATTTCCCGCAAACACTTCCAAGAAAAATACTGCAATCTTCTTTAATCTCCTCTTTATTCCCGCAAGAGTCATACCAATAAACACTGTCTTTTCCATCAACACAACCATCATAATCATGAGCAGCACAGCCTGTATTTAATTCTGGAGAAGAGCAAAAAGTATCTTTGTAAAAATTGTTTTCATTGCCTGTTCTTGAAAAACATTCTTCTCTTGTTATAAATAAACAAGTTGTTTCTTCACCAGATTCAAAAACACAAGCGCCTTCATCATCTTTTTCAGTTAAAAAAATACACTCAATTTCAGTCTGAACATCTGTTTTAAAATCAACAGGAATTCCTAAAAATCCTGATTCTGCTTCACAATTTTTTTCTGTTGTAAACTTTGCCTGGTTCCCTAAAACACAGCAAGCTCTTTCACATTTTTGAATATTACAGGAACCAGCAGACCAGATTCCTCCTGCATTGTCACAACTTACTTTTGGAGTAGCATCATTGCATAGTCCTGTATTTTGACTAACACAACAACCAGACTTGCAAAAAACAGTGTTCTTGCATTCATTAGGAGAACTAAGAGCTCCTTCACTACAATTTTCTATAGGAACATACTGGCAAGTATTTCCTGCTTTAGTTTCTTCACAACAACCGTATCCAGGAAGAGATGAACTACTTCCTTGAGCAGAAACACTTTCAGTTGCATCATAAATAAGATAACAAAATGCAAATGTTGAAATAATTAAGATTAATATCTGTGCATAACTAATATTGGCCTTAAAATTTATAAATTTTTTTAAGCTTTGTTTTGAGTAGCTTAATCTTTCATCTGCATTTCTCTTGTTTTTATACATTATTGATGTTCTCATTTTTTTATTATCTTTGTTTAATATTTTTTAGTAATCTGTTGTTGGGTTTAGTTTTGAAAATGATTTGTTTAGCTTATTCTTTTATTTTTCATGAATTATTCTTTCATGTCTCTTATTTTCATAAATTATTAATATTGTTTCTTTCATTTTTAAAATCCCGGAGGAATTGCACAGCTCCTGACTGCGAATTTAAATTCTTTATTAGTTGTAAGATCTTTAATTGAATAAATTGTGCTTGAATCTCCTGTTCTAAATTTATTTATATCATATTCTGGATAAATAATCATGAACCCTAGAGTATCAAAATTACAATAACGAGCCTCTGCATTTACAATTTCCATTGCAATTTCTGCAAGGCGGTATATTGGATGTATAATATTCACCTTGAACAAATTAAAACTTCTGATATTCTCTCCTCTTTGCATTTTAAAATCTCTATCAATATTAATTTCAACTCCATTTGATGTAAGTTTTGTTGTTAAATCCCAATTTTCATCCATAGATACTTCATATCTTGGTTCAAGAGTTGTTTCTAAAACCTGAAAACAATTTGAAATTCTTGGTTTAATATATTTATATATTTCATCTTCAATATGCTCGATTAACAATGGCTGTTGATTTATGCAAGAGCGGTAATGCAGGGCATTATAGCACAAATAAGTAATATTTTCTCCCTGATACATTACTGTTCCTTTTGGTTCTAAACTTCCTGAATGAATCATTATAATATCTAAAGCTTCTTCAACAGCATCACGAGTGCAGCTTTCAATGAATGCCTGAGGATTTTCCTCGCTTACTATTTGTGTTTTTGGAGCTTGTCTTAAAAGAAATATAAAAATAATTCCAACAATCAAGATTAATGCAAGAATTATAAAGATGGTGATTTGCGCTTTTTGATTTATTTTATTTCTTATCATTTTTATTTTTTCATCCATAAATTTACTCCCTCTTTTTTTATTTTAATAATCTCTTCTTCTATAACCAACTCTAAAAGGTATTTTTCAGCAGTATTCCAGCTAACTCCTAAATGCTTAGCTAATTCAGAACTAGTAATCACCTTTTCATCCCCCAAGAGCTTTAATACTTTCTTCTGTATATCTATATTCATAAGTATATTCCTATTAATATTATTATGCTATTTATTATGAATATACATAGATGTTTATAAATGTTTTGCAAATCTGAAAATATGCTAAGTTCAGTTAAGAGAAAAAAAGAGTAATTTAGATTCAGTCTTCATTCTCCACTCTCGGCGCAAGGATAAACCCCAATTCTATAAAAGGAGTGTTAAATTCAAGCTTGAGCGGATAGTCTGTTGAAAAACTGATTATTGCTTTGTCAGTAAGCTTTGTTGCTTTAACCATTTTTTGCAGATATTCTAGGGAATATTTTGAATTTGCTTCCTGAGCCTGTATATTAACTTCATCAGAAGAAAATTCTGATTTAAAAGAATTTAGTGAGCCTCTTGCGCTCATTATAAACTTGTTTGGTTCTGAAATAAATGAACAAGAGTCTGCTACAACTGAACAATCTTCAATTATTTCTGAAAAATCAATAGAAGACATTTCAATTTTACTTGTGAACTCTAAATTTGGAATTTCTTTTTCTTCACCTTCAATCTCAATTAAGGCAAGATTAAATTCTCTTTTAATTTTATCATTAATCACTAATTTTAGCTCATTTTCCTGCTTTGTTATAATTAAAACACTTCCAAATTTGATTCTCCTTAAAACAGCCTTTAAGCTGTCTAAATTAACCCCTAAAACCTCTTCTTTTTCAACTTCTAATTCTGAAAAAGCACCAGAAGGTAATTTAAAAGAGACCATAGCCACATTAGCAGGGTCAATAGCAATAATGCTCATGCCTTCTTTACTGACTTTCATTCTTACTTCTAAAACCAATTCAGAGATTATACTGATAATTTCTGAGAATATTTTTGGATGTTCTAATTTTAATAACATGAAACTAAAAACCCCTATTTGCTTTTAAATATTGTTGTGTTTTAGAATAAGTGATTATATAAATCAAGATTTCTTATCTTTTTTACTTAATAATTAAGGTTTAGACTTAAGCTATTTATCAACTCTGCTTAACTCTGTGCTAATTCCGCTAATAATTAATTATCAAGACTAATAAAATGGAACCTGAAAAAGAGATTAGTTTTAAAGAAAAAAGAATCAGGGAAATTGTTTTTTTATATTATTCAAGAGAAGATGTTAAAAAAGCAATATTTAGTTTTTCTAAAAACAGAGAATGCATCCCAAGATACTTCGAAGGTTTTGGCAAGCGTCCAGACAATTTTCAATATGAATCAGATATTTTAGAACAAGTTAAAAAAGGAGCAACCTCTTTTCATTGTTCAGAAGAGCTTTGGAAAGATCCATTAGAAATTTCAACAGATTTGTCTGAAGAGCAGTTTAATGAGCTTAGAATAGGCTGGGATTTGCTTTTAGACATAGATTCTCCTTATTTAGAATATAGCAAAATTTATGCAGATTTAGTTGTTAAAACTCTGGGGTTTCATGGAATTGAAAACATAGGTGTCAAATTTAGTGGAAGCAAAGGTATGCATATAATTATTCCTTGGAAAGCATTTCCAGAACAAATTTACGGGCAAAAAACAAAATATATGTTTCCGGAATGGCCGAGATTAATTTGTGAATATTTAACATCAATTATAAGGCCCCAATTAGCAGATAAGATTTTTGAACAAGAAAGCTTGAAAGATTTAGCTAAAAAAACAGGAAAAAAACAAGAAGATTTGTTAATAACAGAGTGTTTGTCTTGTCATCGTTCTGCAGCTAAAAAAATCCTTATTACCTGGCTTTGCCCGCACTGTAAAAATCAAATAGTAAATCTAGAAGGAACATTTAATAATAGAAAAAAACCAAAATGCCCTGATTGTAGAAAAGATTTACAGGAGATTTCAAGGCAGGAAATATATTTTTGTGAATTCTGCCAGATAAGCTCTAAAAAAAATCCAGGAAATTTTGCAAAAACCAGGGAAAAAACAGAGACTCTGATTGAAGCAGACCTTGTTCTTGTAGCTCCAAGACATTTATTTCGAACTCCGTATAGTCTTCATGAAAAAACAGCATTATCTTCAATTGTTATTGATAAAAATAAAATAAAAGATTTTCAAATTAAAGATGCTAATGCATTAAAAGTAGAAATAAAAAACTTTTACCCAGATGCAAGGCCAGGGGAAGCAAAAAGGCTTTTATTACAGGCATTAGACTGGAAAGAACAAAAAAATAAACAAGAACAATATAGAAAAGAAACCAACAAACAATCCCAAGATTTTGAAACAACCAGCAAACAACTTAAAAAAGGAGAATATAAACAAATTGAAATTCCAAATCCAACAGAAGAAATATACCCTCCATGCATAAAACTTATTTTAAAAGGAGTAAAAAATGATGGCAGAAAAAGAGCTTTATTTATTCTAATTAACTTCTTTAAATCATTGGGTACAGATGAACAAAAATTAATAGAAATAATTGAAAAATGGAACAAAGAAAACTACAAGCTTCTTAAACAAGGATATATTCAGAGCCAGCTAAACTGGTATAGAAAAAAAGGAGCAAGAATGCCTCCTAACTGCGATAAAGCAAGCTATCAAAATCTTAATGTTTGTTTTCCTGATGAATTATGCAGGCAGATTAAGAATCCTGTAAATTATGCTGTGAAAAAATATTTTAGGAATAAGAAATAAAAATATATTTGTTACTTCTATCAAATAACAACATAATAGAAAGGTTTATAAATATAGATTTTTTATAAAAGAAATGGTTTATGAAGCAAATCTTATAGGAAAATTGAAAGACTCAAGAGAGATTTATGAAGTCTGCGCTTCACTGGACAAACAGATTCCAGCTTTTGAAAGAGCAGGGATTAAACACCCTTTTCTTGCAAGTCCTGATGAAGTAGCTTTAATAAGATTAGATAAATTATCTAATGATTGGAGTAGAACTTGCATGGCTCCTGTAAAAGTTAAAGGAAAACCAACAATTTTGACAGCAATCTCTCCTTTTATGAATCCAATAATGGCTGCTATCGCAGTAGATTTTCATAAAAAGAATCAATATCCTACCTTACCTGAAATTTCTTATGAGTTATTGGAAACAGAAGCAAAAGCACAATCAAGTTTAACTCCTGAAGACAGAACAACTCATATTTTAGAAGGCAAGGCAGATTCAGGAGGAAAATTTTATCTGACTCCTGAAATGGATGATTCAAGATTTATACTTAAAAAACATGTTCAAAGATATTTTGGACAATTTAAACATTCTCAAATCCCATTTTTTGATTTGCCTGATGATGCTTCAAAGGGACAAGCGTTTGTTAATTACCTGTGGTTCAGCGGACCTCGGGATGGTTCTGGGCTTAGTGCTAGGTACAGGGGTCTGGGCGATGGTCTCAGGGCATTCGGGGTGCGGGGGAAAACCAGCAAAGCTGGTTCGCAAAATTCTGGCTACAATTTAACCAATATCAGGAATGCATCTGATGAAGCTATAAAACAAACCCTTGGAGAAATGAACATTACAGGAATGCTTGGATTTGGACTTCAAAAAAGAAATACAGGAAATCTTTTAGAAATACTTAGAAAAAAGCAATAATTCTTATACTCTTTTTTATTGTAAAATCTGCCTCGACTACAATTATCTAGAAAATAATAGAAAGAGGCCACACGCTCTTTTGTCAGCACATCATTTGAATTTATTTTAAGTCATAAAATACAGAAATTTCTTGCGAGGAATTTCAGTGAAAGAAAGGCACAAAGAGCTATAAGTGCCCTGTGGTTCAACGAACCTCAGAATGGTTCTGAGCTTAATGCTAGGAACAGGAATCTGAACAATGATAACAGGGCATTCGGAATGGCTTTGGTCGGGGCCTTATATTCAACTATGAGCATTAATAATATTTTTGAACAAATATATTCTTATGAAAATCTTTTCTTGGCTTACAAAAAAGCAAGAAAGCATAAGACAAAGAAAGATTATGTTATTAAATTTGAAAGAGATTTAATTAAAAATTTATTACAATTGCAATCAGAACTGAAAAATCAAAGCTACAAACCAGAGCCATTAAAAACTTTTATTTTACGAGACCCTAAAACTCGTAAAATCTCCAAGTCTGCTTTTCCAGACAGAGTTGTTTATCATGCTTTATTTAAAGTAATTGAGCAAATATTTGATAAAAGTTTCATTTACGATTCATGTGCGAACAGAAAAGGTAAAGGAAATTTATTTGCATTAAAGAGGTTTGATTTATTTAAGAGGGGAGTTACCTGTAATCTAAGAAGGGAAGCATTTTGTTTTAAGGCAGACATTAAACACTATTTTGATGAGGTAGAACATAAAGTTTTAATAAGAATAATCAAAAGAAAAATTAAAGATGAAAAAGTTATTTGGTTAATAAATCAAATACTTGTTAATGGTTTTACTGAAAAAGGTATGCCTCTTGGAAATCTAACTTCTCAATTCTTTGCTAATGTTTATCTTAATGAACTTGATTATTTTGTGAAACACAAATTAAAAGCAAAATATTATATAAGGTATGTTGATGATTTTGTTATTCTACATTCATCTAAAGAAAAACTTGAAAAATGGAAAGAAGAAATTAATAATTTTTTAAAAAAAGAATTAAAACTTGAATTACATCCTGAAAAATCTAAAATAATCTTTCTTTCAAGAGGAGTTGATTTTGTCGGCTTTAGAAATTTTTATTATTATAGATTATTAAGGAAAAGAAATATAAGAAAAATATTTTCTATTATTGAAAAATTTCAATTAGGGTGTATAAGTTATGAAAAACTTCTTGAAACTTTTCAGGGTTGGAATGCTTATGCTAAGTGGGCTGATAGTTATAAATTAAGAAAAATTATATTTTCAAGGATATAATCCTTTATAACTAAATGTATTTAAATTAAATCCTCTTATATATTATATAAAAAATGAGGAATTTAAGGAAAAGAGAGCCGATAAATAATAAATTAGAGAGTTCTAGAAACCCTTTAGCAATTGATGAAATTGATGAAGCATGGAGATTATACTCTCTTGGAAAATTGAAGGGCAATGGTGATGGATATAGAAATCAATTAATTATGCATTATCGATATCTTGTGAGATATACTGCTGAAAGAATGCGCCAAAAATTTCCCAGTATAGTTGTATTAGATGATTTAATAAGCGCAGGAAATTTTGGATTGATGGATGCTATAGATTCATATGATCCTAACAGAGGAGTATTATTTGAAACATATTCTCGTCCTAGGATAAGAGGGGCTATTCTAGATGAATTAAGATATACTGATTGGGTTCCAAGACTAGTCAGGGCTCGCGCACATCAATTAAAAAGATTAACTGAAAGAGTAGAATCTCTATATGGAAGAAACCTGACATATGAAGAATTACAAGCAGAATCTGGTTTAAATACAGAGCAATTTGAAAGATTGTGCAAAGATTCTCATGCAATTAAACTTTTACAATTAAATCATGAATTAAATGAGGGAGAGCCCGATGAAAGTAGCTTTTCTAGAAGTTATGAAAATGAAAGAGCACAAAACCCCACAATAAAAGCTCAGAAAGATATTTTAAAAGAACTTTTAACAAAAGGTCTGACAAGAGCAGAGCGACTTGTAATTGTTTTATATTATTATGAAGAAATGACTATGAAAGAAATAGGAAGAACCCTTGATTTGAGTGAATCAAGAGTAAGCCAGATGCACTCTTCTATATTAGCAAGACTAAAAGCTAATTTAAGTAGAAGAGGGAATTTAGGAACTCTTATTTGATACTTTTATTAGTAAGCTGACCCCTAAATTTTTGATATGGTTATATAAATATAAATTATTCCATAAGATTATGTTATCATAATCTCCGCAACCGATTAATTATTCTATAATTAGTCAAAAATTTTTAAATAATTAATA
>Ga0315293_10003569_pt1 | contig 14981 bp, 12 predicted proteins | sample YL17G13_20_MG_FD_203071 | JGI IMG/M metagenome (GOLD analysis project Ga0315293, IMG submission 203071) | Sediment microbial communities from Yellowstone Lake, YNP, Wyoming, USA - YL17G13_20 | ecosystem: Environmental > Aquatic > Freshwater > Lake > Sediment | place: USA: Wyoming | collected... | reverse complement strand
ACCGACGTCAAGAGCCCCTGGCAGAGGCGCCTTTACATCCAGCACGGGTTCGGCCACGGCATCGGGCTCGACGTCCACGACGCCTGGAGCTGGCAAAGTCCGCGCCTCGACAAGGTAGCCATGGCCCCGGGCATGGTCATGACCATGGAGCCGGGGCTCTACTTCCCAGAAGCCAGGTTCGAGGCGTTTCTCGAAGTTCTCAAGGGCAAGGTCCCGGACACCGAACTCGAGGCCTTCACCAAGAAAGTCGGGTCGGTCTACAAGAAATTCGCGGGCATGGGCGTGCGCATCGAGGATGACGTCCTGATCACGGCGACCGGGAACGAGATCCTGTCCGGACATATCCCCAAGGAGATCGCCGACATCGAGAAGCTCATGCGCGAGAAAAGCCCGCACAATTTGTTTAAATAAGGAGCGAGGGGAAGCGTTGGGGACAAGTACCGCTTCTCTCGAAGCGGGACGTGTCCCCATTCTTGCTGGATCTTAATGCTACCTCGCCGGGGCCAGCGCGATCAGGGCCCGGAGCTTCCGGAAACCCAGGATAAAATCGTCCGCTATGAAGGCGACGGTCCGGGCGTCCACCCTCTTGACATCGGTCAGCATCGCGGCCATATCGGCCTGAGCGGAGACGTGATACCCGAGCTCGAAATTGTATGGCGAGGCGATCTTGAACGGTTTGACCCTGCCGAGCTTGGTCAGCGCGTCCTTGACGCCGGCCTTGATGATCCGGCGGGCCTCCCCCATGGGCACGAGCTTAGCCGCGAGCCGGCCGTAGGCTTCCTTGACCGCGACGGTCACCACGTCCTTGCCCAGGATCTCACCGGTCTGCCGGCAGACGGCCGTGTCGCCGCTGATGAGGACCACGGGCACTCCGTAGTAGCCGGCGATCGCCGCGTTGAGCCCGAGCTCGGGCAATTCGGCGCCATTGACCCGGACGGCGCGGACGACCGAGCCGGAAATCGTGTGGTCGAGGATGGCGTCCTCCGTGCCCGCCTTGGCATGATAACCGATGAGGAGGCAGGCCGCGAACGAGGCGTCGATCCCCTGCATCATCGACAGCGGCTTGGGCGAGCCGCTGATGAGGATGGCGCGGGGGTGAAGGTCGTCGGGGTCGATGTTGCGCATGGAGCCGTGGGAATCATTGACGACGACTTCGGTGGCCCCTGCTTCGAGCGCCCCTTCGACGGCGGCGTTGACGTCCTCGGCCATCCACTTCCGGCCGGCAGCATACTCGGCCGTGCCGGGTGTGGTCTGGTCGCCGTGGACGATCCCGGAGATCCCCTCCATGTCGACCGAGATGAAGACCTTGAGTGCGGGTTTTTGCTGGGCGGCGGGTAGGATGGCGAAGAAAGCAAGCGAGATTGCGGCGATCGCAGCAAGTATGACGGGCGATTTTTTCATGATGCCTCCTTAAGGAGTTTTATATGGGCATGGGGATTTGCCCGGGGACATGCACCGGAGGTGCGCTCCCTGCCGTACCTCCAGTACGTGTCCCCCTTCTTGCCTAACTCATATTATTATTTAGTTACAGCGTTAGGTTCATATGCAGCTTTGCGCCCGGGGCAGCGCTCACGGTCGCAGAGTTGGCAGGCCACGAATCCCTCTTCTGACGGGAACAGGATACCGGAGATCGACTTCCGCGGCAGCATGAGCATGCTGTCGGTCAGGCGAACACCGACGGCCTTCTCTGTATCACCGAAGATCGAGAATAGCTTCGTCTGTTCGGTTATCGGCCAGTCCTCGAGCGAGCCCGGGCTCATGTTGGCCAGACCTGTTACCCCGTAGCGTACCTCAAGCTGGCCGCCGAGCCAGCCGGCCGCGCTTTCTAGGGCCATATTGGCCATCTCCTCGAGATAGTACTGCTTGAGGAGGTCGCCCTGGGCGCTGGCCACACGTTCGAGCTCAGGACCGATGGTGATGATGTAAGGGAAGACCTTGTTGGCCCCATCGAGGTTCTTGCGGAGGATCGGGCTCTCGAAGGTGACGCCGGCCACCTCTACCGTCCCCTCCCCTTTCGAACCGGTGTAGGCGACCTCGTAAACGGCGCGCTGATGGATAAGGGTCTGAGCGAGCGCGACGAGTTCGTCCATGCTCTCGAATCCGGCCCGCACCGGGTCGAACCGCAGCCGAGCGGCGATCTCGCCCGGGTCGAGTGTCATAGGGATCAGGTCGATCGTTTCCATGGCAGTACAATATAACTACTCCAAGAAGGTAAAAACAAGCAATAGAAAATTCGATCCCACCCTACATGGACAGGCTGTAGAGACATGGAAACTCGCTAGAGTCGTAGAAAAAAAGAGACTTTATCTTTTTACAGGGGGTAGCTGGCTGCCATACTCGTGCGCTCCAACATCAGGAGCAGCACCCACGTAGGCTAACGCAATGCCTTGGTTTTGCGTCCAGGTTATGGCCGCATTCACAGTAATGGTTTTTGTCCCGTAATCTACGTGGGTAATTCGCGCCTTCTGGGAGGTTCCAATGATCTGAATCTCATCACCATCGACCCCAGAGATCCCCCATCCGTCCATGAAGTATCCGGCGTCCTCTACATGAAAAGTAGTCCCTGAACCGCTGGAAGAAGTGATTGTCGTCAAGTATGTCCCGGCATCCTTACAGGGGCTGTTGGACTGGATATCAAGATCCGGCAGACTGGAGTTCATCGGATCACCAAGAGCCTCGCTCGCGCTAACGAACTGAGGATTCCCCTGGGCATCCCCGTCCCAATTGCCGGCAAAAATTTGGTCCGAAAGGTTCACGTAATAGGCCCCGTAGGGTACTCGATGCTTATATAGCACGTTGTTCTTAAAAGCATTGTATTTGATGATGTGCGTGCCGCTATAGATGCCAAATCCGATGCCGGAATTCATATGATCGATAGGATCTTGGGTGTTTATCCCGTTATGGAAGAATGAATTATTGTAAACCCGGTTAAACACAATATCTGAAACATAACTACTCGTGAGACCCATGGCCAGCCCAGCACGATCGTTGTGATAAAACCTGTTAAAACGGACGATATTGTAGGCCGTAAGTAACGCCATGCCTGAAGCTCCAATATTATCAGGGGGATCCGCGGAATAGCCGATCTGATTCCCCTCGAAGAGATTACGGCCTGAATTGTCAGGATAACCTGCGACAGAGAGATTGCGATCGCCATACATAATGGCTCCCCGATCGGAAGCGGCTGTTCCCATTGACCAGGGTTCGTTATGAAAATAGTTATTACGGATCACGTTGTACATTCCATAAACGCCCAGCACATGATGCCCGCCATGGAACATGATGTTGTCTTCAATAAGATTATGGCCGGTCAGGTCCGTCGTAGATTCTTCGTTACCGATGTCGAGGATACACCCTATGTCATCGTCTGTATAATATCCATACTTCGAAAACCGGCAGTGATGGACCCAGTTGAAGGAAGAACTCCTATAGATTTTAGATCCGCTCCAGCCGATATTTCGTCCTTGGTCGAAATTACAATAAGCGATAATATTGTAGTTCGCCCCTGTCTGAAGCCAAAGGAATTTATCTAAACTAAGGAAATTAATTCCCTGTACTGTGATATGGGATTTCCCATCGAGCGAAATCCCGTAAGAAGTGTTCTGAACGGTGACGACATCCGAACCATAGGCTCTATAGGTGATGGGGCCGGAGGCCGTACCGGAACGTGCCGGTGCAATGTAGGTTGTGTAGGTCCCCGCTTTGATATAGACCGTATCTCCCGCGACCAGCGTCTGATTGGCTTTGGTGATGGTTTTCCAGGGTAAAACCGCCGTCCCTGGATTTGTATCATTTGCGCTGGTGTGGTTCGCGTCTATGTAGTATCCGGCCGCCTCAGGTGTTACGGTGACCGTCCGGCTCGCGCTATTCGAATTCGAACCTGCCCTGATGGTCAGTGTCACACCATAGGACCCGGCCGCCGTATAAGTGTGAGCCGGGTTCTGGGTAGCGCTCGTGGCCCCGTCCCCGAACCCCCACTGCCATGAGGTCGGGCTCCCCGTTGAAGTGTCGGTGAATTGCACCGGCTGACCGGCTGTCGGCAAAGCCGGGCTTTGCGCGAAAGAGGCTTTAAGAAGGGCTGGCGGATCTTGGGGTTGTTGAACTTGGCAGGAAACAGACAAGAGCGCTAAGGCTAGAAAGGCCGCCGCGGTCTCAGGCATGCCGAACCGGCGGTCATCATGAATCATGGCTCCGCTTATTATAGCAGACCTTTTCAAACAGGCTCCGCAGAATTATCCCCTAAAAACACAGAGGCCCTTCACTAGGGCCTCCCTAATTTCGACGCAATACTCTAAGAATCGTGGCGATTACTGCTTCTTGCCGCGTTTCCGCTTGGCGTAGAGGCCGAGGGAAACCAGGCCAACTCCGAGAAGAAGGATAGTCACGGGCTCAGCGACGGAAACGGTGCCGTTTCCAGTGACGGTGGTCCCGCCGGTAGTGGTCGTGCTGTGGGTGCGGTTCTTTTTAAACCAGCCCGGCCACATTTCCGCGGCGCTGCCCACTGTCGACAGGACGAAGAACAGCAGGATCAGCGAGAAGGCTACGATTTTGGCTTTTTTCATAATAAGCCTCCTTTTCCACAAATTAGATAAAAACTTGGCTAGCTAAATATCTCATAAGAGCCCCTTGCTGTCAATAGATTAGGACCCAGACCAACAAAAATCACCCCCCACTATCTATCTATTTTATTTACTTATCTTTAGATGCGTTAGGAACGACTTCTAGCCCCAGATTCCGGCTTTCCCCCTGCTTGAGAAGCCAGAGTAGCGAACCCAGGACAAAGAGCCCCAAGCCGAAGAAAATGAAGCCCCCAGACCTGTGCAGGAACCCACCCATGATAATCCTCATGTCCACAAAGTAAGACAGCAGGTAGAGAGTGACGATGCGAATGGCGTTCTTGAATAGGGCCACGGGGAGCACGGCCAAGGCCAACAGGGCCTGCCTCCAAAACCTCTTCAAGAAGATCTGCCCGGCCAGGACGGTGGTGATGAAGAGGGCCAGGCTCGAGCGGATCCCGCTGCATTCCTGGGCGACCTCGATAGCGAAGCCGGGGAGACGGAATACGGGCCCTTCCTGCACGAACGGAACTCCGAGCACCAAAAACAGCAAACGGGTCATGTAGGCCGAGCCGACGACAAGGACGGCGATGATCTTCTCAATAATTAGGGCCGGGATGGGCACGGTGAAAAGGAGGAAGGCGAGCGGGAAGAAAGCCCGGCGGCTGCCGCTTTTCCCGTAAAGCAGGAGATAGGAGCCACACCAGAAGAGAAGTGCCCCGAGGGTCGTCAACGAGGCCTGGACGTCGAGCTCTCCGCCGAAGAGCCTGCCGGCTACATAAAGTCCGACCCCCGCGGCTACGGCGGCGATCCCCAATGGGTGGGCCGATGCCGTGCCCCGGAACATCTCCCTTCTGCGCCGGAAGATCATATAAGCGCTGACGAGCGGGATCAAGAGGATATGACTGTAGTACTCCGATAACCACCTTGTCCGCAGCAAGTCGACGAGCGGCGGCAAGGCCATCACCAGTACCGCGGCTGTCCATATCGCGAACAGCCAATCCTTCTTCCTCATGAACGACTCCGCTATATCCTGATGAAGATCTTTCTCCGATAGAGCCAATAGCAAATGGCCCACAACAGGCCCCAGACGGCCAGGCTCGTCAGGGTCTGGGCCGACCCCTCCCCCATACAGCCGGAAAAGGCCATGGTGAACGGCACGACGATCCTGGTGAGCCAATCCGCGCCGCCCGAGAGCGCGAAAAGGTAGATAAAGACCGGGTTCATCCCGACGATGACGAAAAACACGGACCTCTTCCGGAATTTCATCACGTCGATCAGCCAATAGCTCAAGGCCAGCGATAGGAAGGCCAGGCCGCCGGTCAGGATGACGAAAGAGCTCGTGCAGAGGCGCTTGATGACCGGCGTCAGCGGATCGAGGGCGAGGCCCAGGGCAACTCCCGCCAAGCCCGTCCACACCAGGCTCATGAGTTTTTTCTTCTGCGACCGCCCGCTCTTGAGCAACCCTGCCGCGAGGACTCCCAAAATGGCGAACGCCGCTGCCGGCACCAAATTGAACGTGACCAGGCTCTCCTCCGAAGTTGCGCCGAAAAGGACCGTATCGACCCAGGAGCCGAAGTTGTGTCCGGCCGTGAAGGGCTGGTCGAAGCCGGCGACGGGCCAGAGGCGGTAGAGAAGCTCCGTCAGAACAACAAGGGCCAGCGCGACGCCGACCTGCGTCTTGACCGGCCGCCTGATCAGAAGAAATGCGACGAGACTTGCGAAAGCGAGCTGGGGCAGGATATCGAACAAGTATTCACCTTTGAAGCCGCCCGCCTCGGAACCGATACGATAAAGGGCCCAGCCGAGCGCGGACAACAAGAAAGACCGCCTCAATGCCTGCCCTAGGGTCGTCCCCCAGCTCTCTCCCCTTTCCCAGCGCTTTTCGTAGGAGAAGGCCATAGCCACGCCGCTTATGAAGATGAACAAGGGCTGACCGAGGTCCCACAGCCTCAGGCCGTGCCAGGGGTGGTGCTGGAATTGGAGGCCCAGGGTGTGGACGATCGTCCTATCTAAGGCTGGAGCGGCGAGGAGGTCATAGAAGCCCGTCACCTTGCCGATCAAGAGGAACATCACCACGCCGCGGAACAGGTCGACCGAAAGCACGCGGTCTTCCCGGAGCATGACGCTCGTCGGCTCGTCGGTCATGCTCTGCGGCGCCTTTTTCTGCGGCCTATCACAAGACCCTCAGCAAAGTATACTTCAGTAGCGACCTGGGGTTCGCGCCCCATTCCCGGTCGCCGCGGACGGCGAGCTCGCCGTCACCCTGGAGCTTCCCCGTCGCGAAATCGAAGGATTTGACCTCCACCCGCGCTTCATCATAGCAATAATCCGCTGCCCGGGCGCATTGCTTCAAGTACTGAGCCGCGGGAGATCCGGGGTCTTCCGGGTCGTGCGCGGAGATCCGGGAATTGACGAAGAGAATATATTTCGCTGTGTGGAAATCCAGGGCGACGGGGTCCGTCGACGCGGCCATGGCTCTCGTCCGGGCGACAGGCAGGCCGATTCTGTCGACAAGGCCGCAGTATTCCGCGGTGGTGATGTTGAGGAAAGGCCGGCGCACCGTCTTTAGAAAATGGCCGACTTCCGCCCCCAGCATGCCGGGAACGGGTCCTTTCTTGTCTCCGGTGAATGGAAAGGAATGGAAATTGTGGAAGTTTCCCGTGAGCCGTCCGCCGTTTGTGGGGTCCGGGCCGCCGCTGAGGTCGCTGACGCCCAGAAAATTCTTGACGGCGCTGGTGACGCCGCAATAGACGCTGTGGTGGTTCAGGGCCGCGCAGTTGACGAACTTCACCGCTTGCCCGGTGTAAGCGCCCTTTTCCCAGACGCCCCAACGATAATCGACAAGGGTCCCCCGGTCCGTTTTGAGAATGGGATAGCTCATGACGACCTCTCGCCTGTTGACGCCTTGGAGGCCGTTGTCGAGAGCGAGAAGAGGCACTCCCCCCGTCCCGTCGCATAGCACGTACCCAGGACCGTCGGCCGGCGCGCAGACGCGTCCCCCGCCGCTCGCGATGTTGATGAGATGACAGACCGAAAACCGGTCTCCGTATTTTCGCTTGAGCTCGGCCGCAAGGCCGTTATAGTTCGCGACACCTGGCAGGTCGGAATTGCGAACGAAGGGCACCGCCCAGCCGGCCCGTTCCCATGGCCTGGAGCCGCGATGGATATTTTCCGCAAGGACGACCTCTCCCTGGAACCCACCCTTCATCTCCATGATCCGGGTGACGAGCCTGTCCATGGCGGCGATATTCGGCGCGCCTTGGTTATACCACTGGAGGTTCGGCTTGAGAATGACGACGTCTTCGGCGCCGAAGAGCGTTTCGATGCCGCCCATCAGCGACAAAACCTTGTCCATGTTTTCCGCGGGCCGGCCGTTTATGGCCCGAAAAACCGTCGCCGCCGTGTCGCCGGCCCCGCCCCTGCGCGCGGGGGCCGGTTTCTTTTTTTTACAGGACAGGAGCGCGGCCGTCCCCAGCACGGGCAGGCTCATGACAAACCTCCGTCGCGTCGGCATATTCAGTCGGGATCTTTCCCGGCCTTCAGCACGTCGTCGATTTCCGGAACCTCGGTGACCAACACGGGAGCCAAGTGCAGATATTGCGTCGAGGCCCGTTTCCGGTCGATATCCTGGTAGATGGCCTTGGCCCGGCCGGCAGGCAGCCCGGCCGCAGCAACGACGTCCTCGGAGCTGAAGCCGTGGTTCTTCCCGTAGAGGCAGAGGTCCATGACTTGATAGGGAACGGAGAAGAAGAATTCGTCCTGGCCCTGGGGCAGGGAATAGGTGTCTGTCGTCGGCGGCCGGCTGACGATCGCCTCAGGCAGGCCGAGATAGCGGGCGAGCTCGTAGACCTGCGTTTTGTAAAGGTGGGCGATGGGCTTGATGTCCGCCGCCCCGTCGCCCTGCTTGACGAAAAAGCCCTGGTCGTATTCGAGCCGGTTGGGCGTGCCGGCGACGGCGTAATTGTAGAGGTCGGCGTAGTAATACTCGAGCATCTTGCGGATGCGCTGCTTGAAGTTGGTCGAGGCCACGATCGCGAGGTAGGAGCCGAGATCGAGCCGCTTCTTAACCACCCGGCCGTCGGGCGACGCAGCCACGACCGAAAACAGCGTGTAAGCCCTGTCCTCGGCGATGTCGGATACGACGATCTTCGACTTCCAATCCCGGCCGTATCCGGGGACGGCCGCCCGGACGGCCTCGTCGTACTTGTCATAGTAGCCGACAGCCTCGAGGATGGGGGTGATGTCGATGGGAACCTTCCTAATCCCCAGGTGGTCGGCGAGGAGCTCGCTCAAGCCAAACGTGTCTTCGGCCGAATGGCGTTCGGGCATTTGCAGCCCGATGACCTTGTCCTTGCCCACGGCGCGGACGCACAGGGCGGCGGTGACGCTGCTGTCGATGCCGCCCGATATTCCAATGACCAACCCGCGCTTACGGAGCTTCTTCCCTAGCGCGTTCCTGATCGCGGCGGAGATCGTGTCCAACTCGCTCGCGCAATCGATCTTGAGGAGATCGGGCGAAAAAGAGGTTTTATCGATCATGCTGCCCTCCCGGCTCTCTTGTCGACGTAGACGTCCCACGTTATGTCATTCCCCGCAGCCGCCGGCAGACCCGGCCCGAATTCCTCCGCCAGCAACTGGGTCGATAGGATCCCGGATATGGCCATGCCCTCCGTCTCGCTCGTGCTCTCGCCGGAATCGAGCTTGCGGAAGAGTCGGCCGACCTTGTCCGGATCGAAAATCCCGGCTTCCCGGATCTTCTTCTCCGAGAGCGCATCCCGATAGGCGTCAGCTTGGAGCCTGCCTACGAAGGCCTTTTGGATCGGCGCCCGATAGGGATGCTTAGTTCGTCCCGTTATGGACGGCGGCAACACGTCTTTGAACGCCTTCTTCAGGATGTGCTTTTCGTCGAGGCCGAGGATTTTCCATGTCGGGGAAACGCGCGACATGAAGTCGATGATCCGGGAATCCAGGTAGGGCGGCCGGATCTCCACGGAGTTGGCCATGGCCATCCGGTCTCCCTGGGATGTCAGCAGATAATTGCTGAGGAAGAGCTTGTCTTCCAGGTACTGGGCCCTGGAGAGCGTGTCCCTGCCCTCGAAATCGGCCGGGAGCCAGCGCGCCAGCTCCTCCATGGCCGAATAGCCCCCGAGCTCCGCCTGCATGTCTTTCGAGAAGAACTGCTTGATGCGGGCCGTGTTGTTCCAGCGGACGAAGTGGGAGAAGAAAGGCTCGCGGGCGTCTTCTGGACCGTGGACCATAAACTGCCGTAACGACGATTTTTCCCGGGCCGTCCGGAAGATCTGGGGATAGAGGCGCTCGAAGAGCCGGGCGCGATGGGGCGAGTCGGGCCGGCGCAGGACGAATCGCCGGACCAGGGCCTCGCGGAAGATGTCGTAGCCGCCGAAGACCTCGTCCGCCCCCTCGCCTGTGCAGACGACCTTGATCCCTTGCTCATGGACGAAGCGCGAGAGCAGGAACATGGGCACGGGCGCCGTCCGCAGGATGGGCGTTTCGCAGTGCCGGACGACCCGGGGGAAGGCCTCGGCGACGAGCGCGTTCCGCGCCATCAGCTCATGGTGCTCGACCCCAAGATACCCAGCCATCTCGTTTTGAAAGACGCCCTCGTCGAAGGCCTCCTCCTCGAAGCGGACGCCGAAAGTGCGCACGCCCCTGTTGAAATGCCGGGAGATGAGGGCCGTGATGCCCGACGAATCCAGTCCACCGCTGAGGTAGGACCCGACCGGGACGTCGGCCCGGAGGCGGATCCTCGTCGCGTCCATGAGCAGGGCCATGACCTGCTCGCTGATCGCTTGGGGGCTTTCCCGGGAATAGGCCTCGGGAGAACCATACGGGATGTCCCAATATTTATGGAGCCGGCGTCCTTGCGTGTTGACGATGAGGGTGTGACCCGGCTCGAGCTCGTGGATGTCGGCGAATGCGGTCAAGCCCGGCAGGGTCGTCCAGAAGGTGAAAACCTGGTCCAGAGCCCGCGGGCTCAGGGCGGGGGCAGGGAGGAGCTTCGAGGCGATGAGGGCCTTGACCTCCGAGGCGAAAAAGAAAGAACCGTCATGCTCCGCGTAATACAAAGGGCAAATGCCGAAGTGGTCCCTGGCCAGGAAAAGGGATTGCCTGGGAGCGTCCCAGACGGCGAAGGCGAACTGCCCGTTGAGCTCGTCGACGCAGGCCGGACCTTTTTCCTCATAAAGATGAAGGATGACCTCGGTGTCGGTGGTGGTATAAAAGCGGTGTCCTTTTGTCTCGAGCCCCGCCCTCAGCTCCGGGTAGTTGTAGATTTCCCCGTTGAGGACGATCCAAACGGTCTCGTCTTCGTTGTGAATTGGCTGGGCGCCGCTGGTGAGGTCGATGATGCTCAGACGGGCGTGCCCAAGACCAACGTGTCTATCGAGATAGAGCCCCTTCTGGTCCGGGCCCCTGTGTTCGAGCGCAGAGACCATGGAGGCCAGGCTCGCGGCCGCTATCCGGCCTTCCCCTCGCGCGTCGAAAATTCCGGCGACACCGCACATGGAGCTCTTAGGCCGTCTTTTTGCCCAGGAACGCGGAGATGCTCGCGATCGTGTCCAGGTTTTCCGGCACCAGCTCGTCGTCGTTCACTTTGATTTTATACCGCTCTTCGAGATGATTGATGAGCTCGAGGATGCCCGTGGAGTCGATGATCCCGGCCTCGAGCAGGGAATCTTGGTCCCCCAGCTTCTTGTCGTCTCCGAAGAGGAACCTATCGGCGATGAATTGACGGATTTCGGTTTCGTATTCAGGCATGACGCTCGTCCATCGGCAGTTTTGACCTTCGTGCCGCCCTATTATAACCGAAGACCCCGAATTTCTACAGCGGCCGGGGCCCCGGGCTTTGCAGTCCTCATGCGCGAAGCGATGAGGGCGGGCTTGCCCGGGGGTCCACTTCCGCAGTACTCGCCCGTGGATATAAGCCACGGGCGAGTGGCGAGCCGAAGGCTCGTCCCTTGATACGGTCCGCGTCTTATTCCCCGGCCGCCTGGCCCGCCTCGAGCAGCCGGGCGCTCCTCGCCCGGTCGGGCTTCCCGCTGCTCGTTTTGGGGATAGCCTCGACAAGCAGCAAAGACCCCGGGACCTTGAACTTGGGCAGTTTGGCGCCGCAATACTTGAGGATGCCCTCGACCGTTTCCGCAGTTTTTCGTATCGGGACGACCAGGCCCGCCAACCGATGCCCCTGCAGGGGGTCCGGGATGCCGAAGACGAGGCATTCGGCGGCCAGCCCGGATTCGACGATCGTGTCCTCGATTTCCTGGGGGTTGACGCGGTGCCCGCCGACTTTGAGCTGATCGTCCTTTCTCCCCGTAACGTAAAAAAAGCCGTCCTCGTCGCGATAGCCGAGGTCTCCGGTGTGGTAGCCATGCGTGTCGAGGACCTTCTTGGTCGCCTCTTCATCCTTGTAGTACCCGAGCATGATGTTGTCGCCGCGGGCGACGAGCTCGCCCGTCTCGCCGGCTCCCAGGGTCTTCCCTTCGGGGGACATGACGCTCATGGTCACGCCCGCGATGGGGATGCCGATCGAATCGATCTTGGCTTCCAAGCGTTCCGGTGGAACATACGTCAGGCGGGCCGAGGCCTCCGTGGCGCCGTACATGACGACGAGCCGGGTATGGGTCGGCAACGTCTTCAAGAGCTCGAGCTTGACGTGCCTGGGCATGTGACCGCCCGCCTGGGAACAGTAGCGAAGCGCGGGCAGCTTGTCCCGATAGGCAGCAAGGGGCGACTTGAACAGGAGGTGGGCGAAGTTCGAAGGGACTCCGGAAAATCCGGTCACCCCCTCCCCGACCATCTGCTTCAAAACCGATGCGGTGTATGCGAACTTATTGTTGATGACCACCGTCCCGCCCACGGCGACATGAGTGTTGAGCAACGACTTGCCCATGACGTAGAAAAAGGGCAGGACGACCATCTGGATATCGCTCGGAGTGAGCTCTAGGTATTCGACGATCGACCGCGTGTTGGACACGATATTGGCATGCGACAGCATGACGCCTTTGGGCTTCCCCGCCGAACCGGAGGTGTAGATGATCGCCGCGCAGGACCTGGGGTCGATGGCCAGGCCAGGATTTTCGTCAGGCTGGGGGGCCAGCTTATCGGAGAACAGCGATTGAGCATCAACGGTGCTCCGCCCGGCCCGGAGCGGGTCGATGACCATGAGGTGGACGGCCTGCATCAGTGGCGCATCGAGTGCCCGGACGGTCTTTTCGAGCTTCGACGATACGACCAAGGCCTTGGGCTCGAGCTCCCTGACGAGCTCGTCCAGGCCGTCGGGTTTGATGTCCGTGTTGAGGGAAGCGACGATAGCCCCGGCTTTGAGGATGCCGTAGTAACTGAACGCGTATTCAATGCTGTTTTCGCTCAGGAGAACGACCCGGTCCCCGGGCCTGACGCCCGCCTCGATGAGGCCGTGGGCCAGCTGGTTGGCCCATTTGTTGAGTTCGGAATATCCCGCTCGGTTTCGCTCATGGACGACAGCCGTCTTCGCCGGGAAAATCCCGGCGCTTGCCTCCAGAAAATGGTGGATCAGGGGAGCTGAGGGTTCCTTGCTTAAAGTCTGCTTGGCGGTTCTCAAGAATCGACGTCTCTGGGGCCTTATAATAAAGGCAACGTCCTTTTTTGGCAAGCCCCGGAAATTCCCCTTGAGTGCACTGCGGAATATGACCTATGGCTTCCCAACGGCAAATCGGCTATAATTAAGGCTCGTGGGCCAAGTTCGAAAAGGGAATCTACGACGGTGAAGCGGCGTGATTTTTTAAAATTTACCCTGGCGGGGGCGGCCGCGCTGCCCTTCAACGCTTGCGAAACACCTACGACCACAACCGGCCCTCCTGACGAACCGGAACCGGAACAGGGCAACGCCATATTCCATGTGAACGCAATTCCGGCCGACCCCTTCACCTCCGGAAATCATCATGCCGGCGTGGACACGCTTATCAAGCTCATGGGGCAGAACGGACTTAAATTCTACAGGACCACCGTTTCAGGCACCGGGAATGGAACAAACGGCCTCATCGCCGCCGACGACGTCGTCCTGATCAAGGTCAACGCTCAGTGGAAGTACCGCGGCTGTACGAACAGCGACCTCATCCGCGGACTTATCCAGCGCGTGCTCGAGCATCCCGAAGGTTTCCAGGGAGAGGTCGTAATCATTGAGAATGGCCAGGGCGCGGGCAGTCTCGCCTGTGATACTTCGGCTTCGAGCTCATACAACGGGAACACCGAAGTCCACGCCAACGCCCAAGACGAGAGCCACTCGTTCCTCTGGCTTGTCAACAATCTCTTCCGCGACTCCCGGGTCTCCGCTTTCCTCCTCGACCGGATCCGGACGACCTTCATCGGCTCCGGAGACCACCAGACGAACGGCTACAGGAGGTACGAGAACGTCTCCTATCCCTGTTTCACCACGGCCGGCGGCCGCCGCGTCGAGCTTCGCGAAGGGGTCTGGGACGGAGCGGCCCACGGCACGAACCTCAAGCTCATCAACGTCCCGGTGCTCAAGCACCACGACAAGTACGGGTCGGAGTTCACCGGCGCCCTAAAACACATGTACGGCGTACTCTCGATGTCGGACGGCTACAAGAGCTACCGGCACTACGACGGCCTCGGCGAAACCTGCGGGAAAATGATGGTCTCCGTCCACACACCCGTCCTCAACATCATGGACGCCATCTGGGTATCCCAGGGCGCCCGCTCCGGATATCCGGCCTCGGCCACCACCCGGGCCGATACGATCGTCGCCAGCCAGGACCCCGTCGCCCTCGACTACTGGAGTGCCAAGCATATCCTCTACCCCATCGACAACGATGAGCGGCACCATCCGGATTTTCAGGGAATCGATTCGTGGCTGACAGCCGCCCGGGACGTCATCGTCAACCGCGGCGGTTTCGCCAAGAAAAGCCGGGGCATCCTCATCGAGACTCCGACGAAGACCGCATCCGAAATGGTCCTCCATGAAGCCGTCGCGGGCACGATATAAACAGGACCAACGCTCTTCGATTCAATATTTGTTGGGGAAAGTCCTCCGGCAAGCCCCGGTTGACGGCACAGGGGAAACGAAGTAAATTGACCATATCTCATGACGTGCCCGGGCTCGAATGGACCTGCAACGTATCAATCCGCTAGATTATCCCGAATGGGATGACCTGCTCCTCAAGAGCGGCGACCCCTCGTTTTTTCACACGTCGGCCTGGGCCAGAGTCATCGTCGAGAGCTACGGCTATCAGCCTGTCTATTTCGTCCGCTGGGAAAACACCTGGCTGTCCTTCATCCTGCCCGTCATGGACATCGCTAGCCGCCTGACCGGTCGACGGGGCGTGTCTCTCCCGTTCACCGACTACTGCAATCCGTTCGCGCCCGACACGGAGTCTCTGCGCCGTGCCGTTCAGGCCGTCCTCG
>Ga0315293_10003568_pt1 | contig 14982 bp, 13 predicted proteins | sample YL17G13_20_MG_FD_203071 | JGI IMG/M metagenome (GOLD analysis project Ga0315293, IMG submission 203071) | Sediment microbial communities from Yellowstone Lake, YNP, Wyoming, USA - YL17G13_20 | ecosystem: Environmental > Aquatic > Freshwater > Lake > Sediment | place: USA: Wyoming | collected... | reverse complement strand
TGGCTTAATGGGCAAATTATTCCAACAGGGGAAAAGGTGACATTGGTGGGGTTGCCCGTAGGTTGATATGGAAACGCTGTTTTTTGACATAAATCATATGGGGGGAAGGTGACATGAAAAACGGGGTTCTCGGACTTGTGGGGGCATCCTGGGCGCCTTCCGGGGCCAGCCTCCGCCAAGGCTGAACGCCTGAAGGGCAGACATCAGGTTACTTTTCACGAAGATTGACAGCGCCGCTCAGCCTCCGATAAACTTCAGGTATGGATAAGAGGGGAGCTTCATCATCCGGAGCGGGAATTCGCCGCGTCGCAGAAAAGGAAACGCTTATCCATCAGGGAGAAGACGATGATCGTTTATGAAATCCACGAAATTCATGTCAGCGGACGAAAAAGAAAAAGTGCTTCAAGATTAGCAGCGATTCATAGAAAGCGATTTTAGCCAGACTCGATTTACAAAAGTCCTCTATAATCATCTTATTCAGCATTGCTCATTCATTGCGCACTATAATCAAGCGGGTTTCTATGGAACTTATTTTGAAGACCCCGAAGACACGATGAAATTTATTAGCCAATTCGATAGAGATCAAGGCTGCGTCTCGGTTGAATATGGAATGAAATATTGGCTCAATAATGAGGATTATAGAGACATTAACAATGCGATGGTCGAGGCATATGAGCCATACAAGACCGAAATATATCCGTAGCTAAGGCAGAAAGCCAAACAAAAAAAGCTCGCGCAGATTGAAAGTTTGAAAAAGGAGATCGAGGGGCTGAAGTAAACGGGTTGCTATACTATCAAAGATGAATATCCTTTAATAAGCTGACGAAACTTGCTTTACAATCGTGTACGAATATGTTTTTCTCGAACTGCTTGAGCGACACCACCGAAACCAGGAAATAACGTTGCCGCTGACACTCCGGATTTTGATAAGAGATCCAAGAGTCGGATTGATTGATTAACAGGCAATGTCAATAAACGCATTCGCGGGCCTTGAAGAGAGACCAGATAATCGGTCATCCCAATAGGTTTTAGATCAAATATCACGCGGTCAAACGACTTGGTATCAACAGGCGCATCGTTGTCCATTGCTCGTGGAATATACAAAGTGAATAATCCCTGCTGTGCATGCAAGTTTGCATTCCAAGCGCTTGGAACTGTAACGAGAGCCACTTCCGGTTCTGGAGTAATGTTCTCGGAGTCGAGGATGGTAGAACTACATACCCAAACTCCCAGTGTTTCTGGCGGTTTAGTCTGGTCAGGAATTAGAGTCGTCTTTTCAACCGCATCTTTTGAAGCGAAATAAGCAGCAACTAATGGATTTCGTGACCAATCCAGAAACCGTGTCGGCAGGCCATGATGTTGAGCAAGCCCAATTAGCGACCATAGCTCAGGGGGAGGCCAGCGTTGAACATGATAATCTCCAAAAACACCGGTCTTCAATAATGAGCGGGGCATAGTTTCGGGAGAAAAAATACTGTACCACAGCTTACGCATTAAAATAGTATCTTCCGGAATGGGAAGGCCCTGTTGGTCAGCGAGACGAAAAAATTCATTGAGGACTCTCAGTTCCGCTCGACGTTGCGTATCATTATCTTTTTGAACGCCAATAACAAAATTAGGAACAAGAAAATTCGCGTTCGATCGGAATGCAGAAGGAATAAGCGACCAATTTTCGTCGCCGTGTCCACGAAAAATGTATTCGAAGGGTCCAGATGACCAAAGGCTGTGCGCAGGGGAAAGTGCTTGAAGGAACTCTTCCGCTGTCGAAAAATCGATTCTTTCGTGAGTTTTCGATTCTTCCATTACAGAATCAACAAAATTTCATATTCTAAGGTCAGGAAATTGAATTTTCGCATTTTTCTCTGTTCCTTCCCATTAAGCTGAGGATTGAAAACGCCCATCTTAAAATCATCCTATCGCCGGTTGCTGTTATATGTCAATAAATAATGAAGGCACGGCACAATAATTAATCCTACGAAATCGAAGCGTTATTAATCGTGTACTCGATAACGGGGATAACGGCGATGTCGTTTGAGTCACGGGTTTTGACATGGACCGGGTCGAGATCGTTGAACCTGGGGGTTCTGGTGAAGCCGTTTTTTCAGGATTCATGGAAAAATGGCAATCGGTCTTCAAAATGGTTAAAATGGTCACGAGAGGCAGGCTCTCAATCCACGTTCAGAAGGTCTCTAAACGTACCAAAGAATGGGGAGAGGGTCAATGGACCCCTTTGCGAGGAGATTCCACTACCATTGTGTACTCTTTCTCCAATTCTGGCCGGCCTAAGTGCGTGCCAATATATCACCCTGGCGCACCTTATAAAGGTCAGTGATCTGACAGGATGATTCTTTGGAAAGCCAGATCTGGACGGGGATAGTCAAACAGGCATCAATCGGATGGATTCTAAGACCGCTGTAGGGCAGATCGAATATATTTTCTTGACAAAATGCCATATAGGCCCTATTTTATAAACGAATTGAGTTGCCCCGGGGGATGGGTAGGGTGAGAGCCACAACCAAGAAGAAACCCTCCGCCATTTTTCTTGTTCTGTTCCTGGCGTCAGCCCGATACGCGTTATCATTTGCTAACCAAGAAATACCGGGAATGACTGCCCATTGTATTGATGTGGGCCAGGGAGATGCCACGCTTCTGGAGTTTCCGTGCGGGGCGGTATTAATTGATACAGGTGCCCAAGATAACGGACATGTAATTAAGCTCATCGATTACTTGAAGGTGTTTTTTAGCAGAAGGAGCGATCTGATCAAAACGCTTGAGTCGGTGTTTATCACACATGACCATCCAGATCATACCAAGGGGCTGGAAGAGGTAGTGAAGGAGTTCAGGGTAAAAAGATTAATCTACAACGGAAAGGGGAAGGCGAAGGACCTCGGAGAATTATGCCGGGTCCTCAGGAATAAGAACAAGTACGGACTGGAAGTCGAGGGTGTGACTTTTGAGAAGGTTGTTGACCATGGAAACAGGAGCGGTCTTACCGATTCGATGATTGATCCGATAGCGTGCGATCGATGTGACCCAAAAATTATTGTTCTTTCGGGAGGATTCACGAGGAATCCCGGATGGAGCGTCAAGGAGTTTGCCAATAAGAATAACCACAGTCTGGTCATTAGAGTCGATTTTGGGAAAGCCACTTTTTTGTTTACCGGAGACCTGGAAACGGACGCCATAAGGAAGATTGCAGAATTTTATCGCCCGGCCAACCAGAATTCGACGAGCATGCTGGATACTGATGTGCTTCGGGTAGGGCATCACGGGTCCCATAATGCGACCACGTCTGATTTACTAGCTGCGGTTACTCCAGAAATTGCCTTGATTTCTGTCGGACAGTGGTGCTTTGGAAAAGGAAAAGGGAGTCAATTCACTACGTATGCTTATGGACATCCGCGAAAAGTGGCAATAGACCTTTTGTCCCTTGCCCTGAGAGAATATAGATACCTTCCAGTGAGCACACGAGTGGCGATAGGGCCAAGAAAGTTCGTTGACTGCGTTATCCATAAGAAAATTTATACGACAGCTTGGGACCGAACCATCCAAGTGCGTGCCTCAAGCGACGGAAATTATCGGGTCGAAATAAATAATTAGACCTTACGGAGCTTATTAGAAGGAGGGTAAGATGGCAGAAAAAACCGCGCCTGTTGTAATTGAGGAGCAAACCGGAAGAGTGTTTGAAATTAAACCCGAAAGCAAAGCCGACCTTACTGCCGCTATCTTCAGCGCGGCCTATCTAATTATCGCCATACTGTTTTTTCTATGGCAGCTGTTTGATATCTGGGTCGGAAGATTCACCCTGGCAAAACTGCTTGGGTACTCGGACGCCGAATCCTTAACGGAAGCCAGTACTTTGATCTGCATATATACTTTCATTGGGGGGGCTCTAGGGGCAATCGTAAACGAAATTCGGGGCGTTCTTTTTTGGCATTGCGACCATGAGGCCTATGGAAGACGGTATTTGTGGAAGTCGATATTCGCCCCTTGGTTGGGCGGTACTCTTGGAATATTCGTGTACTTTCTGATGCGAAGCGGTATTGCGCTATTCACCGGGGAATTTATCCCATCTGAGCAATCAGTCCAGCAGGGAGTTCCGATGTTTACGATAGGAATCTTGGCCGGATATGGCGGCCGAAAGGTTTTCATATGGCTTGATTATCAGGTCGCCAGGTTATTCAAGATCAAAAAGGACAAGGCCAAAGCAGATAAATATGTTAAGGTCCCGGATCTTATTGGTATGACCAAAGAGGAAGCTGAGGCGAGACTGGCAGAACTGAATCTGGGCCTGGGTAAAGTGAAATCCGCACCAACCAAGAAGAGGGAAGCAGTCGGCAGGGTCATAAGTCAAGAGACCAAGCCCGAACTCTCGCTGGCCCCAGGATCGTCCGTAGATATTACGGTTGGGATTGAAGAGGCGGGGTGATCTGCAAAGGAAGAATCGCGGGGAACGCTAGGTGAGCAGGGGGGCAACGGTTTGCCTGGGGCATCTAACCGTATGCCGATATATAGAAAATGAATACAAGTTAATTGGCAATGCGAATCCGGCTTGCCCTGCCCTCTTCCGGAGATTTGAAAGTGACGGCAGATTTCTTTGGCTTTTCTTATGGCATAGCTACGATAACCTTACCAAAGGAGGTGGGCTATGATTATTTTCGTTAGTGACCTGCATCTCACCGACGGGACCTTTGACTATGACGGCATGGTCCATGACACCAGCGCCGGTGCATACGAGATGTTCTGGAATGACATCCTGAGCATCGTCGACGCCAACAAGGATGAAGGGGCCAACGTACAAAAAATAAAGGTTGTTCTTCTCGGGGACATCCTTGAGCTTCGGACGACGACGAGATGGATGAAGGCCAAGACACGTCCCTGGCTGGAGAACCCGAATGAATTGAGCAGGGAAGCGCTCGATGTTCTTAGCCAAATCATCAAAAACATCATTTTTGAGGACCCGGCGATAGGGCAACTGAGGCAAAGGTCTTATTATCTCAGCAATAGATACCCGGACAGAATCGACGCGCAGAACGGGCTTCGGAGGCTCCTCGAACGGAACGTTGAGGTTTCCTTTGTCTATGTGCCGGGAAACCACGACAGGATGATTCTGGTCGGAAATGACAAGCAATTACGCGACATCATTACCGACAACCTGGGCTGGGAAATCGTCGGCCCGGATACCCTTCCCGGGTTTCCCAACGAGCCTAGGTTCAGATATCCTGGCCTGGGCATCGTTGCGAACCATGGCCATGGCGTTGATACGATAGATTTTTTTAATGATTATCTCCAGCCAACCATCGGCGACCTTCTTCCCGACATCGTGGGACGCATGATGAATCATGCGAAGAACTTGGAGCATATCAACCCTGTCGAAAAAAAGGAAATCGTCAGGGTCATTCTGAACCTCGACCTGGTAAGGCCTTCTCGCTCGCAATTTGCCTGGCTCATGCAAAAAATCAAGTCTCTCGAAAGCGGAAGTGCCGATCCCGGGATCTCTGCCATAAACAAGGGCTTGCAGGAAATCTTGGTCAATACCCTGAAGGAGTTATTAGACAGCTCAGACGCCATCCTGGAATTCCTGTATCCACGCATAGAAGACAAGGCAAAGAAGTTCGGGGCCGTCGCCATATCCGCATTCTTATTAAAAGACCCGGCTGTTTTGTTATGCCTTTTCAGGAAGAAGAAGGATGCGTTGAAAAGCCTGCTAAAGAAAATAGTGGGGAACGTCGTTGAAAGGCTAGAAAAAGATCCCAAAAAACTTTTGGAATCCTTCGAGAGAATGGCCACTAATATTAATGGAATCCTGCCAGAAAAGAAAAAAAAGGGGAGCAAAGAAGAGGATTATGCACTAGAGCTCCTAAAGGAGAAGGACTGTTCCTTCGTGCTTTTTGGCCATACTCATGACTATGAAATCTGCCCCATGGGCACGGGAAAAGATGGCTTTTATTTCAACACCGGAACGTGGAAAAAGACCGTCGTCAAGAATTATCCGGCATCCGACGAATCAGGGTTCCAGAGATGGGCTAGGATGACCTACGTCATCTTTTTCGACAAAGGAGAAAATAAGGATCACGCTTTTGACCTCTGGCACGGGAATCTACAATTTGAGGAAGACAAGTTCATTTGATGGAGACGATACTTCGGCCAGTTGCCGAAATGACGTAGTCCCTTCGATGCACTCTGAGGCTATTATGGAGGATTTTATGACGATCTGTATAAATCACCTTGACAAAAATCGTGTGTGCGTCGGCTGGGCTACCTGGACATGAGCCAGTCGGGCGTTGTAATCGACGACCTTGACACGATAGCCGCCCGGTTCCGTTCCGAGGACCTCGTTGGGGATCTTTACTTCGGCCTTGAGGATCCGCCCGTTGACCCTTACGCTCGGGTTTTGAGCGACGATCGTCAGCTTCCTGGTCGGCGTTTGTCCCGAAGCTCCCCTCCGGTCACGCTTATTCATGGCTCGCGTATTTTTTCCAGGAACGCCAGGGTCTGCCGCACCTTGAGGTAGTCCGGAGCAATCTGCAGCGCTTTGCGCATTTGTTCGATGGCTTCCTGGGTCCGGCCCTGTTGCAGGAGGAAGCTCCCGTAGCGCACATAGAATTCCGGGTCCCGCTTTTTTTGCCGTGGCTCCAGAACAGATGCCCTTTCAAACAGGGCCGCTGCTTTCGCAGTGTCTTTCTGGGCATTATAGGCCTCGGCCAATTCGTACACGGCCGGGAAGAACTCAGGTCGCGCGGATATCACGTGCTCCAGCGGGGGGATCGCTTCCAGAGGAGTGCTGCTCTCCTTGAGCCGACTTCCGGCGGCGAACAGGTCGTAGAGTTCGGGGCTGAGCACTTCCCGGGCCGAATCGAGGGACAGATCCTGCGAGCGTATCGTGCGCACGTAGTCGTCGCTCAGGACGATTTGAGAATAGGGAGCGACCGTGACGGCATCCTTGTATGAGTAAGCTTTTTGTTGCATTTTGAAGATCGGGACATCCACCTCGGCATTCTTCCTGTTCAGCCTCAATAGAGTGTAGTGCCGGTACCTCTTGTTCGCGTCGTCATATCGATAGAAAACATCTTCCACTTGCCCCGAATCGGCGAGGAAACGCGACAGGGCCTCATAATCGATCAGTCCGGGTTTCTTGACGCTGCCGATATCATACTGCAGCTTGAAATAGTCTTTAGCCCTTGAAAAAGCGTTCGTTTTGGAATCCTCTTTGGCGACGGTCAGATCCGAATTATCGGCGACGCCCACGAAATAAAGAAAGTCCCGATTCTCCGGCAAGCTCGAGATCCAGGCCGGCTCTTTCAGTTCCCGAGCCTGTGCATAGAGGCCTTGGATCATCTGGAAGTGCGGCCCTCCTCTCTCGAGGCGGGCAGTCTGCAGTGGAATTCCCTGCAACCGGTGGATCTTCTCCTGGATCCGTTCGAACCACTCGTCTCTAGCCTTCTGGTCATTGGGAGGATGATATCCTCGGGCGATCTCCATTTCTATTTCAGTGATGATGGCCCGACCCGCACCGGCCCAATTAAAGTACGTCCTGAAATCGTATTTAAGGGCCGTACTGTTGACCACTGTCAGGATGCTGATCGCTCCCCCTAAGATGATGGTCGCCACTTTTCGGCTCTTCGAGTCGATCTTTTGGAGAATGGCGGCCACGGCGCCTAAGGCGCCTATGGCGAGGACCAACAGGAGCGAAATGTAGGCATTGAAGGTCCAGCGTCCTATATATGGCCGGCATCCCTTCAAGAGGTTATTGAGATTCGCCGTGTCCTCCGAATAGCTCTGACCCAGAACCGTCGGCACGATCAGCAAGGCCAGGCCGATCAAAGTCCCGATAGCCGTGAAAAGAGTCCGTTTTTTCATGGTTCCTCCCTGATGGATCGATCCATCGCGTCCTCATGAGATCCCGCCCAATTGGTAAAGGCGGATGTCATTCCCGTATTGAATGCCGATCTGAGCAGAAGGGACCGTCGCCGCCGTTCCCTTTTCGCTCGTCCGAACCTTACAAAGCCCGATCCATCCGCCGCAGTCGAGGACCGCGTGTGGCCGGCCGTCGGGAAGCCGGTCGATTAGAAGGCGTGCCCCGTGGGTATGCCCGATCACATGCAGGCAGTGGTCCTTGGGATGATTGAGCTCGGCAGCGAGGATCTGGTCGGAGAACCCCAGATAGCTGATGTGATCGAAGTCGTTCCGCGATCCCGGAACGTGAGAGAATTGGGACACGTCCAGATACGTCAAGGATTTCGCCCCGATGGCCTCGACATCGGCGACGTCCGTGATCTTGAAGGCCCCGTCGGGCTCGACATGGGGATAGAACGTTTTGGAAAAGCCGCCCCTGGCCCTGAGGGAAAGGACCGTTTGCATCTCGGCCGTTGCTTTTTTGGAGAAGAGGCCGATGGAATGCATGCTGATGGATGGATGGGGATAACGATTGACGACCTCTGCCTGAATCTCGTCCGGGAGCGCCACTTCGAGCGCGTCGTATTCGTGCCCGTGCGTGAGTCGGATCCGGCCTTGGGCCGCGGCCCATTCTTTCCTGGTCCGGTCGGCCCGCCCGGAGGTCGCTATGAGCAGCCAATGATCGTGGTTGCCGAGCACGTACTTGGCATCGAGGCCGTCCAGTCGGGTCGCCAGGCTGCCGATGACGGGATCGTTACGGATACGTTCGTAAGCAGCAGGGATATCCATCGTCCCCGGCGTTATTTCGCGCCAAATATCATAGCAGTCTCCGAGCTGATAGACCTCGAGACCGGCGCCTCGGTGCACGCCCGCCCCTTTCTTCAGGTCCTCCAGGAGATCCAGGAACGCCGAAAAGAGGGGCCGGCCGTCGAGGATGACGGAATTGCCGTTGAATCCGTATCCCCTGGTGAAGCGAAGCTGGGCCTTTTGGCTCATCCAGTGAAGGTCGGGAAGGAAGACCCGCAGAACCCCGTCTTCGGGGAGCCCCAGCTCGGCCGAAGCATAGCGGCCTGCCAGAAAGACCTGCCCCGAAAGCGACTCCAGGAGTTTTTTCAAGAATCGATCATGATCGGGCATTTTCTCCTCCTCGGTTCGAGATCAGTCGACGACCCGGAACTCCCCGGAGACGGACTCGATGGGCCTCATCTCCCTCGGATAGCCAATCCAGTAGCTGCCGTTGTATCGGATCCGATAGGTCCCCGGGGGCTGGTTCAACGGGATCAGCCAATCGATCGTGATCATGGAAGCCAGGCCCCTCGGGTGCCATCGAAAGTACGTGCTGATGTCATGGTCGTCGAACACGGCCTTCCAGACGGCCCCGTCCTTGCGTTCGACGGCCAGATAGCTGCTTCCCGTGCGCAGGTCGTTGTTGGGATATCCCCCCAGCAGGGTCGCCGAGGCGCTCTCGCCTCTTCGGTAGGAACGTCGGATGTCGGACTCCACGCTTCCGAAGCCGAGGGAAAGGCCGGGAACGAGGCCGTCCGGAATGCCGCGTTCAGGCCCGCGCAAAAGCCGGCCTTCGGCGATCTCGGGAGGAGACGTCGCGCACGCGACAGGCACATCGTCCCGGATGGCCCGGGCGAGCTTCCCGTGTTCCCGCTGATAGGCTTCGAGGGTTCGCGGGCCAAAGAGGGTGGATGCCCCTTCATAATGCTGCATGGCATACTCTTCCCGGGTCGTCGTATAGCTGCTGTAAGCATTGGCGTACGCGGCTAGGATGATGGGGTCCGGGGCCTGAGGGCCGAACGCTAGGCGCACGGTTTCACGCAGCCGGCGCCCGGCCATGGTCGTCAGCTCGCCGGGATGGCCGGCGATCACCAACGGGCCTATCTTGAACATCTGGACGGGAAGGACCGAGGGGGCGAGCGGGACGCCCCGGAATTTCGCCAGCCCCAGATGAAAGACGATGGGTTTTTCGGCGTGCCCGGCTTCGTAGCCGGCCGGGATGTCGGAAGGATGAGGCCAATGAATCCCGATCAAGGGAGCCAGGAATCCCTTCACGATCTCGAGCGTCAGGTCGAAATCTTCCCGGAAATTGCTTTTTGTCGTCCCTTCTCCCCACTTCCGGACCTTCATCCCTTCGGAGTCTTCCCGGCTGCCGTTGAGCATTCCGTAGCCCATGGCCGCGGGCCATGTCATCCGGCTCGCGCTGTCCGGATAGCCGCTCATATCGACATAGTCCAGGCGACAGGAGATCGGTCCCTGGATCTCTCGGGCGGCATCCTGGAAGAGCCGGGCGGCCTCCCGGTATTGAAGGGATCCGATCTCGAGCGCCCTTTCGACGTCATGGACCCCGTCCGGCCGCTCCCCGAATTTCATGTTGGGCGATTGGTCGCCGCAGCAGGAGTTGGCGAAGGCGCCGACGAGGCCGGCATGCTCCCGCTCGAAGAACATGGCGGCGATCCCCTTGTTGTCTCCCGAGATGAGCCTGTTCTTTTCGCCCATGCTTGTGGGGTGAACGGCGCACCAGTTGACGGCCCCGAGGGGCCTGCCGGAAACCGCTACGAACTTCAACAGGTCCATATCCCGGTCAACGTTCTCCCCGTACCGCGCGAGCTCTTCCGGGGGGTTATTGAGGTAGGCCTTTTCCGAACGGTTCCCGCCACAGTCGGGCAGACGCCCTCGGGCGGCATAAACGCGCGTCGGCTCCATCCCGCTGTGGGCCCTGCGGATGGATTCGACGATGCCGGAGACGATACATTCGAAATTTCGGCGGTTGAAACCCGGGATCGACGCGTTGTAAGCGAAATAGCTAGAATATCCCCCCGGGCCGCTGTGCGTATGGGTGGCCGTGATCATGACGTTTTCGTCCGTGTAGAGGGGCCGGCCTCCGACCCGGAATTCGCCTTCTCCGGCCAGGCGGCGCACGACCTCGAGCTTGACCGCCTGGGAACATGCCCCCAGATCCACGACGACGATGGCGAGGCGGCTATCCGATTCGTCGGCCAGGAGGAAGGCGCGGGCGAACAGGCGCGTATGCAATCCCTCCCCCTGTTGACCGATGTTGGACATTCCGAAGAAACCGACTTCGACGCACGGGCCCGTGATATCGGCTTTTCCGATGCCTACCCGATAGGTCATCCACCCCTCCTGAATCTCCGGACGCAATCTGGAGTGCAAAAGATGTGCCGTGTCTTGTCATCGCCTAAGTTGCAGAAAAAAGTACTGTTGGAAGTCCGGAATCGCCGGGTGTTTCGATCGGAGTCATCCGCGAATGACCGAGCGTCATATTTTAGTGACGCCCGGCGCAACCGCTCCGGGGAACATGATCGAGCCCGCATTTTTTAATCCTTTGTTCGATCGTCCGACTTAAGATTAAAAGAGGAGGTGTATCAGGGCGCAAATCATCTTCGTTGCCGCGTTTAGGGACATCCTGCGGGTAACTTTCGATTCAAGCAAGATAGATTCGCTTGTGCCAGCAGGCATGTTCCTGCCCGAGTGCGAAAACGTCCAGTCGATTGGGCCCCCAGCTCACAGCATGAGGCGGTGTCGTTAGCACACCACCAAACGACTCCCCATCACGCCAAATGGCCATGGATTTCTCCCTCCCTTTTATTAAATAATAAATACAATGAATCTAGTTGTCAAGTAGAGACTGGTGCAATGTCCCATAAACATTAAAAGTGGACTATTTTAAGGTCATTTAGAGCCCAAAAGTGGACTTCTTGCGTATTCCGAGCGATTCCGGCCGGTCATCCCGACGGAAGCCGGCCGCCTTTTGGCCGGGATCTGAATTGGTGACCGGTATGCGTCGGAATAGCGAGAGCTCGTAACAAAAGCGGATTTATCTGGAGTTCATTGCCCGGGTGACATCCTATATCCCCGATAAGGGCCAGGTCATGATCCGCTATTACGGCCTCTATGCCAACGCTCACCGAGGAAAGGCCAAGAAGGCGAGTCTTGTTCCCTTGGTCGTCCGGCTGGCCGAGGAGGAACCGAAGCCCGTCCCCTAGAAGGGCTGGGCCGAGATGATCCGAAAAGTCTATGAGGTTGACGCGATGGCCTGCCCCAAGTGCGGGCGGACAATGAAGATCATCGCTTTCATCACGGAGTTCGGGGCAGTGGACCGGATTATCGATCATCTGAAGCTTCGGTTTGTGGCGGATAAGCCTCCGCCGTCCCATGTCTTCGAGCAGGTTGCGCTCACGGCGGCCGAGGAGAGCGGGGAGTACGAACAGCGGGTGGTCTCAAGAGGGAGATGGCGTGCCATCAATCGGGGGATTTCCCGGCCGCACGGACCGGCCATTTAGGGGAAAAGGCTCTCCTCGACTTGGTTTATAGTCATTGACTAGTGTAGTGACTGGCGATATTATCACATTCTTGTGGGAGATATCGGTTCTGAGCCTGAAGGGTGGGAGTATACGTAGGGCGTAAGAAAGCAAATCTTTATGCAACACTTTATCGTTTGATTCAAGGGGCTAGATTTGAAAGGTTCGTATTCATCTTTTGATTCATCAAGAGAAGATGAAGTCGGCTGGGCTCGACTCAGATTAGAAATAGGCACTTCTGAAGGGATACGCGACTCATGAAAGGAGTCGACGTTTTAGTCGATTAATTTTATAGAATAACCGTTTGTAAATGGGGGGTAAACAGTGAGTGTTGTTCCGACCGCGTCAATTAAAGCTGCGTTTTTAAAAGTCCTTTATGAAAATATCGTTTCCAAGAAGCCAATTCATCCAATTTATTTAATTCAGGCCGTGGTAAAAAGATACTTGCCTCAACAAAAATTTCCCATAGACAGTCAGGTAATCAAGGTTACTATATCCGAATTAGAACGAGATGGTTATATCAAGCCTTCAAAACATGGCCTGTATATTCTCACAAAGAAAGGCGTTGACCAGAGTCTGAAGCCTTTAGATCAAATAAGGCTGCCATCAGTAGACTTGTTCCCTCTTATTTCCTCAAATTACATGCTGATGAAAGCTATCCATAATGATTACATAGAGGGCGATCATGAAAGTGTGGTATTCAAATCGTTTAAGCTCCTTGAAGAGAGCGTCCGAGAGAAAGCGAAGCTTACTGAAGACGATTACGGCAAAGAACTGATGAGTAAGGCTTTTAAGCCACGAGTCGGCCGTCTTAAGTATCCAAATGCAAAAACAAATGCCGAACAGGATTCCCTGCACGAATTGATGAGGGGCGCGATTGGATTTTACAAAAATCCAAAAAGCCACCGCACTATTGAGATAGAAGACCCAAACAAAGTCATCAAAATGGTTCTGTTCGCGAAACTGCTTCTTGATATAGTTGGAGAATGCGTTCTAAATCCCGCTCCGGGCTCAGATGCGGCCTCCAATCCTTGAAGCAAGCCAGGGAAAAGGCAATCAGGGCTGACATAAAACTCTTCCCTCTCCTTTGGCCGGCGGCATATCATCGACTTTATGTCCAGTCAATCTTTTGCTCTAAATACTATATCGGGACTTTCCTTATCAGGGGACTTCTTGTCTTAGAAACGAGCTAAGCGAAGGTCAAGAATCGGGGGATATCATGGAGCCTATTGGTCTTGAGAACGCCAGTTAAGGAGAGGGCGGCATCTATCATCAGATCGCCCCATAGCAACCAGCCGAACTTCGCCCAGAACGTTTCTCTGCTCAGCAGCACCGCGAATCTCTCTTTTTCTATACGGGCCGGCAGGCAGGGTTACTGGAAGCGCGATTAAAGAGAGGACTGCCATGCACTAGACGAAATTGCCAGACGAGGCCGGGGGAGACGGCTGGGACCGGAGCTCCCCGATGCTGCGGGACGCCCAAGGGCGAGCAGACATCATCTGATAGACGCTAGTGTGGGCCGCTTTTCACGAAGATTGACATGGCCCCGCGGCCGGCGATATAGTATCGGCATGATTAGGAGGGGAGATTCAGCGCCAAGGGCGGGAATTCAACATGCCGCGGAAAAACGCAATTCTTATATTTAGGTAGTCGACTAACTCATTCTAGATAAGGGGAGGAGAATATATCCATGCGATTTATTTTTCGCTTATTTACATCCATTTTCATCCTAACGTTAATATCGCCTGCTAGTTACGGCGAAACTTCAGCTGGCAAAGATTATTTGAGTATTCAATTCTATTTTCAGGACTACTACGGGAATTGGTCCGATATGGATTTTTATGATTCGAATAACAAAAGTTGGAGTTATTATGACCGAGGGTGTCTTGGCGGCTACTTGGAATTAAACGCTGGTCTGTGCTGGAAGCATTTCTTTTCTGATAGAGCATTTTTCGAGATGTCTTTATCGACGGGCGTTTATTCCCTTGAAAAAAGTACAATATATTCTTCTAGTGATGACATTATTACAGAATATAGAATCCCCCCTTTGGAATACATTGCCCAAGCAGGATTGGGATATTGCTTTTATCGTAAGGGGAATGTATCGATTTTTATTGAAGCCGAAGGATCATTATCTGATCTAAGAGCTTGGAGAGATAATTTAACTTTTAAAGTCGAACAAGAAAGATCGCCATATTTTTCTTGGCGCGGGGAACTTGGAACGATTATTGACATGAAAAAAGGCTTTTTCCTTGAAGGCATGGTTGGATTATTCAGTAATTCGAATTATTATCTTGCTTCAGGTCATCAAGTGAGGATCGGAATAGGAAAATCATTTTAGAACTTAGAAACATATAAGAGACCAAGATATTGAACCAACCCCGGACTTACGTCCGGGGATTCCTAAAGGGCAAGCTTCGCTTGTCCTAAGTCTTCTCGTTCTTGATGTTTGACATACTCGAGGATTGTCTTTTCGTCCAAGCCCACTGTACTCACGAAATATCCAACCGACCATATTCCCCCTCGTCCCCAGTACCGCTTCCTGATGAATTCGAACTTCTCATACAGGGCCCGCCTCGTGTTCTATTTGATAATCTGGGCCACCTTCGCAATAATGTACTGACCCTCTCCCCATTCTCTAGACAGTTTAGGGGTTTCCTGAAGGTGGATCGAAAGCCTGCCTGTCGTGACCATTTATCCATTTTGAAGACTGATAGCCATTTTAACTTGAACCCCGAAAAAACGGCTTCACCATTTG
>Ga0315293_10003567_pt1 | contig 14983 bp, 17 predicted proteins | sample YL17G13_20_MG_FD_203071 | JGI IMG/M metagenome (GOLD analysis project Ga0315293, IMG submission 203071) | Sediment microbial communities from Yellowstone Lake, YNP, Wyoming, USA - YL17G13_20 | ecosystem: Environmental > Aquatic > Freshwater > Lake > Sediment | place: USA: Wyoming | collected... | reverse complement strand
CAATCATATAGTGATAATGCTGCTCTTTTGGTACTGAATCTGATGGTATATAGTTCACATCTTCAAGTTGATCGCATACCCAACTTTTACCACATCCGGCGGGACCAACGACTAAATACATCGGTACTCTTGTAGGCTTGGATCCTAGTATTTTGTCTGATTTTGCTCTATTGTGCTTAATCCATAGAGGTTGTAAATTAGAATAATGACAGGCTTTTGATTGATTGTCTTTGATACTTAAATCCATTGAACTTAATGGCTCAATATGATCTATCTCCCACTTACCATAGTTGTCCCAAGACATAGTTTCTTTAGTTTCGGGATCAGGATAGAATTTGTTAGTAACCTTGCTTTTAAACTCTTCTACAGAGCAACCTAAATCCCTCACTGCAGAAACCATTTTAGATTTACCAGAAAGAGCTATCCAGAATCTAGTTCTAAGGTTAGCTGCAATTTTTGCATTTACTTTTTGCTTTGGAGTTGATCTTTGTAGTTTTGCACTCTCACTGTGAGTTCTTTTGTTGATTTTATTTTCTTTTAGTGCTGTTGCAACAGCGCGACTAGAGCAACCGATAATTTTCGCTATCTGCTTAGGTGATTTTTTGTTATCTATATATTCTTTAATTAAGAAATTCTTATCACACAACAATGGACAATGCTTTACAACACTAGTAATTTTAGCATCTTTAGTTGATCTTGGTTTGATACCTAATCGTTTGAATGAGGTTTTTACAACTTGATCATTAGTTTTTAAAATAGTAGAAATCTCTGTTAAACAGAGTTTTTTATCAAAGTATAAAGACTCAAGATAGGTTTTATCATTTAATTGAGGTATTGCCTCAACTATAAGTTGACTTTTTGTCTTCAACATTAATCCATTTTCTTGGATAGTGCTTTCTATAGTTCGTCTTCGTAAGTTGCATATTTTTTGAATAAGAGTAATATTTGTGCCATTTTTAAATAAAGTGATTATTTTTTCTTTTTGATCTCTATCTAAGATAATTTTACGCATATATTCTCCATGACAATGTAACAGCATTATACCATTGTGAAGATTATTTTAGACAGTATGGTGAAGATTATTTTAAATAAAAAGAGCCAAGGTTTCCCTTGGCTCTAATCATTTGATTTTACTTACTTAATTAACTAATTATTTTCCAACATTCTGAAGAACACAGTTGAAGCGCGGTGTATAAACGAATAGCGCGCCGTACATAACGATGGCAAATTCTAAAGCAGTAGTAACAATCGCGAAGTTGATTTTGCTAAGTGGAGCAAGCTGCTTGAACTTCATGCACTCAGCGCTCATATCTAACAAGAATGCTTCACCAAGTCCAGCTTGCTTGTCACCGCGAAGGGTGTACGTAGCCGCACCAACAGATGCCCACTGACCAGCGAATTTTTCAGAACCAACAGCGCCGCCTGGAGCAGAGATGTAGACTTTGATACTCTTAACGCCAGCAGGAAGAGCTGCGATAGCAACGTCGATTTTACCAGAAGCAGGGACAACAGCCGCAACACTCGAAACTGGAGAAGATTCGCCAGCGTCGTTCATTGCAGTTACTTTTACTTGGTAAGTACCAGCGTCAAGTTTTCCGCCAGCAGCACCTGCAGCAGCAGCCGTAAAGGTTGCAGCTGGAGCGAGCACGCTAGAAGATGCAGAGCGAACGCCTGCACGAGGACGTAGGAACAAGTTTGGCTTCATATCGATTGCGCCAGCAGTCGTCTGAATCTTACTTACATCGTAACCAACGGTTTGCGACGCAAGACCAGGAGCAGAACGGAACTGAGGGTAAAACTGCTTAACGAACGCTGACAAAGCAGCTGGTTCGATGTGCAATTCGCTAGGAGAGCCGAAGTTCTCAAGAGCAATTACAGCAAGTTTTTCGATGTCATCTTGGGTGATTACTGCGCCAGCAAGATCCGAAACGATAGAAGTTGAAGAACCGTATCCTTCAAAATCACCAGAACGGTGCTGAGCGTCCGTGTCACCTTTAAGCAATTGCTTAAGAAGACCGTTCATCGCGATAGAACTAGCTGGGACGTCAGCGTCCGAACCAGTCATAGCGCCAGAAGTTTGAGACATAAAGTGAGCGTGTGCCCAGTATAGTTCGCGCTCAACATTCTTAAGAAGGTGCATAGTACCTTCTTTAGCTTGTTGTGCAACGATATCACCAACAGTAGTACGTACCAAAGTCATTTGGTGCGAAACTTTCCGACGCGTTCCGAAGAACACGATTTTTTGTCCATCACGAACGTAGGTCGAGTCTTCCTCTTGAGGAGCTCCGCCTTCGCCAATGTATGGTGCCGAATCAGAGTCGTAGCTCAAGAGACGGTTGTATTGTTCGAACAAGTTGTATGCTTTGTCTACCGAAATAGCTGGCCACATTTTCAAGTTCTTCATATCGAAAGTTACAGACTTAAGCGTAGCTTCAAGCGATTCAGCCTGAAGTACTCCACCTTGGACTAGGTCCGTAGGTCTGCCTGCGCCGCCGTATCCTGCGGTCAATGCCTTGTTCAATGAATCGATATCTTGGCTAGATACGAGTCCTTGATCAAGTCCTGTTAATAGTTGGTTCAATGCGTCGTTCATCGTTCTCTCCTTTGATTACGAAATTTTATATTTCTTAGTTATTGATTCAAGGTCCTGACCCATTTCAGCCTTCGTTACGTCTAATGAATCTACTGGAGTTCCGGACTTTTTTAGTTCCCAGAGCTTAGAAGAAACTTGTGACTTCGTCAATGGTTCGCCAGAACCAGTTTCGTCGCTAGACTTAAACAACGGAGTTACGCCACGGCTTGAATAGCCTTTAGCAGCAACAGGTTGGTTAGATAGTCTGTTGACCATTTCAATAATGGTAGCAAGGCTAGACTCGAGTGGTTTCATCCGCTCTTCAACATAACCCTTCATTAATGAAGTCATCTCTGATTGAGATTTCTTCATTTTTTTATCCATATCTTCTTTTTCTTCTTCTTCGTCTTCTTCGTCTTCTTCGTCTTCTTCTTCGTCAGCTTTATCTAAATCTTTTTCTTCTTCTTTTTCTTCTTCGTCTTCTTTTTCTTCTTCTTTTTCGTCAGCTTTCGCTGCGATATTTCCATTAGCTGGTTTACCGGCAATTCCATCTTCGCCAGGACCGTCTAATTTAATTTCAGAAGCAGAAAAGCGAGACTTTTTAAGATCTTCTAATTCAGATAAAGTCTCGTCGATTAGACTGTTCAGACTTTTAACTAATTCGCTATTCATGTTTATCTCCTGTGGTTAAAGTGTTTAATTATTGACCCATGCCAATCATATCACTGTGTCCACGGATTTCAGCAAGAACTGCGCCTGAGCCGTCAAGAATTTGGATGTCATTCGCCATGCTAGCAATAGACGCCAAAACTTTTACTGCTTTAACAGAAGTCATTGCCGTTGCAAGAGAGATTGAACCAGCAACTTTCATGCTAATTTTTCCTGGATTACCTTGACCAATTCCTAGGAATGGAGAAACTGAATCATCAATTCCACCCAACATACTAGGCGTTGTGCTAACCTGTACATAACTGATTGTAATATCAGCCGCACCATCTTCTACTACTACATCGCTGCCTGTTCCACGAGAAACTATTTCCCCTTGGACTGCTAGATTACGAGCTAGCTTATCTAATACATGTCTTTTCTGACCCATTGCAAATTCTCCTTAATGTGTAAGTTAGAGCCTATTGAACTCAACAGATACCACTATACCATGGTCTGTTGGTTAAACCTATAAGTAAATTATACCTTGTATTAGGTTATAAACTTGAATAGTTTATTTAGCGAGAATGCTTTATTGCACTCTCGACACTTTACTTGGTGTTGGTGGTGGATTTGCTCTTTACCACAATCGTCGCAAGTAATGAACTTAAAGCCCTTGGGTGGCTCTAAGGATTCGGACTGGATTACGCTGCCGCCTGTCAATGCACCTGGTGCACCACCCCCGCCATAACCAGCAGTTAGGGCTTTATCCATATTATTCTGTGAAACAATTTCATGAATCTTCTTTACATTGTCCACTATTTTATGCTCAACAGCTTTCTCTATCAATTCATGCCTAGATGGCAACTGAATTAGATCATCTGGAAGTCCAAGTTGAGCTGAAATTTCTTTAATTTTCTCAATATTATCAAGGACTTTACTAGCGCCAGCATGCCTAGTTATATGTCTAAAAGATGGTATATTAGTCTCTGCTAAGTGAAGTACAGACTTGATGAGCTCTTTATCTGTATCTATATTAGATAAGGACTTGTCTAAGGATGTGGGTTCTACTAGGGTAGCGTTGTTAGCTGGAGTGAAGGTAAGGGCTATGGAATGAATCTTTGTTCTTGCTAATAGCGTCGTATCTTTAATACCACGTGCAATAACACCACCCTCAACTGAGGCTTTAATCTTTAAAGGTGTATCAGATTGATGAATATTTCTTAGAATCGCCGCGGCAGCTCTAGCGTTTGGATGATCTTGGTCATCGTAAAGAAAGCCCTTAACATAGATAAAAGGTGCTTTTATCTTGTCCCAATAGTACTCTTGACGCTCGTTATCACAATCTTCTTTTTTAAAGATCTTCTTAGCACCAGTGACTCGACCGATTGAGTTAAAGAATCCTTTTCCATGGTTATCATTAAAACGACCATTGCCAGACTCTAATTCAGATATATCGGCTCCCTCAATAGATAGGGTTTCGCCCTGTGTATCGCGTAGTTGCGATCCACCGCACATATCAATTTCTAATGGTTTCTTCTTAGTCATATGGTTATTTTACCATAGATAGGGCTATTTAAACCAGTATTACGTCTTTAATATCGCTATATTTATCTTTAAGAATTGGTAAAACGCCGTTAAATATGGTTATTTTACTAGATGGGCAGCCTACACAACCACCTTCTAATTGCAATTCGAGAGTTCCATTATAAAATGCAATGGCTCTAGCCGACCCATTATGCAAGGCAAGTATGGGAGCAACGTCTGAATCTATTAATTTTTGAATATCTTCCAATAAGGTCATACGTATAGCGCGTCATCGTCGAAAGAAGATCTCTCATCGATAACTGACTCTCCTTTACTTAGGTTTTGTTGAAGTTCTTTGAAAGAGTGAAATTCTTTCAATTTTGCAATACTAGTCTTTTCTATCTTTTTAACAGTCTCTTCCGAGATACAAAGAAGACCTGCTATTTCAATATAACTTACTTGCTCACTGGTGCTGTTATTAAATTCAGATCCATATTGGAAAAAACAATAATTGGCGAGTTGGTGCGAAATTGCCCAAGGGCAACCGGGTAGAGCATTTTCTTCACTCTCAGTTAATTCTCGACCAGCATTTCTAATTGCTTTCAATCTTAAAACCGCGAGTGGACACCAGGAACCTGGTAGTTGCTTTAAACTACGCGGACATCGCTCATCCATTGTCGGTTTTGATTTTTTCAAAATAATCTCATTATTAATTCGATAGTGAGGGTGCAGCTTCAGGTTGTGGGGCGGGACGACGAATGCCTAACAATTCAATTACATGATCCGCGTTATTTAACTTAATTTCAAATTTAGTACCTACTGGTTTACCAACAAGTCCTTGAATTAGAGCTGGAGTACCAGAGTCTGCTAATTTAAGACGTGAACGAAAAATACCTTGATCAGAATCGCCGCTAGTAGTAGATGTTAAAATAACAGTACTATCTGGCTCTACGAGATCGATAGATACAAAGCTATCTTTAAGATCTTCTTTATCCGAAGCCTCTTCAAAGTCTTTAAGACGTAGGGCGTTAGCTGCGGCCGCTAGTCGAACAGGATCGAGGCCTGCTACTTCTTGTGCAGCAAGAAGCTTATACTGCGTTTCAGTCACAAGTTGAAATAAGCGAGACATATCCTCTGCCATAGCTTTTTGGCTTTCCATTAAGCGCTGACACATCATTTGTGTCATACGAGCTGCCATTTGCATATTCTTGAGTTCAACATCTACAGTATTAAATTTATCTTTGGCAGATAGTTGTGGTTGTTGGCGAAATCCAGTAGTCTGTGTCATTATTTTTCCCCTTTTTCTTTTAATCTATTAACTAACGCTCTCAATACAAAAACCTCGTCCTTAGAGAAAGAATTAGGTTCTTCGCTACCGAGTATTGTACCCAACTTATTATTCAAAAATACCCTAACTTCTGACTCAATAGCGTCATAAACGTCATTACGGCCCTTGATAATTCTTTTTGATAATACATCATTGATTGCATTGGCTTTTTCAAGCTTCAACTGCTCTTTGGTCTTAGATGTCTTAGGTTCTAATTCTGGCCGCGCAATAACCACAGGCTGCTCCTCTACTTTATTCTTTTTAAACTCTGGAGTATCTGAGAATACTAATTTTTCAAAGCCATAGGTTTTGGCCATACGATCAAATAAAGTTCTAGCTCTAAGAAATTGAGGGCGAGTCAAGGGTTCATTGTTGTCTTGACACCGCTTCCAGTGAGATTCAACATCAGGATCGTACATTAAGATTCTTCTAACGCCTACTGCTGCTTCCATTTCACGGAGCGCTTCGATGTCTTCTTCTAAAAGAGCAGGGTCTCTACTATAGACAGTAGGCCAGATCAATTCGCCATAGTGACTTCGATCGAGAAGTATGTCTTGACTTGATGCTTGATGCAATAGATCCATCATGTCATCTAAGTATGACGGGCCTGTATAACCACGTTCTATGTATTTTTTAGAGGGGGCAGACATGTGGACAACTTCATATCCTTCTGCCTCAAAAGACTTAGCAACAGACGATTTTCCAGTCCTGTCAAGACCCTCCAGTATGATAAGTGCCATATATTATCCTTCGTATCTATTTCACTTACGGTTATTGCCATCTTCGATAGAATTATACTAAAACCGGCTATCTAAAGTTAGATTTCGCTATCTATCCATATGTCTTTGAGTAGTTCTGTATGATCGGCTCCGTAAACAATTTCTTTAATTAGATGTGGCCACTTATGGACCGCTCTCTTGTAGAAGAGTTTATATAGAAACTTATGGTACGGGACTGCTACTATATTTAGTAGCCATGTGATCTTATTACCGTGGGAACAATCCAATTTCCACAACCATTTAGGATATTGGCTATAACCATAGCCAGGGTGTGTGATGCTATGTATCTGACTCCATCCGAAGTCTACGTACACTCTCACAGTCCCAAATTTTTCTTTATGAGTCGCATCCATACGACCATACTTAATTAGACTAGTACCTATATAGTCGGCAGCATTATTGATACCTTTCCAGTCTACATTCTTGTCGCCCCAGTGATGCATAATATGCTCCTAATAGCAGTTAATCTATTGGAGGATTATACTTATTGGAGATTTGACTAGTGCTGATTATATTCGTTCTGTTGGAATGTAGTTCATAGCAATTTCTAATACTAAGTCTGTATCCACGGTAGCTAAGTCCCAGACAAATAGTATTTTTAGCAACATCATATGCGTGTGGTACTGCCTGTCAGTTCTTGCCTTTGAAGTTGGAATGTACCAGCAGCCCATTACTCTTTATCGCCTAGAACATTAATTGGATTAGCTACTACATGTCCGCCGACATTAGATGGGGCCGTAGCTCCAAATTGCTTAGCCGACTCTTGAAATGTTTGTCTGGCTGCGTTTCCAGCGGCGTCAGCTTTAGCTTGTTCCATTTCCATTTGATGCTTCTCTTCTTCACGACTATGTTTAGCATCTTCATGTTGAGATTGCTTATCTTGCAATTGCTGGGCCTGTTGCGCTTGGGCTTGTTGTCCTTTAGCTGCTTCTGCCGCTTGTTGCTTTTGATCTTTAGAATTTTCAACAGCAAGAATAACATTCTGCCAAGCTAAGAAGGCATTGTCACCAGGAATATACTGGAGCTCTTTGCGCTTTGAAGCACCTTTATCACCTAAAAACTTTTCACGAATCTCGCCACGAGTATAGTTCTTTTCAACTAAAGCCCAGAAAGTCGAGTTAAGTGGCAAATCACCAATTGGCTCATTAATTTTAGATTTCTGTGATTGTGTCAATAAATCGTTCATTGATTTGAATACAGACATCTCAGCTTGCATTAGAGCAGCTTCTGATGCAGCAGTTTCGTCTGTGTATCCAGTGAATATGAATTTGTACTCTGTAGAGAGTTTTGAATCTAGGGCAGGAATGATCTCGCTGTTCATTAGATCTTCTACAAACATCAAGATTGGATATAGACCGCGTTCACGAGAATAAGCTATCTTATACTCGTTATTAGCTTGCTGAGCTGGAGCCTTACCGTTACCACTAATTAGGTAGTCGAGACCAAGTTCCATAGGGTCAATTTGGAATTGAGAACAGATGATTCTCAAAAGATGGTTATTAAAATTGATGTATTCCATCTCGCGAGCACTCGCAGACATTGGTACCCACTGAACTTCATCAAGTCCAGCTACAATTGGAGTTCTCCAAGCATGCTGCTGGCCACTAATTGTATTATAGAATTGACGACGAAAGTTAGCTAAGTTTGCTTGAGTCACTGTACCTTTAAGGTGCAAAATGCCTCGCGCAGCATAACCATGAGTAAAGAAATTAGAGTTATAATTCTCAACATTCATATGGTTTGTAACATTCAAGATACAAAGTTCCAATGGAGAATAACAATAACCGTTAGAATCTGCAAAATTCTGTGGATTGAATAATTTAAAAACTAGGTCTTCATCACCAAAGATAGCCATAGGCCTTTGATCGTAGGATACTTGGACATATTTATAAAAATCAAGTGGAACAGTATTCACTTGCTGTTCACGACGTGGATCATTATCACCCATATTCTGGTGATGAACCTTCATTTGGGTATTCAATTCTTTTTCTAAGAATTCACGACTTAGTTTTTTATTAATTTTATAAACAGATTCTGCTGGTAGTGGACGGAATCGATGTAACCCGCCAGCTCTAGTTTTCACTTTCTCTATAGCTGTATGGCCAAAAGTAAGAGTATCTCGGCCAATAAGTTTCAAAAATTCTCCGAATAACATTACTTCATCTTGTGGAGTGCCTTCAAGGCGACCGCAATGGTAAATGAAATCCTCTAGCATTGCGATATTTTTATCGTCTTCTGGTGTATATTCAGCCTTATCATCGCGCTTAACAACCCTAAAGCCCATTTGAAATTTCTTATGCTCTGGGCGAGAGAACCTTAACAAGGTATCAACTCGACATTGCATAATGGTAGAAACGAGCCAATCCTTTAAAGATACCTCTTTAAGAGTACGATTCGTTAGTCGTGACATTCTGTTTTTATAGATAACTTGATTCGATGCGAAATCAAAATACGGATCGTCGATAATTCCTTTACGACCAACTTGAGTATCAGCAGAGTGATTCATTTCTGCTGAATCAGGCAATCCGTCGCCCAATCTAGGGGTACCAATGTCGGGAGCCGACGATTCATCGCTCTTAATCAAGTCGTTGATTTGACCTTGAATTCTATTTTTTAGCCAGTCATCCCAAATAGCCATTTTATGCCCCTTTACTTAAATTATACCAATGGAATGGTTATAAGGTCCAGATAAAAGACCCACCAGAGTTAGAAGTATCTTCTTCTTGCCCATCGAGGTCTGCTTTAGTACCAACTTTACCTAATTTTGAAACATCTTCAACGTTGTCGTTTACTGGGATACCATTGGCATTAGCGTAATCTAGAGCGCCGGGGGTCCTTGTATAGAAACCGTCTCTATTCATTATACTCTGCTGATTATCGTAATCTAGCCCAGAGCCTAGTACCATTTGTGACTTACCGAATAATAGAGTCATTGGATAGCGCAAAGCATCTAGCCAGTGATCGTATTCTTTGGCTGGTTCATCTGTAACAAAGCCCGCGGCATCCAGTTTATAGTGATAAAGTTGAAATTCTTGAATAATATGGCCACAAGTCTCTTTGGCAAAGAAAATTTTAGAATCTAGAGAGCCTGGGATTTTAAGCCACTTCTTAATGACTTGAACACCGGTATTGATTTGCCCCTTATCTGGTTGATTAGCTACTGGTAGTCCAGTTTTCTTCATTTCTTGGATCGCGCCTTGATCTGCCGCATCCGGCACATACAGTTGACAACGATACATATTGTGGTACTTAGTCCTAATATGATGAATCCAGGTGGGCTGGCTTATGTAAGTCATACCATCGCAGCGAACTACATAGATATTTTCACGAGCATCTACAAAAAAGAATACTACGGTATTAGGTGAACTGAAGCCCCAGTCTATTCCAGCATAGCAAGGAAGATTGAGTTCATGGCACTTCTTAACAAACATATCGTGTGTACATTCCCCTGGGAATTCTCTACCAGTAAGGATATACCACATTTGGTTCCAAACTTTGACGTGAATTCTTTCCTCAAACTCACGAAAAATAATACCTTCTACAGAGGGTTTTAGATTCATAAGTTGAGCTAAAGCCCAGTCAGCGCCTTCTGCTCTTACTTTTTGAATCATCTCATCTAGGGGTTTTAGCATTGGGGAGGTAGAGATTTGCTTCTTTGCATCTGTAAGACAGATAGAAAATAGAGGACACTTAGCGCAACCCTCCAATGCTTTATGCTGGATAAATTCTTTTTGTTTGCTTTTTTCTCGCTTACCATATTCAACTTCAGTAAGAACTTCCATTTTTTCTTGGTTAACATAGAGATTAATCTCTTTTGTTCCCGATCTTTCATCTGTACATCTTTCTGAAAATTCAAGCGCCGTCCAGCGTCTTACTGTTCTGCCCTCTTCAAGAGCATTTTCTATTTGTTTATTCATTAAGCCATATCTAGATTTTCTAGTTGAAATACCAACTCTAAGTGCTTTTTTACCACCCTTAGAGTCGAGCATTCCAGAAATTTCTTTAAAAGCCTTAACACCTTCACCAGAGACTGTATCGATCTCATCCACTACAACTAGGGGAACGTGCGGGCCGTTGCACGCTTTCAAGGTACACGGCAACACTTCTAGCGTGATTTTCTCCCCATTCAGATTGAACATTGATTTAGACATGTTCAATTTTTCTGCTATACGCTGATCTTCTGGTATGTCTTGGGGCATGACTAGAGGCTTTAACTTCTTGTTATATAAGAAGTTCTTTTGATATGCATAACATCGCTCAGCCTGATTTTGAATGGCACCAACATGTACAACATCACGATGGTCATGCATTAAGACCATAAGTTCGGCTATAGCCATACCGAGCGTCTTTCCAGATCCTCGACCAGCTACAAACAACAGTTCTTGTATTTTATCTGGATTGTTCTTATTTACACAAATGTCATATACTTCCCAGATCACATTAAGAGGATTGGTATCTGAGTACCTAGATACGGTGACATCAGGCAACTCAAGAAATAAGAAGTATTTAATCCAAGCTTTTAATTCAGTGCGTGTCTTACACGGTCTTAATAAGAGCTTAGTTTCTTGTTCTCTAGTGAGCTTAGTTTTGGCTTTTACTATCTTACTCATGCGCCGCATCTATAATTGAAATATCATCATCATCTTGATCTTTTTGTAGTCTTGCTTTGGCAGATAATAGCTGTCTTTCTGGGACTGGCGTTAATGCGTCGAACATCGGTGACTTAGACGTAGCCTTGGTACCTGTTTGAGTTGCACCAGATACTATTTTAAGCAGAGTTTCACTTACATCTTTGTATTCTTTGATATTAGAAATACGAAGATCTGGTTTAGGGTTATTAATCGGATCTTGGATATATTTCACCATGACGGCTAAGTGCTCTGCATTACTGACTGCTAGCATAGATGTAAGAAAATCCACCTGTTCTAATACAGACTTTACAACTTTAGCTCGTACCCTATCTTGCAAGGTGTGCATTGCTTTATCACGGTCTATATGCCAGCATCTTAGAGCTGCTGTTAATAGAATTTGACCTAGTGGATGCTGGGGGAACTGTTGGGCAATCTTAGACAATGAGTCGCCAAGTAAAAAGAGTTCAAATAACTTAGCGGCTTCTAGTGGCTTTAATGCGCCCGCTGTTTTATGCTTTCTTAAATAGCGAGAAGCTAGCTTAATCTCTTCTTCAGTTAAACCGTGCTTTTCATCAGTTGTTAGTTGGGTTTTTAATGCCATGATATATCTCCATGGCCGGATTATACCTAATTGCTGCAATTGTTTGCCTGATACGTACCTCAGATATGCCATGCGAAATCGCTATGAATTCTATAGTAGAACCTAGCATTAGACTGCAAACTATTTGCTTTTCAAAGTCGGTGAGTGTGACTAAGAATTCTTCAAATTCAGTGGATGTGGGGCTATTTATTAGCTGCCAAGCCGCGTGTCGTAAATTAATCTCTTCAGAGTACTCAGCGGATATTTTTTCTAGGTGAGCGGAAAATGATTCTACTGGATTGCCACTTAAATAGTGCACCCATAAATCCTGTCGTAAATCTTCATCTATTGTCAGATAATTGATCAAGTGACCATTCATCTTTACCGTCTTCACCAGCTGCTCCTACAAATTTCTCAAAATCTAAAATCTCTGTTTTAGAAGTCCACTTTGAGCCACAGTAATCTTTGATAAATTTCATCAATATACCATTAAGGTTCAGGTTGCCTTCTTTTTTCAGGATGCGCTGAAATCGCCAAAGACTAATTAAGTCTTTTTTTGTAGATAACTCATTGTATTTGCTAATCTTAGCCAAGAGTGCCCTAGGCACAAATATTTGGTAAGAAACAACTTTAGCATCTACGTCTATGTTAACCTCTACTGCCTGTACGTCTTTATGCACGATACTGCCGCAGAAAAATAACTGGTTTTTTGCTGAATCGCTCATTAGGCCGTTGTTTATCAACCAGCGTTCTTGATCTAAATATTCAGCCATCGCCTTGCTATCCATAGAAACTCCTGAGTCTCACTTAGTTATTATACCAGATGAAATTGTTATGTTAACTATCTATTTTGCTTAATAATTCCATAGATTTAGTATGTAAATTAACCCGATCTAATGCACCTGAATACACCGTATCTATATACTCTTTAATAATAGAGTCCATGGATACGGCCTTAATTACTGTTAATTTCTTTTCTTTATCTGTAAAATTAGTTCTAATTTTCACATCTGCAGTGGCCATTATACTAATAGTACTTTTTGCAGAGAGATAGGCAGTTATCTCTGCCTTAGGACCTGTTATATCTAACACCCAGTGGTCTTTCGTATTTTTAAGCAACTCACGAATCTCAACGTCCATATCTTGGCACGAATAGATTTTTGAGAGTTCAAACTTAGCACCACGCCAAGTTGGCATAGGGGATTGGATGAATTTTTCACGAAAAGTTTTTGTATCAAATAGAATCAAACCCTTTATTTGATTTATATCATTAACACTTTGAGCGAATGGCGAACCTGCATAGATCACCTTACCCAATACTTGCTTCTTATGAATATGACCAGATATGATGATGTCTGCAGATACTGTCTCAGGATCTACGCCATCGAGGGTGGTTATATCGCCATAATCGGCACCTTTAAAAGTTTGATGTGCAACGCAAATTTGTTTTGTTATCTTAGGGAAAGTATCTGGATTGTGTTGATATGGGACAAATGTCATGCCAAACAGGTCCTGGATTGAATCTATCACATGAAAACCTTTGATCTTGCCCTTTAGGTGCCTTATTGCATGATATGTAGTATCGCTGGGTTTCCATTGATCGTGATTCCCAAGTAAATAGACATATTCAGAGGTTTTAAGGCACTCTTCTACATGTTTCATAAACTCAGTGAGTATCTCAGATCTAACAACACCATGTGTATCAAACGTATCGCCTAAGTTAACTATAATATCGGGCTTTTCTAGTGCAACTATAGAATTAGTCCATGCTAAGAATTGCTTTGCAAGTTCAAAGCGATTGATTTTGAGATGGGGATCGCCAATAAATAGAATTTTCATAGGCGATCCTCATTGTAGGTTTTAATATACTCAACCAACTTTTGTGCAGCTTCTACGTTTTCTTTGATAAAGCCTAGGGCACTATTACACTGACGGCATAATAGTGCCCTAATTTTACCTGTTTTATGACAATGGTCTACACACAGAGCTTTAGTCAGCTCAGATTGATTAATACTACATATAGCACATGATTCTTGTTGGCTTTTTAACATTACTTGATATTGTTCTATAGTGATACCGTAACTAAACTTTAGTGCACTGTTCTTAATGCTTTTAGGATTATTGGTAATGTATTTCTGTTTATTACTTTTTACAGAGTCTTTATTATCAGTTCTATGTCTGCGCTCATGTTCGACATGTGCCTCTTTATTAGAGACATTCCATATTTTAGCTTTCCTTATATCACAATCAGCACATACAGCTCGATGACCACCCTTGCCATTCTTATCTTTATAGAATAGAGTAAGCGGCTTATCCTCATTACATTTAGAGCATTTTTTCATACTGTCTCTAAGATCACTTTCTTAATCTCTTCTATACTTACGGGTTTAAAGTCCCAAACATCTACACCGACATTGATCATTTTATCTCTTATTTTCCAGCGCTCATGTACGTGGCCACATAAAAGCCACCTACCATCATTAAGTGGTCTCCACTTAGCATATTTATCATGATGATCTTCTGGAGGGAAGTCGTTGCTATCTCCAGCAATAGGGTGATGACACATGTTCACAGTAGCTACACCTGGGATGTCTAGAGTAGTTTGTTCTGGCAATACAATCCAACCATGGTCTTCATACTTCTTAATCCACTTGTCTCTATTTTCTGTGCTTCTGCTTTTCTTATTATACGAATGGCAGAAATCGTGGTTACCGGGCACAAGGTACTTAGTGCCATTGAGCCTATATGAATACAGTTCAATAGGCCTAAATGCCATCGAAAAATCACCTAAATAGTAAACTGTGTCTTCAGGTTTTACTATTTCATTCCATTTCTTAGCAAGATCTTCATTCATCTCTTCGACTGAGGCATAAGGACGGTCACAGTATTTAATTACATTAGCGTGCCAAAAATGATGGTCTG